>OKSH01001946.1_pt1 | contig 16813 bp, 15 predicted proteins | sample 1601231 | NCBI WGS metagenome assembly OKSH01 (sample SAMEA3541596, study PRJEB24748) | human gut metagenome | biome: human gut; feature: human-associated habitat; material: faeces | place: China | collected 2012 | reverse complement strand
GGCTGCCACGGTCGAAACGAGCCCCCTACTCATCGGAGATACGATTTACTTCGGAGCATCCGACGGCATCATCTATGGCATAGATAAGGAAAGCGGGCAAACGACATGGAAACATAAAACGGGAGCTCCGCTATTCTCCACCCTGTCAACAAACGGCAGCATGATCTTCGCAACCGATTTCGGAGGCAATGTCTATGCTTTCAAATGCAACGAGTAAACAGAGCTGAACTCTATATGCAAAAAGCCCCGCGAATGAAAAATATCCGCGGGGCTTTTCATATACTTGCCAATAACAGATCAAATAGAAGAAATACGAAGCGTATTCAACAAATCACGATTGATCGGTTTGTCGTTCTTGATCGCTTTGGAGAAAGGAACGTAAACGATCTCATCATTCTGGATACCCATCATCACGTTACGCTGGTCATCCAACAACGCGTCGACGGCAGCCACTCCCATCCGGGTTGCCAAGATACGGTCTTGTGCAGTCGGTGAACCACCGCGCTGCAAGTGTCCCAAAATCGAAACACGTACGTCAAACTGCGGATATTCCTTCTTTACACGTTCAGCCACGCCCATCGCACCACCGGTCACCTCACTTTCCGCAACAAGGACGATACTGCTGTTCTTGGACTTACGGAAACCGGTTTCGATCATCTCGGCCAGCTGGTCTTTCTCCATCGATATCTCCGGAATGATAGCCGCTTCGGCTCCCGATGCAATCGCTCCGTTAAGAGCCAGGAATCCGGCATCACGCCCCATCACTTCGATAAAGAACAGACGATCATGGGAGGTTGCCGTGTCACGGATTTCCTCAGGAAATTCGTCAATATTTACATTGATTCCAATTCCTGTTATCACATAACGGATGGTCTCATCCTCCGTGCTCATCTCTGTAAGGATCCCGCATATCTTCCTGCCTGCCAGCACAGCGTCATTGGGCCACTTGATCATGGCATCCAGGCCCGTGCTCTCCTTCACCCCCCGCACCACGGCCATTCCGGCAATCAGGGTAAGCATGGATGCATGGACAGGGGCAATGTCGGGACGGAGCAGCATGCTCATCCATATGCCCACGCCCCTGGGCGATGTCCAGAGCCTGCCCCGGCGTCCTTTTCCCGAGGACTGGCTGTCAGCAATCACCAGGGTGCCGTGGGGCGCCCCTTCCTCTGCCAGCTTCCTGGCCCTTGTATTCGTGGAATCCGTCTCATCAAAATATTCCAGCCTGGTCCCAATCCACTGCGTGTGCAGCATGGATGCAAGCTCAGCCTGGGTTATGACGTCAGCACCTTCCACAAGCCGGTATCCCCTGTTCCGGACCGCCTCTATTACATATCCTTCTTCCCTCAGTTCACCTACAGCCTTCCAGACAGCAGTGCGGGAAACTCCCAGCATCCCGCACAGCTGCTGTCCGGACAGGTAATCCCCGGTGCTTTTGAGCATCCGCAAAATCTCTGTCTTCATATGCCGCTCCTCTATGCCCAGATACTGATGGCGCTTACGATGCCAAGGACCATAAGACCTGCCGCCAAGGCCAGCTGCAGGATGCTGGCACCGAACTTTTTCTTATCCCTTCCCCTGGTCTTAAGCTCAAATATTCCGTTTACCGCATTTAACAATGCTGCCAGCAAAAACACCAGAGGGAAAAGCATATGATTTCCCTCCGGGTTAATGAATGACAGCACAGCCAGGATTACAATGGCAATCCCAAGTATCAGGTGCACCATGTCCAGGAATACCCCGGAATGGCGTTCACTCCGTCCTCTCTGTCCCTGCATATATTATGATTCTCCTAACGTTGCAAGCATAACTGCTTTGATGGTATGCATCCGGTTCTCAGCCTCGTCAAACACAACCGACTGGCCTGACTCGAATACTTCGTCTGTTACCTCCAGCTCGGACACATTAAAACGTTCTCCCATCTCCTTGCCAATCTTGGTCTTAAGGTCATGGAAAGAGGGCAGGCAGTGCAGGAAAATAGCCTTAGGTCCGGCCAGGTCCATGACAGCCTTTGTCACCTTGTATGGAGTCAGCTCCTCAATCCTCTCCTCCCATACCTCGTCAGGCTCACCCATGGATACCCACACATCCGTATCAATGATATCCGCTCCCTTAACCGCTTCCGCCACATGCTCTGTGAGAGTAACGGAACCGCCGCTGGCCGCCGCATAGGCCTCGCATTCCTTGACCAGAGATGGGTCCGGGAAATACTTAGCCGGAGCACAGGCCACGAAATGCATGCCCATCTTAGTGCAGGCAATCATCAGGGAGTTACCCATATTATAACGCGCATCTCCCATATACACAAGCTTTAAGCCTTTCAAACATCCCAAATGCTCCCGTATGGTGAGAAGATCCGCCAACATCTGGGTGGGGTGGTCCTCATTGGTCAGGCCGTTCCAGACAGGCACACCGGCGTACTTTGCCAGTTCCTCCACGATTTCCTGTCCGAAACCGCGGTATTCGATGCCCTCATACATTCTTCCCAAAACTCTTGCTGTATCCGCAATGCTTTCCTTCTTTCCAATCTGTGACCCTGACGGGTCCAGATAAGTGGTACCCATACCCAGGTCATGGGCTGCCACCTCAAAGGCGCACCGCGTTCTGGTACTGGTTTTCTCAAAGATAAGGGCCACATTCTTTCCGCGCAGCGAATCTACCAGAACCCCCTTTTTCTTTTTATCCTTCAGGTCCGCTGCCAAATCCAGCAGATATGTAATCTCCTCCGGTGTATAATCCTTCAGTGTCAAAAAATGTCTTCCTTTTAAGTCCATAGCGTCCTCCCTGTTATGCCGCCCATGTCCTGCCATGGCCCCGGCTTGATTTTCTGCAATAAATAACCATGCATTTCTATTTGAAAACGCATAGTTATTTATATTTATGCATCTTTATGCATAATATACTACACCTGAGTGCTGCTGTCAAGTATGGGAATCATGGCTTTTAATGCAGCGGTACCAGCTTTTTTATGAATTAGGCGCAGCAGTTCCTCCACTGTATAAATTTTAAAACGGCTTATACGGTATTGTTTTGCCAAATCCTCCAGTATGGACAGGTACAGCTCCTTATAGTCCCATCCCTCCTTCAGTTTCAGTTCCTTTGCCAGCCGGGGAAATACCTGTTCTGTATAAACACGGTATCCCGGAGAGAGGTCCTTCTGTTCCTCCCGCCCGTGCTTTGCCTCTCCTGCCTCCTGCAGCTCCGGTTCCATGTAAGAAAGGAGGCTCTGTATCTCCGATATCATTTTATCAAAATAGTAAGGCTCGCCTTCCGGCGCATCAATATAATAGACACGTCCCGCCAGACCATAAAGCATACGTTTTCCGTCGAAATACCCCAGCAGCATGTTTCTTCTCGCCCGGCGTCTGTCAAACTCCAGAAGGCCGCCCAAATCCCTCCTCGGCGCCACATGGTACAGGGTTGCTCCTTCCGGCACCTCCAGCTTCTTTTCCGTGTCTACACCGTAACCATATATCCGCAGAACAATCACGTCCCTGTAACCTCTGTCCAGAAGCACATCCACCGGCACATTATTGATTCCGCCGCCGTCCATATAATACTTGCCGCCCAGCCGCTCCTGACGGAAGCCGAGCAGATAGGCGCTGGCCATAAGCAGGTCCGCTATTCCTCCCTCCGGAGCCTCCTTCACATCGGCAATAAGGGGATGCCGGTCAGAAATGGAGTAGGTTACCACATAGAGCTCCCTGTCAGAATTTCGTATCTTTTCCTCGTCCACCACATCCTCAATCAAAGCCCTGAGGGGAGCAATATCAAAGCCGCCGTCCCTCAGAACCCGTATGGCCCCGGCTATAAGTTCCCCCACATTAAGGGGCGCCAGACTGGAAATATTCTTAAGGCTGAATTTTGTCAGACGTTCCATAAGTTCATCATCCACATCCATGACCCTGGAGTAGCTGATATTCTCCCAGATGCGCTCTGCCTTTTCAAAATCATCCATGCAAATAAGGGCACCGTTCAAGGCGCCCACCGAAGTACCCGCGGCGCCCTTTATCCTGATGCCCGCTTCCCTGAGGGCGCGCCAGGCGCCTATCTGATAAGCGCCTTTTGCCCCTCCGCCCTCCAGGACAATTCCATATTCCTTACTCAAGTCCAGCTGCAGCTTAATGATGACCACCTGCCCTTTCCCGCCTGCCCAGCATAAATGCCAAAGGACGTATAAGAATAAGCGTAAGGAATGATACGGCCACGAACACTGCCAGCTGCGCCTCCATGGGCAGTCCTGCCAGAGCTGCCGCAAATCCGCCTATGGCCCCTGCGGCAAACCACAGGGAAGTCAGGCATCCGAAAGCCAGTTCCACTCCCAGAAAAATCAAAAACGATACAAGCCATCCAACTGATAACATATGCACCTTCTCCTTCCTGCGGGCAGATATGGCCAAAAGTCCTTTCCTTATGCTGTCTCCACCGGGACGCTGCAGCTTCTTCTCTGTCTGGCTGTCTCAAACATAAGAACGGAAGCAGCAATTGCAGCGTTCAGGGATTCCACCTTTCCCTCCATGGGAATCTTCACCAGGCAGTCTGCCAGCGAGGTAGCTTCCTCCGTAAGGCCATTGGCCTCATTTCCAATTAAAAAGCCCACATTGTCAGTATAATCTTCCTGGTCATAATTATTCATACCTTTCAGATGGGCCGCAAAAAGACGCACTCCCCTGTTTTTCATGAGCAGGCAGGCATCCTGCAGGTCATCTGCATACACAAAGGGCATCCTGAATATGGATCCCATCGTGGATCGTATCACTTTTGGATTATATATATCTGCCGTATCATGATTCATAACAATGCCGGTGATACCAGCGCCCTCTCCTGCCCTGATTATGGTACCAAGGTTTCCGGGGTCCTGTATCGTCTCCAGTACCATGATGGCCAGAGCCCTGCCGTCTGGTGCTGGTTTTACAATGTCATCCATGGTATAGCGCTTCTGCCTCACCACGGCCAGCACTCCCTGGGGCGTCTGCGTATCTGCCATAACATTCATGACCACATCGCTGACTGTCTCCGGCCGGAACCGCCCCATCCATTTCCTGTTATCAGTGTCCCCTGCAAAGTTCTCCGTAACATACAGGGCATCCACATCCTCCGGGTTCAGCTCCCTGCACATTCTGAGGCCTTCCACCACATACATGCCCTCTTCCCGCCGGGCCTTTGCTTTGCTTCTCAGGCTCACAACACGCTTTACCTGTTTGTTTGATGTACTGTTAATCATCCGTATTCATTCTCCTGACACTGCTTATTTGATGCCTTCCAGTTCCTCCAGCCACAACCTGCCCGATGCGTCGCTGGGCATCCTCAAATCCCCTCTGGGGGAAACCGCCACAGAACCCACCTTAGGCCCGTCCGGAAGGCAGGAACGCTTAAACTGCTGGCTGAAGAAACGTCTGTAGAACACGTTCAGCCATTTAAGGATCGTCTCCCTGTCATACTGAGACTTAAACGCCTGGATTGCCAGACGGTAAATCTTGGCCGGGGCATATCCATATCTGAGTATATAGTAAAGATAAAAGTCATGAAGCTCATAAGGCCCCACCAAATCCTCTGTTTTCTGGGAAATCTGGCCGTCCTCCGGGGGCAGAAGTTCAGGACTCACAGGTGTATCCAGCACATCAAGAAGCACATCCGCCAGCTCCTTTTCATTGCATGTATCCGCATAGTAGCGGACCAGATGACGGACCAGGGTCTTGGGGACCGACCCATTGACACCATACATGGACATGTGGTCGCCGTTATAGGTAGCCCATCCCAGGGCAAGCTCCGACATGTCTCCGGTTCCAATTACCAGGCCTCCCACCTCATTGGCGATATCCATGAGAACCTGGGTTCTTTCTCTGGCCTGGCTGTTCTCATAGGTCACATCATGTTTGTCCATATCATGGCCGATATCTTCAAAATGGCGTGTCACCGCCTCCCTGATATTAATTTCGCGAAGTTTTGCCCCCACCTTTCCGGCCAGGGTGCAGGCATTATTATAAGTCCTGTCTGTGGTCCCGAAGCAGGGCATGGTTATGCAATGTATGCCGGACCTGGGGATCCTGAGGCTGTCAAAAGCCCTCACAGTTACCAGCAGAGCCAGCGTGGAGTCAAGCCCTCCCGACAGTCCTATCACTGCTTCATGGCATCCCGTGTGCTCCAGACGCTTCTTAAGACCCATGGCCTGAATGGATAGTATCTCCTCACACCGCCTGTTTCTCTGTCTCTCATCCCTGGGCACAAAGGGAGCCGGGTCCACGTACCGGAGCACATCACCGCCCGGCTGCGTGGAACCATGGGCCTGGGTATCCTGACTCCTTGCGCTGTCCTCCGAAACCGCATCAAAGCTGAACTCCACGGTCAGATACCCGCCTTCCTCCCTGGCTGCTGCAGGGTCCGGGAATGTGCTCATGCGCCTGCGCTCACTGTCCAGGCGTTCCAAATCCATGTCGGCACATATGCTCTCGTTGATAAACCGTCTGGACTCCACCAGACAGGTCCCGTTTTCAGCTATAATGTTCTGGCCACCAAACACCAAGTCCTGGGTGGATTCCCCCTCCCCTGCATTGGCATAGACATACCCGCACACCAGCCTGGCTGACTGACTGCATATCAGCTCATGGCGGTACATGTCCTTGCCTGTGGTCTCATCGCTGGCAGAGCAGTTTACCACCACCGTGGCCCCGGCCAGGGCATGTCTGATGCTGGGCGGGCATGGCACCCACACGTCCTCGCATATTTCAGCTGCCACCGTAAGTTCCGGCATGGTATTGCACCTGAATAAAAGGTTGGTGCCCATGGGGACCTTCTCTCCGTTCCAGCAGGTCATCACCGGCCGTTCATTGCCCGGGCAAAAATTCCTGGCCTCATAAAACTCCGAATAATTGGGCAGGTTCCGCTTGGGCACTACGCCTATAAGCCTGCCCTTTTGGATGGCTGCAGCTGCATTGTAGAGCTTCCCGTCCCGCTCCCAGGGAAGCCCCAAAAACACCAGGATGTCCTTTCCGTCCGTAAACCGGACAATACGGCCCAGCTCTTCCTTCGCCCTTCTCAGCAGGGCCTTCTGACCAAACAGGTCCGCACATGTATACGCAGTAAGGCAAAGCTCCGGAAACACCATAAGCTTCACTCCCCTGCTGTATCCCTGACCAATCAAGTCCATAATCTGCTGTGCGTTATATTGTGGGTCAGCCACCCTGACCTTTGGCGTGGCAGCTGCTACCCTTAAAAATCCATCTTTCATGTCTGGCCTCCATTGAAAATAATTGTTTTGATTTAATATACCACAGATTGGCAGAAAAATATAGGGAGGAATTGGGCCGGATAGGTGCATAAACCAGGGAAGAGTTTGGGGAAAACTCCCCATTTACATCCCCTCAATTCTATTATACAATCATAAAAACAAATAAAATACAGGAGTTGTTTCTATATGATAAATGAATTTTCCAGAACTGAGATGCTCATAGGCACTGAGGGGATGAATAAGCTTAAGAACTCCACCGTGGTTTTATTCGGAGTCGGAGGGGTTGGGTCCCATGCAGCGGAGGCCCTGGCCAGGTGCGGCGTGGGCCGCCTGATTCTTGTGGACAATGATACGGTCTCCCTTACAAACATTAACCGGCAGAGTATTGCGCTCCACAGTACCATGGGGCAGTTTAAGACCCGGGTCATGAAGGACAAAATTGCTGACATCTGTCCCGGCACGCAGGTCATTACCTTTGAGGAATTTGTGCTTCCCGATAATATAGAAAGCCTTTTTGAACGTATGAAGCACCAGATGGGACAGGGAAACTCTGTAGATTATATCCTGGATGCCATAGATACCGTGACAGCAAAACTTGCCCTGGCAGGCTTTGCCGCCTCCCACGCTATCCCTGTGATCGCTTCCATGGGTACCGGCAACAAGCTTCACCCGGAACTCTTCCGTATATCCGATATCTCCCAGACCTCTGTATGCCCCCTCTGCAAGGTAATGCGCAGGGAACTAAAAGCCAGGAATATCAGGGGACTAAAGGTCTGCTGGTCGCCGGAACAGCCTCTTACCCCCGGACAGACGGCGGAGGATACCGGGTGCCGCCGCGCCACTCCCGGAAGCATTTCTTTTGTACCGCCTGTGGCCGGACTTGTTATTGCAGGAGAAATCATAAGGGATATCTGCGGGCTGGCTTAGCCGCAGATATCCCTCTTCGTTATATAATGATTCATACCGGCCCTATTCCAGAGGCGCCCGGTAAAACCTGCCTACAAACTGCTGTGTCCTCAGCACATTGATAATGATATGTTCATCTGCTTCCTGCATGATATGGATGGCGTTGTTTACCTCATAGGCTGATATGACTGTATTTAAAAGGTACATTTTCTTTTTGCTGTACCCTCCCATAGCTTCCACACAGGACATTCCATGGCGGAAATGGCTGATATAGGCGTCCACCACCTGCTGTCCCTTCATGGTGGTTGCCTGAAGGGTAACCAGCTCATAGCGGTGGTGGAAGGCGGAAATCATGCGTGTGGAGATGAACTGGAAGATAATGGAGTATCCCGCGTGCTTCCAGCCGAAAATGGCGCCGTAAAAGCAGTACATAACAGCATTTCCAAAAAACACATAGGACCAGATGGAGAGCCCGGTGCGGTTGGATACAAACAGGGCTATAAAGTCTGTACCTCCGGTGGACGCATTTCCCCTGAGAGCAATGACGATTGCACTTCCAAAAATGACGCCGCCAAAAATAACATTCAGCACCTCATCTGTAAAGATGGGGCTGAAGTTGAATATCTGCAGAAAAATACTGCTTAAGAATACCTGGACCAGGGAAAATATGGTAAAACGGATGCTGATTCCCTTACAGCACAGGATTGCCACCGGAATATTCAGCAAAAGCATGGTGACCTGCATGGGAATATTAAGCCCTTTCAATTCCCCCAGCCGCTCCACAAGCATGGCCATGCCTGTAAATCCCCCGGATATGATACCGGCCGGCCGCACAAAAACCTGCAGTGCATAGGACTGGATGAGGGCGGATACAAACACCGCAGCCACTGTGATGCCGGTTCTTACCCGCCTGTCTTTCTTCCATTGATTGATAAAAGCTGAGATTCTCAGAATCTGTCCCATAGGAAAATTCGCTCCTGTTTCATTTAGTTATCATATCACATAATTATCCTTCATGCTTTTTTGCCACTGGACCAAATCCTCCAATGTATATTTATCCACCACGCCGCTGATAGCCTCATCCAGCTCCCGCCACAGGCGCAGGGTCACACATTCCATCTGTCTGGCACAGGGGTTCTCATCCCCGCTCAGGCAGTCCACCGGAGCCAGGCTTCCCTCTGTGATTCTCAAAATGGAACCCACCGTATAGTCCGATGACGGTCTGGCCAGATAATAGCCCCCCTGATTTCCCCTGATGCTGCGCACAAATCCGGCTCTGGATAAGATAGAGATAATCTGCTCCAGATATTTACCGGATATCCCCTGCCGGTTAGCTATGTCTTTTATTTTAACGGGCTCTACGTCTCCGTGGATGGCTAAATCCACCATGGTGCGGAGAGCATAACGGCCTTTTGTCGATACAAGCATGTATGTTCACGTCCTTTGTCTTAAATTTTATCCTGCCATGAGTATATCATACTATTCCTGTAGGAAATATGTCAATAGTAAGTTATCTTCCCTGCCAGGTCTGCCTAAATGCTTTATGAATAGAGTGCACTATTTTCGGGAAAATAATATGGAAACTGAGAAAAATTGCAGGTCCGATTCCATAAGGCCGGCCTGCTGACGATTGAGAACGGAGGATTTTCATGAAGAATGAACCGGTATTCCTGACTGACAAAAACCACAATATAGTGTTGGAGGCCCTTTCACCAGCTCCCAATGCAGCTCTCCCTGATTCCTGCAAACCCTTTGAAATCCTGGACCCGGCGGCCACTGAGGGCGCAGCGGAAAAACATCTTCCGGTAGTGGAACAGGACGGACTCCACGTGACAGTCAAGGTTGGAAACATTTTCCATCCCATGGGTCAGGAGCACAGCATCGGATGGGTGTGCCTTGTGACAAAAGCCGGCTGTGTCATGCGTGTTCCCCTGACCCCTGACTGCGAACCAGTGGCATCCTTCACCCTGGAAGAAGGGGACGCTCCTGCTGCTGCTTACGCTTACTGCAATCTTCACGGACTGTGGAAAAAATCAATCTGATTCCTTCCGGCATAACACTCCCCAGACAGCCCCGGATGACAGTTTTTATACCCGGGGCCATTACCGGGGCAGAATACCGGAAGAATCAGGACAAAAAAATGAGAGCCGCCCTTCCCCCACAGAAGGCAGCTCTCAGTCACGATCAAAAACCGTCACACTATTAGTTTATCTGGCATCCCCATACCAAACAAAAACCCGTAAGGCACTCCTTTGTGCTTCTTACATGGACACTATACCACCGCTCCCATGATTTGTCAATCATTTTTGTGCATATTAGTGAATTCCTTTCCCCTATATACAAGTTTTTATATAAATTTCTCCCATCCGTCCGCAGACCAAAGACAAATGTCTTTTGTATATTTATCTTTCATCGGTACATACTAACTTAAGCCATAATTTTTATCTGAAGTCACACAGAAAGGAAGAAACCATGGAATTTTCCCAAAATTTAAAAGACAACATTACCTACCTTCACAAGAAGCTGAATGTAGAGACGAATTTTGACGTGGTTTACCGCGTAGTCCACATCGGCGGCCGGGAAGCATGTCTTTATTTCATAGATGGTTTTACAAAGGATGATTCCCTGTTGAAAATTCTGCAGGTATTCTCCACCATCAAGCCGGAGGATATGCCAAAGGACGCCCACGGCTTCTCCAAACAGTATGTTCCATACGGCGAGATCGGACTGCTTTCCAATGACCAGGATATGACCGTCCAGCTGCTGTCCGGTGTATCCTGCCTCTTTATTGACGGTTATGATAAATGTATTACGATTGACTGCCGCACCTATCCTTCCCGCGGTGTCAGCGAACCGGAAAAGGATAAAGTCATGCGGGGCTCCAGAGATGGCTTTGTGGAAACCCTGATTTTTAATACGGCCCTGATTCGGCGGAGAATCCGCGATCCCAGGCTTACCGTGGAAATAACATCTGCCGGAGAGAGCTCCCACACTGACATTGCCATCTGTTATATGGAAAACAGGGTTGATAAGCAGCTCCTGGATAAAATCAAGAAACGGATTCAGAATCTGAAGGTAGATGCGCTGACCATGAATCAGGAAAGCCTGGCAGAGTGTCTCTTTCCCTATAAATGGTTCAATCCATTCCCGAAATTTAAATTTTCAGAACGGCCGGACACAGCTGCCGCCTCAATTTTAGAAGGAAATATCATCATCCTGGTAGACAACTCTCCTTCTGCCATGATACTTCCCTCCTCTGTCTTTGATATCATCGAGGAGGCAGATGATTACTACTTTCCTCCTATTACAGGCACTTACCTCCGTCTGTCCAGGATGACCATATCTCTGCTGTCCCTGCTTTTAACCCCTACATGGCTTCTGTTCATGCAGAATACGGAGCTCATACCGGACTGGCTGGCATTTATCCGGCTTTCGGACCCGCTTAATGTGCCTTTAATCTGGCAGCTTCTCATACTGGAATTTGCCATTGACGGCCTGCGGCTGGCGGCTGTCAATACCCCCAATATGCTGACCACCCCCCTCAGTGTGATTGCCGGTATTGTTCTGGGAGAATATGCGGTAAAATCAGGTTGGTTCAACAGTGAGACCATGCTCTACATGGCCTTTGTTACCATTGCCAATTATTCCCAGGCCAGTTTTGAATTAGGTTATGCCATGAAATTCATGCGTATCATCATATTGATACTGACATCCATCCTGAATATATGGGGATTTGTCATCGGAATTATCCTGTCCGCCTGTGCCATCATATTCAACAGAACCATTGCCGGAAAGAGCTATATTTATCCTCTGATTCCATTTAGCCTCTCAGAATTAAAAAAGCGTTTTCTCAGGGGACGGCTGCCTCATACAGAGAAATAATTGTCCTATCCCATGGTAAAACAGAATAGAGAAACAGTGAACCGGCCTTTTGGCCGGTTCTGCTTCTTAACTCATATTGTTATACATATCAAAATAGGCCTGCGCCTCTTTTTCTGTCAATGAAAAATGTTTCTCCAGCTTGGTCAGTATGACTTTTTTGTCTTTCCCCTCTTCCAGGTTATCTTTTATAAGGGCTTTAATGCCCTGTGACAAACCCTGTTCCAAGCCCTGTGACAAGCCCTGCGTCAAGCCCTGTGACAAGCCCTGTTCCAATCCCTGCGCCAGCCCATTCTTCTGCGCATCTTCTGCTAGCCTCTTATAATAGCTTTGCATGGTAGCTTCGTCACTAGCTGCCTTAAGGCGCTCCAGGTACAGATAACGCAGTTCTTTGTCGGCATTCAGGCGTTCCAGTTCCTCCACCGCTTCCTTCATATAACGGTTTCTCTTTGCCATATCTTTAAGCACCTCCCAGTCACGGGCAGATATAAGCTTTGCCCAGTGATATACCTCTGTTTGTTTTTCCTCCTCACTGCAGGAAACCAGTTGACTTAAGTATAGCACACGCAGGCTGATTTTGCCACTATAGACACACCCGGTTTTATCATCCATAAGCCGTATGACCGAATAAAAATGCTCTGTTCCCTTCCGTGGGAATCCCAAGATGCTGATATGTATACACTCCTCCAACGCATCATAATTCTGGCCTTTCAAAAAATCTTCTGTATACATACGGCTGATATAAAAGAGGCTCCGTTCCTCCCAGAAAGGATGTGACAAAAGCTGTATTTCTATATTCACTTTTTTACAGTGGTTGAGGCGCACCTTTACATCCAGTATTCCTTCCCGGTCCTCAGCATATTCCCCGTGAAGAAATGTGTCCGGGAATTCCAGACTGGTGATCTCACCTGCCGGAATGTCCAGCAGACTGCTTAAAAGCCCTGTCAGCGCAATCTTGTTGCGGAAGGTTTTCTTAAAGGCGAAGTCATTGGTCAGGCTTATATCCAGAGGCCTTCCGCTGTCTGCCAGCTGTTTTAGCTGCAAATCCACTTTTCTCTTTCCATCCCTAAAAAAACCTCTGATGCGCCCTTTGTGCCATTTTCCCATAGGCATTGCCCTCCATGAACTATTTGATTTATGTGATATGAGCGGAAATACCGGCAGATACGCCAGTCTCCGGCAGAAAACATTGGATTTTATGCCGGAAAAGATTTTTATATAGATTGTTCAGAAACAATCTGATTGGTCCAGTATAGCATATAAAGGTACTGCTTTCAATATCTCCCCTGCTTTTAAACTGAGAAATTACGCTTTATATCCATGCAAAAAGCAGCGCCGGATCCCTTCCCTTTGCCAAAGGAGAGATATCCGGCGCTGCCAATCTTCTGTTTTAAATCATAGCCATTACAGCTTATCCGCATTTCTGAACAGGGTATGGCCGTTTGCGTTCTTCACCAGACCGGTCACATCCGGCTTTGCCAGGACGATGGCATTCAGATAATACAGCGGTATAATGGGCATCTCATCCATCAGGATGGCCTCCGCCTCCTTGAATATCTCCATACGCTTACTGTTATCCGCCAGGTTGCGGCATTCTTCTATCATGCTGTCATACTTCATGGCATTCTCACCGCTCCAACGGTTCTGGTTGTAGGCGCGGGCCTGGGTAAAGCAGTTCAGGTTTGTGTCGGGATCCAGATAGTCACCGGTCCATCCGTCAAAGCAAACATCAAAGTTTCCGGCCTTCTGCTCATCCCAGTACACCTTTGACTCAAAGGTAACAATGTCTGCCTGGACTCCAAGATTATCCTTCCACATGGACTGGATTACCTGGGCAATGTCCTTATTCTCTTTTGTGTTGGTAACAATAAAGGTCAGAACAGGCAGTCCCTCTCCATTGGGATATCCCGCGTCTGCCAAGAGTTTCTTTGCAGCTTCCACATCCTCTTGAATCAAATCACCTGATACGGTGCGGAAATCCTCGGAGGAGCCTTCATATGGTATCCCATAAGGCACGAATCCGTAGGCCGGCTCAGGCTTTGACGGAACGATGGACTCGCAGATTGTCCTGCGGTCAATAGCCATGGCCAGGGCCCTTCTCACATCCGGATTGGACAGATACTCTTTGGAACAGTTGAAATCGTAATATCTGGTTCCAATCTTGTCATATCCTTTCAGTTCTTCTGTATTCCCATACTGGTCAATGGCCTGGGAAGTTACCAGGTTATCGCCCATAGCGTCAATCTCACCTGCATTATATGCGGACAGGGCTGACTCCGGAGACTGGATAATCACGATTTCCACTCCGTCCAGTTTGACGGAGTCCGCGTCATAGTAATTGGGATTTTTCTTCAGCACATAGCTGCTCTGGGGATTTATCTTCTCCAGGGTAAATGCACCGTTGCACACATAGGTATCCGCGGATTTGGTCCAGGGATCCTGTCCCTCCACCACCTCCTGCTTGACAGGGAAAAAGTTGCTGGACGCTGTCAGATAAAGGAAATATGGCGTAGGTGCTTTCAGGGTTACCTCCAAGTTTTTATCGTCCAGAGCCTTTACTCCTACATCCTGGACAGAACCGCCCTGTGTGTTGTACTCTTCCCCGCCCTTCAGATAGTGCAGTTCCCAAGCAGCCGGGGAAGCCGTATCAGGATTCAGGACGCGTTTCCAGGAATATTCAAAGTCTCCTGCCGTCAGATCACTTCCATCGGACCATTTAAGTCCGTCCTTCAATGTGAAGGTGTAGGTCAGACCATCCCCGCTTACCTCATATGTGTCACACATGGCATTGCTCAGGCTTCCGTCTGCCTCCAGCTGGAACAATCCGCAGAACATATTCTGCAGGAAGGTGGACGATGTGCTGTAGTTATTCAGTGTGGGGTCCAGTGTTTCCGGTTCCTCCATCACAGCATAGGTAAGGATCTTTTCTCCCTCTTTTGACCCGGCGGTCCCAGCTGCCGAAGCTTCTGTACCGGCATCTGTACCGGCAGGACTGCTTTGTGCCTGGCCGCAGCCGGCCAGGGTAGTGGCTGTAAGGGCTGCACACAGCAATAGGCTTAATTTTTTCTTCATAACATTTCCTCCTAGTTTTTAACCGGATTCCCGTTTGGCAGAATCCAATACAGGAAATTATACCTGCATTCTCCGTGGAAAGTCAATACATGGAAAGCAGTTTGGCTGGGCCGGCCACGTCACCGGCCACCTCCCCGTCACCTTCCTGCCACCTCCCTGCCACCTTCCTGCCACCTTCCTGCTACCTTCCTGTGGCCGGGCACCTCTCCTACTCCAGCTCCAACCCGCCTGTATACAGCTGGTAATACATTCCCCTCTCCCTTATCAGGCTCTCATGGTCTCCCCGCTCAGCAATACGTCCATGGTCCAGTACCATGATAGCGTCGGAATTGCGGATGGTGGAAAGCCTGTGGGCTATGACGAATACGGTCCTGCCCTTCATCAGCTCATCCATGCCTCTCTGCACCATAGCCTCTGTCCTGGTATCAATGCTGGAAGTGGCTTCATCCAGAATCAGGACCGGAGGATCTGCAATGGCTGCCCGCGCAATGGCTAAAAGCTGGCGCTGGCCCTGGGACAGCTCCTCGCCGTCTCCTGTAAGCATGGTATCGTATCCTTCCGGCAGCATCTCTATAAACTGGTCGGCATTGGCCAGCTTCGCCGCATCGCAGATCTCCCTGTCTGTGGCATCCAGCTTTCCATACCGTATATTCTCCCTGATTGTACCGGTAAACAGGTGGGTATCCTGGAGCACGATGCCAAGAGAGCGGCGCAGGTCGTCTTTCTTTATATGGCGGATATCAATACCATCATATGTGATAGAGCCCTTCTGTATGTCGTAAAAACGGTTAATCAGATTGGTAATGGTGGTCTTTCCCGCCCCTGTGGCTCCCACAAAAGCCAGCTTCTGCCCCGGCTTCGCATACAGGCTGATGTCATGGAGCACTGCATGCCCCGGCTCGTATCCAAAGTCCATATCCTGAAACCGCACATCACCGGTAAGTCTTGTGTAAGCGGCCGTGCCGTCCTCACGGGGATATTTCCACGCCCACAGGCTGGTCCGTTCCGCTACCTCTGTCATTTTTCCGCTCTCATCCACACGGACATTGACAAGGGTCACATCTCCCTGGTCTGTCTCCGGTTCCTCATCCATCATATTAAAAATACGTTCTGCCCCTGCCAGGGCCATGATGATGGAGTTGGACTGCTGGGATATCTGGGCAAAGGGCTGGTTAAAGCTCTTTGTAAACTGGAGATAAGAAGCAATCTGGCCCAGGGTGAGCCCTGCCAGGCCGCTTAGTGACAGAATCCCTCCTGCGATGGCTGTGAGCACAAACTGCAGGTTGCCTATGTTGGTAATGACCGGCATAATAACATTGGCGTACTTGTTGGCATGGAATGCGCTGTCATAGAGCCGGTCATTCAGCTTGTCGAATTCCTCCCTTGTCTCCTCCTCATGGTTAAATACCTTGATGACCTTCTGTCCGCTTAAACGCTCCTCAATGTATCCCGTCACCTTTCCGATAGCCAGCTGCTGCGCCACGAAATATCGTCCGCACCGGCCTGCCAGAGTCCTGCTGACAAAGAGCATGAGAACTATCATGGCTGCTGCCAGGACAGAGAGGGGAACGCTGATACCTATCATCACCGCGGATATGGCTATGATGGTGACAAAGGAGGACAATACCATGGGCAGAGCCTGGTTAATCATCTGTCTCAGGGTGTCGATATCATTGGTATAGCGGCTCATAAGCTCTCCATGGGGATGACGGTCAAAATACCGTACAG
>OKSH01001940.1_pt1 | contig 16832 bp, 13 predicted proteins | sample 1601231 | NCBI WGS metagenome assembly OKSH01 (sample SAMEA3541596, study PRJEB24748) | human gut metagenome | biome: human gut; feature: human-associated habitat; material: faeces | place: China | collected 2012 | reverse complement strand
CGCTCTCAATGCCTCGTATGGCTGCAGAACAAACTCTGGAAACGGTGCAATCGCACCTCCCGGAAAACGCGGATGGGAGTTTTATTTCAGCAACCCGATTTCGCGGTAGTACTTTTCAGCGCCGGGATGGAGCGGGATGCCGGAAAGATCGCTGACGGCCATTTCCTTGGTGACGGTTTTCATGACGGCATGGGCCTTGCCGAGAGAATCAAGGTTTTCCCAGAAGGTTTTGGCAAGATCATACACCACATCGTCGGGCATGGAAGCATCGGTGAGGAGAAGCATCTTGACGGCCGTGGTCTGGACGGGTTCGGTCTGACCGTTATAGGTTCCCGCCGGAATGGTGAATTTGGAATACCACGGATACTTCGCCTGTACCTTGGCGATCAGCTCGTCGTCCATGCCCACGAGCTTGCCGTTGGCGGTGGAGCACATTTCCGTGACGGCGGCGGTGGGCATCCCGGCCATGATCCATACGCCGTCAAGCTGCTTGTTGCGCATCAGGTCGATGGATTCGGTGAAGCCCACGAAATGGGCTTTGATGTCGTCGGGATACTTGAGCCCCGTTTCGGTGAAGTGGATGCGGGATTCCACTTCGGTCGTACCGCCCGCCGCGCCCGGCGCGAAACTTTTGCCCTTGAAGTCCGCCAGCGAAGCCACGCCGCTGTCGGCACGGGCCACGACCTGGTTCGGGTTATAGTACAGGCCCGCCAATACGCGGACGTCCTTGTAGGCGCGGTCCTTGAACCCGCGTTCGCCGTTGAGCGCCTCATAGGTAATGCTCGACACGGCGAATGAAACCTGCGCGTTCCCGGCTTTGAGCAGGTTGAGGTTCTGAATGCCGCCGTTGGAGGCCTGCACCCGCGCGTTCACATAACCAAGCTTGGTATTCCACAAATTGGCGATGCCCGCGCCGAGGGGGTACAACGCCCCGGTCGTCGCCGCTGTGGGAAAGCTGATATTCACTTTCTTGCGCTCCGCAGCTTGAAGGGGCGAGGCCAATACGCACGCGCACGCCGCAGCAGCCAAAAACATGGACCATTTTTTCATGACGTTCTCCTCGTTTTGCATGTTGCATTTGTTATCGGGATATCCATAAAGCTCCGGCTCCTCTCGGCACGGAAGATTTCCCAACCGGTTCTTTCCATAACTTTCCCATCCCCGCCTACACCTTCATCTGACAGGTTTTTTCATTCCAGCTTTTCCATGAGGCGACAGGGACTCCCTTCGCGCCGCCTCACCTCCAATTCCCACTAATCCCTACCCCTTCCCTCTCTCCTTCCAACTCCACACACCTGCCACGGCGCACAGGGCGAGCGCTGCAAGGTCCGTCTTGAGGCCGGGATCGATGGCGAGAAAGGCCGCCACAAGCAGCAGGCCGCGCATGACGGAATTACAGGGCCCGAACAGCCAGCCCTGCAACCCGGCGGCCAGCGCGCTCACCCCGAGACAGGCCGTGGCGAACGCCCACAGCGTCGCCAGAGCCGGATTGGCCGAGCTGTACAGCAGGAGTGGGTTGTTCAGGAAAAAGAAGGGCAGGATGAATCCGGTCAGGCCGAGCTTTACCGCAATGAGGGACGTGCGGGTCTGATCCGAATGCGCAATGCCCGCCGCCACATAGGACGACATGGCGACCGGCGGCGTGATGTTGGAGAGGCAGGCGTAGAACAAGCAGAACATGTGCGCCGCCATCGGCATCACGCCCACGCCCGTGAGCACCGGGACCGCCACGGCCGCAACGATGACATAGGCCGCCACGCCGGGCACGCCCATGCCGAGGATGGTGCTCATGATCATGACGAACAGGCCGCCGAGGTAGAGCTGGCCTTCGCCCACGTACTTGAGTACCTCGTACCCGAAGGTCAGGCCGAGTCCGGTGAGGGATACCGTGCCGATGATGATGCCGATGATCACGCAGGCCGCGCCCACGCCCACCGCGCCGCGTGCGCCTTCGTCGAGCGCTTGGACCACCACGCGGGGAGTCATGCGGTACCGAGCCGAACACCACGCCGAAGCGAGCACGCACAGAGCCGTGAGGATCGCCGCGCCAAGGCTGAGGAGCCCAGAGAGGGCCAGACCTCCGAGGACGGCAAGCAGCAGGACGAAGGCGAAGGTGCGGGCTGTTTTCGTCCGCAGCAGCCCGATGAGGGAAGGCAGCCATGTAGCCCCGACGGTGGCGAAGATGGAAGCCGCCGCCGCGAACAGGGGGGTGTAGCCGTCGAACATCAGCCAGAGCAGCACGATCAGCGGGATGAACAGATGCCCGCGTTCGCGCAGGACTTTGCCCGCCGCCGGGATGTGCTCGGGGGAAAGCCCCTTGAGGCCGAGCTTGCGGGCCTCGAAGTGCACCGCCATGAGCAGCGTGAGATAATACAGGAACGCCGGGATCGCCGCTGCGAGCATGACCTTGGTATACGGGACGCCGAGGAATTCGGCCATGATGAAGCCCACCGCGCCCATGATGGGTGGTGCGAACTGTCCCCCGGTGGAGGCGACTGCCTCGACGGCGGCGGCGAATTCGGGCTTGTACCCGGTCTTTTTCATGAGCGGGATGGTGATCGCCCCGGTAGTGGCGACGTTGGCGAGGGCGCTGCCGTTGATCATGCCCATGAGCGCGCTGGCCACCACGGAAACCTTGGCGGGGCCGCCAGCCGTGCGCCCTACGAGGGTGAGCGCGAGATCATTGATAAAATCGCTGAATCCGCTGTATTTCAGGAAGGCTCCGAAGAGCACGAACAGGAAAATGTAGGTGGCGGACACGCCGACGCCCACGCCGAGGAGCCCTTGGCTGCCCCAGAACATGTGCTCGACGACACGGTCCCACGAAAACCCGGTATGCCCGAACGCGCCGGGAATCCATTCCCCGGCGAAGTTGTAGAGGAAAAACACGCCCGCCAGCGCCGCAAGGCTGCCGACCACGCGCCGGGCCATTTCGAAGCAGATGATCACGCCGACGGAGGCCACGAAGTAGTCGACGGGCAGGAAATAGCCGCCGCGCAAGGTGATTTCCGTATAATTGAGGATGAGATAGCCGAACGAGAACAGCCCCGCAGCGATACACAGGGCATCGAACAGGGTGGGGCGGGTACGGCTGCGGCGTTCGCCCTTCCATGCCGGATACATGAGGAAGGAGAGCACCAACAGGAAAATGATGTGCCACGAGCGCAGGGTCATGGCGTCGAAGGCCGAAAAGGTGGACGCGTACATTTGGAACAACGAGAAGACCACCGCCAGCGCGGAGATGGCCGCTGCCCACGGGCCTTTACCGTAATGCCGGAAGCGTGATTCGCTTTCTTTTTCCTCTACCAGCGCTTGCGCCGCGGCCTGCTCCACGGCGTGCACGTGCGCCGTGTTGGCGGCCTGTTCCTTTGCATCGTTGCCGTTCATGTTTCCCCCTCGTCTGTGCGGTGCCCCGGTGACTGGCCGGGGCGTTCCCCTGTTGTACAATCCCGCGAATCCGTTTTCCGGTTTTGCGCCGTCCTGCGGGGGACGTTCCCCCCGGCCACTTCGCTCTCTCCGGCACGTTCCGCCATTTTCGCCTAAGCCACTTCCCTTTGGGAAGGGAGGCGGGCATTTTCTGTTCTTGTAATAAAAAAGCCGCGGACTGTTCGCCCGCGGCCTTCACTTCTGCGCTTGATCCATACCGTCAGGCGCGGAGCGAGCCGCTTTTCCGCATAAAGTAATAGAAACCGAAATGCCCTTCGGCATCGGCGGAAAAGAGGGTGTGCAGCGTGGCGGAAATGATCATGAATGGCTCCTGTATCTCCGTGTTAGATACGCGCGAGCTGTTTGGGTTGTCAATCAATTTTTCGGAGGCGAAGGACACATGCCGGAAGATGAGCCGGTATGTTTCACAAAAATGTAAGCATACCCGGTGTCCGGGGCGTCAGGCTTGGGTCTGGAACTCGGCAAGGTGGGGTTGGAGTTTTTCCAACAGCCTGTCGAAGCCGTCCATACCAACAGCCATGAAGGAACGGACGGAGGTGCACGGCTTCTTCAAGCAGGTTTCGGCAGGCGTCAGCAATGGCGTGCGGATCAAGGGCGGCGGTGCAGCGCCGGAAGGCCGCGTATGCCTATGGCGGGGGAATCCGTTTCAGTTTCCTTGAATGTCACCGAGTAACGCGCCTCGCCGCTGGCGGAATGCTTTCCGGCGGGCGATATCACGATGTTACTCGCGTTATCACGGTTGTGGGAAGCATCCGGATAGGTTGTTTGCGCTGACGTCCGTGGGGGCTTGCGCAGACAAGGGGGACAGCCGCATGTGTCGCCAGTATCTGCCCATGTGAGGCATACAGCATAGCATCCCTGAACGAAAGAAAGCCCAAAGAAGGGAGGCGGCCAAGGTCTTTTCATAGCGATCTGTCTATGAATCGCTGGAAGGTGGAACGGTTTTTCTCTTGGCTGAACAACTTTCGTCGTTTGGCGACTCCTTTTGAACGGTTCTGCATGATGTGCCTTGGTTTTACTCAGCAGGGTTGTGCCATGCTCCTGCTCAGAAACGTTTTGAAATGATCTCTAGCACCTAGACGAATATTCTCAAAGAGCCCCGGCCGGATTGGGGCGAAAAAAGACGCCGGAGAAATTCCTCCAGCGTCTTCCTGATATTATGCGTCCTGCTTACTTGTTGGCGAGACGCGTGTAGTTGCTGCGGCGGGCTTTAGCATCTGCTTCGGCCTTTTCGTACAGCATCTCCGCACGTTCGGGGAACTGGCGCTTGAGGGAGGAATAGCGCACTTCGGACAGCAGGAATTCCCTGAAGCCGTTGGAAGGCTCCTTGGAATCGAGCACGAACGGATTCTCGCCCTGTCCGATACGGCGGGGATCATAATGGTACAGCGACCAGTAGCCGGCTTCCACAGCACGCTTGGCCTGCATCTGGCTGTTGCCGAGGCCGCCCTTGATGCCGTGGTTCAGGCATGGGGAATAGGCGATGATGAGGGACGGGCCGGGATAGGCTTCCGCTTCGGAGATGGCCTTGAGGGTCTGTTCCTGGCTGGCGCCCATGGCGATCTGCGCCACGTACACGTTGCCGTAGCTCATGGCCATGAGGCCCAGATCTTTCTTGCGGCTCATCTTGCCGTTGGCGGCGAACTGCGCCACAGCCCCGGTGGGCGTGGCCTTGGAAGACTGGCCGCCGGTGTTGGAATAGACTTCGGTGTCGAAGACGAGGACGTTGATGTCTTCGCCGCTGGCCAGCACGTGGTCGAGCCCGCCGTAGCCGATATCGTAGGCCCATCCGTCGCCGCCGAAGATCCAGTGCGAACGCTTGACGAAGAAGTCGCTTTTCTCGCGGAGGGCTTTGAGTTCGGCGTCATCCTTTTCCGCCAGAGCTTCGTCGAGGGCGGCGGTGAGGGCGGCGGCCCTTTCGCGGGTGCCTTCGCCGAGATCCTTGCCTTCCAGCCATTCTTCCATAATGGAACGGAGAGCGGTGCTGATATCCCCGCCTTCCAGCAGAGCCTTCATCTTCAGGGCGAGGGTAGCGCGGATCTGCGCTACGCCGAGGAACATGCCGAAGCCGTATTCGGCGTTGTCTTCAAAGAGCGAGAAGCCCCACGCCGGGCCGTGGCCGTTCTCGTCGGTGGTGTAGGACACGGAGGGGGCACCGGCTGCCCACACCGTGGAACAGCCGGCGGAGTTGGAGAGCATCATGCGGTCGCCGAAGAGTTGGGTGACGAGCTTGGCATAGGGCGTTTCGCCGCAGCCGGCGCAGGCTCCGGAGAATTCGTTGAGCGGGCGCAGGTACTGGCTGCTGGCGACGTTGAGCTTACCCTGAGTTGGCTTCTTGTAGGTGATGTTCTTTTCGGCGTAGTCCCACTTCCGGGCGCCCTCGGGCATCACGTTTTCCAGTTTGGTCATGGTCAGGGCCTTTTCCTTGGCCGGGCACTGGCCCACGCACACTCCGCAGCCGGTGCAGTCAAGGACGGAAATGGCCATGTGGAATTCGAAGCCCTTCTGGATACGGCAGGGACGATGCTCGATGGACGCTGGCGCGGCGACGGCTTCCTCGGCACTGAGCAGGCGCGGACGGATGGCGGCATGGGGGCAGGCGAAGGCGCACTTGTTGCACTGAACGCACTTTTCGGCATCCCAAACGGGTACCATGATGGCGGCACCGCGCTTTTCAAAGGCCGTGATGCCCACAGGCCACGTGCCGTCTTCGTAACCGAGGAAGGCGCTCACGGGCAGCTCGTCGCCTTCCTGACGGTTCATCACGTCCACGATGTTGCGGACGAAGTCGGGGCGTTCGTCGCAGGCGGCGGGGGCGTCTTCCGTGGCGTCGGCCCATGCGGCGGGCACGGCCACTTCGTGCAGCATGGCGATGCCCTGGCGCACGGCTTCCTGGTTCATGTCGACGACGGCATGGCCCTTCCTGCCGTAGGTCTTGACGATGGCTTCGTTCAGGTAGGCGACGGCGTCATTGAGGGGGATGATGCCGGCCAGCTTGAAGAAGGCGGCTTGCATGAGCATGTTGATGCGTCCGCCGAGGCCGAGGCCCATGGCGATATCCACTGCGTTGAGCGTGTAGAAGCGGATCTTCTTGCGGGCGATGGTGCGGCGCAGGGAAGCGGGCAGATGTTTTTCCAGATCCCCGTCCTTCCACATGCAGTTCAGCAGGAAGACGCCGCCTTCCTTGATGCCCCGCAGCAGGTCGTACTTGTCCACATAGGACTGGTTGTGGCAGGCGATGAAGTCGGCGGAGTCGATGAGGTAGGAAGAGCGGATGGGCTGGCTGCCGAAACGCAGGTGCGATATGGTGACGCCGCCGGACTTGCGGGAGTCGTAGGCGAAATAGGCCTGAGAATACATGTCGGTATGGTCGCCGATGATCTTCACGGCCAGCTTGTTCGCGCCGACGGTGCCGTCGGAGCCGAAGCCCCAGAACTTGCAGGCGGTCTGGCCTTCGGCCGCCACGTGGAAGTCTTTCACTTCGAGGGACGTGTGGGTCACGTCGTCGATGATGCCCACGGTGAAGTTGTCGCGGGGCTGTTCGACGGCCAGGTTATCGAAGACAGCAAGGACCTGGGCGGGGGTGAAGTCCTTGGAGGCGAGGCCGTAACGGCCGGCATATATCGCGGGGGCATCGGCTTTGGAGGCATAGGCGTTGCGCACGTCGAGGCACAGGGGGTCGCAGGCGCCGGGCTCCTTGGTGCGGTCGAGCACGGCGATGCGCTTCACGGAGGCGGGGACGGCTTCCAGCAGCTTTTCCGGCAGGAAGGGGCGGTACAGGCGCACGTTGACCATGCCGACCTTCTCGCCGCGGCGCATAAGCTCGCCGATGGTCTCTTCCACCACGGAGGCGCCGGAGCCCATGACGACGATGAGGCGATCCGCTTCGGGATGGCCGTAATAGTTGAAGAACTTGTAGTCCTTGCCGGTGATGGCGTTGATTTTGTCCATGTACTTCCGGACGATGCCGGGCAGGGCGTCCACGAAGGGGTTCACCGCTTCACGCAGCTGGAAGAACACGTCGGGGTTGTGGGTCATGCCGCGCAGCTGGGGATGGTCGGGGTTCAGGGCGCGGTGGCGGAAAGCTTCCACGGCTTCCCAGTCGAGCATGTCGGCAAGTTCTTCCTGCTCAAGGAGTTCGATCTTCTGGATTTCGTGGGAGGTACGGAACCCGTCGAAGAAGTGGATGAAGGGCAGGCGCGCCTCAATGGCGGAAAGGTGGGCCACGGCGCCGAGGTTCATGACGTCCTGCACGGAGCTGGAGGCCAGCATGGCGAAGCCGGTCTGGCGGGTGGCCATCACGTCCTGATGGTCGCCGAAGATGCTCAGGGAGTTGGAGGCGAGGGAGCGCGCGCTCACATGGAAGACCGCGGGCAGGAGTTCGCCGGCTATCTTGTACATGTTGGGGATCATCAGCAGGAGCCCCTGCGAGGCCGTGTAGGTGGTGGTGAGAGCGCCGCCTTGCAGGGAGCCGTGCAGAGCTCCTGCCGCGCCGCCTTCGGACTGCATCTCGACCACGCGCACAGGGGCTCCGAAAAGGTTTTTCTTGCCCTGAGCCGCCCACGCATCTGTGAGTTCCGCCATGGGAGAAGAGGGGGTGATGGGAAAAATGGCGGCAACTTCCGTGAAAGGATAGGAGATATAGGCGGCAGCGGTGTTGCCGTCCATGGTCTGTGTCCTGCGGTTACTCATGAAAAAGCCTCCCGATCTGAAGAAATAATACAGACTGGATGCGAATAACATGCCAAAACCGCAATTTTGAGGACGTGCCCCGTCTTATTTCTTCTCTTGTGCGGCGATCGCCTTCAGCTTCCTCCATAACGTGGCGGGGGAGATGCCCAGACGCCGGGCTGTTTCCGCCTTGTTACCCTGTGTTTCCTCCAGTACCTGAAGGATGGTGCTGTTTATCTGGGCACGAAGCATACTCTGCTTGGTTCGTCTGTTCGCATCGGCAGGTGCGGAAGGCGACGGGGGCACGGTCACGGCCTTCTTGTGGCTGTTCCCGCACGGGGCCTCGTTCATCAGGAGCACGCGCGAGATGTCGCTTTCCCGTATTTCCCTGCCCTTTGCGATCACCACCAGCCTTTCTATGACGTTGCGCAATTCCCTGATATTGCCCGGGAAATGATAGAGCTTCAGCACGGCCAGAGCCTCGGGGCTGATCTGGGGCCGGGGGAGGGAGAGCGACTGGGGCAGCCAGCTGAGGAAGCTGTCGGCGAGTTCCTCAATATCCTCCGGGTGTTTCCGCAAGGGAGGGAGGTTGAGCCGGAGCACGTTCAGGCGGTAGAAAAGGTCTTCCCTGAACTTGCCGCACCGCACCAATTCCGCCAGATCCTTGTTCGTAGCGCACACGATGCGCACGTTGATGGGGATATAGCGTTCCTGACCGATGCGCATGACGATTTTTTCCTCGAGCACGCGCAGAAGCTTGGCCTGCACCGAGGTGGGGATCTCGCCGATTTCGTCGAGGAAGAGGGTGCCGTTGTGCGCCATTTCGAAAAGGCCCACTTTGCCGCCTTTTTTCGCGCCGGTGAAGGCACCTTCGGCATAGCCGAAAAGCTCGCTTTCCAGAAGGGATTCGGGCAGGGCCGTACAGTTGATCCCCACAAAGGGGCCGTTCCTGAACGGGCTTGCCATATGTATGCCCTGCGCGAAGATCTCCTTGCCGGTTCCAGATGAAGATGGAAGAAGGGCTGTTGGCGTAAAGCTCCGCGTGTTCCACAAGGCTGCGCATCTCCGCGGAATGCCCTACCACGTCCTTGAGGGTATAGCGCGCCACATGCCCCTTGGCGTGCAGTTCCCGGCGCATCTTGTGTTCGAGGCTCTGGATATGGCTGGCATCCTGGATGATCACGCTGGCTCCGCAGTAGATATCGTTGCTGTAGGCGGGGATGATATTGCAGAGATACTGCTTTTTTTCGTACTTCTTGCTTTCTCCCGACCATGTGAGCTGCTGCTGTACCGCCTCGATGATGCCCGTATCCTGCAAAAAGGTGCGGATGCTTTTCATGGTGGATTCGCCGTTGGCGAACATCTTTTGGGCAGGCAGATTGTATTCCAGTATCTTGCCCTGTTCGTTCAGCGAGATGGCGCCGTCTTTCAGTGCGTTGAGCATGGTGCGCACGCGGGCGTCCTTGGAACGTTCGCTGACGATGGCGTTGAGTATGCGGTCGGCTTCGTTCAGCACCTGTATCACGCCGTCCGCGGAAACCGTATGCAGTACGCCATGCAGTCCCAGTTTCTGTGCCCACTGCACGGCGTGACCGCCGCCAACGAGCACCTTCATCCCCTTGTCCCTCATCTCGTAACAGCCTTTTTCGATATCGTCGGGGTTGTTGACCTGATGGACGGTGAGGCTCACCCCGAGGTGTGGGGCCACCGTGACCATCTTGGCGATATGGGAAGGAAAGGAAACCACGCCGATGTTCGTGTCGTACTGCTTTGCCTTGGTAAGGAATTCAATGGCATCACAGCATGTTATGGGTGTCTGTAGCGTGGGTACGAGGGGAAAAGCCTTTTTTATCGTGCTCCACACGCTGCCGCGGCTGACGATGACGGCGGCACCTTCCTCAATGACCCGCTTCGTGGCTACTATGCATTTACTGGATTCCGTAGTGATGATTCGGACAGGCGAGGATATGGAGTGCTGGCAGAGCTCTATCTGCTCTGCCGCACTGTTGTCGGAAACGATGGCACAGATGAAGGGATGCTTAGGCATAGGGGGTACTCGGCAGGGATGAGGGAGCAGTTGGTGAATGGATGCAGGATACCTGAATACGCTAACTTTTCAACTGCCTAAGCAGAAACGACAAAGGAGGAGAAGCTCCCTAACGGAGCTTCTCCTCGCCGGATAGCTTTTATATGGTTTAGTAGTTCTTACCAGCGGCCTTGTAGCCGTCGAGGACCTGCTGGATGAGGGACGGGGGGACCTGCTTATCGAAGTCCTTCCAGATGGCCTTGCCGGCGTTCATGAATTCAGCGCGGGCTTCGGGGGAGAGCTCGATCACGTCCACGCCCTGAGCGCGCAGCTTTTCGATGAGTTTCTGTTCTCCGGTGTGGATGGCACTACGCTGGATCTTCTGGACTTCAGCGAATGTTTCTTCAAAAATCTTACGGTCTTCAGGAGACAGGGAGTCCATGAACTTGGCGGAAGCCATGAACAGATGGGGGGTATAGAAGTGGCCGGAGAGCACGAGATGGGGGGCGACTTCGTGCAGGTTGGCGGAAACGGCGGAGTGGATGTCAACGTCCACGCCGGCCACGGTGCCCTGCTGAAGAGCGGTGAAGGTTTCACTCCAGGCCATGGGGGTGGGGTTCATGCCGAAGGCCTTGGTCATACTGATATGAACCTTGGAAGCGGTGGCGCGGATCTTCATGGACTTGGCTTCGGCCATGGTGTGGAATGGCTTGTTCATCCAGTAGAAACGGGTGCCGAGGGCGATCCAGCCCATGCCCTTGATGCCGATCTTTTCAAGGGAGCGGCTCAGTTCCTTCCCAACTTTGCCGTCGAGCAGAATATTGACGGCGTCGTAGTCGGGCATGAGGTAGGGAAGGTCGAAGATCATCAGTTTGGGATCGTAGATGGACAGGTTGGAAGGAGATTCCTGAGCGAACTGCAACATGCCGAACTGCAGGCCCTGCACCACGGCCTCAAAGTTGCCGAAGGAGTAGTTGTCGAACACGTCGATGCGGAAGCGGCCGTTGGTCTTTTCCTCAATGGCCTTTTTGAACTGGCCGCGGATGAGGTCGGTGGTGGGGTGGCCCGTGGGCTGGGTGAGGGCGATCTTCACCACGGTGGGAGCAGCCTGTGCGTGGGCGGCGGGGAGCAGAAGGCTCAGAGCGGCTACGGAGCAGAGCATGGCCTTGAACAGTTTCATAGAGATCCTCCAGACAGTTTGTGAGAATGGTTTCCCAACGTTAAGGACTTAGATGAGACAGAGCGAGAGCTGCGGGACAAAAGCGATGATGACCAGCATGACCACGAGTGTGAGAATGTAGGGGATGCTCGCAATGCTGAGGCGTTCGATGCTGATCTTGGCGATGGAAGCACCCACGAAGAGCGTCATGCCCACGGGAGGAGTCTGTCCCCCTACGGCGAAGCTGGTGAGCATGATGATGCCGAAGTGTACGGGATCCACGCCAATGGCATTGATAACGGGCAGCAGAAGCGGAGTGACGATCATGATGATGGCGGCAGCTTCGAGGAAGGTGCCCAGAATGAGCAGCACGACGAGGATGAGCGCCATGATGACGACCTTGCTCGTGGAGATGCCCATGATGGTATCGAGCACGGCGGCGGAAAGGTTGTAGTACATCATGATCTGGCCGAGTGCCGTGGCGGAGGCCACCACGAGGAAGATGGCGGCGTTGATGCGTACGGAGCTCTTGATGATCTCGAAGAACAGCTTCCTTGTCATGGAACGGGTGATGAATACTTCCACGAACAGGGCGTAGACCACGGCGATGGCGCCGGCTTCGGTGGGGGTGGTGATGCCGCCGTAGATGCCGCCGAGGACGATGACGGGTACCATGATGGCCCACTTGGCTTCGTACAGGGCCTTCATCATTTCCGCGAATTTGGCACGGGCCACGGTTTTGCCGTACTTCCTGCGCACGCAGATGACGTAGCTCACCAGCATGAGGGCGCAGCCCATGAGGATGCCGGGAACGATGGTGGCCACGAAGAGGTCGCTGATGGAAACGCCGGCGGTGGAGCCGAAAAGGATGAGCGGGATGCTCGGCGGGATCATGATGCCGAGACAGCCGGAGGTGGAGTTCACGGCGGTGGCGAACTCCTTGGGGTAGCCTTCCTTCTCCATGGCGGGGATCATGATGCCGCCCACGGCGGCCACGGTGGCGGCGGCGGAGCCGCTCAGCGCGCCGTAGAAGAGGCTGGTGAGGATGGAGATGTGGGCCATGCCCCCCTTGATGTGGCCGACCAGACAGCGGGAAACGGCCAGCAGGGAGTTGGCGATGGTGCCTTTCTGCATGATATCGCCAGCCACGATGAAGAAGGGGACGGCCAGCAGGGGGAAGGAGTCCAGCGCACTGTACATTTTCTGTGCGAGGAACACGGGGGGAAGGCCGCCCACCATCATGCCCATGAAGACGGCGGTGCCGATGGAAACGCCGATGGGTACGGTGAAGATAAGCAGGACGATGAGGGTGCCGAATGTGGTAAGAAGAACAGGATCCATATTATTTCCTTTTATTATGCTATGTTAAACGTTCTTCGCTATCTCATCGACACAGCGCAGAATGGCTTGGATACCCATGAGGCCGAAGCCTGCGGGCATGGCCATCCAGATGATCCAGGCCGGCAGCTGCATGGCGGGGGTGAGCTGTTCGCTCCAGTGGATGTTGATGACGGACTCCATGCCGGCATAGACCATGATGATGCTGAACGCGAGGCACACGATGCAGGAGAAGCACTTGACGTACTTCTTCATGCGGGGGCCGGAAAAGTTGGAAAGGATGGAAAGCTTGAGGTGGGAGTCGGTGCGCATGGCGAAACTGCATCCGAAAAGCACGCTCCAGATGACGAGGTAACGGGCCAGCTCTTCCGTCCAGGCGAGGGAGTCCTGGAGCACGTAGCGACAGAACACCTGAATGGAGACGACGAGGATCAGGAGCAGCATGGCGAAGACGCTGACCCAGACTTCGATGGCGTTGATTGCTTTGCGGAAAGGGGAATCCGGCTTCATGGAACCTCCTGTTGGTATGCCCTCTGTCATGAGGGCTTTTTTATTCAGTATTCCGTGTATGGGCATCCGCAGGGGCGGCAAGGTGCCAGATCAGGCGGGCTCTTCCAGAACCGCCACAAAGCGTATCGGGGAACCCGTGAAGCCGGCGAGCTTCAAGGGCAGGGCCGTACAGTGGAATCGTTTTCCTGCCAGAAGTTCGGAACGCACGATGCCTTCGATGATATGCACATCATGGGACAGGAAGGCGCGGTGGATGGGGCGCCCTTTCCCCCTGCGGTCGTCCACGGTGGGGCCGTTGACGCCCACAGCCACCGGACGGAGCCGGATGATGCGTTCCGCAGCGGCAGGGGTGATGAACGGGGAATTGAAATATTCCTGCGTATTGGAATACCAACCCGTGCCCGTATGGATCATGATGAAGGCGTTTCTCGGGATGGAACCGTATTGCTTCAGCTCGCGTTCCACGTCGCCCGCATCGATCTTGTGGAAGCAGGATACGGCGGTGAAGTCGAGGAAGACGCCGGGCATGGAATACAGGGCAGAGAGATCTGCTTCATCGATGGGCTTCCCGCCGGGGACGAAATGCAGAGGCGCATCGATGTGCGTGCCCGTGTGATCGGTCATGCCGAACCACATCATCTGGTAGGGGGAATCGGGACTGTGGCGGGCCACCGTGCGGAATTCCACAGGCGGGTCACAGGGGGCGGGCGATGCCGGGGTGATGGGCTGGCTGAGATCGATGATGTTCCGGGTGGCCATGGGAGCCTCCTAGCGGGATGGCGCTGCGTTGATGACCGGCAAAAGCATGAAAGGATGGAAGCTCTTCAAAGCTTCCATCCTTTCATGCTAACTGCTTACCATTTGAAGGCAAAGAACTGCCGCTCGCTGTACGTTTCGCCGGGGCGGAGAATGGGCGACGGCATGGAGGGGATGTTGATGGCGTTGGGGTAGTTCTGCGGTTCGATGGCAAGGCCGGGGGCCGGAGCGAAGGGGGATTCCAGCCCGCGGGAAGTATAGAACGAGGCCATGTTATAGGCGTTGTACACCTGCAGGGCGCGGGCCGTGGTGTGCAGGGTGTAGGAGCGGCCCTGTTCCGGGATGCTCACTTCGGCCACTTCGCGCAGGGTGCCGCCTTCGCCGTCCAGAGCCATGATGGGATTGTACACCGCACCCTGAGAGAGTTCTTCCATCAGCTTTGGGGTGCGCAGGTCGAACACGGAGCCTTCCACGGGGATGAAGTTGCCGGTGGGGGTGCCGGTGGCATCTTTTTCCAGATAATACGAGGCGTTGACCTTTAGGTATTCGTTCATGATGTCACGGTTCTTGAAGCCGTTGAGGTTCAGATACACGTGAGAGGACATGTCGATGATGGTGGGGGCGTCGGTGGCGGCTTCCCAGTTCATGTGGAAGCGGTTGTCGTCGTCGAGGCGGTAGGTGACGGTCACGGAGGCGTTGCCGGGATAGCCTTCTTCGCCATCGGGAGAGAGATATGTGAGCTTCAGCGTGGCGCCGGTGGCGTCGCTGTCGGCTTCGCCGGTCCATACGCGGCTGTCGAAGCCCACGAAGCCGCCGTGCATGTTGCTGCCGGCGGGGCCGCTGGCGGACAGATTATAGGTCTTGCCGTCGATCTGGAACCGCGCGCCGGTGACGCGGCTGGCGGTGCGGCCGAGGAGGGCGCCGAGCCAGGGATTGAAGCGGGCATGGTAGGGCTCGAAGGTGTCGTACCCTACGCTCATGTTGTCCAGGCCGCCCTGGCCGTCGGGGATGCACAGGGCCTTGATGCGGCCGCCGAATTCGAGGAGCTCGGCCACCATGCCGTTGGCGTTGGACAGACGGAACAGGTGGATCGGTTTACCGTTGAGTTCACCAAAAACGCTTCTTTCAACTCGCTGCATGACAACCTCCAGAGTTCGTATGTTCGGGACGAGGAAAGGTCTGGTTCGACAGCTGGAACGCCGCTTGTGTTTTTCTTCTTGCAAATTCTGTGTCAACGGGCGCAGGCCCGGTGTATGGCCGCAGAGGAAGGGCCTTGCGCGCGGTATCGCGAGAAGGCAGGGCTTTTGAAGTGGTTCGGATATGCGCTCGGGAAGGATTTCAGGCGGAGGAATGGTTTGTGATTTTAAAATGAAATATTCAAAATTGAAACTATCAAAAATGATAGGGGCGAAAAGCGGTTTGCCTGCTACACGCTTCAAGGTTACACGATGTGTTTTTTTTGCATATAAAAGGAATCTTTTTATCAAGAAGCAATATGATTTTAGAACACGATAATAAATAAGGTGTTCATATCGATATTGAATCATCGATTCATCGTGCCAAAGGATGCAACGGGACATAAAGAATAAAGGCTCTGCCATAAATAGGGCTGATACGGTTTTACAGGATGGCAAATATACAATGTTTTTTAATTCTTTTTGTTGGTCGACCACCATCAGCAAAGGGATGGACTTTGTAGTATACATATGAAATTCCATGAAATGAAATTTCAATCGCTTACTGTGACAGATCCGGAATAAAAAAACAATGGAACTATCTGGTGTTATATATAGAAAACTTTTTTTAGAAAAGGAAAGATATGGATAGCGTTTTTTGGGGTGCCGGGAGAAGCCTTTTGGAAGGCTGGTTCTTTCATTATCTCAAAATGAAATTGTTCAAAATGAAACACATCGAACTGAAATGAAAGATGCCGCACGCAGGGCTTTCGGCGGGGCGATCAGTGATGCTTGCGACTTTTCCAGAGGATTGGCGAGGCCTGGCTGAAGGTTTTTCGGCAGAAAGGGGATGTTGGCAAACCTTTTGCACAAAGTGCTGGAAAAGAGAAATCGAAAAATCGATCCGCTCTCTATACACTCAACGAAAAGGTTGCCTAATGGAACACGTTATTATGATGCACGCCAAAGATAACATTGCCATTGTCATGGCCCCTTCCTTGGCTGTGGGAAGCGAATTTACGGTGGGAGGCAAGATGGTTTGTGCCAAAGACGAGCTTCCCTTTGCCCATAAGGTCGCCATCAAGGCTATCCCCAAGGGTGGCCAGATCGTTAAATATGGAGAGCCCGTGGGGATAGCGACCGCCGATATCGCCCCCGGCGAGCACGTTCACGTGCATAACGTCGTCAGCGGTCGCCACACCGTAAAAGAATAAGGAACGCTGTCATGCTGCCAGAAATCATGGGTTACAGGCGTCCCGATGGCCGTTTCGGCATCCGCAATCATATCGCCGTCATCGCTACGATGGACAACGCCAATCCTACGGTGCGGCGCATATGCTCTCTGGTGAAGGGTTGCGTGCCTTTTTGCCCCGGGTTCGGCCGCGGCGAAATGAACGAAGACCTTGCCCTGCACAATCTCCTCTCCATCAATACCGCCCTGCATCCCAACGTGTACGGCGTCATAGTCGTGGCTTTGGAAGATCAGACCGCCGAATATATTTCCGGCGAGATCGCGAAGGGCGGCAAGCCCGTGGTGGGCTTCTCCATCGAAGATCAGGGCGGCACCGTGGAAGTGGCGTACCGCGCCGCTCAGGCCGCCATCCAGATGCTTCACGATGCGGGCCGCCTGCGCCCCGAACCCATGCCTTGGAGCGAATTCGTCCTCGGCGTGGAATGCGGCGGCTCCGACGGTTCTTCCGGCATCGTCTCCAATCCGGTGACCGGACGTTTGGCCGACCGCGTCATCGAC
>OKSH01001919.1_pt1 | contig 16974 bp, 19 predicted proteins | sample 1601231 | NCBI WGS metagenome assembly OKSH01 (sample SAMEA3541596, study PRJEB24748) | human gut metagenome | biome: human gut; feature: human-associated habitat; material: faeces | place: China | collected 2012 | reverse complement strand
TCAGGGTCGTATGCGATGTCGCGCTCGGCTTCATCCGCTAGGTATGCCAGATATTCTTCACGCGTTTGTGATTGAGCAAAGCGTCCGCACATGGTTACCTCCAGTAGTCATTCTGAAAGTATAGAAGACAGAAAATTGAGCTTTTCTTAGGGAGGAAAATAACCACGGAGTAGTTGTTATTGATGGGGTTTCTCCCCCGTTTCACCCCACTAACTCCCCGCGCAAAAAGCAGGCATAAAAAAACCAGCCTTTTAAGGCTGGTTTCTCTGGGTTTTTTGGTCGGCACGAGAGGATTTGAACCTCCGACCCCCGACACCCCATGTCGGGATATTACTTCTCTAGGTGTCTTATTTCTAAATCAGATAATGCACTGCATCTAATTTTTTCTAAGGCAGTATCAATCGCATCTTTGACTCTATACCCATAGTCATCCGGTTCTTCATAATCCAGTGGCGACGGGTCTGTGCCTATATTCTCAATCAATTCATTAAGAATAACAGTTACGTTCTTATTAAGAAGAATTGCTTTGGTTATCATCATTTCAGTTAATGCTGTGAATGCGACTCCAAGTTTTTGTTGTAGCTCTTTGTCTTTTAATTTAAATTCTTCATCATTTAGTGCTTTTTCACGGTCATCATGGGCCTGCTGAACTTCATTCCAAAACTGATCTTCTTGTTCTTTTGTGAAATACCCATGATAGTTATTGGCCATATATGTAGGCAGCATGTGAAGTTCTATTACTTCAAATTCATTATCAGCCCATTTTTTTATACTAAGTAGTTGAGTGTAAATATATTCATACATTTCGTATTTTTTTTGCCAGAGTTGTTGGGAAATCCACAATTCAGAGGTGATTTTACTTTCTATATCTTTGATGGTTTTCGTATTTAATGATAGCTGCTCTCGCAGTATTTCATAGTTAGCGTTAGTAGCTGAAATCTTTGCTTTTTCAGTAATAAGAGAAACAATATAGCTCATTATAAGTGCTGCAATAACAACTGCGAAGCACAAACCCATAACCTCCGTTGTCGAGAAATTTGATGATTGTAATGCTTTGATAAGTTCAAAAAGTTGCTTTTCTGTAAGCACGGACCTTTCCCCAAAACTAAAAATCAGTCTCTTTATATCAATAGGTTACACTGAGCAGGATATTGTGCAAAACAAAAAGCAAAAAAAAATATTATTCAATTAAATCAAGATAATAAATGGTTATTGATGATATACTGCTGCGCCACATGCAGTGGTTCGAAGCCGCAGACCTGATTGTCAAAGGCATGGAAGGCGCTATCGCCGCCAAGACCGTGACCTATGACTTCGAACGTCTGATGGAAGGCGCTAAACTGCTGAAATGTTCAGAGTTTGGCGACGCGATTATCGCGAATATGTAATCCCGTTGGTGGATTAAGTAAAAGCGGGAGCCGATGGGCTCCCGTTTTTTTTCGCCTTCAGACAATTAATCTGCCGGACGCTTGAAGCATTAGGCGATGGCGAATGTCCCGCAGCGCAACGTTCAACAAAGCTATATACCTCATGACAGGGAGAGATCCATTTGCCGTAAGAGCTCGCATGAAAACGGATTGCACGCCAGGCGTCATACTGATGGCCCGACCGGCTTAAACCGGGGCCGTTCGGCGAAAATGTGCTGTAGCCTAAACTCAGGCTATCCGCGCACTTTCAGATTAAACAGCCGGGACAGCGCCGCTTTGCCGCTATCCGTCACTTGTACTTCCCGATATCCCGGTGCGCGCGTTATCCATCCTTTTTGCAGGAACAGCGTCATTAGCGCCGAGCCGGCGCTGCCTCCCAGATGAAAACGTCTTTCGCTCCAGTCGAGACAGGGGCAGCAGGGCTTACGCCGTGGGCGGGCGTTAAACACTGCGCCAAGGCGTTCAAGCTGGGTTTTACCGGCTGACGTCAGGGCCAGGCCATCTGCCGCCAGCCATTTTTCCCTCAGCATAAATTCATAAATATTGACCGCCAGCTCGCCCGCCAGATGATCGTAGCAGGTCCGGGCGTAGCGAAGATTAACCGGCGTGCTGGGGAGAAGCGTCTTATGCGCTTGCATAGAGACGCCCATCAGGTTTTCCAGCAGCCCGGCAATATGCGAGCCCGCCAGGCGGTAATAGCGGTGGCGCCCCTGCGCGAGACACACCACCAGCCCGTTGCTGAGCAGCCGGGCAAGATGGCCGCTGGTGGTGGAGGCGGACACCTCGGCGACCGTACTGAGTTCGGTTGCCGTCCATGCGCGCCCGTCCATCAGCGCGCAGAGAATACTGACCCTTGACGAGTCAGAGAGGGCGGAGGCCACCATCGCCATAGCGGTTTCCAGCGCCTCCTCTGGCTCACTGTCTTGCTGCGGTTTCAGGAGATTCATTCAGAAAGTATGGCCCATTTTTTGGTCACTTCCGCTGCCCGGGCGTCATCATCGGTAAGGAGAATGAGCCGGTTACGGTGGTCGCTGTACTGTACCAGAATATTAATACCATTATGGGCCAGGGTGTCCGCGATGTCTCCCAGTTCCCCAGGACGTTCCTGAGGTAACTTTCGTATCAGAGGACGGCATACATTGCTGACCGTAAAGCCGGCCTCGGTCAGCACCCTGCGGGCTTTCTCACCGTCTTCCACCAGAAAATGCGCATGTCCGGCATCAGGCGTGGTGAATACGCCACCGCCTTCGAGCCCTACGCCGTTGTTACCCAGCGCCATACCCATTGCGCCAAGCGAGCCCGGCGAGTTGCTGAGAATCACGTGAATGTCATACATCCGACTGTGCTCCCCGATCCGATGCGTAATCCCGGAACACGCGGGCGACGCGTATTCTGTAGTATGAAAAAATCGATGCTTTGCCTTCGCGCTGGGCAGCCAGATGCCGCTCATTTTGCTGCCAGTTGGCCACCGAGGCTTCATCTTCCCACCAGGATAACGAGAGTATTTTGCCGGGCGTACTCAGGCTCTGAAAGCGCTCGATGGCAATAAACCCCGGCGTGTCTGAAAGCAAAGGCGTCAGCCCGGCCGCCAGCTGAAGATATCTTTCCTGTGCTTGTGGTAAGGCGTCGGCCTCAAAAAGTACCGCAATCATAACTCTGCTCCATGGTGAATTTCCCTGCAGTCTACTGACGGTCAGAGCAGGAAGCTTAGGTGTGCAGCGAAATATGCCTGGCAGGAGATCAACGATTGCAACGGAAATGCTCCCAGGCGTTATTGCGATGGTGAATAAAAAAGAACGCCAGCCATGCGATACGGCAGCCTGAGCGCACAGGGCTGGCTGAGTTTTAGTGAAATCGCGATGTGGGGGGATAAACCCTGACGGCTGCGGCTATCGATGAAAGCGATCGCCGACGGGCAGTACGGGCGGGAAAGCCGTTTTACTGACATGCAGAATATGAACCCGGAAACGCTCGCCCGGACTAGCGAAGCGCCGCCGGGCGATAATCGAAAGAGCACGTTGTCTGCCACCGGTCACGTCTTCAGGCTCCGCGCTCTCCTCGGGCGTGGATTTTTACCTTAGCCGGGAGACCTGCGTCTCGCCTACTGTGCATGGCGGCGCAGGGTGGAGGCGGGGTGGCGCCGCAGCGCCTCTTCGGGACGCACAGGGCGCCGCACCAGTTCGCCGCCGCAGTTCGGGCAATGTCCGTTCAGTCGCGTCGTCATGCAGTCCCGGCAAAAGGTGCACTCGAACGAACAGATAAACGCCTCGGGTGAGTCTGGCGGCAGATCTTTATCACAGCATTCGCAATTCGGACGTAACTCGAGCATCAACTTCTCCTCTGGTGAACGGCTATATCAGCGACGGCGGGCCAAAGCACGCTATGTTTATATCATGCCGCGATCGGTCCGCCGAGAATTTCCTTGCGCGGTAATCGCCTTCTCAGAGGGTCGCTTTCCCGGGCTGCATTCCCGGTACGAGGATCACTTTGCGGCACGCCTCTTCACGTTTCTCAAAGATCTGATAGCCGCGCGCGGCCTCCTCCAGCGGCATATGGTGAGTGACAATCTCCTCCGGGGTAAGCAGCCCTTGCTCAATAAGCGCCAGCAGATCCGGCAACCAGGCGTGGACGTGGGTTTGTCCCATCCTGAAGGTCAGTCCTTTATCAAAGGCATCGCCAAACATAAAGCCGTGGATGAAACCGGCGTAAACCCCGGGTACGCTGACGATGCCGCCGCGGCGCACGGCGGCGATGCACTGGCGCAGGGCTTTTCCGCTGCTCCCCTCGATTTTCAGGGTGCTGAGGACGGTTTCCGTAAGGCTACCTTTCGCCTCGAAGCCCACGGCGTCGATCACCGCGTCGACGCCGCGATGGCCCGGCGTGTTATCGATAATCCACTGCGCAGGATCGTCATGGTGGTCAAAGTTTATCGGGATCGCGCCATAGCGTTGTTGCGCGAAATCGAGTCGGTAATCGTTATGATCGATGATAAATATCTGTTCTGCGCCATTGAGCCTGGCGCAGGAGGCGCAGAGCAGGCCTACCGGGCCGGCGCCAAAAATAGCCACGCTACTGCCGGGTTTGACCTCGGCGTTTTTAACCGCCTGCCAGGCGGTGGGCAGAATATCTGACAGAAACAGCACCTTTTCATCGGGTAAGGTGTCTGGCACTTTAAACGGTCCGGTATTGGCTTTGGGGACCCGTACATATTCCGCCTGGCCGCCCGGGATCCCGCCGTACAAATCGCTATAGCCAAACAGCGCCGCCGGTGGCGAAATACCTTTTCGATTGAGCGTCGCTCCCTGGCCGCTATTGGTGCTTTCGCAGGCGGCATACTGCTGCAAGCGACAAAAGAAGCAGTCTCCGCAGGCGATGACAAACGGGATAACCACCCGGTCGCCTTTGCGGACCGCGGTGACCTCGGAACCGGCTTCCACCACTTCCCCCATAAATTCATGGCCGAAAATATCACCATGGTGCGTGCCGGGGATCTTTCCGCGGTACAGATGCAGATCGGAACCGCAAATCGCTGTCGCGGTGACGCGCAGAATAATATCGTCCGCTGCCTCAAGAGCCGGGTCAGGCATGGTGTCGACGCTGACATGATGCGGGCCGTGATAAGTGAGTGCTTTCATAGAATATTCTCCTCGAGAGAAAGGTTGACAGCATGCGGTTCTTCGGCCTGGTGAACGGCTGCTATCGTCACCGATAAATCATCGTAAAAAATAAAGCGTAGAGTACTAATAATGGAACTGCGTGATATTCCAGGAGCTGAATATATTCCACGCTTCGCTTATTTCCCGGCTGGTCTGTTCGAGTTATTTGCCTATTGCCCTTATGTGTGCCAGTATTAATCGGGCATGATATTCGCTCCATTTTGTTTGCTAGCCGCTTCCCCAGCGGCTTTTTTTTATCCGTAAAACCAGGAAAAATTCTGAATTTCCGTCTGGCAAAGGGCAATGCTGCCGCTTCGTTATATAACCCAACGGTAGTAATCCTCCGGTATAGATAATTCTTTGCCGCAGAGGTGATCTGCATACATTATTTCCCTGAACACAGTGAGTTAGCGGCAAGGTGCCGTCTGGTTATTTTTGAGGTGTCTTGTAGAATTATTCCGAATTACTGCTAAAAGGTGTCGAAAAAACGGAATAATAATTTGACTAACCAGCATTACCCGCTAGATTTAAATATCGAACGACGAGTGATACGGAATATTTTCGTATCGTACTGACATAACCGATATACATGAGGTGAAATATGGCAGAGCATCGTGGTGGTTCCGGTAATTTTGCTGAAGACCGTGAAAAAGCTTCTGAAGCAGGTCGTAAAGGTGGTCAGCACAGCGGCGGGAACTTTAAAAATGATCCGAAGCGGGTAAAAAAGGCGGACAGAATAGCCACGGCGGTGGCCGCAAGTCCGATAATTCCTGATTATCCTTTTCCTTGCACCCTGAAGTGAAAGTATCTCCTGCGAGTCTGTCACAGACTCGCAGTTATTTTCTGACTCCAGAAGGTATTTCTATGAATATGAAAAGCATTGAAGATGTATTTATTCACCTGCTCTCAGATACCTACAGCGCAGAGAAACAATTAACCCGCGGGCTGGCTAAACTAGCCAGAGCGGCGTCCAGTGAAAAACTCAGCGCGGCGTTCAATGCTCATCTTGAAGAAACCCAGGGCCAGATCGAACGTATCGACCAGATTATTGAACAGGAATCCAACCTGAAAATCAAACGCATGAAATGCGTGGCCATGGAAGGATTAATCGAAGAAGCTAATGAAGTCGTTGAGAGCACGGAAAAAAATGAGGTACGTGATGCTGCATTAATTGCCGCTGCGCAAAAGGTCGAGCATTACGAAATTGCCAGTTACGGTACTCTGGTCACCCTGGCAGAGCAGTTGGGCTATAAAAAAGCAGCCAAACTGCTTGCCGAAACCCTGGAAGAAGAAAAACAAACCGATGTGAAATTAACCGATCTGGCGGTAGGTAATATTAATAAGAAAGCGGAAAAATAAACTCTCCCTGACACGAGGAAATCACGATGAATCACGTTGAACATTACCATGACTGGCTACGAGATGCGCATGCCATGGAAAAACAGGCAGAGTCCATGCTGGAATCAATGGCTGGCCGTATCGATAATTATCCGGATCTCCGTGCCAGAATCGAACAGCATGTTAACGAGACCAAACGGCAAATTACCGTGCTGGAAGAGATCCTCGACCGCAATGAGATTTCGCGCTCGGTGATTAAAGATTCGATGAGTAAAATGGCGGCTCTCGGCCAGTCCATCGGCGGGATGTTTCCTTCCGATGAAATCGTCAAAGGCTCGATCAGCGGGTACGTTTTCGAGCAGTTTGAAATCGCCTGCTATACCTCTCTGCTGGCGGCCGCTGAAAAAGCGGGCGATACCGCCTCCATCCCAGCCATTGAAGCCATCCTGGCGGAAGAGCGGGAAATGGCCGACTGGCTGATTAAACATATTCCTCAGACCACGGAGCAGTTTCTCCTGCGTTCAGATGCTGACGGCGTAGAAGCGAAAAAATAACCCAGGAGGCAGGCCTATGTTTCGTCATGTGAAACAACTGCAGTATACCGTACGCGTTGCTGAACCGAATCCGGGGCTCGCGAATTTACTGCTCGAACAGTTTGGCGGCCCTCAGGGCGAGCTGGCCGCCGCGTGTCGTTATTTCACCCAGGGATTAAGCGATGACGATCCCGGCCGCAAAGATATGCTGATGGATATCGCGACAGAGGAGTTGAGCCATCTGGAGATCATTGGCACTTTGGTCGGCATGCTGAATAAAGGCGCCAAAGGAGCCCTGGCGGAGGGCACCGAGAGCGAGGCGGAACTCTATCGTTCGCTCACCGCCAACGGCAATGACAGCCATATTACATCCCTGCTGTACGGCGGCGGTACCCCGCTGACCAACTCGGCGGGCGTGCCGTGGACGGCGGCCTACATTGATACTATCGGCGAACCCACCGCCGACCTGCGGTCGAATGTCGCGGCGGAGGCGAGGGCGAAGATCGTCTATGAACGCCTGATCAACGTGACCGACGATCCTGGCGTGAAAGACGCGCTGGCCTTCCTGATGACCCGCGAAGCGGCGCATCAGCTCTCTTTTGAGAAGGCCCTGCAGTCGATTCGCAACAACTATCCACCGGGCAAACTGCCGCCCATTAGCGAGTACGCTAACACCTACTACAATATGTCTGAAGGTGGAGAAGTACGCGGCAGCTGGAACAGTGACAAACACTTCGATTATGTCAAGGATCCACAGCCGGGCGTAGACGGCGGAGATGGCAGTGCTTCTGTCGGCCTGACGCCAGAGCAGGAAGCGCTGTGCAAAGCGATGCTGAAGCGAACGCAGTCTGACCCGCAGGGCGATCCTTTGACCGGCGCCGAACTCGGCGCCGGGAAGCAAAACACTTCATCATCGGCTAAGTGATGTTCGCATGAGCCCCGGCTGCGGCCGGGGCGATTCACAATGATGGGTGTGGAATATGTTTGAATTCGACGCGTTTCATCTGGCCCGATTGCAATTCGCCTTTACCGTATCCTTCCATATCCTCTTTCCGGCCATCACCATCGGCCTTGCCAGCTACCTTGTGGTGCTTGAGGGGATGTGGCTGCGAACCCGGGATAATGTCTGGCGTTCACTCTACAATTTCTGGCTGAAAATCTTTGCCGTCAATTTTGGCATGGGCGTAGTCTCCGGATTAGTCATGTCCTATCAGTTCGGCACCAACTGGAGCGGATTTTCCCAGTTCGCTGGCAGTATTACCGGCCCGCTGCTGCTGTACGAAGTGCTGACCGCCTTCTTCCTTGAAGCGGGATTCCTCGGGGTGATGCTGTTTGGCTGGAATAAAGTGCCGCCAGCGCTGCATTTTTTTACCACCTGCATGGTGGCGCTTGGCACGTTGGTTTCTACCTTCTGGATCCTTGCCTCCAATAGCTGGATGCAGACGCCGCAGGGTTTTATCATCGAAAATGGCCATCTCATCCCGCAGGACTGGCTGGCGATTATCTTTAACCCCTCTTTTCCGTATCGCTTGTTCCATATGGCGATAGCCGCGTTTCTCAGTAGCGCCATGTTCGTCGGGGCCTCTGCCGCGTGGCATCTTCTGCGCGGCAACGACTCGCCGGCCATCCGCAAAATGCTGTCGATGGCGATGTGGATGGCGCTGCTGGTGGCGCCGATCCAGGCGGTGGTGGGGGATATGCATGGTCTTAACACCCTTGAGCATCAGCCGGCGAAGATCGCGGCCATCGAAGGGCACTGGGAAAATCGCCCCGGCGAGGCCACGCCGCTGCTGCTGTTTGGCCTGCCGGACATGGAGCAGGAGCGGACTCGCTATGGTCTTGAGATCCCCGCTCTCGGTAGCCTGATCCTTACCCACAGCCTGCATAAGCAGGTGCCGGCCCTGAAAGACTTCCCGAAAGAGGACCGACCCTATTCGCCCGCCGTCTTCTGGTCGTTTCGCATCATGGTCGGGATGGGCGTGTTGATGATCGCCTTAGGGATCTGCAGCGCCTGGCTGCGCTATCGGCGGCGGCTGTACCACTCGCGTCCCTTCCAGTGGTTTGCGCTCTGTATGGGGCCCGCCGGTCTTATTGCCCTGGTCGCCGGGTGGGTGACCACCGAGATGGGCCGCCAGCCGTGGGTGATATACGGGTTGCTGCGCACGCGGGATGCGGTGTCGTTGCACAGCACCCTGCAGATGGCCATCAGCCTGCTGGTATTTATCGTGGTTTACTGCGCCGTGTTTGGCGTGGGGTATTACTACATTTTCCGGCTTATCAAAAAAGGGCCGCAGCCGGTGACGGAGCTGACCTCGCAAACCGCAGGCACCCCGGCGCGTCCGCTCTCAGCGGCTGAGCCGGTGCGTGATGAGGAGAACGCATCATGAGCATCGATATCTCGGTGATTTGGTTTGTCATCATTGTCTTCGCCACGCTGATGTATATCGTGATGGATGGTTTCGATTTAGGTATTGGGATGCTGTTCAGCGTGGTGCATGATGGCGAAGAGCGCGATGTGATGGTCAACAGCGTCGCCCCCGTCTGGGATGGTAACGAAACCTGGCTGGTGCTCGGCGGGGCAGGGCTGTTCGGCGCCTTTCCGCTGGCCTATGCGGTGATCACCGATGCGCTGGTTATCCCGCTGACGGCGATGCTCATCGGCCTGATTTTTCGCGGCGTGGCCTTTGAATTTCGTTTTAAAGCGGTTCCCTCGCATCGCATCTTCTGGGACTATGCCTTTGCCGGCGGCTCGCTGTTGGCGACCTTCAGCCAGGGGATTGTCGTCGGCGCGTTTATCAACGGCTTTGCGGTGGCTGACCGCCGCTTCGCCGGTTCGACGCTGGACTGGCTTACCCCTTTCAATCTGTTCTGCGGTCTGGGGCTGGTGGTGGCCTATCTGCTGCTGGGCACCACGTGGTTGATTATGAAAAGCGAAGGCGCGCTGCAGCAGCGGATGCGCGAGCTGACCCGCAAGGTACTGCTGGCGCTGATGGTGGTGATCGCGGTGGTCAGCGTCTGGACGCCGTTGGGCTGGCGCTACGTGGCGGAACGCTGGTTTACGCTGCCCAATTTCTTCTGGTTCGTGCCGGTGCCGATTCTGGTGTTGGCTCTGAGCCTGTGGATCTGGCGCCTGAGCGCGCGCCCCGCCAGCCATGCCCGCCCATTTATCCTGACGCTGGGCCTGATTTTCCTCGGCTTCAGCGGGTTGGGGATCAGCGTCTGGCCGAACATTATCCCACCGCATATCTCTCTGTGGGATGCCGCTGCGCCGCCGTCCAGCCAGGTATTTATGCTGCCGGGCGCGCTGCTCATTATCCCGGTGATCCTGATGTATACCGCCTGGAGCTACTACGTCTTTCGCGGCAAAGTCTCCGGCAGCGAGGGCTATCACTGAGCCTGATTCGCGCCGGCAGGTGAGGATTTGCCGGCGCGTCGCGCCGTCCGGTCAGGGATGACCGAGAGGGATGCGCACAAACCGGTGATCTGCTGCAACGACTCGGGCCGGGTGTTTATGCCTTCGGTGGCTTGATCTTAATAATAAATCGTTCGTTAACCCGGGTGATCCTCGCGCCAATATCGCCAAACTCGGTGGCGATTTTAAAAAAATCGTCCGCGGCGACATCAAAATCGAGTTCAATCTTCGGGTGTTGTCCTGTCGCCAGTAATTCATAGAAATGGTCAAGGCTGCGGGCTTTTTCGCTAGGCATCTTATTTCTCCATGGTAAACCAATCTGCAGGGGTTTTATTGCTTACGGCGCTTTTACGGATTATTCAGCAGGATGACAAACGTGCCTGATATAAAATTATGCAATGACAGTAAGAATGAGGCAGGGCGAGGTTATTCCGTGTTGTTAAACCGCGTGGCGACGCGTTGTCCGCCATACCATGACGGCAGAGACGACCCTGCGGCGCCGGTTGATGATAGACATTTTTTGATGACAAATTAATGACAATAAAATGAATCTGTCCGGGCTCGGGATGGCATCGTGCTAAATAATTTTATTCTGTGGCTGGTAAGGTGGTTGTTAACTACTTTATGGTGATGGAGCGTCTTTTTTAGGGCCAACGGCGAGGGAACAACGATGCAATTACTTGATTTATTCGCAGGCTTATTATGGTTAAGCAGCGTTATCTTCCTGCTGTTTGTTCTTGATGTGATCATCACCCGTTATCTTTATCGTAAATAATCGACAACGACAGCGGCGTTGGGCATAGGGGACGGCGTCGGAGGATGATAATATAACCCGCGGACTGATTCAGAAAGGAATGCGCGGTGGCCGGGAGAATTGATTACGATATTGAAAAATACCAGTTTACCGAAGCCGGTGAGACGCCACGGCTCCGGGAGCAGTGGCGCGAAGTATACCTGGAGTGTCGTCAGCTGCGGGCCGGGGCAGAGGAGCGCCTGCGCATTGCGTTACTGAACGTCGACTATGTCACCAGCTTCGAGCTGCCTTTTCGCCTGCTGCTGGTGCGCGCGCCGCAGCTAATCGCCGATGTTCGTGAGACATTGCAGCTTAGCCGTAAAGCCGCCGTTTTCAACGGCAAACGTTACGGCTGCGTCTATAGTTTGAAACAGGATTTACAGGCTGTACCGGAAGCCTTTCATTACCGCCTGGCAAACCGCATTCGTCGCGTCGATGCAACCGGGCTGACGGCGGCCCCGTACCAGCAGATTGCCCGGGAGATAAAGCCGGCCCGGGAGCGGCTCCGCCAGGCGCTGAACGCCGGCCTGCCGGTCACCGCTCTCGACGCCCTGTTCTGGTTCGGCAGTCAGCGAGTGGCGGCGGACATCGCGCAGTTGCGCCGGTCCGGCATGGCGATTGTCACGACGGAGGTGGAGGTCAGCGACAATTTGTTCAATACCACCCGACGAGTGCCCGTTTACCGCCTGGCCAGCGAGTGAATCGGCGACCTTTCGCCCAGCCGTTGCCTCTGCAGACAGTTGACCATTGCCCCGTCGAACCAGACGCACAGCCCTCTGGCGACAGGCCGCGGGGCCGGTTCCAGCCATGCGCTGGCGATGAGCATGAGGAGCATTAGCGCCAGTGGAACCATGTATTTTCTTTTCACTGCCCTTTATCCGCTGCGCCTGTTCTGCCAGCAAGGTAGCGGTAAAGTATGACGTTTCGTTGACCGGGGCCGCGTTTTTATTATCGGCAAGCGGTTGCGTTGGGTCAGAGATTATTCATCTTTTGGCATACGATGAGGACGAAAACTGGCGGCTTGTATTTTTGATTTTTATTACACCACGCTTTTTTTTGCCGCCGGGGAAAAGCGTAATGTGGCTACGACTGGATGCGGCTCGTCATGTAACTGGCTGGTTTGAAACAATATTTTAATTGTTGTCTAAACGCATGCGACAGCGGTGGCTAATTTATATTAATTCACTTTACCGATCAATAAATTATATGTTGATAGTTTTTAGCTATCGAATGTTTCTTATCGATCATTTTAAACTATTTTTGTTGGCGGTAAATATATGACATGCTTTAACCCTTTCTTATTTTTGGTATTTTTTAAATGGTTGAAGAAAACGCGAAAAATACCTCCTATCGCTTCGTACTGGAGCCCGCTATTAGCGATGATGGCAGCTGCCACTCGTGGGAATTGCTCACTAAAGATATTATAGCACCCGCGCGAAATAACGCCTCAGCGCCCGCGTTTTCTTTCTCCACGCTTACCGAAAGCGATAAGCTTGCACTATTTACCCGACAAATCGAGTTGCTTTCCGTATTTGATTTTTCCCTGGTCGATAATAAGCCGATCTCGCTCAATATCGATGATTTATTAAGCCATTTTATTCTGACGGACCGCTATCTCTGCGATTTTCTGCGCTCGTGTAAGCATATTGCTTTGGAGATAAATGAGAATTTTCATGAGTTTATCGCCGGCCGCGAGCTGACGGCGCTAAGCACGCTGGCGGCGCTTTGTCCGGTCTGGCTGGATGATTTTGGTCGCGGGCGAACCTCCTTCCCGCTGCTGGAGAGATTCCGCTTCGATTGCGTCAAAGTGGATAAGGATTACTTCTGGGATAAAGAAAACGACCCCGCTTTGCCCGGTCTGTTGCAGTCTATTCATACCCTGACCGGCCATGTGATCGTTGAGGGTATCGAAACCGAAAAGCAAAAACGGTTAATCACTTCTGCCGGGGACATCATAGGTCAGGGCCGCTACTGGAAGGAAGAATATATTTTTCTTTGCGGTTGAGGGTCGACCGGGGGCTGGTTTCGGTTACCTGCTATTCTTTTATTATCCAGTTTTAAATACCCCCTTTGCTACAGATAGTCTTTATTAGCGCAGTGATAAGCGCCTCTCTTTTTTATGAAGGATCATTCCCTGTAAATACCCCCATGCGTAACGCCCCGATCGCCATTTCGACGTAAGCCAGGAGCTGATTTCTGAGCTGCGCGAGCTGGTGAAAAAAGATCTCGCCGCTGCGATCAATTAATCCTGCCTGCGCCATCCGCTCAGGATCGCGCGGCATGGAAAAATGCCGCCGTTTACCGGCGGCTATTGCTTATTTTGCGCTACCCTGGTTTTTTTCCAGCCGGGCGAAATACTCCGGTGCAAACGGGCGCGGATCGACGTCGGCAAACGGCGCGCGCTCAAAGTGCGATTTCAGCGCCCAGGGGACCGTGCAGTCAAAAATGGTCTTGCAGCTGATGCCATTTCCACGGATCGACGGGCTGTATTCCGGCGTCTGGGACGGATCCAGCTGGTGACCGCGAATGCCGGGGATTGTCGTAATGCTGACGTCCCCCTGCATGCGGGTGGTCATCGCCCACAGGATATCGTCGCTGTCAAAGATGTCGACATCTTCATCAACCAGAATAATATTTTTTAGCTCGGAATAGGTCGCCAGCGCCAGCAGCGCGGCCTGCCCCTGCCGGCCTTCATCGGCGGGTTGACGTTTTTTCACCTGCAGGATCCCGAGGAACTTACCGCCACCCGCGGTGTGGGCGTAGACATTTTGTAAAAAGCCCGGAATGGCGGCCTCGACGGCATTCCAGATACTGGCTTCCGTTGGCAGGCCGGCGAGGGTGGTATGCTCTTCCCCCGGTCCCACCAGGGTCTGCAGAATCGCATTGTTTCGCATGGTCACTGCTTTGACTTTGATTACCGGCAGCGACGGATTAGCGCCGCCGCAGTAGCCAGGAAATTCCGGCATCGCGTGGCCGCTATTGGTGTGCTGATCTTCTCTGACGCGCACGCCGGGCAACAGCTCACCTTCGATAACGATCTCGGCGCGGGCGATGGCTTTCTCCGGGACGCTGACGCCCTGAACCAGCTCCACCGGACGTTGACGCAGCGCGCCGGCGACGCCCAGCTCGTTATAGCCGAACGGCGTGGTAGGGGCTTCGAAGCAGGCGCCAATATAGATGGCCGGATCGAGACCCATATTGATGGTTATCGGCAGCGGTTTGCCGGCGGCCTCGGCCTTCTGGCGAAACACTTCGATATGGCGGCCGGCGGCAAGAAACATCGACAGCTCATCCCGGCCCTGAACGCACAAGCGGTGGATGGTGACGTCGGTCAGCGAGGCGTCGTCGGGATCGCTGGCCAGCGCCAGGCCCAGGCAGAAGAAGGGGCCGGCGTCGATAGGGGTGTTGGTGGGCGCCGGAAGCAGGGTGCGCAAATCAAAATCCGGATCGTCGGCCAGAAAGATCTGTTCCTGGCAGGGGGCGCTGCTGGCCGGGACGACCACCGGCGCGACCGGTTTTTTCACCGCCTTACCCACTTCAAGGGCCAGCTGCGAGGCTTCGCAGCCCAGCAGCAGCGCGGCCCGCTGGCGGCTGGCGTGCATACCCACCAGAATGCGCGAGTGTGGATAACCCTTAATATTGTTAAACATCATCGCCGGCCCGATGCGAGTGGGGCGCTTCACGGTGCCGCCCGCGCCGATATGGCGATAAACACCGGCCAGCTCGGCGTTAGGGTCAACCGGATGATCGGTTTCGAGATACTGATTGTCATGCTGTTGCAGCAGCGCGATGGCGTCGCGCAGATCCTGAATCGGTGCGGTCATGATGTTCTCCTTAGCGTATCGATGCGCACAGTATGCTTCGCAGGCTAATGGTTATCAATTGCATCATTTATGCTTTATTGATAAGCTTTTTCTTATCAATTTGTAGGGAGGAGTCCGACCATGTCCTTGCGAGCGTTACGCCATTTTGTGGTCGTTGCCGAAGAGTTGCATATGCACCGGGCGGCGGAGCGGTTACATATCGCCCAGCCCGCCCTCAGTCAGCAGATTAAGCAGCTTGAGCAGCGCCTGGGCGTGGTGCTCTTTTCCCGCGCTAACCGCCGTCTGACTCTGACCGCCGCGGGCGAGGCCTTTTTACACAAGACGCGGCTGGCGCTGGAAATGGCCGATCAGGCGGTGCTGGACGCCCAGCGCACCGCGCGGGGCGAGCAGGGGAGGCTGCATTTGGGGTATGTCTCCAGCGCGATGTACGACAGTAAACTGCCGGGGCTCCTGCGCCGGCTGCGCGCCGACTGGCCGGGGATTGAGCTGTCGCTGGTGCAGGGGGATGTGCAAATGCTCTACGAAGCGCTGTTGGATCTGCGTCTGGATATCGCCATCATCCGCGCGCCGCTGGCCTCGCCGCCGGACGCGCTGGTGGTCAGGCCGTTTGTACGTGAAAAGCTCTGCCTGGCGCTCTATCAACAGCATCCGCTGGCCGGCGTGGGCGCGCTTAATCTGGCCTCATTGCGCACTGACAACTGGATCTCGCTTGACGATCCGCAGGGCACCGGACTGGAGCAGGTTTTTATGGATGCCTGTCGCGTCGCGGGCTTTACGCCGCAGGTGGCGCAGCGGATTAACGACGTTACCTCGATGATTAGCCTGGTCTCCGCCGGGGTGGGAGTGGCGTTGGTTCCGCTCTCGGCGCGGGCCTTACGCCTTGATAACGTGGTGTATATCGATCTCCAGGATCGGCTGGCGGAGAGTGAGCTGAGCATGGTTTACCACCGCCATATTCGTTCGGCGGTGGTAAGGAAAGTTATCTCGCTGCTTAATACCGCTGAGCGATAGTCCCGGTTAGCTGGTCTTCAGGCGGCCAAAGCTGACAATCCTTGAACGGCCCAGCTCTTTCGCCCGGTACAGCGCGGCATCCGCCGCGCGCAGCAGACTATCGCTTTGGGTGTGCTGCGGGTAGCTGGCGATGCCAATCGACACATCCACCTGGCCTATCTCGGTCAGACCATCGCGCAGCGTCATATTGCGCACCTGGGTGTAGATCTCGCTGGCGCACTGGTGCGCCCCGGCTTCGTCAATCCCGGGGAGCAGCACTAAAAACTCCTCGCCCCCGTAGCGGAAAGCCATGCCGATATCGCGCACCGCGCGCTGCACAATGGTCGCAACGCTCTTAATCACCAGATCCCCAGCCTCATGGCCATAGCGATCATTGATGGTTTTAAAATGATCGATGTCGATCATCAGACAGCTCAGCGGAGTATGGGTATGGACCGCCAGCGCCATCTGCGAATGCAGCGCTTCGTCAAGATGATGGCGGTTACGCAGGCCGGTCAGGGAATCGAACAGCGCTTTTTCCAGCAGGGCGCTGCGCAAACGCTGATTGGCCAGCGCCAGGCCCAACGCTTCCGCCATCAGCTCGAGATAGGCCCGGGAAGGAGCGTCACTGGCGGTGACGTTCTGGAAGGTCAGCAGGCCAATGGCTTCGCCCTGGGCGATGAGCGGTACGCAGAGCGACTGGCCGGCGTGCGTCTCCGGCAGATGATAGCAGGTGATATCGGGCTCGCCCTGCACCGGCGGATGGCTGAGTCCCCGCCGTATCGCCCAGCAGTCGTCGGGAGAAAAGGGCGTCGTCTCACCGGCGGGCGACAGCCACTGCGCTACGCAGCGCATCTGCCAGGGGTCGGTATCCAGAACATACAGTTTACCGGGGATCGTCGGGGCGATATTCGGCGCAAACCGCTCCGCCACCTTAATCACATCCTCAATGGTTTCACAGCCCTGCAGCCGCTGAGTCATACGCGCCAGCAGCTCGCGGA
>OKSH01001913.1_pt1 | contig 17015 bp, 10 predicted proteins | sample 1601231 | NCBI WGS metagenome assembly OKSH01 (sample SAMEA3541596, study PRJEB24748) | human gut metagenome | biome: human gut; feature: human-associated habitat; material: faeces | place: China | collected 2012 | reverse complement strand
TCTTCGCCGCCAGCATTTTATCCAGCAACTCTTTCGGCAGCGGTTCGCCGGTTTCATAGTGACCAGAGATAAACGCCAGCGCCTCCGGCTCCCAGCACCAGTTTTCCATAAACTGGCTCGGCAGCTCGACCGCATCCCACGGCACACCATTGATGCCGGAAACATCCGCCACATCAATCTGTGTCAGCATATGATGCAGGCCGTGTCCGAACTCATGGAACAGAGTCAGCACTTCATCATGAGTAAACAGTGCCGGTTTGCCGCCGACCGGTTTATTAAAGTTACAGGTCAGATACGCAACCGGTTTTTGCAGGGAATTATCTTTGTGGCGCATACGGCCGATACAGTCATCCATCCACGCCCCGCCGCGTTTGTGCTCACGGGCATACAGATCCAGATAGAAACTGCCGCGTAATTCACCGTTCTTATCAAATAAATCAAAGAAACGGACATCCGGATGCCAGGTTTCCACCCCGAAACGCTCTTTGGCGGTGATCCCGTAGATCCGGCGGATCACTTCAAACAATCCGCTGATCGCTTTTTCTTCCGGGAAGTACGGACGCAGCTGCTCATCACTGACCGAGAACAGATGCTGTTTTTGCTTATCCGCAAAATAGGCCATATCCCACGGCTCGAGTTTATCAACGCCGTAATGTTCTTTGGCAAAGGCGGCCAGCTGAGCCACTTCCTGCTCACCCTGATGATGGGCACGCTCTGCCAGGTCATTCAGGAAATCCAGCACCTGCTGCGGGTTTTCCGCCATTTTGGTGGCGAGGGATTTTTCCGCGTAATTTTTAAAGCCGAGTAACTGTGCCAGCTCATGACGCAGCGCTAAAATCTCCGCCATCACACTGCTGTTATCCCACTTACCGCCGTTCGGCCCCAGCTCGGAAGCACGGGTGCCGTAGGCTTCGCTCATCTCTTTGCGCAGCTCACGGTTATCCGCGTAAGTCATTACCGGCAGATAGCTCGGCATATCCAGGGTAAACAGCCAGCCCTTCTCACCTTTGGACTCCGCCAGTGCCTGTGCAGCCGCAACCGCACTCTCCGGCAGACCGGCCAGCATGCTTTCATCGGTGATAAGCTTGCTCCAGCCCATGGTTGCATCCAGCACATTATTGCCGAACAGCGAACCCAGCTCAGACAGACGGGCAGAAATCTCGCCGTAGCGTTTTTGTTTCTCCGGTGGCAGACCAATGCCGGATAACTCAAAATCACGCAGTGAATTTTCCACTGACTTGCGCTGTGCCTGAGACAGTGACGCAAACGCCGGGCTGTTTTTCAGTGATTTATAGGCGTTATACAGCCCTTCGTGCTGACCCATCCAGGTGCTGAATTCTGACAGCAGCGGCAGGCACTGCTCATAAGCTTCACGCAGTTCAGGACTGTTTTTGACAGAGTTCAGATGACTGACCGGCGACCAGACACGGGATAATTTATCCCCGGCTTCCGCCAGCGGAACACACACATTTTCCCATGTAAAATCAGGTGCATGACTCACCACCTGCTCTACCGTCTGACGATAATTATCCAGCGTTTCTTTCACCGCAGGCACAATACATTCCGGATTGATGGCAGAAAATGCCGGTAACTGATTCTGAGTCGGGGTAAGCAAAGGGTTCATCATAAACCATCCTGTTGGCTGCTGGTGCACGTCCGCCGCAGCGCACATACACATGAAAAATGAAAATCGAAACTCTCTATAAGATGGGGACACACTCCGGCAAGTTCAATGATTTTTAGTGTTATTATGCTGATTAAAAATCATTCTCGTAAAAAATCGCACGATACTGATGTATCTCAAAGGAAAAAACGCAAGAGAACTTTTGAATCCCTGCCGGAAAGCGTATACTGTGCAACCTCAAAACGGAAGATCATCGTCCCCGGTGGGGCGGCCGGACTTCAAATCCGGTTGGGGCCGCCAGCGGTCCCGGGCAGGTTCGACTCCTGTGATCTTCCGCCAATTATATTCATCCGCACATCGCTAAAACCCACCTCTGTAATATCATCAGCACATAACTAACCGGTGTGAGTATTTTAACATTTATTTTTCGGGGTATATTAGTAGCATCTGTGTTCATTCCGCTGAGATAACAACCCGTAAAACGGAGGCCATGCAATGAGTGATAATCTTCCTGAGGCACCACAGGGCGAATTTATTCTGTTCCGCAGTGAAGATGGTCAGACCCGCGTTGAATGCCGTTTTGAATCTGATACGCTGTGGTTATCTCAGGCCTCGATTTGTGAGCTTTACGGAAAAGCTAAAGCCACGATTAGTGAGCATATCAGCAACATTTTTACTGAAGGCGAGTTAGCCGAAAATTCAGTTGTTCGGTTTTACCGAACAACTGCGGATGATGGCAAACAGTACAACGTAAAATACTTCAATCTCTCAGTGATTCTCGCCATTGGTTACCGCGTCCGCTCCGTTCGCGGCACACAGTTTCGCCAGTGGGCAACGCAAACACTGGAACAGTATCTGATCAAAGGGTTTGTGATGGATGATGAGCGGCTGAAGAATCCACCTGTTGGTCAGTCTGTGGTGCCTGATTACTTTGATGAGATGCTCGAACGTATCCGTGATATCCGCGCCAGTGAGCGGCGGGTGTATTTACGGATAAAAGAGATTTTCACGCTGGCGGCAGACTACGAACCTTCAAATAAAGAAACCACACGCTTTTTTCAGACCATCCAAAACAAACTGCATTTTGCCTGTACCGGCATGACCGCCGCTGAACTTATCGCCAGTCGTGCAGATGCCAATCAACCGGATATGGGATTAACAAACTATAAAGCCGGTGAAGTCCGTAAAACTGATGTGACGATTGCGAAAAACTATCTGCGTGAAAATGAGCTCAAAGAATTAAACCGCATCGTCAATATGTGGCTCGACTTTGCCGAAGACCAGGCGTTGCGCCGTAAGCAGGTTTTCTTACAGGATTGGGATACTAAACTGGATCAGTTTTTAAGTTTCAATGACCGCAACGTATTGCAGGGCGCTGGTGGGATCAGTAAGAAAGCAGCTGATGAAAAAGCCAAAGACGTATTTGATATATTTGACCGGAAACGCCGCCGGTTAAAAGAGTCAGAAGGGGCGAGAGCGAATATCGCGGCACTGAGAGATTTGCTGAAAAAAGGGAAGTAGAAAAATCACAGAGCCATTATTTTTAATGTCAGCTGAATTATTAACGCCCGGTTTATGCCGGAACCGGACGTTGTAATCAGAGAGAATAGTTACTGTTCAGAAATCAGTTTTAGAAAAACCGGTCATATCATCCAGTCCCATTTCGCGGCCTAACGCCGTCATCGGATGAACAATGATCAGGCCCCGCACCGCTTTCTTCAGCTTACCGATATCAGCCTGTTCTTTCTTAGTGATAGAACGTTTGAATGGCATATCCACCAGCTTTTGTGCTTCTTTGCTGAGTTTCTTGCTGCGTTGTTCCTTCAGACGGGCAATTTCAGTTTCCAGTGCGGCTTTTTCTTTCTCAAGTTCAGCGTACTTTTCCGTTTCGTTCTTCTGCAGCATACCTGCCATCTGGTGACGGGTAAGGTCTAAACGGTCGCTGAGAAGCTTGATTTGTGCTTTTTCGTTTTCTTTCATTTTAATTAACCGTGAATAAATTTCCTGCCGGGAAGTATACATCATTCTGTATAAGAGGGTGGAAACCGACACCCGGAAAAATATTTTCTGACCTGAAGCCGGGTGTAAACAGCCCCTCAGCAATAACTATTCCGGTTCTCCATCTGCTGAACCAATTCCATCATCTGAGAAATCATCTGTTTGTGTAAAAATAAACTGCTTTAAAAACTGCTCAATACGAATATTCAGCCTAAACGGGGAGATACTGACACCATCTTGTTTTTCAAAATAGGCGCGGGCCTTTTCTTTATCTACCGTATTTTTTAATGCATCGAAGCGGCCAAAATTGTTAATATTTTTCTCATTAACATTATCAGCCATTAGCTTTATGAGCAGTCCTTTATCTAAACCAAGCGCGCTGATAACCGAGTTTAAGCGGGCATTTTCCGCGTTCTCTTTGTAAATGTTGATATAGTCTCTGAATGTATGCCCCTCAATTGGCTGCACATCGCCGCGCTGCAGGTCATGCAGGAAGAGTCTGGCGTACTTTTGCTCGCGTTGGGTGAGTGATGCAAACGACTTATGCAGCTCATTTAATGTGGCTTCAATATCTGCTGAATTTTGCTGGCTGTGCAGCTCTTTTAAATATTTATCAAAGCGGCTGTTCATATAGTCGGCATCGATTTTTCCGGTATCTATTTCTGTCAGATAACCACTGATATCAAAAGGTACATCACCGCCACCGGCACTACAGCTTTCGCCTTTTTCTGCCAATTCTTTGTAGCGCAGCACCAGGCTCAGGTAGCTTTGTTCGTCTATAGTCAGCGTCACTTCGTATTTATGTTCATGTTCATCTTCAGCAGATGAATAAACCAGCTGCCCCCAATGAAAACCCTGTACCCGGGCAGCTTCCAGGTGCTGGCTGAAGGTATTAAATAATTTGGCAAATTTGGCACAGGCTTCCGTATCGTCCGGCAGTTTTTCAAAATTATCAACACCCGCACCGGCAAACAGCGCGGTAATCTCCTCTGCTAATTTATTCATGGCGTTAAGATTGCTTTCCAGTCTGTCCACAAATAAGCCGGCAGGTCTGTCGCCGGAATAGAGTTTTACCGCATCCTGAATATGCTGCTCCATGGTGTGCGGGTAACGATAATAACGGATAATACCGTGAGGTTTGTCGGGACCAAATAAGCGGTTGGTTCGTGAAAATGCCTGAATAATATTTTGATATTTAATGACCTTATCTAAATACAACGTATTAAGCCATTTAGAATCAAAACCTGTGAGCATTTGATCTACCACAATCAGTAAATCTAATTGTTTTGAAGGTTCAGTATGAACGCGCTCATAAGGTTTTTTATGGGCAAGGCGGGCCGCTAAATCTTTTTTAAAGGCCGCATGGCGGGCAAAATCAAAATCCTGCCCGTAGCGTGCGTTATAATCCGCCATTATTTCTTCCAGACCTTTGCCTTTAAAATCAGGATCCCGGTCGCCACTGCCATCATTATCAATATGCGGGTCAAACAGCGCGGATATTTTAAGATCAGGTTTAGCCGCTTTTAAACGACGGTAATAATCAATGGCTTCGGCAATGCTGTTCGTCGCCAGAAGAGCGTGAAATTTGTTACCCTGGCTGAGCACATCCCATTTATCCAGAATATCTTCTGTCACTTTGGCCTGATGAGTTTCACTTAAATATTGGCTTTTAGGCACATAGTCTTCAATCCCTTTGTGGTATTTGTCTGTGCCGTCTTTATAGCCCGCCATGGGCACGTCATTCATAAAGTGATTAAACTTTTTCTTTTTGACCGGGTCATTCATGGCCTCCGCTACTGAGCCGGCTCTGGCCTGCTCTAACGCCACCACGCGTTTTAAATCTCTGTCTTTGACGGTCATCACTTTATAAGGGTCGAAGCCCAGTACATTGCCATCACGTATACCATCGGCAATGCTGTAGCGGTGCAGCTCATTGCCGAATACCGTGCTGGTTGTATTGCCGTTTTTTTCGTTTTCTTCCTGAATGGGGGTGCCGGTAAAACCAAAGAATAACGCGCCGGGAAAGGTACGTTTAATAATAATCAGCATATCGCCGAAAGTGGAACGATGCGCTTCATCAACAATAAAAACTAATCTCTTGGCACGTATTTTTTCAATATCGGCAAAATTTGTGGCGGAGCCTTCATCGTCTGCTGCTTCAAAAATATTACTCATTTTTTGAATAGAACTGACAATCAGCGTATCAGCCGGGGCCGTGCTTTTTAATTTAGTAATGAGTACATGGGTATTTTCGGTGGCTTGTACATCTTCACCGTCACCGGCAAAGTTACGGTATTCCGCGAGCGACTGGGTGCCCAGCTCAATTCTGTCCATTAAAAAAACTACTTTATCAGCATCTTTTGACTGTGCAATCAACTGCGCCGATTTGAAGCTGGTCATGGTTTTACCGGAACCCGTGGTATGCCATACATAACCTCCGAGGCGATCAGGGTTATTCGCCGTACTGCCCAATTGCTGCCAGTTAGTTTTAGCCACTTTGTCAGATATCGCATTGGCGGCGTAATACTGGTAACTGCGCATCACTTTAAGTACGCCGTCAGTATCATCAGCAACGGTATAAAAACCAATCAGCTGGTGCGCCATAGGAATAGAAAGCAAGGTAGAGGCGATATCTTTCCAGTGGTTCACAGGTTCGTTATTAAAATCAGCCCAGTTAAACTGATAGTCGGGGTTAAACCTGCCATCCATCCCGGGATTGGCAAAGTATTTGGCTTCATCCGGCGCCATGGCGACAAATACCTGGATAAGCGAAAACAGGCCGCTGAATATCCCTTCTTTGCTGTATTTTTCAATCTGGTTTACGGCCTGGCTGACCGGAATACCACTGCGTTTCAGCTCGACATGGATCACCGGCATTCCGTTAATCAGTAACAATACATCACCGCGCCGGTCATTACGCAGGGGGCTGCCGCGTTCAAATTTGGGTTGCTGCACTATCTGGTAACGGCTTTGACCTGCGGCAATTTCCTGACGATCGTATATTTTTAAGCTGACTTCTTTGCCAAAATGTAACGTATCGGCAGGATTATCGCGCTTAATTGCCACCGTTTTGCCGTTAATTAAGCCGTTTAGTTTGAGCGGTGTTTTAAGTTCTTTGATTTGCTCAATAATCTGCTGCATTTCTGTATCGGTTAACGGTACGTCGTTTAAGCGATCACGCTGACGATTATTTTCAAACAAAACATTCGCCCAGTTTTGCAGTAAATCCGCTTCGGTTTTGTTTTTAAGTATTGTTGTTTCCCATCCCTTCAGGGTGAGAACCTCAATAAATGCCTGCTCAAATTGTGCTTCTGTTTTAAAGGTGGTCATGGTCACTCCTTATACAAACATTTTGCTTAAGCAGGCTTGTTTGATGTTATTGAGTTTAGTGATTTGCTGTTGGTGCTGGTTGATTAGTGTATCGAGTTTTTGGAAATAGTTGCCGATGGCCGCTTGTTCTTTAAAATCCTTTGGAAATTTAACATTCGTATTCTGTATTGCCGTTTTTGATATTGATAATACTTTTGTACCCTGCATCAATGATACAAGCTGATCATGGTATGACGATGAATTTATGTAGTAACCAAGGTATTTAGAAGCAAAAGACAAAATGGGTCTGACTGCAATCGTGTGTAATCCAGAGAAAATCAACTGCTCATCAACATTAAATAATTCAGTACATTTCCCGACAGTACTATCTTCGGCAGCATCTGCAATAATAATGTCACCATCTCGTAACGCAGCACTATTTAGCTTATTAACTACATCATCATTTGTAATAAATGGTAATAACTCATTGCCTGCATCCAAAATTTCACCAAATTTAATCAATACGTCTCCGTAGTGAATATTTTTTGCCAATCCAGCTTTATAGTTTAAGTCAGCTCTGGAAAGAGTATTGTTTGGTACGTTAACAAAGCAAACGCCAAATGACTTCTCTTCCCACGCCCCGCTAAACCCTTTAAAGCGAATTTCCGGGATAGTTTCACCTGGTTTGGGGAACATTTTTTCCAGCATGGCTTTTTTAATATTATTAAGTTTGTCATGCTTTTGCTGGTGTTGATTAATAAGCATGTCAAGCTTTTGGAAGTAGTTGCCTATGGTGGTTTGTTCTTCCTTCTTGGGGAAGAAGCAAATACGATTCAAAAATTTGTCGGGTGAAGTGTGTTTTACTGTGGTACCCGAAGAAGCTAAGACAACTTCTTTTTGTTTTATCGTAGTGCGCAACAGGTTATACAAAAAAGCTAAATCACCTTGGAATTCAACTAACTTACCGAGCCGCTGATTGTGAAGATATGTGTTTTCATCTTTTGGAATTATTGCCGGAAAACCCAAAGCTTGGGCTGTTGGAGTCAAATCCGTCATGGTTATGAACATTTCACCGGGCTTAAATACATACTTAGACGGAACCTCCTGTTTCTCATCGTAGTATTGTCCTTTACCAGCTTTAAATCCACCGCCAATATTTACGCTTCCTGGTGTAAGAACTATAACTTTAGTTGGCTTGTTCTTAAAATATTTACTCTGAAAAGCGAAACCGTTTTCTAACTTAACCAAGTCACCTAATATTTTCTTATCCCAAGCCACGCTAAACCCCTTAAACCGAATCTCCGGCACTTTATTATCCATACTCATCTTATTCGCCCTTTAATAAGCGGGTGAGTTCGGTCAGGCCCTGCAGATCAAACTCATTACCTGTTAATTCGCTCATCATCTCCGCCAGTTCCTGCCCGGTGGTTTTTATTTCACCGGCAACCTGTGAATAAGTGACGGCGTATTTATCAGCAAGGGCTTGTACCCGGCTGGTGAGCTGGTCAATTACGGCGTTTGGCATCGCCGCCAGTTTGGTGCTTAACGGGGTAATCCATTTAAGGTGCAGCAGTTTTTCCACCTGCTCATCGGTGAAACCTTCAATTGTGGCTTTGGTTTTTGAGTGCAGTGCGGCAGCCGCGTCTTTAACCGCTTTTTTCAGGGCTTTTTCTTCATCGATAAGCTCACCGGCACGGATGATTTTGGCTTCATAGCTCTCTTCCGCGAACGCCGATTTGGCGCTTTTTTGCTCTTTCAGGAAGCCTTTGGCCGCTTTGCTGACTTCCGCATTGGCGAAACCGTCTTTGCTCTCTTTTACCGTATCCTGTTCTTTTTCTTCTTCAGTCAGGGATTCTAAAATTTCGTCCAGTGCACCGGCGATTTCTGCCAGGCGGGTTTCTTTCGCCGCCAGGGCGTGTAAATCATCACTTAAATGCGTTTGCTGAACTAACTCAAACGGCAGTATGTGGCCTTTCCAGCCGTCCTGTACTTCGATATCTTTGCCGTCTTTCTTCTTAATGACCATATCAGGGTCAACTTGTCTGGTGGCAGCAAAGCCCTCTGTTTGTATCATTTCCAAATCGGCACTGATGACCTGCCATTGGTCACTCAGAAATTGGTAAGCCTGGTATTTATCAATTAAGGATACAGATGCCAGGCGGGTAAATAGCCCATCCGTTAATATCGCTTCCTGCTGGTTGCGTTTTACGCTTTCACAGTTTTGTACTAATTCCGTATTCAGGTCGTCATCAAAACCCTCAAACGCTCGGTTGTAGGCACCGATAAAGGCCAGCACTTGCGGATCCCCGCTGATACAGTCCCTGACGTCTTGTTTGGCAATGGCAAGCTCACTGTAAGCCGCAGATTTCGGCGTAAACAGCGTATTGTGTAATTGCGGGAAGACCTGCCAGTAATCGTGCAGCGCTGCAATTTCGCTGTTGGGGATACCACCAAGCATGGTCGCGTGTAAATCCCAGCTTTCGGCCGCCTCAGAAGAGTCCACATAGCGCGGTATATTGAGGTTATAACCATTATCGATAATGGTTTGTTTACTCACACATTGTGAGAATTTATCAATACTTTCCCGGCTGATCACCACATCCGTGATGCGCTTGATATCACTGGTTTGCAGTTTGTTGTTTTTGCCTTCCTTCATAAAGTGCTTAGAGGCATCAACCACCAGCACATCCGTGTTTTTGCGTTTTTGTCTGAGGATTAAAATCACCGTGGGAATGCCGGTGCCAAAAAAGATATTGGCAGGCAAGCCGATAATAGTATCAATATGATTTTGCTCAATGAGTTGTTTGCGAATTTCACCTTCTTCACCACCACGGAATAAAACACCATGAGGCAGTACGATGGCCATAATGCCATCAGGTTTCAGGTGATAGAGATCGTGCAGCAAAAACGCAAAATCAGCTTTGGTTTTGGGTGCCAGACCAAAACGCGAGTAACGCGGGTCGCTGTCTTTAAAGCTCGGGTCCCAGTTTTGTGAGTACGGCGGGTTGGAAACGACAGCATCGACATACAAGGCATAATATGAACCTTGCGGATCGCTTTCATCAAAATACGGCCAATCGTCTTCCAGAGTGTCGCCATTACGGGTCTTAATATTACTGGCTTTAATACCGCGCATGATGAGATTCATACGGGTCAGGTTGTAGGTGTTCGCTTTTAATTCCTGAGCGTAATAGGTAATGCTGTCTTTATTTTTTGCGTATTTCCCGACTGCTTCACCGATATTGATCAACAGCGAACCAGAGCCTGACGTAGGGTCATAAATAACAATGGTATCTTTGTGTTTTAACTCATGGGCAATAATATTTGACATGAGTACCGAAACTTCATGAGGGGTGTAAAACTCACCGGCTTTTTTACCTGCATTGGCAGCAAATTTTTCAATCAGATATTCGTAAATGTAGCCCAGTACGTCATACCCCTGATTGCTATTCATGGGGATACTTTTGATCAGGTGCAGTAAGTCGCTGATGGCTTTGGTCCGTTTACCGGCACTTTCACCCAGTTTACTTAAACCGGTTTCCAGCGTGGTAAAAATACCCTCAAACAATTTTTTGTATGTTGGTGAAATCAAACGGCTGAACGCGGAGAGTGCATCCCGCACGTCAGATTCGTTAAATTCGGACGCCGGGTCAATCCATGTGGAAAACAGGTTATCGTAGGCAATAAAGTAACCCAGGTTACTTTGCACGTATTCAACAGTGTCAGTGTCTTCTTCACTGAGAGCTTTGATATCGTTGGCCGTCATTCCCTCTTTGGTGACAAACTGTACCAGCTGGTCACTGAGGTACTTGTAGAAGATAAAGCCGAGTATGTAATCTTTGTATTCGTTCGCTTCAATTTTAGAACGCATCTGGTTGGCAGATTCCCAGATTTTAGCAGCCAATTGTTGTTTGTTCATTTTTTACTCTGATTATTATTCATTTTTGATTGAACTGAGTGCTCAAATATTAAGCTTTACGCTTAAATAAGACTGGGCAGATACCGGCTCTTGTAAACATCGTTGTCATGGTTGCACAAGGTCAGTAATAAACGTGATGTTCTTATTTACGATTACTTATTTGCCATTACTCAAAATAATCCATATCCATTTTAGGAAGTTTAATCAGCTGAGAGCTGACACCGACCTCATTATCCATCATTAAATTCACCAGACGGTTACCATCAATAAGGACTAACCCCTCAACTGATTTAGCAAAATCAATCGCATGAGCAGTATAGCCTGAGGTGGTAATAAAAATACCTCGTTTGGCTTTTTGTCCCGCAAGAGCACCATAGAATGCCTGTAAATCGGGACGCCCGATGGTTCCCTGCCAGCGTTTCGCCTGTACATAAATTCGTTCTAATCCAAGTTTATCCAGCGATATGACGCCATCAATTCCGCCGTCACCCGTGCCACCAACGCGTTGTAAATCATCACGATGGCTGCCATAACCCAATTTATGCAGTACATCTAATACGATGAATTCAAAGCGTGAAGGGGATACCTGAAGTAAATTTGCCAGTAAATCGATGGCAACAGACTCACGGATTTCGCTTAGTGCATCACTCAAACGATCATCCGGGCTGCGGACCTGCCGGAGATTGTCTGAATCCGTTTGTGTCTGTTCATCCAGCAAAACGGCATCCGGGTTAGTTTTGAGTTTTACATTGATAAAATCAAAGGCCAAATGGTCTGTTTGTTCTTTATTCAGAGGGAACGGGTTATTTTTTATCCATGCCAAACCCGCTTCTGTCAGGCACCATTTTCCTTTTGATATGCTTTGCGAGAGACCCGCGCGTTTTAGCCTGTCATGAGCCCAGCCGGCACGATTTTTATAAACCAGCTGACCGCTTGAAATTAACTCAGAACGCTGATTTTCATCCAGGCCTAAAATTTCTGCCGCGCCCTCATGAGCTTCTTTCGCAGCTACGCCTTCAGGATGGCGTTTTAAAAAACGTAACACAGGCTCAATAAACTTATCGTAGGTCGGAACCGCCATGGAAACCCTCTGCAAGAGATGCCGCACATGAATTTCTATACTATGTCATCTAACTTTGCGGATGTTAAGTTTGATTTTGGATATTGAGCAGAGATCCTCAGTGTCAGCATAATTACTTTCCTCTCTGGAAAATAATTCCGGGACGGGGATGCAATAGTCACTTTTGGTTCACAAAATTTTTGCTGCCGTCTGTATCAAAAAATACTCACGGCGGCTCCCCCCGCTCCCTGATACATCAACAGCCCCGCAATAATAAATATCCCCCCGGCGATCAACCGGAGAATATCGCTATAATACCGGTTTGGTGTCCGCCCCGGATTACGGGACAGGCGCAGTGCCAGAAAGCGCATGCTGTGTACGAACCAGGCTATCATACACAGTGTGATACCGGTTCCCAGCGCCATTGCAAATACCGCGATAATTCCCCAGTGAAAAACACCGATAACTGATGAGAATAGTAAAACTAATAATGCCCCCGAACACGGTCGGCTGCCCATGGCCAGAATCATACCGGCTTGTGTCCGCCAATTGCCGGTGACTGTATTTCCCGGCATAACATGCTGATGACCACAACTGCATGTCTGAACTTGTCCGCTTTGCAGATAAACCGGTTTTAACGCAACAGGGGGTTTATTATCCGATACGCGGATTGTTTTTATTTGCGGTTTATTGACCGGTGGTCTGATAAATAAACGACGTAATGTGCGGATAACAATAATGGCGCCAAAAAGAATAATAAATGCATAGCTGGCTTTCTCCGTTATCTGGCTGACATTATTTAACTGGCGTACTGACAAATTTAATATAAACAGTACAACAGAGACTAAAATAACCGCCACAGTGCCCTGAAGCAGAGAAGCCAGAATACTTAATAACGCGCTGTGGCGTAATTTTGCCGGATGTGTGGCGATGTAAGCAGAAAGGATAACTTTACCGTGGCCGGGACCCAGTGCGTGCAATAAGCCGTATAAAAAACTGAAAAGCGTCAGAAGCCCGCCCGCTTTCAGCGGATCAGACACTACTTTCTGAATCAGCACCGCCATTTCAACATTCAGTTCTTTTTGTAATTTTGCACTGACATGCAGCAATGACGGCCACTGGCTATACAGCAACCCACCCGCAGACAAAACAATAAGTACAACAGTGAGCTGAAGAATAATCCGTGAATATGATGTCATCCGTTATCTCACTCCGGGCAATGTAAGGTGATCTGCTGTGCAAACTGGCGACCGAGCGTCAGGTCATCATCCGGGGTATCGCCGGTATCCAGCGACAGCGCGTAATCTTTCAGGGTATCCGAAGGATCTGCCTCGGTAAAAACTAACCGGCACTGTGATGCATCCGGCGGAGAAAGGTGAATTGCGCGTTTGCCGTTGTAGGTCATACTGACAAAAAAAGTCGGCTCATATGTTTTCAGCTCAATGGTACTGCCGGCTAACGGTATCGGGTGCAATAGTGAGACGCGGAATGATATAACAATCTGCAATCCCTCACGCGTCATCCGGTAGGTGTCCGGAAAGAGTTTAAGAGGCTGTTTTTTATTCTGATAGTTCAGTTCAGAAAAATAAGACTGTGCAATTATATTGGCCATTACAGATGCTGCCTGCTTCTTCCACTGCGGGCTGTCTTCTTTGGTGTTCATCAAATCATACAGAATATCTGCGGAAGTCATCGGATCCATTTTCCAGACATACTCAATGCCTGTCAGAGTCTGGTTTTCCGTTATCAGGGTCGTTTCCATATCGATAAAACTGTGCGGGTGTGCAACTGTCTGCGGACTGAACATCAGCAAAACTAAGAAAGAGAGCAGTAACGTATTCATTCTTCTGATTAAATTCACAGATTATCTCACCCAGGCAAAAGATGTTATAACATAACATAGTGCTGCGGATGAAAATACTGTTTTCTGAAACACCGCAGCGGACAGAAAATCATCATAAAATGACGAAAGTGCGATCCCTGCCACAGATATCCGTCATTCATTCACCTGTTCAATAAAACATCATAAAGATATAGGTCACACCGCCGATAACTCAAATATACCCTTATTTGTTTCGGGAGTTTTGTATGTCCTGGTATCCGTCCCGCATTTCAACCCGCCTGACTATCGGGGGCATCCTGCTCCTGGCCGTCACTACTGCCATTATCATTGTTGTTATGCTGTGGCGGGGTCAGCCCCGCGTTGTGGAAATTAATACTGCATTAATTGAAGAAACCGGACGCGGCCTGACATCCCGGGTCAGCACGATTTTATCTCAGACAGACGGAAAAACCGTCAGCTTGGCGCGCCTGGCGGAAGTGCTGCCCAATGATGAGGCGCTGTACCGCTATATCCCGCCCAATCTGATTGAAAGCAACAGCCTGATCACCGGCGGCGGGATCTGGCCGGAGCCGGGGGCATTCACCCCGGGAATTGAGAAACGCAGCTTTTTCTGGGCACGGAACCCGGCCGGGGAACTGGTTTTTTCTGATGAGTACAATACAGAGGGTGCCGGTAATTATCACAATGAAAGCTGGTACCGGAATGCCCGTGAGCAATCCACGGAAAGCTGTTTGTGGTCTGATGTTTACCGCGATGCCATTTCCGGTGTGAATATGGTGACCTGCAGTGTGCCGTACAAAACCGACGGAAAATTTGCCGGTGTCGCGACAACGGATATCCGTCTGGATAATATCGCCGCTATTATGCAGCAATACGGCAACAGCACTGGCGGCTATGCTTTTGTGACAGACCGGCAGGGGCAACTGATATATTTTCCGGGTGATGACAATAAGCAATTCAAAACCTTTGATGAGCTGGCCGCACAATCAGCCTGGCTGGCACCGGTGGCGGCAAGCCTGAAGCAACCCCATTCTGAGCAATCCGCTATCGACAATATCCGTATTGATAATGACGGGCAGCTGAACACCGCTTCACAGGTGATGCTGTTCCCGATGGCCGATACCGGATGGGTTATCGGCCTTGTCACGCCGGAAAGCCGGATCACCGGGCTGGCAAAAGTAATGATGCAGGATGTGCTGGAAGCCCTGTTGCCGATTATGGCACTGCTGTTACTGGGCTCCTGGCTGGTTGTCCGCCGTCTGATCACCCGCCTCGATGAGACCCGTAAGGCCCTCGATGATATCGCTCACGGAGAAGGCGACCTGACACGGCGGATGGAAGTACGCGGTGCCGATGAAATATCCGCTATCTCACAGGCATTTAACCTGTTTGCCGATAAAATATCATCCATGCTGCTCACGGTACGCAGCAGCAGTTCTGTTGTTGCCGGAAATACCGTTAATCTTGCTGATAATAATAACGAGTTGTCCGCACGGGTCACACAACAGGCGGCAGCGCTGGAGCAAAGTGCTTCCGCGATGGAAGAACTGAACGCAACGGTGCGTCAGAACAGTGAAAATACCCATCAGGCCGATGAACTGGCGGAAACCACCGCACAAACAGCAAGCCGCTGCGGGGATATGATGCGTGATGTGATTTCGACAATGAACAGCGTCAGTACATCATCCGGACGAATGGTTGAAATCGTGTCAGTGATCGACAGTATTGCATTCCAGACCAATATTCTGGCACTGAATGCCGCCGTCGAGGCCGCGCGTGCCGGTGATTCCGGCCGGGGCTTTGCAGTGGTGGCAACCGAAGTCAGATCACTGGCTCAGCGCAGTGCACAGGCAGCACAGGAGATTAAGGCGCTGATTGATGAATCTGTGCAGAATGTCAAAACCGGCAGTAATCAGGTGCATGAAGCCGGAGAAACGCTGGCAGATCTGGTGATGGATGTGTTGCAGGTAAGACAGCTGATGAGTGATATCCGCGTTGCCGGTGAGGAGCAGAGCAAAGGGCTGGCCGAGGTTACGATGGCTGTCTCAGAGATGGATACCACGGTACAGCAGAATGCCACATTAATTGATGATGCCGCTTCACGGACGCAAATCCTGCGAAGAGAAGCCGAACAGCTTTCGCAGATGGTATCGGCCTTTAAATTACCGGAACCGCGTTAATAATGCAGATACGTTTCCCGGCAGAAAACGCTCTGCCGGGAACACGTGAAATATCAGTCCAGATCTGACGCATTATGACGTTCGCGGATAAACCGGTCTGACGGCTCTCCGCCGCTGCGGTTAACCCGGCGTCCGCGCTGAACAGCCGGACGTGCCGCTATCTGCTTCGCCCAGCGGATCACATGCGGATATTCACTGACAGACAGGAATGTCGCCGCATTATACAGCGTACCCAGCACTAACCCACCATACCATGGCCATGCAGCCATATCAGCAATAGTGTAATTATCGCCGGCAATAAATTCATGCTGACTGAGCTGACGGTTCAGGACATCCAGCTGGCGTTTGGTTTCCATCGCGTAGCGGTTAATCGGATATTCATATTTTTCCGGTGCATACGCATAGAAATGGCCAAACCCGCCGCCGACAAATGGTGCAGATCCCATCTGCCAGAACAGCCATGACAGTGTTTCAGCCCGTTCAGGCTGAGTTTCCGGCAGGAACAGGGAAAATTTTTCTGCCAGATACGTAAGAATTGCTCCGGATTCAAAGATCCGTACCGGCTTCGTACCACTTCTGTCGACCAATGCCGGAATTTTTGAGTTCGGGTTAATATCAACAAACCCGGAACCAAACTGGTCGCCTTCGCCGATATCAATCAGCCAGGCATCGTATTCCGCATCGCGGATCCCCGCCGCCAGCAGTTCTTCAAGCATGATAGTGACTTTCTGACCGTTAGGTGTTCCCAGCGAGTAAAGCTGTAATGGGTGTTTACCAACAGACAGGGCTTTTTCATGTGTCGCCCCGGCAACAGGACGGTTGGTATTGGCAAATTTTCCGCCGTTTTTCTGTTTCCATTCCCACACCTGAGGCGGGACATAGGTTGGATCAGCCATAACGATGCTCCTTTGTATTTTCTGCCGGATTGAAGTGATCAGTTATCCAATCTACCTTTCGGTGAATAAAATACAAACGGAATTTTCTTTTCGCCCAAACGCAAAAAAGCCACCCTTTGGGTGGCTTCTTCACTTAATAATAACCTGGCGGTTCCCTACTCTCACATGGGGAGACCCCACACTACC
>OKSH01001905.1_pt1 | contig 17064 bp, 29 predicted proteins | sample 1601231 | NCBI WGS metagenome assembly OKSH01 (sample SAMEA3541596, study PRJEB24748) | human gut metagenome | biome: human gut; feature: human-associated habitat; material: faeces | place: China | collected 2012 | reverse complement strand
GATAAAGAAGATAATCTGTGCACCATCCACAAATCCCAGCTGAATGGATTTAAACATATCAAAAATTGAACATCCTACCTTTTCTACCGCATGATAGCTGTCAGGAACAACAATTGTGTTGCCTGCTGCATCTACAATTCTCTCAAATTCTCCTGCAGGTACGATGTTTGCCAGCACTGCCGTTAACATAGTCATTAAAAAGATGATGACATATGCATGCGGCATTTGAAACTTTTTCTTTTTCTTTTCCATAATTTTCCTCCAATAAAAAAGTCCTTGCACCCTAAAACATGCAAAGACCTTTTGGAAGATAACTTTGATGTTTTAAGATAGCGCTCCTTTATGTTTTAACATAAAGACAGTGGCATGCTTCTTCAACATACCCCCAGCAGATACTTTGACCTATCTGCTTCGGCGTATCATCCTTTCTGATATCTTCACAGACTTTCGATCTCCGATATCATACTCATAATCAACGCGCCTCTTCTTAAACACAAGACGTTGACATTTTAGCATTATTTGCTATAATATACTTAACAAGACAGCCGACAGGTAGGTGCACACTACCCGTCCCGGCGAAATATAGTTACACTATTTAAAAATAGCCGTTCCTAAACTTTGACGAGAGCAGGACGGCTATTTTTTATGTATCTGAACAATCAGTGCGATAATACCTGTTATCATGATGATAAAGGTAAAGAGGTCACTATAAGTCACGTACATAAGCACCACCCCTTTCCGCAAGACTCGGAACGGGATAGAGAGCCGCCTGTTCGGCTGCCTGGGTAAATATAATGTTGCCAAGGTGCTGACCCGGTATGGTACCGGGCCGGTGCGATTTTAATTCATTACTTTCCAACCCATCTATGCCCACAATCTCTGCAATAATATTCGTTGTGTGATTTTTTATTGACGCCAGTAACCAATAAAGAAGCGCCACCTGTCATTAAACCTAAACCAATTTTTGCGGCCGATTTTTTCTCTTTTTTAATAGTTTTAGTTTTAAATGGTGTGAGGGGATGCAAAGGGTTAAGGTTCATACCTGTTCTTTGAAATTCATTCATGTTGGCGCTGTTTGACCATAGGTCAATATTGTGGCTATTACAATTGGGACAGGAGAGTCCTTTTCCGTTTGCAGAAGTTTGAGACATCGTAGCGGGCTGCTGATATTGAGCAATGCTGATAGAATCCTTATTTCCCCGTCTAGATTCCAGATAAGCATCCACAATAATTTTGGCGTCTGATAAACTGCATCCTGTCTGTGTTCGATATTCCTTAATAACTTGAATCTGATTTCTGGGATATTTACGGAATAAAGCGTCTAAAATAGGATCACTGTCCAAAGATCCTTCTTCACTTCCATAAAGTATTTGTTCAATTGGACATCCGCAGTTTGGACACGCGGGAGCTTTGTCCGAAAACTCTTTTCCACATTCTGGACATTCAATTAATGCCATGTTAATTCCCCCTTTTAGAGTTTATTTATTAAAACGCCATAGCGAATTAATCTTACCCATATATATCGCTCTTTCCGTTTATTGAGTAATGTACGTTTCCAAGTCTAACACATGCCACATTTCCACTTTCGTTAAAATAGATTCTCGAAGAGCTGGGATACAGAGAGGCCAGCAGTTTTGCCTCATATCTATCCAGGCTCCAGAAGGAACGCATCTTCATATTCATCATAACATAATTGGCGGCGGCTATAGAGATACCGAAATAACTGCTGAGAGAAGGTGCAGTGTAGAACCCCTGGTATTTTATCACCGCTTCAGGTGCCAATAAATTGGCGGCAAAGGCATCTGCCTCTCGCTCAATTTCTTTTGATTTTATGTTATGTCCCAAGATGTAATGACCCAGTTCATGCATTAAGGAAAAACGGATACGCTGTATACAAAGCGAATCATTATATAATATGACCTTTAGAACTTTATCTGAAAATGCGTCATCAGACATATCGCGGCACAGGACATACAGTTCCGGACATAAGTACCTTGCCCGTTCATATGTAAATGTTTTAAAGCCATAATGTTCCAATATAGCGACGCAGTCAAACGGGAAGTCTTTAATGCCGCATTCTCTGCAGACTTCCCAGACCTTTTGATGGAGTTTTTCAGAATCCATTTTGTCCTCCGGAATTATTCAATTATTTCGGACAAAAGTTGTATCAGGCGTAATTTCTGTTCTTTTGACATCTGTTTTCCATTTCTTGCAATGAGGCGTTCTACATCATCATAAGTTGGCTCGCATTTTTGCTTCTCGCCAGTAGCCATTTCTTCAAGCTCTTCAACAGTGATACCAAGATTTTGACATATTTGTATAACGTTGTCGACGCTTGCACGTCCAACACCCTTTTTTAAAATTCCATACAAGGTTGTATATGGTAGTCCACATTTTTCAGCAAAAGCTTTTAAACTATATCCTTGTTCTTTAATTAATTGTTCAAGTATTTTGGCTTTTTCCATGTATTTTTCACCCCGTTTCCATATAAATACATTATATACGAAAAATGATATTTTGTAAATGGAAAATATTCGGTAAACCGAATAAGTTCGTAATTCAGTATATTTTCGGTTGACAAAATTCTTAATAAAGAATATAATTCAATTATGAAATTCGGAATTACGAATTATCGGGAGGTGAAAACATATGTACTTTCAACTACTTGAGTTAATGAAAACGGAAAAGGTGACTTTTGCACAAATGGGTGAATTATTGGGATGTAGGTACCAAACCGTGAGTGACATAGTCAATGGGGTAACTAAAAAAGGCTTTTACTATGATGATGCATATAAAATCCATAAAGTGTTTTTTCCAAAATACGATATGGAGTATCTGTTTAAATGTCAGTGATACAAACAAATGTTCGATATAGTTAATATACTACGAATGTATGTTTGTGTCAATGAGAAATGAGGAGGTGATAAGGAGCCAATAAGGAACCCAGACGAGCATGCCTGCGTATTATAAATCAGGGAGGTGGTGTTATGAAAATAGAAGTAGTACCCCGTTTTCGTATAGATGGGAAATATTATACGATGGACCAGTTACCGGAAGAACAGGTGAGGGAGATTGTCACAGAGAAACTTGACCTGGCAATGGCCGCATTGAAATACGAGAGGAAAAGAGCCGCCGAATAAGGCGGTAAGAAAGGAAGGACGAGTTTATGCACTACACCACAGTAAAAGACGCCGCCTTATGTACAGCGCTGGCAATTTTATCAGGATTTTGGAAACCATATAGTGCTTTTGAGGCTTTGTTTTGTTACATAGTGATTTTTATGATCCTTATTTCTCTACTGGAAACAGCAAGAGATTGGCAGTACAGAGCTTGCAAAAAGAAAAAGTCCCTGACGCCGGCAAGCAAACAGGGACAATAAAAAATTATCTGCACCATCATTATAGATGGTGTAAGGAGGAAAAGTCAAGTATGCAGAACGTAAATTACGGTATAGACGCTGATTGTGATACCCGCGCCGATGTCATTGCTTTACTCACATCGGACAAGAACCCTGTGGAGATCTGCGGGATCATAAATAAGCTGCTGGCCATGCTTTACAGCAGTGGGGTAAAAGTGATCGACGGGGATAATCCAAAAGACGATTTCCTGGACAGGATCACCTATGACAGTGAAACAGACAATCTGTACTTCTGGACTGAAAATATATAGGGGGGAAAGAAATGCTGAGATCATACGAAGAGATGAGGAAGATAGACGTACGCCCGTACTGTGAAGACAGGGAGGGTAAGCTGTATCTCAACTGGGCAAAATGTATCGAACTTCTGCATGAGAATGGTGCGGAAAAGGTGTACTGGATCCCGGTACCGGACCCGAAGACAGGAAGCAGTCTGAGAATGACCGATACTGTGTTTTCGGACAAGAACGGGGTAACGAACAGATGCTATGAGACATTGATAGAGGTTGTGATCGATGATAATACATACCGGATGCAGTCCCCGGTCATGAACGGATCAAATCCGGTAAAGGATAACTCCATGTCGCAGCAGCGTGTCTGGAACAGCATGTGCCGCTCTTTTGTGAAGTGTGTGGCGATCCATACGGGACTGGGATTTAATCTGTGGCTGAAAGAGGAATTCAATAAATTCGAGAATGCAATCCCTACGACAGACAACGATAAGGCCACGGATGCCCAAATAAAACAAATCAGGCTTTTAGGGGACATTCATCCAAATTTAAAGCTGGATGACTGGCTGGCACTGAACCATGTATCCTGGGATACCCTGACCAGGGAGCAGGCAGCCCATATGCTGAAGGCCATCAAGAATAAGTACGGGGATGACTAAATGAACATGGAAGTACAGATCAGGGGATACCGGGAGCATGCAGAGGGAACTGATCTGCTCGTACACCTGCCCGGGATGAAGATTGGGTATCTACTTTCCCATAAAAGAGTGGAAAATGCAGAGCTGCGGCTGGATGACGGCCGTCACATCACAGCGGCCCAGCGGCGGAAGGTCTATGCCACCATAAGGGATATCGCAGACTTCACGGGGTACCTGCCGGAAGAAGAGAAGGAGTGGCTCAAGTACCTGCATATCATACGCACCGGAGATGGATATTTCAGCCTCTCCGGGTGCTCAATGGATACGGCCAAGGGGTTCCTTGATACAATCCTGGAATTCGTCATAGAGAACGGGATCCCTCTTTCCGAGCCGGGAATAGAGAGGGCAGAGGATACCGGTACTTATCTTTATGCCTGCATCAGGCATAGGAAATGCGCTGTGTGTGGCCGGGAAGGAGAGATACACCATGTGGATGCCATAGGGATGGGGAGGGACCGGGATTCTGTGGATGACCGAGGCAGCCAGAAGATATGCCTGTGCAGGAAACACCATTCGGCAGCACATCAAAAAGGTATGAAAGCCTTTGAGAGGATGTACCATGTATACGGCATCACAGTACCAGCGGTTCCGCGTTCGCCCATGCTGGGAACGCTGAATGATATATCACGATTTACTTTATTGTAAGCCATGCTCCTCCCCTGCCAAGCAGGGGAGAGAAAGGAGGACTATGACAACAGAGGAAGCAAGGAATATGGCAGGAGCTTATTATACAAGGATAGGGGACGGGCACAGGAATGCCGTGCGCCGGCCGGATATCAAATGTACGGATATGGACAGGGTTGACAGGAGCCTGCGCCGGATGATCAACCATGCGAATAAGAACGGAGACTGCATCATACCGGGTACCGGAGGCTATTACCGGCCGGTGCCGGGAGACCCTGTGGATGAACTGGAATACAAGGAATACAGGAAGATGGAGGAGCATCGGGTACATGACATCATCATAAAGAACCACATGATGGACATGGCCTTTGAGAACCGGAGAAGGGAGGCAGGATATGCAGCACGGATTCGTGATAAAAGGGAGACTGATGGGGCCAAACGAGTACCTGAAGGCAGAGCGGAGTATCCGGCGGGGGTACATCTGCGGCAGTGACACGAAACAGAGATGCCAGGCAGTTGTGTCAGAAGCCGCCAGGCATGATCCGCGGATAGAGGCAGCCCTGGTGGAGGAAGGAGGCAGGGATGGCTGAGAGGAGGATGTTTTCAAAAGTGATCATAGACTCTGATGCGTTCCTGGACATGCCTTTATCCACCCAGGCACTGTATTTCCACTTGTCCATGAGGGCGGATGATGACGGCTTTTTAAACAACGCAAGGAAGATACAGCGGCTTGTGGGGGCTTCAGATGATGACTTGAAGCTGCTTCTGATGAAGCGCTTTGTCATAGGGTTTGAGGGCGGAATCCTTGTTATAAAGCACTGGAGGATGAATAATTACCTGCGGAAGGACAGGTACAGGCCTACCGTATATCAGGAAGAATTATCAATGCTGAAAGTCAAGGAAAACGGCTCATATACACTAGGAAAGACCGATGGTATCCAGGCTGGTATACCAGATGGCAGCCAGTGTGTAACCCAGATAAGTATAGGTAAGGATAGTATAGATAAGAAAAGGATAGATAAGAATGTATGCCCAGAGCTGGAAACGGTACCGGACCGGAAGAAGGCCATCAGCCTCACCTTGAATGATAAAACAGAGTATTGGATATTTGAGGACCAGATAGCTGAGTGGAAGGAGTTGTTTCCTGCTGTGGATGTGATGCAGGAGCTCCGCAAGATGAGATCCTGGCTCGACAGCAACACAAGTAGGCGAAAGACCAAGAGAGGTATTCTAAGGTTCGTGAACGGCTGGCTGTCAAAGGAGCAGGATAAGGGATGGTCAAAACAGAGAGGAGGCAGCATGTATGACGCTGGAAGAGAGACTGGGGGAGATAGAACGACAGAGAAGGGATATATCAGGCAGCTCCTTGAAGCAGGGTATGACCCGGAGTATAACACAACGGGATTCTGATACCTGCCCTATATGCGGCGGATTGGAATGGGTGATATCTGAGGAGGACAATGTGACAGTAGCAGCTCCGTGTAGATGCAGGAAAAGGAACCTCATGGAGCGGAGGACACGGTTTGCAGATATTCCCAAGGCGTTCCGGGAGATGAGGCTGGGTTCGTTCCGGGTGGATGTGTACCGGGAACCGGAGGAAAAGAAAAAAGCACTGGTGGCCTGCCGGATGGTCAAGGAATATCTGGAGATGTTCAGGGAAGCGGAAGATAAGGGGATGGGTCTGTACCTCTATTCCGGGACAAAGGGGTCCGGTAAGACCCGGATGGCAGCCAGTATTGCAAATGAACTTATGGAGGTACATGATGTTCAGGTGAAGTTCGCGGTATCCACAGAGATACTGGCGGAGATCAGAAGGACCTTTGACAAAGGATCGGAATATACTCAGAGCCAAGTCCTGGACGCCCTCAGGACGGCGGAGGTGCTTGTCCTGGATGACTTCGGCGCTGAGAAGGTTACAGAGTGGGTTGCGGACCAGTTCTATCATATCCTCAACAGCAGGTATGTCAGCCGGAAGGTGACGCTCTTTACAAGCAATGAATCACTTGGAACTTTAAAGTATGATGAGCGCATTACCAATCGGATCAAGGAGCGCTGTTATCAGATTGATTTCCCGGAGGAGTCGGTAAGGGAACATATAGCAGATAGCAATATGCAGTATATGATCCATAAAGTGACAGGAGTGTATGCAGAAAGGTAAAGGTACTGCACATCCCGGGGATAAAAAAAATCTGGAGGACAGACGATACGGAGATAAATGCAGACAGTGTTGGAAACTCATGTTAAGCAAAAGCAGCCGGACATGTCAGAACAAATGAGAAATACATATACAGCAGCAGGAAAATACAAATATAAACAAGAAGAAAGGCCGGAACATTTTTACAAAGCCAGAAATATGACAATTTTAGAATATATGGAACGCAGAAGTTTGGAGGCAAGATCAATGGGAATAAAAATAGAGAATCTAAAGGATTATATAGGCCGTCCAGTATGGAGCAGCCGTGAGGATCAGTGGAGAATAATTAAATCAGTTGTGTATTTTCAGGATAATGTCAAAGTTTATTTTACAGATGGCGTATGTCAATGCTCACCACGAAAGATGCAGGAGACGTGGCTGCAGTTGGAAAAGGGTGGTGATATTGTTGGAGTATAAAATCACCAGGAAAATGATGGATAATTACCGAAAAGAAAAGAGGGAAATTTCTGTTTTGGAAATGGAATTGTTGGAAATGCAGAAAAGTGACAATGGATTTTCAAACAGCACCATATTTGATTATCGAACCGGATTTCCCAGGCCGCAATCAGTTGTAGGTTTTGATTGGCCTTTATATGAGCGGCGCAGGAAAATTATTGAAAATAAAAAGAAAAAGCTCAGGGCTGTTGAAAAATGGATAGATAACATAGAGGAGGGAGAGACACGATGTGTATTCCGTATGTATTACATAGATGGAATGACATGGGAAAAAATAGCAAGCCGGATCGGATACGCGGCAAGTCCGGATTATCCTAGATTGTATATAAGGGATAAATATTTGAGGAAAAATAAAATCTGTTAAAAACATCGTTTATATCGCTTATATCGTTTTATAATAAAACTAGAGCCGGTGGGTAAAATCAACGGCTTGATCGGATATTGGTTATCCTCCTCTTTGTTGATTCGGCTGCGGGGTATCATAGCCCCGCAGCTGATTCGTGACAGCTTTATGTTATCAAGGTGCGATCTGGGCAGGACGAGGAAGAGAACTTTCGTTCGTCAGAGCGGCATGAGGCTGGCAGTACAGCGGTGTAAGGGTAACACAGTAATGTTTCCGGTTCGATTCCGGTCTGTACTATCACATTGCAGAGAATTGTGTTTTTGTTCCAGCAAGAGAGTAGTGGCAGGAATCCAATATTAATTGCAATGCACCCATTTTTAGAGTAAAATAAAAAATATGGGTGGTGGGACATTGAAGATAAAAGAAAGAGATAAATACTGGGAAGAGCTTAATGGTTTTAAGTTCAAAGAAGAATTTTTGATCTATGAAAATCTGTGCCGGGGATTGAAATGGAGTAAAAGGCGTAAGCTGGATAAAGAAAATGATTTTTTTACTTATTTTGAATGGAAACAGTATGTGATCAAAAAATATTGTATTAGTAGAACGTATTGTAAGGAAGAATTTTTAAGATATTTAAATTATTATCAGAGATGCCGAACAACAGCAGAAAAAATGACAGGTATATACCTTATGCCTTTTGTTGTCACAATTATGGCGGCGGTAATTTCAAATTTTTTGAATTTCAAAGGCTTTGAGATATCAGGAGCAGAACCATTATATACAATAATGGTTACCGTGATAATTTATTTGTTATTATTTGTTCTTATGATGCTTATGTTTAGATCTGTAACAAAAAGTGTTTATAAGTTATACAAAGGAAATACACTTGAATATGAGTTTTTGAAAGATTTTATCGTTATAATAGAAGATAATTAGGAGAGGCGGCTTTGGCCGCCTCTATTTATATGTACAGAGGGGAGATGGGCCAGAATGGCAAAAGGGAAATATAAAGACTGGCTGACACCGGAAGGCTTAATGATACTGAAAGGATGGGCCAGAGACGGATTAATAGATGAACAGATTGCCGATAAGATGGGGATAGCACCATCTACTCTGTATCGATGGAAAAATGAATACAAGGAGATTTCGGAGGCCTTAAAAGAGGGAAAAGAAGTGGTAGATTATCAGGTGGAAAATGCCCTATTAAATAAGGCCATTAGTGGGAACACAACGGCACAGATCTTTTGGTTAAAGAACCGTAGGCCGGACAAGTGGAGAGACAGACAGGATGTATCACATAGCGGCGGTATTCATGTCAGGAACCAGTATGAGAACATGACAGAGGAGGAACTGATGGAGCTTGCAAAGAAGTATGAGAAAATCAACAGTTCTTAACAGACAGGATATAATTGAATATTTAAGGCTGCAGGAAGCTCTTGCAGTTAAGAAGGCCAGAAGAGATTTCTGGTCTTTTTGCTGTCTTCTTTATCCGGAATTTTATAAAGAGAGCAGATCATATTTAAAAGACCTGTGCCGGACACTGCAGTCTTTTTACAGTGGCAGCATAGACGAGCAAATTCTTATCATCAATATGCCGCCAAGACACGGGAAGACCTTTACGGCCAGGTTATTTGTTCTCTGGATGTTTGGACAGAACCCCAGGACGAAGATTATCACCGGCTCTTATAATCAGATACTTTCCGGCTTGTTTGCCCAGCAGACAAGGGATGGTATCCTTACAGAAAATGAAAATATAAAACGGAAATATTTTTCTGACATTTTTCCGGAGACAACCATTAAGCAGGGAGATGCCGCAAAAGGGTTCTGGAGTTTGGATGGATCAGAAGAAAAGAATTACCTTGCCACGTCTCCTGGCGGTACAGCTACGGGTATTGGGGCAAATTTTATCATTGTTGATGATATTATTAAAAACAATGAAGAGGCGTCCAATGAAGCAGCAAAGGATAAGCATTGGGAATGGTATAACAATACCCTGGTACAGCGTATGGAACGTCCAAGGAAACAGATCCTTATCATGACTCGATGGGCTTCGGATGACTTGGTTGGACGAATGTTGGAGAAAAAAACAGATAAGTGTCATCTGATAACCTATAAGGCAGTACAGAATGACGGTTCTATGCTCTGTGATGAGATCATGACCAAATCAGAGTATAAGGATATAATCTCGGAAATGGGTGAGGATATTGCGTCCGCCAATTACCAACAGGAGCCAATAGATATAAAAGGCCGGTTGTATACCGGTTTCAAAACCTATGACAGGCTGCCGGTGGACGGACAGGGAAGTAGTTTGTTTGAAGGTATTTTCAGTTATACGGATACGGCTGATGAAGGTAATGATTATTTATGTACAATAATCTGGGGCGTATACATGCGTGAGGCTTATGTGCTGGATGTCTATTACACTCAGCAGAACATGGGGACTACAGAACCGGAGGTTGCCAGGCGTTTTAAGGCGTTCCATGTGGACAGGGCAAGAGTGGAAAGTAACAACGGCGGTTCAGGATTTGCAAGGAATGTGAAGAGAATTTCTGAAGAGAAGCTGCAGAATTATAAAACGGTGATCAAGTGGTTCCACCAGTCGAAGAACAAAAGAGCCAGAATCCTATCTAATGCGGCATGGATAATGGAACATGTACTGTTTCCGCAGAATTGGAGGCATAAATGGCCGGAATACCATACAGCAATGATGCATTACCAGAGGGACGGCAGAAATAAACACGATGACGCTCCGGATTGTACTACGGGCGTTGCTGAAACAATGTATAAGTTAGGGGCGTGATGAAAGTGGGGCTGATGTATAGAATGAGTGAAGGTATGAAGCGGGGAATCCGCAGCTGGCTGAATATCCGAGATGCAGATCCAGCCATGATTTTGATAAATGAGACCCTGGATTATGAGGCAAATGCGATCAAAAATCGTATCTGGTACCGAGGAGACAGCAACGAACTGCAGCAGCTTTATAGTCAGATACATACGGGTATTGACCGTTATAAGTTTTGGGCAGGAAAGAGTAGTCCCGGGCAGGAAATGCGCAAGATACATACAGGACTTCCAGCTTTGGTGGTGGATACCCTGGCTGGTATTTCATTGACTGATTTTAAGATACAGATTGAAAAGAACAGTACAGATTTGGAACTCTGGAAGGCTATTGAAGAGGACAATAAATTCCGTAAGAAGTTGGATAAAGCGGTAAAGGAGACATTGTATATCGGTGATGGTGCTTTTAAGATATCATTTGACACTGCCATAAGCCAGTATCCTATTATTGAATTTTATCCGGGAGACAGGATTGAGCTTGTGACTGAGCGGGGCAGGATCCGTGAGATTGTTTTTAAGACACTCTATCAGCATGAACATGCGCAGTATGTACTGTATGAGCATTATGGGTATGGATATATCACATATGAGCTGTATAAGGAAAATAATATGGTAGATTTATATGCCATCCCGCAGACCGCCAATCTTGTGGATGTGGCTTTTGGCAGTGTAGATCCAGGAGAAAAATACATGATGGCTGTTCCAATCCAATTCTATGAATCAGGAAAATGGGACGAGAGAGGACAGAGCGTATTTGATAAAAAGATTGATTCTTTTGACGCTTTTGATGAGGCATGGTCTCAATGGATGGATGCACTGCGTAAGAGCAGGGCTAAGATTTATATGCCGGAAGATCTTATACCAAAAGATAAAAACGGCGGAGCTCTTTTGAACCCCAATTTTTTTGATGACAGTTTCATCAAGATTAGTGGTGGGTTTTCAGAGAATGAAGGTGGTGCCATTAATATTGTGCAGCCCAATATTCCCCATGACAGTTATCTGGCATCTTACGTAACAGCGCTTGATCTGTGCCTGCAGGGATTGATCTCACCGAGTACCCTGGGAATTGATATGAAGAAACTGGACAATACTGAAGCGCAGCGTGAAAAAGAAAAAGCGACACTGTATACCAGGGATACAATTATCAATGCGTTGCAGGTAGATATTCCCCTGCTGGTTGAGACGGCTGTTAAAGCCTACAATGAGTTCTGCAATAAGCCGGTAAAACCGGTTCAGGTGACAGTAGAATTTGGAGACTACGCGAATCCCAGCTTTGAAAGTCAGATCGAAACTATAAGCAAGGCAAGGACCGGACAAATAATGTCTGTAGATGCTGCAGTAGATGAACTATACGGAGATGATAAAGATGAAAAATGGAAGCAGGAAGAAGTCAGGCGGATTAAATCTGAATTAGGGATCGCAGAGGAAGAGGAGCCAGGCATGAAGCTGGAGCTGGATGGATCTAAAATTGGAGGTGCAGGAGATGAAGGTAAAAGTGGGTCCGACAACATATCGGATGACCCGGAAGGAGTACCAAGGGCTGTTGGAAATAGCCAGGGAACAGATCCCTTTGGGCGTGTACGCTCTGGAAAAAGCTGATTATGCTGAGTTACGCAATGACCACTGCGAAAGCAAAACGCAGCTAAAAGCATTGATAAAGCAGTTCAAAGCTCAGGGATTTAAGGTAATGTCCAATGCAGGAAAGGATTAATACAGACTATGACATTGAGAAATCCTTTTACCATAATCTGCAATATGAAGATTTATCGTGTCCGGAAAGATATGGATAATAGAATCTCTTCTCTGTACGGTTTATGCACAGCGGAGGAAAGCGTTACGTATCCCGTTTAAATTATGCCCGAAGGCTTAAAACTACACGGAGACACCGGAGCTTCAATGGTTTTGGAATGACACATGGCAGATGTTGGAAGAGGAAAAGCCTTTTTATTATTCTCTTCTTGCGTTTAGGTGTGTTATATACCCGATCAGGCAGCGGGGGATATCTGCTTGTATAAGAATGGTCCACTAGACATGAAACAGGAGGAAAATAAAGTGGAAGAGAGTATGAAACCCACAGGACAGACAACCCAGGCTGAAAATATGGGGAAGGAATCAGAAGTACAGGGAAATGACCAGGAGGGTAAGGGGAAGGAGCAGAAGTTGTTTACTCAAGATGAGGTGAACGGTTTTGTTCAGTCCAGGATAGCCAGACTGAAAGGTCAGATGGAAAAAGAAATAAAAGCCGAGTATGAACAGAAACTGACAGAACTGCAGGCCAGAGAAAGAAAACTTTTGATAAAGGAAAAGTTGGATGAACGGGGAATGTCACGAGATTTGGCTGATATTATCACCTGTACGGATGAAGAGGATTTAAAAAATAAATTGGATAAATTATATGAAATTTATGGTGAAAAAGTCAATGTAAAACAAGACCCTGTGTCTGGATTTAAGATGATGCCGTCAAAAAGTCTAAAGGTGGGATGTGTTCCTTCAGATGGAACCGGAGCTTATTACACCAGCGGGGACCCGGTAAGAATGGCTATGGGTCTTAATAGAAAGGAATGATGAATAATGGCTATTGATTTAGTAACACAATATCTGCCCTATGTAGATGAATTATTTTCCGCAGAGAGTAAAAAGTCTCTGCTTACAAACCAGGATTTATCCTGGACAGGTGCACATACAATTAAGGTGTACAAGGTCACAACCGCATCCATGAATGATTATGGACGTTCCGGCCCAAAATCCGGCGATTGGTCAAGATATGGAAAGGTACAGGGCTTGGATGCCACTACAGAGGAATTTACCCTGAAGAATGACAGGTCTTTTACTTTTGCCATTGATAAGTTGGACAGAGATGAAACAAGCGATCAGTTGGCAGCTGCGTCTGCACTGGCAAGACAGGTAAGAGAGGTTGTGATTCCTGAAGTTGATACTTATGTATACGGTGTCATGACTGCTGAGGCAGGGCATAAACCGGCGGCAGTAGCATTGACAGCCGATAATATTTATACAGAGGTTATTAAGGCCAGTAATGCACTGGATAATTCAGAAGTACCGGAAACAGGTCGTGTGCTTTTGGTGACTCCGGATACCTATCTGCTGATGAAGCAGTGCAAAGATATTACGATGGAAACTGATATCGGAAGCGATATGAGGCTCAAAGGTGTTATTGCTAATCTGGATGGAGCGGTGGTTATTAAAGTACCGTCTAAGAGGCTGCCAAAGGGGTTTGGCTTTATGCTGGCTCATCCTGTGGCAACAGTGGCTCCCACAAAACTGGAGGACTATAAAACCCATCAAGATCCGCCGGGAATTTCCGGTGAACTGGTAGAGGGCCGTATCTGTTATGACGCTTTTGTTTTAGAAAATAAGGCAGAAGCCATTTATTATCAGGCACAGCCGACGATAGCAGAAGGTTAATAAAATGCTCCGGGTGTTCTTATAGGAGTGACCGAGCCGGTTTGAAGCAGGCAGCAGATGTCCGCATTGATGTTGAAAACATTATTATAAAAAGCCAGAAACGGAGGCGTAAGGATGAAGGAGATTAAGGAAAATAAACACGTACTGCAAGAGGATGAAGAATCGAAAATGAGTAATTTAAATAAAATAGCTGCTGGATCAGGCCACAAGCCATATGCGGATTCAGCATATTACACAGATATTTACAATGGCAGTTTGTTGTCAGACGCTGTCCGGGAGAAGTACCTCAAACAGTCCAGCCGCCATATTGATTCCCTGACTTATAATCGTATTACAGGTATGGGATTCATCAACCTTACACCTTTTCGACAGGAAATTATTAAAGAAGTTTGCTGCAAACAGGCAGATTTTGAGTGGCAAAACCGGGAAATATTTGACATGATGCTGCAAAGTTATTCTATTAACGGTGTGTCTATGCAGTTGGGGGAGTCCTGGAATGTAACTGTTCAGAAAGGAATCCCCATACGCCGTGATGTTTATGAGCAGTTATGCCAGACAGGGCTGTGCTGCAGATTGTTGAGGTGATGGCTATGTATCCATGTTTAGTACCAGAGTGGGCATGTACAACTGATATTTTTGTACTCATTTTCGGTGAAGAACTGAATGAAAATGGAGGTCCAGAGGTGGCGGCTGAAGGTGATTTTAGATGTAATTATCAGGACAGTGCCAAGACTGTTATTGATAAGGAACAGAAATATGTACAACTATCAGGTACTGCTTTCTTTCGTGGAGATATTGTTCCTGAAACAGCTGTTATTTCAGGTGGAGTGGTAAGAGTGTTTGGAGAAAAGCGAAATATCCTGCAGGGAATGAAAGCACGAAATCCTGACGGGAGTGTGAACTACACAAGGCTGGATATTGTATGATAAAAGTCAGTTCAAATATAAAAATGGATTGGGGCGGCTTAGAGGCTCTGACAGATGCCCAGATCACAGCATTAGAACAGACAGTGGAATATCTGCACACAGAAGTGATACAAGCGCAGGTAATGCCTTTTGATACAGGTAAGCTTCAAAACGACAGCACGTTTGCTGACTATTCAGAAAGTAAGTCAGGTGAGGCTGCGTTGGTATCTGCACAACCTTATGCAAAAAGGCTGTATTATCACCCGGAGTATACATTTCAGACAAAAGAAAATCCCTATGCGCGCGGTGCGTGGTATGAAGATTGGCTGCCTGGAGGAAATAAGGACCGGGAATGTCTGGGGGCATACAAACAGATATATAAAAGGATTACGGGGGTATGAGAGTGGAACTTGCAGATATACGCGACTGGATCAAAACCCTGGGGGTAGGAAATCATTTCTACATCGGGAAAATTGAAAATAAAAAAGAACGGTCCGTTGGGATATACCAACGTCAGCCCTCCGGCAGTGCTGATATAGCTTTAGGAGGTCTGGACTGCACAAAGACAACCAGAAAAGAAATCAGTGTACTTGTACACTGGGACAAGTATGCAAATGAAACAGAAGAAGCTGCACAGACCCTGTATGACAGGTTCTTGCAAGTAACAGATTTAGAGATTGCCGGAAAGCACGTAGATTACCTGCAGGTAGATGTACCAGAACCCATTGACGTGGGGACAGATAATAATGGTGTGTATGAACGTGTGATCTGGCTGACATTACATTACGAAAGGTAGGTAGAAATATGGCAGGAAAAACTGGGGTTTACCCTTGTTATGAGAATCAGTTCCAGGTAGGAGCTGCAAAAGAAGGAGCTACATCTATTGCGGATATGGAGACATTCAGCGTAAAGTTTGATAACGGAGTAGAGGAATGGTATCCGTTTGATACAGAAGGTTGGGTGCGCAGACTGGCAACGGCAAAAAGCATTACTGTTTCTGTATCCGGAAAAAGGAATATCGGGGATACTGGAAATGACTATGTATTTGACAAGACATTAAAAAATGGCCGTGATGCAGAGGGTTACTTTGGATGGACATTTCCGGATGGTACAATTATCTCATGGGATGCTGCGGTTTATAACATCACGAATACAGGAGCGGGTAAATCCACGGAGGTTGGTCCGCTGGAGTTTGATGTGATGAGCAATGGCAAACCAAAAGTTACATTGCCCTCAGGAGGTAGTGTATAATGTCAAAGATAATCGATATAACGGATAAACTGGGATTTGACGATAATCCCAAACTTATCGTAAAAGGAAAAAAACTTGAAGTGAGTGCCGATGCAGCTACAGTATTGAAAATCATGGGGGTACTTGGTGATGGTGAAGATGTACAGCTCAAAGATGTGATCAAAATGTATGAACTGATCTTCAGTGAAGCTGACCGTAAAAAGATTGATGAAATGAAGCTGCAGTTTACAGACTTCCAGACATTAGTTTTCTCAGCTATCAGCCTGATAACCGGTGAGGAAGAAACGGGAGAGTGATGACCCGTACTACGACTTGATAGATGATTTTGGACTTATCATATCATCTTTTCAGACGCAGTACGGGTTACGTTTATCCCGGGAACTGCAGGCAATGAAATGGGATGAATTCAGGGATCTGTTGTCTGGCCTAGGGCCAGACACGCCCTTGGGCAGGATGGTGGCGATCCGGTCAGAAGATGACCCGGAAATCCTGGAAAATTTCAGCCCGGAACAAAAACGGATCAGGATGGAGTGGCACACACGAAGGGCAAAAGAAATGTCAAAGGAAGATATGGAAAACTTCCTGGAGTCGATGAAACAGGCACTCATCCAGGCCGCGGGAGGCAGGTGAGTATAAATGGCGCAAAGCGTAGGCCAGATAAGTATTGATTTAGTAGTAAATAAAAGC
>OKSH01001902.1_pt1 | contig 17076 bp, 14 predicted proteins | sample 1601231 | NCBI WGS metagenome assembly OKSH01 (sample SAMEA3541596, study PRJEB24748) | human gut metagenome | biome: human gut; feature: human-associated habitat; material: faeces | place: China | collected 2012 | reverse complement strand
TGAAACAAGTAATCTGTCAATGGCGGATATTAACGGAGAGTTGAAAAGAAGTAATTGATCCTGATGTTGTACTTGTTGTCAATAGTGGAGCTCAAGGATGTTTTTTTTCCCTTGCCTTGCGGCAAACACCATATCCTGTCATTTTATCAGAACGAGGAAGCCCGGAGTATTGTATAAAGTCATTATGGAAGAGTCGCAGATTTTATGAACTTGGGGCCTATTGCGCGGACTTTAAGCATATCCTCATGTCTTCCTATACTTTGGCTTTGCCGCAGGAATTACGCGACAGGGTACGTATTATCAGCAGTTTGACCATGCCTGCCTTTATCTTTGCACAAGCAGATAAAGCCGCGAAAAATGGGAAATTTCGTATTCTCTATACAGGCCGGTTCTCTCCGGAAAAGCGTTTACCGCTCTTGGTGGAAGCCTTTGCCATGGTGGCAGCCCAGTTTCCGGAATGGGAAATGATTCTAGTGGGGGATGGGCCTGAACGCCCTGCGATTGAGGCTTGCATCGAGGAGCACAAGCTTGTGGGTCGTATTGTCCTGCCCGGCTATGTGGAATCACCGGACAAACTTGCTGAACACTATGCGGCAGCCCATATTTTTGCGCTACCCTCAAGCGCGGAAGGCTGTCCCCTAGCCTTGCGGGAAGCTATGGCCCACGGCTTGCCGGTGCTGGGCTTTCAGACTTGCCCGGGAACCAATGAGATTATTGTGCACGAGCATAATGGCCTGCTGGCAGCGGAAGATACTCCATCCGCGTTGGCAGCCTGTTTACGGCGGCTCATGGCAGAACCTGGCTTGCGTGTGCAGTATGCTTGGCAGGGACGGCAGGATGTGGAGCGCTTCGCCCCTGAAAAAACACATGCGGCCTGGGAGGCTTTGCTTTATGAGGGAGCGGCATACAAGGGACATAAAAAAAGGCTTTGGTGGCGGCGAGTTTTCCGGCATCCTTGGCGGTATTTGTATTATGCGGCTCAGATTTGGTCTTTGGAGAGAGGCAACCTGCGAAGAGATATTTTTGCCCGTTCTCCCTTGCACTGGTTACGGGGCTTGAGGGGATCTTATGTTAAATTTTCCATTATCAATATGCTGCCTGCTTATTTCCGTTCACTGAAGGGGAATGACAATTCTATCCTTAATTACGATTCAAGAATTATACATCACATTAAAAATGCTTCAAAATGTGAAAAAATGAAACTTGCTGATATTGCACTGCGCATTATATCCCTCTCTATAAGGCATGGAATTGATATGAACAGGTTGTACGGGCCTTTGGTTTGAATACTTCAGGAGCAATATTATGCGTATTTTACTTTGCATGCCTTCTTTTACTACAGGTAAGGGGGGGGCGGAGCGAGTTGCAGCCGAGCTTGGCTTTGCGATGACAGCACGTGGGCATGAAGTATCCTTTGCTTATAAACTCACCCCATTGAATTTAACAAATTTACCTCAATATCCTGTTCCTGAAGGCTCACCTTTATTATCCTGGGATAATACTTTGGAGGGGATACAGTCATTCAGAAAAAAAGTTCGCGCACTGAATCCGGATTTGATATTGATCTTCTATGCAGCATGGGAAGTTATAAATTTATACAATTTGGTATATGATTTGGAAATACCAATCTGTTTTCAGGAATGTTCAAATCCTCAAAGAATTATGCATGAAAATTGGGGAGGGGCTTCTATTGCCGCGCAAATGCGAGCGGATATTTTGAAGAATAGTGTTGGCATCAGGGTTACCCAAAATGAATACAAAAAAAGTTTTCCTGCGCAACTGCAGGATTTGGTCTATGCCTTTCCTAATGCTTTTAAATTGTCCGAGAATAATGCAATTAATCCATTCACACAAAAAAATATTTTGCATATAGGAGGTGCAAAACTTCATAAGCAGGCGATATTTGTTTTGGAAGCTTTTTGGAAAATATATAACAAGTTTCCCGACTGGAATCTTATACTATGTACCACGGTGTCGCAATCCACAAAGGATTTTTATGAAAAATTGAAGGAAAAAATACGTACGCAATTTACACCCATGCGAGTTTTTTTGATCGAAAATATTGATGATATGGATGCAGTATATAAAAAAACTGCTATCCATTGTATAACTTCATTAAGCGAAGGCTTGCCAAATTGTGTTTGTGAGGCTATGTGCCATGGAATTCCTTCAGTAGGTTATGCAGACAGTATCGGTACAAATTTTCTTATTGAGCACGAAGTTAATGGAATTCTTGCCTCTACCGCATCACGCGTGGATTCTCTTGCTGCGGCATTGACCAGACTTATGGAAAATGATGAATTACGGAGAAAATTGGGCACAAATGCTTGGGCGCAGGCAGCCAAATTTAATCCCGATGTGGTATATGATGCATGGGAAATTTTTTTTACAGAGTCTCTAGCGCGTAATTCTGTAAATAAAAAGAGAAAGTCTAGTCAAGTTAATATTATAAAAGATATGTGTACTGATTATGACAGTATACCTGAAAGTTCATGGAAGGAATATATAAACAGAAAAATACAGTCACTACACACCCAAAACGTGATTTTTTTTGGTTGTGGCGAATTGTATAATGAATTTAAGCAGATGTTTACTTCCGTAATGCCGATATGTATTTTGGTTGATAAATATACCGACGACATACATAGCGTGGATGGAATAGATATTATTTCATTAAATCGTTTCACTGCAGATTTACATAAATATCCTGTTGTCATTTTCAGCAAGTTTGCAAGAGTTATTGAATATAGACTTAGGATTAATTATAATTTAAATCAGGACATAATTTGTATAGACACAAGAATGTATGAAAATAGAAAAACATATTTTAATTTTGCATTGAGTAAAAATGAAATACTTAAAAGAAAACAAAATATAGATACGCAAAATCAGACATATTTTGTAAGACATAAAAATAATACTTTAAGTGTTAATAATGAATTTCCGTCTTGCGCATTTTGTGGGGAATCCAAGTCTATTCCCTATCTCTCTACTAAAAATGTTGACTGGTATGGAGGAGATAACTTTCAGATTGTGCGGTGTTCAAACTGTAACCTTGTATATGCAAGTCCTCGCCCTACAGAATCATATGTTATAAAATATTTTGAAGGCTATGGACAGGAATTTTTTTATCGAAAGTTGAATAGACCTAATGTCCAGTCTATCCATGATGAAATTGCAAAAAAACTTTTTTTGCGTGCGCCGCATGCGAAAAAAGCATTTGATATAGGCTTCGGTGCGGGAACAATGCTGCATGCGTACAAAAAATTAGGATTGGTAGCATCCGGCAATGAAGTTAATTCATATGCCTGCAACACGCTTTCTGAACAAGGTTTTGATGTTTATAATATGCCGACATTAAAATTACCAACCGAAAATACATATGATATTATTACAGCTTTGGACTATATTGAACACTCATTTACCCCTTTTGATGATTTGTTAAAGATCAATAATATGCTCAATGATGGCGGCATTATATACATAAAAACACTTTATCTTGAAACCAATAGCCATATTAGAAAAGGTGAAAAATGGCAATTATTCGGCCGAGAGCATTTTTATTATTATTTTAAGGACACTATTAAGAATATGATAGAAAATGCAGGATTTTCAATAGTTGATTTGAAAATAAAAAGTCTCATTCATATTACGGCAAGAAAATATAAACATATATAACAAGAATTCGTAATTTTATACAATATCATTCTTTAGAGCGGATGTATACTATAAAAATTTGTTATTAATTACTGTAGATTCAGTTCATCCGTTAAACTTGGTAATTGAAAGCATGCACGCAAGTATATTCAATAGCGAAAAAATTTATGCATAAACTGGCTTTTATTATATCAGCTGTTGAAGTACCTTTCTACTCCGCCGTCATACGCTGTTTGCCTACTGAATTTGTCGATGTTTATCTGGGCACTCGGTACCAATCCAAAGAGGATATCATTTCTTTTAATACCCTAAGCAAACCACTTTTTGCACATATAAGCAGTCTTCTGGATGAAGGATATTCCGTTTCTCCTCTGACGGCAGACAGTTTGTCTGCCTACAAAAATGCTGTTGTCAATCGTAATTTTTATTCCTGCATGCCGTTATTTAACTGGAAAAATCTGCGGCATATGACCTTTATGGCTCTTACCCATGCGGTAGATGCATTCTTTAATTCAGGTAATATTGCTGCCCGCCTGTATATTGCGGCCTCTCAGCGGCAGGCGCGCCGCAGAGAAGACAGTAAGGTCGCGCGCGATTCACAGGCTTTTACGCAGCTTATGCACTTGCCGTGCAAGATGCGGAACGAATATGCCTATTCCGGACCTTACCATATCGGCGACTGGGCCAAAAAACGCCACTGGCCGAAGGATCGGCTGCGAGGCATGCTGGAGGAAAAAATCGGCTGTACTCTGGACGCGCGCAAGCCTGTGGTGGCTTTCCTGCTGGACGAGGTCAGCCACCTGGGCCAGGTGGTCGCGGCCTTGGAACGGCTTGCTCCCCTCGTCAACCTTGTCGTAAAAATGTTGCCGGTCCCCGGCATGGCACCACCTATTGTGCGGGGTGCGTATGTTTGGCCAAGTGAAGATGGTTTCGCTCCCAATCTTCTGCGTTTTGCGGCAGACTTTATCTTGGCAGGCTATCACTCCGGTACCTTGGCCTCGTCCACCATGCTCGGTCTATCGGTCATTCCCTATTATACGCCTCTCACCCATGAGGGTGGTAGAGGAGTGAGCAGAAAAAAGCTGGGCAGTCACAAGATCTATCTGCCGGGCAACTTTCCCGGTGACAATGTTTGTGTTGATATTCTTGAGTATTTGAATCCTCCCATTAACCTGATGGATACGTCGGCCATTCTGGACAGGATGGAAAATCATTCCTGGTGGTCCGACTATGCCGCCCGTCTGCCAGCTGGGCAGAAAAATATTTTCGGTGATTACTGCATCGATAACGCGGCATCCAAAACGGCGACCCTGCTGGTGCGAGCCATTACGCACGGTACTTTTGGGGCGGATGCGGATGCCGTAAGACTTCGGCCGGAATATGGAACGCTAGTGCAGTGTCGTGTTGCTGCAAAGGAACAAAGCTCATGAACAAAAAAAACATCACTGTCACCGGCTGCTGCGGCACTATTGGCCACGCACTGTTACAGGCCCTGGCCGGGCTTCCGCAGTACACGGAAGTGCTGGGTATAGACAATAATGAGAGCGGACTCTTTGCCCTGGAACAGGAGTTCCAGGGCAAATTCCGCTTTGCCTTTGGTGACATGCGCGATGCGCAGCGCCTGGAAAGTCTGTTCGCGGGCATGGACGTGGTGCTGCATACGGCGGCCCTCAAGCATGTGGCCTCCTGCGAATTGTCTCCTTCCGAGGCGGTTAAAACCAATATTCTGGGCGTATCCAACGTTATCGAGGCCGCTCGCAGCGCTGGGGTGGGGCGAGTGCTCTTTACCAGTTCGGACAAAGCGGTCAATCCCACCAATGTTATGGGAACCAGCAAGCTTATGGGCGAGCGCCTGATGAGCGCGGCCCAGGCCTCGGCCCGACGCCATGAGGCGGGGCTGTTTTTCTCTACCCGTTTCGGCAATGTGCTGGGCTCCCACGGCTCTGTGTTCCCGCTCTTTCAACAGCAGATCGCCCGAGGCGGCCCGGTGACGCTGACCGACCCCGACATGACCCGTTTTGTCATGAGTACTCGGGATGCGGTAAACTTGGTGCTGGAAAGCCTGGATTTGGCGCAGGGGGGCGAGGTCTTTGTCTCCAAAATGCGTACCCTGCGCATTGCGGATCTGGCGGCTGTCATGGTGGACTGCCTCGCTCCGTACTATGGCCTTCGCCCGGAAGATATTTCCATCAACATTATTGGGGTCAAGCCCGGAGAAAAATTCTATGAGGAATTGCTGACCGAGGAAGAGAGCCACCGTTCCCTGCAACTCAAAAATTTTTATGTGATCCTACCCGCCTTTCGGGGGTTGTACGGTGTGGATTACCGCTACGAAAACGCGCAGCCGCATGAAAAGGGGCAGGTCTACCGTTCGCACGAGCAAACCCTGCTCAGCCGGGAAGAGATCGCTGCTTATCTGCGCGAGAGCGGCCTCTTGCCGCACAAGGGGGCGTAGCATGAGCGGGCATATCCTTATCCTTGGCGGGGACGGTTATCTGGGCTGGCCTTCCGCCATGCGGTTCAGCTCTCTAGGGTACGAAGTCACTGTGGTGGATAATTATCTGCGGCGGGAACTCTGCGCGCGCTACGGCCTGGATTTTCTCTATCCTGTGCCGCGTCTGGAACGGCGCACTACCCTGTGGGAAGAAACAGGCGGGAGGCCCATCCGTTTTGCCGAGCTGGATTTGGCGGAACCCGAGAACATGCGCGCCCTGTTTGATCCCGCAGGCTACGAGCGGCTATGCGCCGCGCCCTGGCCGGGATCGCCCGAGGCCGTATTGCACTATGCGGAGCAGCCTTCCGCGCCCTTTTCCCAACTGGATTACCGCTGTACGGATCTGACCATTGTCAACAATCTGCGGGTCACGAGCAATCTGCTGTGCGCGGTGCGCGACAGGAGTCCGCGCACGCATGTTATCCACATCGGCACCATGGGCGAATACGGCACACCCAATATTGATATTGAGGAAGGTTGGCTGGATATTGCGCACAAGGGCCGTCAGGATCGTTTCCTCTTTCCCCGGCAGGGAGCTTCCGTCTATCACACCACCAAAATCATGGATACGGATTTGATGTGGTTTTTTGTGCGTGCCTGGAACTTACGCGTGACGGATCTCATGCAGGGGCCGGTCTATGGCCTGGAAACGGAAGAAAGCCGCCGATATCCCGACTTAGGTCCCTATTTCAACTATGACGATCAGTTCGGCACGGTCATCAACCGTTTCATCGTTCAGGCTGTGGCGGGACATCCCCTAACCATCTACGGCAAGGGGGGGCAGACGCGCGGCTATATCAACATTGAAGATACGCTGCAATGCGTGGCTGCGGCTGTCAAGCACTCGGCTAGGGCCGGGGAGTTGCGCATTTTCAACCAGATTACGGAAACCTTCAGCGTGCGGGAACTGGCCCGCCGCGTGCAGGAGGCCGGGCGGCGGCACGGGCTGAAGGTGGCCGTGGAACATATAAAAAATCCTCGCACTGAGGCTGAGGAACACTATTACCATCCCACCTATAAGGCCCTGAGGGAACTGGGCGTTGTGCCGCACCCCCTGGACGATGAGGTGCTGGACGGCATGCTTGAGGTGGTACAAAGCCATGCCGCCCGCATCCGCCCGGAGATTATATTAAGCTGGGCTCGTAGAGTGTAAGACGGTTTAGGCGCGCAGAAGGTATTTTTATGACACCAGATATAGATTTTTATGTCGTTAGTCCCCATGGCGCGGGGATGCAGTCTTTTTTATACTGTATTAACCTGATGGGTATTCCTTCCACACATTGGAGATGGCATTTTAGTCAACGTAAATTTACAATAAAAAACTATCCATTACCAAAGTCAGAACATATCTATCATTATGGATTAACTATCGATCGTAAGCTTGAAAAAAAAATTTCCTATGGAAATAAAAATCAAAATATTTTTTGGCTTATGCGTGATCCAGTAGCCTTGATTACATCTCATATAAATCATGGTATCGGCCACCAAATAAACCCATTTAATATACATAATGGAATATGTGGGTTAAATAATAAAACATTTGATAGAATTTTGGAATTCAAAACAACTTTGAGGTATAGCTCTCAATTAAAAACGGTTGTATCGTATGGTAATGTATTGCCAATAGATACACAAGATTTATCAGCAGACAAAATATATGATACACTTGTAGGTGTTTCTAGATTTATGAATATAAAAATGCCATCAGGATTGGATAATATTATAAAAATTCCATATAATGCCTATAAAAATAGATTGTATCAAAATGCATCATGGATAAATTTGAACTCCGCCGCACAAATTAATCCAAGAATATTATTTGAGGAGGATATCTCAACTGTTATTAAAAAAACATTATTGACAAAACTGAAAAAATATATCGAAAATGTAGTATTTTCTATTTTTCCAAAAAATGGCAATAGAAGATTTGGCAAAATTTCATTTTGCAAATCATTTTTATATGATTTTTATTTTAATCAATGGAAAAAACATTATATTATCGATACCAAAAACGTAAACGGTGAAATTTATACTATTTTCTGTGATAGCGATATATCCCCCCCCATGGACGAAGATGCATTCAATATTGTCCGAAATTATATTCATTATTATGAACAATATGTTAACTATATTTTATCAATATGGAATAATAAAAAAATAACCTGCCATGATGTCATTCAATATCTTCACAACAATATAAAATATTATGATAAACTTCTATTTTTGCTTGATGCTGAGCTTGCATGTGTCCAAAGTATTGCGGAAGATAAATTAGAAAAATGGAACTATTACCATGAGCTTTGTCGTGCATGATGATCATATCGAAATACAGACTTATGTAGCTTGACTCGACGCCCTATTTTGAAAGTATATGAAAACTCATTTTATTCGCTAGTTACGGCAGTTCAATGCACTCAAAGAGGAATAGCACCATGCCCCGGATTTTGTTGTATACGGATCTTTCCGCTCGCTACGGGTCCATATCCACCGCTCTAGCGGCACAGCGCCTTGCGCTTCAACACCAAGGTTTGCATATGCCGCTTCCTTTTTCCATCTTTGGCGTACCTTCGCATAACAGATTATGGTTTTTTGCTGACCGACTTAAGACGCAACCCCCCCCGGATGTCGTAAACTTGCTGAAAGAAGTAATATGTCTGGCGGAAGGGGGACGAAATATTCTCTTGTATGGTTCGCCATTTCCGGCATGGCATCAGGAGCTTTTGGATTATCTGCGACATATGCCAGCACTCAAAAACTACGAGTTTCACATGCTCGTTATGATGGGCCGTATGTCTTGCCGCCTTGAACAGGCTATACGCACAATACAATACAGGACGGGAAACAAACCTTCTCTGCCCGATATGGTAGACATCGCTCGACGCCGTTACCTTGCGACGGATTTGCTTGCCCTGGCACACCGCGAGTGCGGCGTCGAACATGTTGATGTGCTGGTGGACAGCGGCGACTCCTGTGTGGACAGGGGGGACCCAGAGCTGCTGGACAACGTCTTCGGCCGCTTGGGATGTCCTCTGCCGGAGAGTAGTCCGCCGTGCTCCATTGAAGGAGTTGCTTCGCAGCGAAACTTCCACTTCGCGCACCTGCTACGAGCACAAGGCAACCAATGGCCTCTCATAAAAGAGAGCTCTGTCATTCAGTGTTTGCAGCGGCAGGAGGCGGGCCTTTTCTTTGAGCCCTGGTTGGCAAGCCCGTCTGCTGTCCGCGCCAAGGCGCTTGAGTTCGAGCAAGATTGTTTGCCGCGCCTGGCGAAACTTGCCGCCTGCGCTGAGAAAGACCTCTGTATGCCTCCCGCGTTGCATCCGCAGATACCGCGTTCGGCATGTCCGCCGTTGACGGAGAGGGAAGCGCGGGATTTTATTGCCGCTTTGCCGTCTGATGCGGCGGCAGCGCTGCGGCGCCGCCTGGTTCCGGACATGCCTGTGCTGTCGGCAGAAGAGCGCCTGCTGGCCTCTGTCCTTGCGCCGGAATCTCCCCGTCGTCCAGAGCCGTTGCTCACCGTACTCACCCTAGCCCACAATCAGTCAGCGTATATAGGTAAGGCAATTAAAAGCGTCTTAGCACAACGGACGGACTTTCCCGTAGAGCATATCATTGTTGATCATTGCTCCACTGACGGTACACAGGACGTCATTGCAGCCTATGCGGACAGGCATACAAGCATCAGGCCAGTGCTGCTGGCGCGCAGAAGCAGCAAGGGAGCGAATGTGCGCGCCCTGTTCAGCCGCTGTCGCAGCAAATATGCCGCTCTCTGCGACGGCGACGACTACTTTACCGATCCCCTCAAACTGCAAAAGCAGGTGGATTTTCTGGAGGCTCACCCGGAGTGCGGTCTCTGTTTTCATCCTGTGGATGTCTTGTATGAGGATGGTTCACCATCGCGGGTTTATCCTCCTGAAGAGCTTTTGCCCGGCGGTCTACGAAAATTCTATACTCTCAAAGACCTCTTGTTCGCCAATCTTATCCAGACCAATTCCGTCGTGTATCGCTGGCGTTTTACCGAAGGTCTGCCGGACTGGTTTGACCCCACGCTCGTTCCCGGCGACTGGTACTGGCATCTGCTACACGCGGAAACGGGCCTCATCGGCTATCTACGGGCGCATATGGCAGTTTACCGCCGCCATGCGACGTCACTGTATGCCACGGCGGAAGGCGATCACGTCATGCACCGTGGCGTTCACGGCCTCAATGAATTACGCGCCTATAACGTCTGCAACAGGCATTTTCACGGTCGCTACTATAAGGATTTTCAACGGCTGGCTGTAGGAGTTTTTGCGGACTTTCTGCAAATTTACATAAGCAAGGGCGATGACTCGCTTTTGCAGCAGGCCTGTTCGCTCTGTCCGGATTTTGCGCGGGACTTTCTGGCGCAGGTGCGTATGGGCGACGGCGTTGCCCCGGTGGGTGCGTGACGCCCTCTTCGCTCGCCGGGCGTCCGGTTTGCTGCCATGCGAGTGGCAAGGTCGTGTCCTCTCTGGTTTACTGGAGTTGGTCGGGCTGTTCTATCAATAGTATTAGGTTGGACGGGGCCACCCCTGACATCAAGCTATGCTGCAGCAGAAGCCGAGAACGTCATATCGTGCGGTGTGGACTTCTGGGGTGAAAGTACGCTGCTTAACAAGCCGGGCTACGCGGCGCGCTGTGGGGAGATACTGCGCGCATGCCGCCGATCATTATTGCCATTGCGGTTAGACCCTGGCGTTGGACTCCAATAGTGATCTTAATATGGACAGGTGGCTTTCTCGTCCAAGAAGGAGCGCGGTCCGGCAACGGATATCCGACCCAAAACCACGGATGCCTGTACCCAATGCATGATCTGCGTTCAGGGCTGCCCCATGGGCGTCATCAGCGAGGATGATCCCCATCAGGTGGCGGCGGGCTGCATCCGCTGTTGCGCCTGTGTCAAATTCTGCCCGGTGGAGGCCAAATATTTTGATGATCCCAATGTGGCGAAGATCCGGGCCATGCTGGAAAGCAGGTGTACCGCTCGCCGGGAGCCGGAGTTATTTCTCTAGAGGCTGTTTGACAAGCACCCGGCAGACTGACACGCCCATAACGCCCGGATAGGCCATCGGGCTGGTGCTCCATTTGGGCCGGGTCAACAGACGGCCTCGGGCCGGGGATATATATACCACGTATGTCCCCTGCTCCGTGGCCGTTTGTGGTAGTGTGGGCATTTCACACGCTTTCATTTCCGGTCAGAACTCCGCCGCACCAGCCGCGAAGCAGGGCAAAAGCCTGTGTTTCCGTATGGGCGGCCAGCCAGGCCGGGACATCCAGCCCGGCCTGGAGAATTTCCTTTTCCGCGCCGTCCAGACAGGCGAGCAGCTCTTTTTTACTGCGGCAGTATTGTCCCGAGGCAAGGTAGTACACGACCTGCATGACGAAAAAGGCGGCCTTGTAGGCGTCTTTCAGGATAGCGGGTCTGGCTTCCGGCTCCGCGTAGAGATAGCTGTGCGTGAGTAGGTGTAGGAGAGCGGATGCGCCGATTTTGGCCCCTGCCCGCGCGTCCTCCTGTGACAAGGGCGGAAGGAAATCCTTCAGCCTGCCGTAATAATCGTCCGTGTCCATGCTGAAAGGCAAAAGCTCATGTCGCGGCCAGTGGAAAAATTCCTCGGTTCCGCTGCAAAAAACGCAGGCCTTATGCCCCTCGGGCAAGGCGTGCACGATGCTCCGGTAGATATCAAGATCGGCCGGTTCCACTGTGTCCAGCAGCACGACAAGATCAATGTCGCTTGTTTCGGTGGCCTCTCCCCGGCGGTAGCTGCCCTGCAGCCCCAGATACGCAAGGCGCGGGCCGAAGGCTTTTTTCATGCGGGCCAGTGCGTCGGCCACCCAGGTTTGTGGTTCGATCATCAGCGACTCTCATTGTTGCGGATACGCGGGTTCAGATTTTCCGGCAGATGAATGTTTGCAGCTTATTATAGAAATCCTGTCCGGAATTCCAGACGTTTTCGCTGAGAATCCGCTGTAAGGGCAGGGCCGCCGACGAGAGCATTTTCGTATAGCTTTCAAGCCGGTAGGCCTGCATGAAAGAAGCGTATTGCCGTACTGTTGCGTCGGCTGCGTCAATAATGAAATAGCGCGAAAGCGCGCTTTCTTCGGCAGCGTTCCAGCTGTTTTCCCGCAGACAGAGATGTGGTCCGGCGGAAAACAGGCCCGTTGCGTGACGCTGCCAGGTGGCCGGGGCTTCACCCATGGCGCGAACCGCGTCATAGGTGTGGGCTTCCAGTATGAACAGGCCGTTTTCAGGCAGCATTTCAGCGCAATGCTCAAGCAGGAGTGCGGCATCCTTTCTGATAAAGGCGTTGAACTCGCCAAAGGTCATGATGATGCAGTCAAATTTTTGATTGCTTCTGTAGTTGCGGATATCCCCGAGAATATATTCCGGCTTTGGATCACAGTCCGCGCTCCGTTGCCGGGCGTATTCTATGGAGGCGGGCGAAAAGTCCACGCCGACGCACTGATGTCCCCGTTCGGCCAGGGCCTGGGTATACAGGCCCGGACCGCAACCCATATCCAGTATCCGGGAAGGAACGGACAACTGTTCCGCAATCCAGGCCGCATGCGCGGCAATGATCGGGCCGCGTCTGCTGGCCCAATCGTGTTCCTGGTTCAGATGCTGTTCGAGCATTCTGCGGCTGAAGTCCGGTTCATCCCAGGGAATCTTGGCTCCCGCACCGCTGGCGTCGCCATTGGCGCGGGAGGCGTTCCACTGGGCCAGGTCCATGAGGTCCATCAGTGCTCCTGAAAGATGTTGCCGACGATTGTCATGAGCCTGTTGATACTATGCCTTTTTGCCCGTTCGCTGCGCGCGGCAGCCGTTGTCCGAAGGCCTTGCCTTAGCCGTAGGCGAACTTGTGAGCCGTATGGCTAAAGCTCCTGCGTCGCAACGGTTGAAGCGAGCTCCAAAAGAGTACACTTCCCGCAAAGCGGGCTTATCTTCCTTGCGAGCGAACAAAAATTTATAGTATCGACAGACCCATGGGGATTTGAGGATCGGAAGGCCGGGCGGACACGCGGGATGCGCGACCCCGAAAACAAGGATGCCCACCGTCAGGCAGGCATCCCGGAGCATTCTGTTTTTGAGTTTGCCGCCTGTCGACAGCGTGCGGCAGGATCTCTTGCCCGGCACTGCTTTGTCCGTCGGCCCCGCAGGCTCGTTTGCGGCGAACGGGCCGCGGCAATATACTGTGTGACGGTTCCAGAGCATATTAGCTTTGAAATGCCGCGCATTCCCAAATTAAAGATACGCTTACTTCGCCGCTTAGCTATGCTGTCCTCGTCCGTAAAGCTCGAAGACTCGCTAACGGGAGAGGCAACAGCGCAAATAAATTGTGCTTACGGCATCGTAGCGCGAGGCTGCTCTCGCAGCCTCGTTAGGGCCTGTTAACGCTATGCCTTTTTGCCCTCCTGCCGCGTCAGATTTCACCTGCTTTTTCGGTCGAGTACCAGAAGAGTACACTCCCTCAAAGCAGGTTTATCTTCCTTGCAGGCGAACAAAAATTCTATAGTGTTAACAGACCCTAGAGCATTTCAACTTTGAAATGCCCTATAAGGGCTCGTCCGCGTTCTTGTCCATATCCACGAATTGGCCGAACCCCTCGGTGGCAAAGGCCGACATGAGCGAATTGGTCAGTTCCGGGTCATAATGCTGCTGGTCCGCCGCCAGCTCCTTCGCGGCTTCCAGCGGTTCTTTGGCCTGGCCATACGGCTTTTCGCAGATCATGGCCGAGAAGGAGTCGGCAATGGCCGTGATCCGGCCCACCCTGCTGATCTGGGGGCCTTTGAGCTTTTGCGGATAGCCGGAGCCGTCCAGGCGCTCGTGGTGCTCAAAGCAGGCCCGCAACAGTTCTTCAAAGGTCAGGTCCATTTTCTGCATCAGCTTTACGCCCACCAGGGGGTGCAGAATCACTTTTTCCCGCTCTTCGGGTTTCAGGGGACCCTGTTTATTGAGCAGAAAAGCCGGTACCTTGCTCATGCCCACGTCGTGCAGCAGAAGGGCCAGGGCCATGCGGTCCAGATCCTTGCGGCGAAAATCCGAAACAATCTGCAGCCAGAGCCAGAGCCCCACGGACATGGTATTGATGGCGTGGCGGGCGGGCTGGTGGCGGCGGAAGAGGCGGCGCACAAAGGCGTTGACGTGGTGCCTGTCCTGCCAGAGATATTCGGTGACCACCATAATGTCGCGGTACAGCGGCTCAAACACCGCCTTGACCGGCTGGTCGCTGAAATCCGTATAGCGCATGGCCAGCGCGCGGATACAGATATCCGCGATTTCGGATTCCTTGAGGTTGTTGTCCTGGAGCACAAGGTCAAGTTGTTTGACGATGTGGCGGGAATAGATGGGGTGGTCGGAGCGCGACACGAAAAGATCGCCCGCGGCGCAAAGCCGGGCCACTCCCTCCACCTGCTCGTTGCTCAGGCGTACGCCCTTCTTGGAATAGGGGGCCAGGACCTTGATATCCTCACGAAAACTGAACAGATCCACCGGCGGGCGGTATTTGGGGAAACTCGCCAGAATCTCGGTGCTGATCTGATAGTATTCCTCATTGATGTTCTGAGGAATATCGCGGGCCTGCCGGCTTTGCTCAGCCATGGTTATTTCCAGTAGATTTTGACGAGATTGGTGCCGCGCGGCGTGGACGAGGACCCCTTGAGCTGACCGGCGGTGATCACCGCGCAGTCGTCGGCCTTGAAGTCCGGGCAGTTATGAATGAATTCCTCGGCCCGGATCAGGTGGCTGGGCTCCACTTCCGGATTGTCCACGAACACGGGAGTGATGCCCCAGACGAAATTGAGGGCCTTGATGGTCACCGGGTCGGGCGTCAGGGCGTAAATGCGCTGCGGCGGCCTGCGCGCGGAAACCTGGCGGGCCGAACCGCCGGAAAGACTGTGCGAGACAATGGCCTGGGCATGAGCCTTGTCGGCCAGCAGGCAGGCCGAAAAGGCCAGAAATTCGGGGATGCCCTTGTCGGCGTCCGGCTCTTCCAGTTTGCGGTTGTCCAGCAACAGCTTTTCGGCCTCATTGGTGATCTTGCGCATATAGCGCACGGTTTCCACCGGGAAGTTGCCCATGGCCGTTTCTTCGGAAAGCATCACGCAATCGGCGCCGTCCAGCACGGCATTGGCGACGTCCGTGGTTTCGGCGCGGGTGGGCGCGGGGCTGTTGACCATGGAAAGCAGCATCTGCGTGGCCACGATGACCGGCTTGGAGGCCTTGTTGCAGGCGCTGATGATCCGCTTCTGCAGGGCGGGGAGCTGGGGCAGGGGACATTCCACGCCCAGATCGCCGCGCGCCACCATGACAATGTCCGTCTCCTGAAGGATTTCGTCCAGGTTGTCCACCGCGCTCTGGCGTTCCAGCTTGACCACCACGGGCACATGGCGTCCGGCGGCCGCAATGAGCGATTTAGCTTCGCGCACGTCGTCGGCGGTCTGCACGTAAGAGATGGCCACGGCGTCCACGCCCAGTTGCAGGCCGTCAGCCAGGTCTTTTTTGTCCTTGCCGGTGAGGGCGCGCACCTTGGTGGCCTTGCCGGGCAGGGCCAGGCCCTTGCGCGAGGTCACCAGACCGGCGTTGTCGGCCTCCAGCAGCACCAGTCCGTCGGAGCGGCGCTCCCGCACGATGAACTGCAGGCCGCCGTCGGCCAGCACCATACGGTCGCCGGGCTCCAGGCTTTCCAGAATAACGTCGTGGTCAAAGGGCAGGTAGGGCAGTTCGTCCACGCGCCGGGCGCTGGGGCCCAGCAGCAGCCGCATGCCCTTGCTGACCTGGATGGTGTTTTCCGGCACCACGCCCAAGCGGATTTTGGGGCCGGAAAGATCCTGCATGATGGTGATGGGACGCCCCAGCTCTTTTTCGACCTCGCGGATGTATTTGATGATGTTGACGAAGTCCGAAGCGCCGCCGTGGGAAAAATTGAGCCGGAACACGCTGACGCCCGCCTCGGCCAGCGCTTTGAGTTTTTCTTTACTGTTGGAAGCCGGACCAATGGTGGCGACGATTTTTGTTCTCATGGCGTTCCTTCCCGGGCGTCCCGGCAATGGCTTTTGAAATGGACGCAAAAGGCCCAAGGCGCATTTTTGCAGTAAATCATCCGGGTTTTCCAGGGTATTGTCAAGGGCGCGCGGCGGAATGGGCATCTCTGCATCCAGTATGGATTTTGTACATTTTTTCAATGTGGCGCGGTATGTACCGAACGTTTGAAGCGGGCTTGCTTGACACCCCCGGAGCCTTGGGGCATAAGTGGGAAAAAGTGGGAAAAACAAGTAAGAAAGTGGTAAACTGTGCAAAAATTCTTCACCAAAAGCCTCTCCCGCAGCCTGGACCCCAAGGGCCGGCTGATGCTGCCTCCGGAATACCGCGAGGCGCTCTGCGCGGGCGCGGCGGATGGTGAACAGGGCACTTTCTGGCTGACCTCTTTTTACGGTCGGCTGGTGGCCTATCTGCCCGCCGACTGGGAGGCCGTCACCGAGCAGTTGAGCCGTATCCGCTTCCCCTCGCCCAAGTTGTCGCACTTTAAAACCAAGGTCATGGGCTTGGCACAGGAGCTGGCCCCGGACCCGCAGGGCAGGGTACGCATTCCGCAGTCTCTGATGCGTGAAGCCGGTCTGCAGAAGGACGTCATGCTGGTGGGCATGCTCAACAAGTTTGAAATCTGGGATCAGAACCGCTTTGACGCTCTGCAGCTTGAGGACGTGTCCGAAGAGCTGGCGGCCAGCGGCGTGGATATTTCTTTGTAAGCCGCGAGGGCGGAATTATGGCGCAGGTCATGCAGGATACGGAAGAGCGCGCGTCGACGCGTCATGTGCCGGTGCTTCCCGCCGAAACGCTGGAGGCTCTGGCCCCGCGCGCGGGCGGTGCCCTGTTTAGTTGCTCGATGTCTTTTTGAAGTTGTTCAGCTTTC
>OKSH01001896.1_pt1 | contig 17110 bp, 14 predicted proteins | sample 1601231 | NCBI WGS metagenome assembly OKSH01 (sample SAMEA3541596, study PRJEB24748) | human gut metagenome | biome: human gut; feature: human-associated habitat; material: faeces | place: China | collected 2012 | reverse complement strand
CTGGTGATTGATTCCACCGGGCTGAAGGTCTTTGGTGAAGGCGAATGGAAAGTCAGAAAGCACGGCAAAGAGCGCCGTCGTATCTGGCGAAAGTTGCATCTTGCTGTTGACAGCAACACACATGAAGTTGTCTGTGCAGACCTGTCGCTGAATAACGTCACGGACTCAGAAGCCTTCCCGGGCCTTATCCGGCAGACTCACAGAAAAATCAGGGCAGCCGCGGCAGACGGGGCTTACGACACCCGGCTCTGTCACGATGAACTGCGCCGCAAAAAAATCAGCGCGCTTATTCCTCCCCGAAAAGGAGCAGGTTACTGGCCCGGTGAGTACGCAGACCGCAACCGTGCCGTTGCTAATCAGCGGCTGAGCGGAAGCAATGCACGGTGGAAATGGACAACGGAATATAACCGTCGCTCGATAGCGGAAACGGCAATGTACAGAATGAAGCAGTTGTTGGGAGATTCACTGACGCTGCGTGACTACGATGGTCAGGTAGCGGAAGCTATGGCCATGGTGCGTGCGTTGAACAGGATGACAAAGGCTGGGATGCCAGAAAGCGTGCGTATTGCCTGAAAATCCAGCCAGCTACAGGGTCGTTCGCAAGAAATCTTATTTATTCAACAAAGCCGTTTCATCACTTTGTGCATCCGCAATGCGAGTCTACCCGAACGAAAAACACAAACCGAGCAGTCAGCTTTTCCACTGCATAAATTAGCTTGTGCAAATACTGTACTCGTTACACTCTTTAGATTAAAATCAGCCAGTTAATATAACACATGAGGTTTATGATGGCTGGCCAGTATGAAAAAGCAATAACGATAAAACAAGCGATAGATTCGATTAATTTACGCCACTATCTTCTGCCTGCAATTCAGCGAAAGTTTGTCTGGAGCAGCAGGCAAATATGTCTGCTATTTGATTCCATCATGCGAGACTACCCGATAAACTCTTTCATGATGTGGGATATCCGTAGTATCAGTATTAAAAACGATTACAAATTTTATGAGTTCCTGAAAGAATACTGTCAGCGATTTAATGAAGAAAACCCATGTGTACCAACAAATGCGGGATTTCATGATTTTAAGGCGGTGATTGATGGTCAGCAGCGTCTCACATCTTTATATATTGGACTGTGTGGAACGTATGCGTATAAACAGCCCCGGGTGTGGTGGCCTTCGGCACAGGATGATCGCATCCTGCCGCCCAGAAAGCTTTACGTCGATTTAACAGCGCCACTTGACTCAGACGATGAGCCCATGATGAAGTACAACTTCAGGTTCCTCACCGACAAGCAATACACTGATTCACTTACCGATAACAAACATCACTGGTTCTGCCTTCACGAAATATTCAAATACGAGCAAATTGATTCTCCGGATGATATCTTATTTAAAGTTGTCGTACCAGAACTCGAAAAAAGAGGACTCATTTCCAGTGAATTCTCCAGAAAAACCCTGCTTAAACTTTATACCAAGATAAGAACTGAGAATCTTATCCACTACTTCAATGAGAGCAGCCAGGACATTGATCATGTGTTGGATGTTTTCATCCGCACGAATAGCGGGGGGACAAAACTTGAGTTCTCCGACTTACTGATGTCAATAGCTGTAGCACACTGGCAGGGTGATTTCAGAAGAGAACTGGATGAACTAACAAAAAACATTCATCAGAATAATGAAATGGGGTTTTATATTGAAAGAGACTGGTTCTTAAAAACCAGCCTGATGCTTATTGACTCTGACGTCCGGTTCAAAGTAAAAAACTTCACTTCAGAGGAGGTCGGTAAGATACAACAACAATGGTCTGAAATAAAATCCTGTATCAAGGAGACCTTTATTCTTATCAGGCGATTCGGCATCAATCCACAGTCTTTGATATCTAAAAATGCAGTCATTCCTGTGGTCTACTGGCTTTACAAAAAGCAAACCAATGGACACCCATTATATACAACGATTAATCTCCTGAATAAAAACCACAATGAACGCTCAGTAATTAGCCAGTGGTTTTACATGGTACTTCTGAAAGGGATCTTTGGAAGCCAGGCAGATGCGCTACTCACGAGCATCAGAGACGTAATGAAGAATAGTCTTTCAGATGTTCATTTTCCTCTTGAGAAGATTATTGACAGGTACAAAGGCTCGAATAAGGACCTCAGATTTGACGACGAATACATCGAAAGCCTTCTCAATATCAGATATGGCGAAGGTCGCTGCCGCGCACTATTGCATCTTCTGTTCCCTGAAATGAATCCGACCGAGATGTTTCATATTGATCACCTTCATCCAAGAAATCATTTTTCAAATAAATATCTTGAAAAATTAGATTATATTGTGAATTCACCGGAGAAACTCAGCTTTTACGAAAATCCGGAACACTGGGACACCATACCTAATCTTCATTTACTGAATCACTCTCAGAATACAAGTAAACAGAATACATCCCTGAAACAATGGTTATCTCAGTCATCAAACAATTATACTCCATCAATGCTGTTAGTTTCAGATGAAAATATTGAGTTCAGTCGCTTCCAGGAATTCTACAATGAGCGAAGAAACGCCCTAAAGCAAAGACTACTGAATCGGGTATTTCTTACAATAAAAATAGATTCATCACCATCCACAATAGATACGGATGAAGAAATTCTCACCGACTGAACGTTCAGCCCCGATACTATCGGGGCTTCAGTATTTATCGTCAGCGCAACGTTTCTACTGGCCTGACTGGAAGAACGTTGGCTACACAACCGGGCAAACGAACTCTCAGTGCAACGCATGACATACAAAACCTGTCATCAATATGAAATTGCGATAAAATCGGGCCAATAACAGTACTTAAGAATCATACAACAGGATACAAGATGACAAGCCTTCAGCAGCGTGCAGAGCTACACCGTCAAATCTGGGCCATAGCCAATGATGTCAGGGGCTCAGTGGATGGATGGGATTTTAAACAGTATGTACTCGGTGCACTTTTCTATCGCTTCATTAGTGAGAATTTTTCCAGCTACATGGAAGCAGGGGATGAGAGCATACATTATGCTGCACTTGATGACAGCATCATTACCGATGACATCAAAGACGATGCCATCAGGACTAAAGGCTATTTCATCTACCCGAGCCAGCTGTTCTGCAACGTTGCAGCTAAAGCGAACACCAACGACAGGCTAAATGCTGATTTAAACAGTATCTTCGTCGCTATAGAAAGCTCTGCCTACGGCTACCCGTCGGAGGCCGACATCAAAGGCCTGTTCGCCGATTTCGATACGACCAGCAATCGACTGGGTAACACAGTTAAAGACAAAAACAGCCGTCTTGCCGCGGTTCTGAAAGGCGTTGAAGGGCTTAACCTGGGGAATTTTAACGAGCACCAGATTGACCTGTTTGGTGATGCCTACGAGTTCCTGATTTCTAACTATGCGGCAAATGCCGGTAAGTCTGGAGGGGAGTTCTTCACACCTCAGCACGTCTCTAAGCTGATTGCTCAGCTTGCGATGCACGGTAAGACTCACGTCAACAAAATCTATGACCCTGCCGCAGGTTCTGGCTCACTGCTGCTTCAGGCGAAGAAGCACTTTGATAACCATATCATTGAAGAAGGTTTTTATGGTCAGGAGATAAATCATACAACCTTTAACCTGGCGCGTATGAACATGTTTCTGCACAACATCAACTACGACAAATTTGATATCAGACTGGGGAATACCCTGACTGAGCCTCACTTTGGCGATGAAAAGCCGTTTGATGCGATTGTCTCTAACCCACCGTACTCGGTTAAGTGGATTGGCAGTGACGACCCGACTCTGATTAACGATGAGCGTTTTGCTCCGGCAGGTGTGCTGGCACCAAAATCAAAAGCTGACTTTGCGTTCGTGCTTCATGCGCTTAACTACCTGTCTGCTAAGGGGCGTGCAGCAATAGTTTGCTTCCCCGGTATTTTCTACCGTGGCGGAGCAGAGCAGAAAATCCGCCAGTACCTGGTCGACAATAACTATGTTGAAACGGTGATTTCACTCGCGCCAAACCTGTTCTTCGGTACCACCATTGCCGTGAATATTCTGGTGCTGTCGAAACACAAAACCGATACTAACGTGCAGTTCATTGATGCCAGCGCATTGTTTAAGAAAGAAACCAACAACAACGTGCTGACTGATGCCCATATCGAACAGATTATGCAGGTCTTTGAGAGCAAGGCCGATACCGACCATCTGGCGAAGTCTGTTGCGGCTGAAGATGTTGCCAAGAATGACTATAACCTGTCTGTCAGCAGCTACGTGGAAGCTAAAGACACCCGTGAAATCGTTAATATCGCTGAGCTGAATGCTGAGCTGAAAAAGACCGTGGCCAGAATCGGCCAGCTCCGGACGGATATTGATTCGATTGTGGCCGAGATTGAAGGCAGCGAGGTGCAGGCATGAGTGAGCTGAGCTATCTGGAGAAGCTGCTGGATGGGGCTGAGGTTGAGTGGTTGACTGCCGCTGAGATTTTCAACATTAAAAATGGCTATACGCCATCTAAAGCTAAAAAAGAATTTTGGGAAGATGGGAATATCCCTTGGTTTAGGCTTGAGGATATACGAACTAATGGCAGAGAGCTTAATGATTCTATTATGCATGTGAATCAAGCAGGAGTTAAAGGCAACCTTTTTCCTAAAGATTCAATATTTATGTCAACGACGGCAACAATAGGAGAGTTTGCTTTGGTCAAAATACCACATTTGACCAATCAGCAAATTACCAATTTTTCATTAACTAGCAGATTTAAAGGAATTATAGATATAAGGTATTTATTCCATAGGTTCCATCACTTTGGGGAATGGTGCAAGGAAAACGCTAACAAAAGTGGCGGTTTATCCATTATAGGAATAAAAAAATTATCATCGTATAAATTCCCAATTCCTTGCCCCGACAATCCTGAAAAATCTCTGGCAATCCAGTCAGAAATCGTGCGGGTTCTGGATAAATTTACCGCCCTTACCGCTGAGCTTACCGCTGAGCTTACCGCACGGAAAAAACAGTACAACTACTATCGTGACCAGTTGCTGAGTTTTGATGAGGAGCAGGAAAAACCTATTTATCTGGAAAAATTGCTGGATGGGGTTGAGGTTGAGTGGCTGCCACTTGGTGTTTTAGGTGAGCTTGTTCGTGGAAATGGCTTACCAAAAACTGATTTTACTGAGGCAGGTATTCCTGCTATTCACTATGGTCAGATTTATACTTTTTATGGTCTTTCAACAGAAACCACAAAGTCCTTTGTTTCTCAAGATACAGCTAAAAAGCTGAAAAAAGTAAATACTGGCGATGTAGTGATCACTAATACAAGTGAAAATCTTGATGATGTCGGTAAAGCCTTGGTTTATCTTGGTAAGGAACAAGCGGTCACCGGTGGCCATGCGACAATATTTAAACCTAACAAAGGTATTATTGGAAAATACTTTGCTTATTTCACCCAGACCAATTCATTTTTTAATGAAAAAAGAAAGTACTCAAAAGGGACGAAAGTAATTGATGTTTCCGCATCAGATATGGCAAAAATAACAATCCCCATACCTTGCCCCAACAATCCGGAAAAGTCCCTCGCCATCCAGTCTGCAATTGTTAGGATTCTGGATAAATTCGACACACTGACCAACTCCATCACTGAAGGTCTCCCGCGTGAAATAGAGTTGCGCCAGAAACAATACGAATACTACCGTGATTTACTTTTCAGTTTCCCGAAACCTGAAACTGTCAGTAATTAATTGACCATTGCTACCGATCGGGCCACCTTAACATCCGGTCAGTATATAGACTATTTTTTACACGCCGGAAGTCACTCTTAACTCCCTTCCGGCCCTTGCCAGGCGGCACAAAGGATGCGCTATGACTCATCAAACACACACTATTGCTGAATCCAATAACTTTATCGTCCTTGATAAATACACAAAAGTTATGGATACCGGTGACAGCTACCAGAGCGAATCGGACCTTGAGCGGGCGCTAATTCAGGACCTTATTAATCAAGGTTATGAGTTTATCTCCGTTAAGTCACCGACGGCGATGCTGGCGAATGTGCGGGACCAGCTTCAGCGTCTTAATGGTGTGGTGTTTAACGAAAGTGAATGGCGGCGCTTCGCAGAGCAGTATCTGGACAGCCCCAGTGACAGCAGCCTGGACAAAACCCGTAAAATCCATATCGACTATATCTGTGATTTTACGTTTGATGATGGTCGTCTGGAAAACATCTATCTGATAGATAAAAAGAACCTGCTGCGCAATAAGGTGCAGGTCATTCAGCAGTTTGAGCAGACTGGCTCACACGCTAACCGTTATGACGTCACCATTCTGGTCAACGGCCTTCCACTGGTGCAAATCGAACTCAAAAAACGCGGTGTGGCGATTCGTGAAGCCTTTAACCAGATACACCGTTACAGCAAGGAAAGCTTTAACAGCGATAACTCCCTGTTTAAATACCTGCAACTCTTCGTGATTTCCAACGGGACTGATACCCGGTACTTTGCCAGTACCACTAAACGGGATAAAAACAGCTTTGATTTCACCATGAACTGGGCGAAATCGGATAACACTTTGATTAAGGACCTGAAGGACTTTACCGCCACTTTCTTCCAGAAGCATACCCTGCTGAATGTTCTGTTTAATTACAGCGTGTTTGACAGCAGCCAGACTCTGCTCGTCATGCGTCCCTATCAGATTGCCGCCACTGAGCGAATCCTCTGGAAAATTAACAGCTCATTTAAAGCGAAGAACTGGTCAAAACCCGAAAGCGGCGGGTTTATCTGGCATACCACAGGGTCAGGAAAAACCCTGACCAGCTTTAAGGCCGCACGTCTGGCTACGGAACTGGACTTTATTGATAAAGTCTTCTTCGTGGTCGACAGGAAAGACCTCGATTACCAGACCATGAAGGAGTACCAGCGCTTCTCTCCGGACAGTGTCAATGGTTCGGATAATACAGCAGGCCTCAGAAGAAACCTGGATAAGGACGATAACAAAATCATCGTCACAACCATTCAGAAACTCAATAACCTGATGAAAGCCGAAGCTGACCTGCCCGTCTATCAGCAGCAGGTGGTGTTTATCTTTGATGAGTGTCACCGCAGCCAGTTTGGTGAGGCCCAGAAAAACCTCAAAAAGAAATTCAGACGCTTTTATCAGTTTGGTTTTACTGGTACGCCTATTTTCCCGGAAAATGCACTGGGGGCAGAAACCACCGCCAGCGTCTTCGGGCGTGAATTACATTCTTACGTCATTACTGATGCGATTCGTGATGAAAAAGTGCTGAAGTTTAAGGTGGACTATAACGATGTCCGCCCACAGTTTAAGTCTCTTGAAACGGAAACTGATGAGAAAAAACTCAGCGCGGCTGAAAACCAACAGGCATTTTTACACCCACTGCGTATCCAGGAAATAACGCAATACATTCTCAATAACTTCCGTCAGAAAACGCACCGAACCTTCCCGGGAGCTAAGGGCTTTAACGCCATGTTAGCAGTTAGCAGTGTGGAAGCGGCAAAAGCTTATTACACGGCGTTTAAAATGCTACAGGAAGAAGCAGCAAAAAAATCAGGCAGCTATAAACGCCTTCGGGTTGCAACCATCTTCTCCTTTGCTGCAAATGAAGAGCAAAGCGCCATTGGTGATATTACTGACGAAAGTTTTGATACCAGCGCGATGAACAGCAGCGCAAAGGAATTCCTGGATTCAGCTATTGATGACTATAACAACCACTTTAAAACCAATTTCAGTACCGACAGTAACGGCTTTCAGAACTACTACCGCGATTTAGCTCAACGAGTGAAAAATCAGGATATTGACCTTCTCATCGTGGTGGGAATGTTCTTAACCGGCTTTGATGCCCCGACGCTTAACACTCTGTTCGTTGACAAAAACCTGCGTTATCACGGCCTGATGCAGGCATTTTCCCGCACCAACCGTATCTATGATGCAACCAAAACCTTCGGCAATATCGTGACTTTCAGGGACCTGGAGCGTCCGACCATTGATGCCATCACACTTTTTGGCGACAAAAACACCAAGAATGTGGTGCTGGAAAAAAGCTACGAAGAGTACATGCAGGGCTTTACCGATGCGGCAACCGGTGAGGCTAAACGAGGTTTTATGGCTGTTGTTTCGGAGCTGGAGCAGCGCTTCCCTGACCCTGCCAGTATCGACAGTGAAAAAGAGAAAAAAGCCTTCGTCAAACTGTTTGGTGAATATCTGCGGGCAGAAAACATCCTGCAAAACTATGATGAATTTGCCACGCTGAAAGCCCTGCAGAAGGTTGATATTAATGACCCGGAAGCGGTAGAAACCTTTAAAGCAGAGCACTATGTGGATGATGAAAAATTTGCTGAATTACAAACCATTCGTCTCCCGGCAGAACGTAAAGTTCAGGACTATCGCTCAGCATACAATGATATCCGGGACTGGCAGCGACGCGAAAAAGCAGCAAACGACAGGGATAAATCAACCACAGACTGGGATGATGTGGTGTTTGAAATTGACCTGCTGAAGTCGCAGGAGATTAACCTGGACTACATCCTTGGTCTGATTTTCGACCACAATCGTCAGAAAAAAGGTAAAGAAGCCCTGACTGAAGAGGTCAGACGCTTAATCCGCTCAAGTCTGGGCAACCGTGCCAAAGAAGGTCTGATTGTTGACTTTATTCAGCAAACTAACCTTGATGACATGCCGGATAAGGCCAGTATCATTGATGCATTCTTTACCTATGCTCAGCGTGAACAGCAACGGGAAGCGGAAGCGTTGATTAAGGAAGAAAACCTCAATGAAGAGGCGGCAAGGCGCTATATCCGTACATCACTCAAACGGGAATATGCTATCGAAAATGGAACGGAGTTAAATGAGACGCTACCAAAACTCAGTCCACTGAATCCTCAGTACAAAACGAAAAAGCAGACCGTATTCCAAAAAATTGGGGCGTTTATCGAAAAATTTAAAGGGGTTGGAGGAAGGATTTAAATTACATTAGGTTATTAAGCAATTTTTTCTTAAAAGAGCTTAGGGATATGATCTTATATCCCTACCAAATAATTTCCACTTCCAATGTACGTAGTGCAAATCTTAAACACTTATTCCAGTGACGTTCGTCGCCATAAGTGAAGTCGTGAACCTGGTGCATGAACGCGATCTCTTTCTCGCACTCGGCAACGATGTCATGGATGACGTTCATCTCTTTGCTGTGGTCGATACCGGTGTTCGAAACAAAAGACTCAAGGACAGAAAGCGCTGCACTCATAATTTCACCCTATAAACAATTTGTTTTCTTATTGGTTTTATTATCTCAGATAAGAAAAGGCGTAAAAGATGTATATAGAGGGCTACGGAGGAGGGGAAGGGGGCCCTCGCCCCCTTGTTATTTCAGGTTCAGTGGCTGACTTGCTGCATCTTGTGCGGCTGGTCATTTAGATCGTGGCGGTGGGCAAGTTCTCGCATCATGTCTTCGATACGGCTCTTCGCTTCATCCATATTGTCCGCCATCGCACCAAGCAGCTGGCGAATAGCAGCGGGATGTTCATCGCCGGTTAGGGGTCCGCTTGGAAAACGGAAATTATCCCACGCTAAGACTATATTTTGTACAGCAGTGGAGAAGGATGAGAGACCAGCAGTTCATTAACAGGGACTCCTTTTTGCTTAAGCGGCTCAATGGTTCTTTCTATATAAACCGTATTCCAGAGTGTTATCGCCGCCGTATGTAGTGTCAGCGCCGGTGGCGTGGTAATTCTGATCCTCCCACCCCCATATCCCTGATTTCACTCAGCCGGTGCATAAAGGATGCTCGCCCAAGGGCCTCCCCCTTATACAGCCCCGCCTGTATGCATCGGCCTGAGCCTTTATCGCAAAATCAGTCCAGCATAAACAGTGTCCGATCTCTGCAGAAAATCGCCCTCAGCGCTACGAGTTTGAACGCATTTACTCTGTTTAAAGGTAACATTCGCTCCACGATATAATGATATCGGCAACGTATTCAGCATCCTGAGCATGTGTCAGAAGGTGATCAGCCTTACCCAGGGAAATGAAACTCTTGGGATGCTTAGCTGCTTTGAATATTTTCTCGGCCTGCTCAATTAACACGGTATCATCTTCAGTCGCATGAAAAATCAGCAGAGGCTTGTTCATGGCGAACACCTTATGAGCGATTTTGTGTTCCTGAATATTGTCCAGCATCTGTTTCTTTAACGTAAATACCCGCCCGGCCAGCTCAACGGGATAGGCTCCATGCTGGTTAATGTTTTCAACATCATCCTTAAAAAGACGTTTTACGTGTGTCAGTTCTCCGGGTGATCCTATGGTGACAACGGCCTTTGCCTCAGGAACTTCGCCGGCGATAGACAGGATGGCAGATCCCCCCAGGCTATGACCGATAAGCAAAGAAGGCGCTTCGTACTGTCGGCGGAGATAATCTACCGCGCAAAGCAGGTCCGAAATATTGGATGAGAAGTTGGTGTTGGAAAAATCCCCTTCGCTGTTTCCCAGACCAGTAAAATCAAACCGGAGAACGGCGATAGCTTTCTCTGTCAGTTTCCGCGCAATACGCGCCGCGCCTTTGAGGTCTTTGCCACACGTAAAACAATGAGCTAACAGCGCAAACGCTTTAGGATTTTCAGGAAGTTCAAGCAATCCGGCCAGTTCTTCACCCGCCGCATTTTTGAACGTAAATTTTAGTTTTTTCATAGGATATTCCGGGCCTTAAACTGATGTCATATGTTTGATCGCAGGAGAAAAAAAAGCTTCTGCTCTGCATCTGGCATAACGCGTTTTCCGTCCTCCACTGGGGATGTGAAACAGAATTCATTCCGAATGCCTGTCCTCACCTTCCAGTTTGAAAGCTGGTTATTGCTTCCTGTCCGGTGATCACTTACGCCATGCTTCCAACTAGATGGTAGTTTGCAGGATTTTTGTGAGGACTTCTCGAATGGCCAGGTGCGCGCTCATTCTTAAAATATCACTGGCAATGCTGGCATTTGCGGCAAACTCCATTCTGTGTCGTCTGGCCCTGCAAGGAGGCCACATTGATCCCCTTTCATTCAGCAGCCTCAGGCTGGCCAGTGGTGCATTCGTCCTGTCCCCCTTCCTCTTTTATCACGCCAGGACCACATTATCGCTGTGGCGTCCGCTGAGCGGGTTTTACCTCATGGCGTATGCGGTGCTGTTCTCTGTCGCCTATATCCAGGTACGGAAACAGGTCGTGAATATCCTGAGTGAAGCCTGCTGAAGACATTCTGGCGACAAAAAAATGCCGCCCGTAAAGGGGCGGCTCATGCCAGCGTCACGGGGTTATCGTCTGACCGCCATGATGCCCGCATCGACATCCCAGATAGCGCCCGTCACCCATGAGGTTTTGTCAGACAACAGGAAGAGAATAGTGTTTGCAACGTCTTCGGCAGTTCCGACGCGTCCCAGCGGGTGGAAATCGTTCAACGACTTCATAGCATCAGCGATATCCGCTTTGTCCATGAAGCCTTCGTATATTGGCGTATGAACAATCCCGGGAGACACAGCGTTGACACGAATACCCGCGCTGGCCAGCTCAATCGCCAGATTACGCGTCAGGGCATGCAGACCCGCTTTTGCCATTGAATAGGCCGAGGCCGGCGAGTCACCCAGTGCTGCCTGGGCGCCAATCGAACCGACATTGACGATAGACCCTTCGAGCTTCGCGGCGAGCATGTTCTTCACGACATCCTGCGTAATAAAGAACGTGGCGCGGTTCAGCGCAAGATACATGTCATAATCGTCAAAGCTGTGATCGGTAAAGCCTTTCGGCATGAAGATCCCGGCGGCATTCACCATCAGGCTGATATCGCGGTGGCGGGCATTAATTTCCCGACGGATAGTTTCCATACCTTCTTCGGTCATCAGGTTCGCCGCAATAACCGCAACCGGTCCCAGAGGACTCAGTTCTTTTTGCACCGCTTCGGCTTTGTCTTTTTTATTCCCGGTCAGCACCACACTGCCGCCCGCTTCCAGTACCATGCGTGCGACGGCCAGACCCATGCCGCTGGTACCGCCGACGACGAGCAGTTTTTTACCTTTGAAAAAAGTGTTCATTTTCTGACTCCATTACTGGTGGGTAAGACGTTGCCGGCAGGGTGAAACTGCCGGCGGTTGACGGATTAAATACTGCAGCCATCCGTTCCGCAGGTCTGACCCGCAGTGGCTGAAAATTCGGTTTGCTGTTCATCCCAGACCTGACGCAGGGCATTCAAAAAGTTATCTGCTGCCTGAGCCCCGCTGATGGCATATTTTTCGTTCATCACAAAAACCGGAACGCCGCTGAGGCCAATAGACTGTGCGTGGGCTTCATCGTCGGAAACGGTGGCGCGAAAATCGTCATTTTCCAGGGCGGCTTCAGCGTCAGCTTTCGGCATACCGGCTTCTACGGCCATTGCAACGAGCTGCTGACGGTCAAAGAGAGAGCGACCTTCGGTGATACTGCCGTGATAAAAACGTTCTTCCACCGCGTCCGCAATTCCGGCCTTACGCGCGGCAACCAGCAGGGTGTGTGCATCTTCTGTATCACCAAACATCATGCCGTCAAAGTTGTAGATCAGACCTTCAGATTTACCGGCGGTGCCCACCTGATTCATCATCAGCTCCGCTGAATGCTGACTGCCCAGTTTTTTAACGATGGCATCCTTAAAAGGCATAGCGGGAGTACCACCGGCCAGACGGTAGCTGTGATGACGGAGCACCACCTGATCGCGAAATTCAAAGCGATTCAGACCCTGTTCAAATCTTTTTTTAGCAATCCAGCACCACGGGCAGACCAAATCTGACCAGATATCGATAGTAAGGGTGGGTTTCAGCGTTTGCATAATGATTCCTCAAAGACCTTGGGCGGTCGGGTCTCACTTATCAGAGAACCGCGACCGTATGGGATTTATTGCGCCTGCCAGACCGGGTAATCGGTATAGCCTTTTTCCGGGGAACCACTGACGCCGTAGTAGGTGGCGCGGTCACTTTCTGCCAGTGGCCAGCCGTTTTGCATTCTTTCAACCAGATCCGGGTTAGCGATGTAGGGCACACCAAATGCCACCAGATCCAGCTCATCATCTTCCAGAGCCTGCTCTGCGATATCACGGGTGAAACCGCCGGCAGCGATGATGGTGCCTTTAAACGTGTTGCGAAAACGGCGGCGGAATCCTTCCGGAAGTGGCGCTTTGGTGTACACCGGCTGATAGTAAAGGTGTACGTAGGCCAGTTCCCGCTGACCGAGCGCGTCGGTGATGGCTGACCAGGTTTGCTCTTCACCTTCATACGGCGCGAGGTCATAAATGCGGCCGAACGGTGACAGGCGCACGGCAACGTGGCTGTTACCCACGGCTTCCGCCACGGCGTCAATGGTCTCCAGCAGGAAACGCTGACGATTTTCCACCGAGCCGCCGTATTCGTCGGTGCGGGTGTTCAGTTCGCTACTGAGGAACTGGTCAAAGATGAATCCGTTTGCAGCCATGATTTCCACGCCGTCAAAGCCGGCTTCCATCGCCAGGCGTGCGGAGTGCACGAAGTCTGCAGTGATGCGTTTCACTTCATGCGTTTCCAGCGCGCGTGGCTGGCTTGGTACAACCGGGCCCGGTTCTCCGGATTCGGTCAGCGCAAAAACGGTGGTATTGACCGCCTGAACGGTGCCCGCTGAAACCGGCGCTATGTGGCCTGGCTGAAGAGAGACGTGAGACATACGGCCGACGTGCCAGAGCTGCGCGAAAATACGGCCACCTTTGGCGTGAACCGCTTGTGTCACCTTACGCCAGCCCTGGACGTGTTCGTCGTTGTAGATACCAGGGGTATAGAGGTAACCCCGGCCTTCTTCTGAAACCGGCATCCCTTCGGTGATGAGCAGGCCAGCAGAAGCACGCTGTGCATAGTACAAAGCCACGACCTCATCCGGCACGTCATTCATGGTGCGGGTGCGGGTCATCGGTGCCATGACTACACGGTTTTTTAACGCCAGGCCAGACAGATTGTAGGGGGTGAAAAGCTTACTCATCGTATACCTCACAGAAACAAAAAGGAGTATCCCGGCAGGGATTTGCACAACCCGGAAGTATCATCGACCGGACGTCGCGCACTGGAGTTGCATAAACATCTGATGGGTGGCAATATACCAACCATCTAGTAGGTAGGTCAACGGGTGTGCCGTATTTTTTTGTCATAACGCAGCCATTTCTGAATTGTCACTCATTTTGCGAGGTCATCACCATGCGTACATTAACAGCTTATAACGAAGATAATTTCCGCCAGATAGAGCAGTACAAAGGAATATCGGTGGTACGTTTCTCTGCACCCTGGTGTCCGCCCTGTCAGGCCAGCGAAGAAATGTTCAGTCAGTTTGCAGACCGGCTCGATGGAGATATTCAGGTGGGGAACGTCAATGTAGATCAGGCGCCGGTGCTGACAACCAAATACGAGATCTGGGGGCTGCCGTCTGTGCTGATATTTCATGAAGGGCAATTAGTTAAACGCATACCGGGTGTGAAACCTGCATCGGTATATGCTCAGGCGATTGCGGACATAAAAAAAGGGCAGTAATGCCCTTTTAACGTGGAATTTATTAATGCTTAACCGCGTGCCTGACCGACAGCATCCAGAGTGCGGGCTGAATAAATGACCGCAGCGCCAGCGTTGAGGTTAATCGCCACGCCCAGAGCTTCAGCAATTTCAGCGTCGGTTGCACCGGCTTTCACAGCGGCGTCGGCGTGAAAAGCAATACAGCCGTCGCAGCGGGTTGTGACTGCGCACGCCAGGGCAATGAGTTCACGCACTTTTGCGCCCAGAAGGTCAGTTTTGTTACCTGCGTTGCCTAGGGCAACCACGCCTTTCATGGTCTCGGGGGTCAGTTTGCCCAACTCACCTAAACGTTGCATTAACTCTGAGCGATAGTTGTTCCAGTCCAGCATAGTGTCATTCTCCTGAATGAGGGGTATTAAGAAGCAGTTTTATATACTTAAGGCTGTTGGCGAAGACTTCGGGTCTGGCCGTTGCATGCGCCACTACGCTTGAGCCTTCACAGACATTAATGATCATCAAAGCAATATCTGATGGTTCGGCATGGGATGAAAACTCACCTGACTCCATGCCCGCCCTGACGACTTTTGTGAGCCACTCGATTTGCATATCGAAATAAAGTGATGTCTGTACAGTAATTGCCTGAGGCAGATTGGCGGTCTCTGCTGACAACGCACAACACAGTGGCAGTAGTGAAGCTTTATGGCTTTGCGCGAAGATATCGATGTAGGCCGCAATTCTTTTCTCCGCGCTTTTCTCAGTCGCCTCTATCTGCTCAAATACGCGTTGTGTATCAGAGAACGCCTGTATTACCACCTGCTCACCCAGAATATCTTTGGTCGGGAAATGGTGATGAATACTGGCCTTGGTGATACCCACTATTTTTGATAAATCAGCATAGCTGAATGCTGAATACCCTTTTTCGCGCATCAGGTGTTCTGCTTCGCTGAGCAGCCGTTCCCGTGTCATGGTTGTCATAATTACTCCATATAATCTACTAGTTGATAGATTATATTGTTGCTATTTTTCCGTAGCAAGTTGTATCACTGACTCAGTATCGTGCAGAGCTGAACGTCACTGCCATCCTGCATTCTGAATGGCAGCATTACATCTCTGACATCACGCCAGGCGTGTAATCATTTCAACCGGATTAGCCAGAGTATCGTGGATTGGCGAATTCTTTTGCATTTCGCTGACCAGCGCTTCTAACTCCTCGCGACTGGCGGTCTTGCTCGTAAGGTGAACATCGACGCGAATAGATTTCGCACCTTTACGCACGTTGCTGTCCAGCCCAAGGAAGCCGTTGAGGTTGATATCGAAATTAAGATCCAGCTCGATACCGTCCAGGTCGATCCCTTTTTCAGCAGCCATCATGGTGAGGGTGGCGGTATAACAGCCAGCCAGCGCCTGCATGATGTATTCAGTCGGGCTCATGCCGGTATCGGTGCCGAGTAAACCTGCGGGTTCATCACCGATATTAGAAAATTTCCCCACGCGGCTGGTATCGATAACGCCGTTCTGGATTGTGGCGCCGGTCTCTGTGCGAACGGTTAATCCGCCGCTGGAACGGGCTTTCATCTGGAAAGTCAGGTTACCCAGGCCAGGCTGGCTGCGAACTGCTTCACGGGTATTGTGGATCGCAGCTGCGTCTGCAGAAGGTTTAACGGTAGTAGACATAATGGCTCCTGTAATTTCTTGATAAAAGGTATAGCTGGTGCAATCAATACCAACCATCTAGTTGGTAGATTAGTATCGCGAACCTCTTTTGTCTACTCTTTTATAAAAAATAGGGGGAAAAGAACCCAGCAGGCTGTTTTATTTCATAATAACCATTTGATTTTTTTATAATCTTCCCAGCCGCTCACTCTTGCAGCAATCCAGCCTTTACCCGAAGGATAGTCTGGCGGGTGGTATTAAATTCCCGGGCAATAGCACTGATACTGATGCCAGCATTTAGGCGCTCTGTCACTGTTTGCTTTTGTTCCTCGCTCAGGATGGGAGGGCGACCGAAGCGTTTTCCAGCCGCTTTTGCCCTCGCAATACCTGAATGCGTTCGCTCAAGCAGCAAATCCCGCTCAAACTCCGCTACAGCAGAAATTACCTGCATAGTCATTTTTCCGGCCGGACTGGTCAAGTCAACGCCTCCGAGTGCGAGACAATGAACGCGAATATCTAAAGCCGCCAGTTGCTCTACTGTTTTTCGGATATCCATCGCATTACGACCCAGACGGTCAAGTTTGGTGACAATCAGTACATCCCCATTTTCCATGCGATCTAGCAACCGGATAAATCCGGGGCGTTCGCTGGCAGCAACCGAGCCACTGATATGCTCCTCAATAAGTCGTTGGGATCTGATGGCAAAACCTGCCGCTTCAATTTCACGACGCTGGTTTTCTGTGGTCTGTTCCAGAGTTGAGACCCTGCAGTAGGCAAAAACACGTGACATGGGAAACTTTCCGTACGAAATGGGTGTCCGAATTATAACGTGTGTCCGAAATTAATTTCGCTAAGTTTCGGACATGTGCTGTAAGTGATGTACGAAACCGACCGGTTTCGGTCACAGCGAACAAATAACAGATGAAAACTATA
>OKSH01001879.1_pt1 | contig 17238 bp, 17 predicted proteins | sample 1601231 | NCBI WGS metagenome assembly OKSH01 (sample SAMEA3541596, study PRJEB24748) | human gut metagenome | biome: human gut; feature: human-associated habitat; material: faeces | place: China | collected 2012 | reverse complement strand
AGGTCGTGGGCCAGATAGACGATTAGGTCGTTTTTCCGCTGTTCTGCCTCCCGGGCTGCCCGGGCGTCCCGGAGAGCCTGCTCCCGGGCCAGATTCAACTGGATGGAGATGTCCTCCAGGGAATCCGGCAGCTGGATGGGCTCCTCACTGGGGCGGGATAATTGCTCTGCCGCATTGGCCACCACGTCCAGCTGCTTGATGGGCTTGGAGATAAAATAGAAGCTGATGACCACCCAGCCCGCCAGCACTGTGACGATGCAGACCAGAACGATGTAGTCTCGAACCCAATTCAGGAAGTCGTAGAGCGGCGAGGGCTGCCAGGTGATGCTGGCGCAGATGATGAAGCCCAGGAATGCCAAGGCCATCACTGCGACCACCCAAGCCATGAGGACCAGCAGGTAGCCGCCCCAGATGCGCAAAGATCTCCGGCGGCTGCGGGTATTTCCTTTCTTACTCAATGGTGTACCCCACCCCCCAAACGGTCTTGATGAATTTGGGCTTTCGGCTGGGCTCGTGCATCTTTTCCCGTAGCCGGGCGATGTGACTCATGACGGTGTTGTTGCTGTCCATAAACGCCTCGCCCCAAACATGTTCAAACAGTTCCTCGCTGGACACCACATTCCCCCGGTGCTCACATAGATACCAGAGAATGGAGAATTCCAAGGGCGTCAGGGCCAGTTCCTCGCCGAACAGGACGCACTTGTGAGTGGCCTTGGAGATTTGAAGGCCTCGAAAGTCGTATTCGGTGACCTCCTGGACTGTCCCCTCCCTGGGGTTGTACCGGGTGTAGCGGCGCAGCTGAGTCTTGACCCGGGCCACCAGTTCCAGAGGATTGAAGGGCTTGGTGATGTAGTCGTCCGCTCCCAAGGTCAGCCCCATGATCTTGTCCATATCCTCCACCTTTGCGGTGAGCATGATGATGGGGAACAGGTGGTCCTCCCGGATGCGCTGGCAGAGGGTAAAGCCGTCCATGTCCGGCAGCATCACATCCAGCACCGCCAGATTCAAGCGTGTCGTCCGCACACAAGCCAGGGCGTCGGAGGCATTATAGAATTTGTGGATGGTGAAGCCTTCGTTTTTCAGATAGACCTCCACCAGATCTGCGATCGCAGTCTCGTCATCGACGACTGAAATATGTGTAGCCATAGTTGCCGGCCTTTCGTGTTTTTCTGCATTATAGCACGGAATGTATAAAAAAGCGAGTATGACTCTTGATTTTTCCTAAACATGTCCTAAAGGGGACTGTTGCGGTCTCCTGTCTGCGCAAAATTCTCACCAGACTGTATCGAAACTACGATCTTCCAGACTCCTGATTTCGTAGGGTCGAAGTCGTGAAGCTGCGCCGCAGTGCTCTGTCATCCTTCGCTGGCAGGATCGGTCTGCGTATCATACGATGAACATTCCTCCAGATCTGCAGCCTGCTACCCGGATAGGCTTTTTTCAGCTTTGTGACAGCACGCTCCCTTGCCTTTTCCACGGCGGACTCCTTCATCATGTGGTACATGCCGATTTCCTTCAGCGAAGTTTTTTCAAATCCGAATACGCCGTAGAATTTTCCGAGGATGTCCCTGTCCTTCTTCGGGAGAGCATCAAATAGTTCCTGCAGCAGCTCAATGCAGACTTTTCGATACACGACCTGCTCCGCAGAAACAGAGAGATTCCCAGGCATCAGCCGCTCAAAGGGATCACCGTCATAGCTCCCAGGGATAAGATCATTGACACCAACAAAATGGGGGTTGTAACGGATGTGCTTGACAGCCTGTTCCAGAAGGACATCCATTTTCTCCGCGATCTCTTCGATGCTGAACTGACCTGAATGATATAGCCTTTGTGCCTGCCGGACAGCATCCATCTCGTGCTTGCTCAGAGAAAGATTTCCGATATGTTGCTCCAGCCAACGGGTCATCTGGCCTTTCAGATGTGGGTACAGGTAGGTGGCAAGCACAGCACGGCTCTCATCGTATTCTCTGCTCTGGACCCGTGTCAGAAATTCCAACGCACCCTCGCCGCAAAGATCCTCCAGAATCGTTTTCGTATAGCCGGACAACTCTCCCGGTCTTTCCCTGTCCATATGCAGACAGTTGAACTCTCTGGCAGTCTCCCGGGCGATGCGCCGGATCAGCCCGAGATTCCTGCGGTACAACTCCTCCAGCGCGCGCTCATCACCGCCGTAATATCGGCGGACCAATTCCTCATTGGTCATGGGTCCCACCCGCCTTTGCTTTCGGTGGACGCCCTCGGGGCTTGCTCACTCTGGTGATGCGGCAATAAAGGCACGGATGTCGTGAAGATACATCATGTAGCGGTCGATGTATTTCTTGTAGGCACTCCAGGTATCTTCGCACGCTCCCAGGAGGCGAAACATCTCGTAATAAAACAACTCGCCCTTTTCCTCGCTGCCCTCTCTGCGACGAAACAGATCCAGCAGTCCCAAGGAGATTTCAGGATCGCTGTCCCCATCATCGCTCTGGAAGAATTCTTCCGCTGAGGCGCTGAGAAGTTTTGTCTGATCATCCTCTGAAAGGCTGTGCTCCTCGGGAGGAAACAAGCTGAACTGTCCTGTGATCTCCCGTATCACCGAAAAGAAAGCGTCATAGCAATCGTCCGGTAGCAAGCGGAACACAGTATATCGGCGAAGTTCCTGACAGAGCTGCTACATCTCATCATTCAGTTTCCACCAAAGTTCACTCTTGCGGACATACTCGTAGATGTCCATAAGGGTACGGATGCGCACCATCCGTTCGTGCAGAGGGTGGTAGTTATCCGGTGATAGATTCAGCAGATCTTCGGTCAGCCTGCCTGCCTCAAACTGCTGCCCGTTCAGCTCCAAGGTGCTGCCGTAGGTATAGAATATGATGCTCCCCTCCATTTCCGCTGGCCCCCTCCTCTGCAATAATTTGTCCTACTTGATTTTTAATCTGTCCATGCTTTTTATCAGGATACCATCTTTTCCACCACAATACAAGCAGAGGGGCAAGGGGATGCTCAAAAGTCCTGTGGGCACTGCTCCTCTAAAAGAATACTACTCCCACTTCTTTCGAGGTGGGAGATTTTTGTATTCAGATATTTTGAATTGGAGGTACTGACTATGAGCAACAAAATGGACCGTCCTCTGGTCACGGTGGACGGTAGGACGCTGATGGACCGTCCGCTGGAGCCGCCCAATTTTGTGGTGGACACGCTGATCTCTCAGGGTCTGCATATCCTGGCGGGTTCACCCAAGGTGGGCAAGTCCTGGCTGGCCCTGTGGCTGGCGGTGACGGTGGCCAAGGGAGAACCGGTCTGGGGAATGAGCGTGAAGCAGGGCACCACCCTCTATCTCTGCCTGGAGGACTCCGTCCTTCGCATCCAGAACCGCCTCTTCGAGATCACAGAGGACGCGCCGGACAGCGTCCATTTCTGTACGGAGTGCGCTCCCATCGGCCAGGGGCTGGAGGAGCAGGTGGAGGGCTTCCTCGTAGCTCACCCAGATACTGTTCTGGTCCTCGTCGATACGCTGCAGATGGTCCGCCCCGTCCACGATGCCACCTACGCCAATGACTACCGGGACCTGTCCGTGCTGAAGCGGCTGGCGGACAAGCACGGCATCGCCATCCTGCTGATCCATCATCTGCGAAAGGAAACTGCCGATGATGTGTTCAACCGTATCTCCGGTACGACAGCCATCAGCGGGGCGGTGGATTCCAGTTTTACTCTGGTGGAAGATCGGCGCGGCAGCGGTAAGGCGAAGCTCTCCTGCATCGGTCGTGACATTGAATACCGGGAGTTGTCTCTGGAACGCAACGTTGAAAACATGTGGGAGATGGTAGCAGACAGCAGAACGCAGCCGGAGCTACTGGGCGACCGGATCACCTATCTGGTCTCTGAACTGATGCGCGACCGTACGAAATTTATCGGCACTCCCACAGAGCTGTCTGAAAAAATCGACCCTGTCGGTATGGAGCGTATCTCGCCTAAGAAAGTGTCCCGCCTGATCCTGTAAAGCCTTGACGCGCTAAGCAAAATCGGAATTTTCGGTATGGTGCGCCGCAGCAACGGGAAGCGGCTCATCGAGCTGCGCCGTGCCGAAAGTGACGATGCCCAGGGTGTACCTGTGGTCGCCCCTGTTGACCCTGTTGGGGCGCTGTGCGGCGATTTGCGGGAGATTGCCGGGCATGGCGAGTAAACACCCGCAGGGAAAAAGAAACGCCGTTTGTGGCCATTTGTGGCCGAAAGCGGAGCGCGGGTGTTCGGTGCAGGGAAATCACCTCCTTGGAGGTGGCCAGCATCGCGTTTGTCTGGTCTGCGGCAACGCCGCTGCCCGACTTCCGCATGAATTCCGGGCAGAAGCCCGGGCCCACTTTATCTACGATTTGGAGGAAACGACATGAAAAAAGATGTTAAATTCAGCACCCGCATGGCGTCCACAGACCGGGAGGCCATCAAGGAGTTGGCGAAGCAGTCCGGGATGTCCATGAGCGACTACGTCACTGCCTGCTGCCTGGGAAAGCAGGTGGTGGTCATCGACGGCCTGAAAGAAGTGCTGAAGGAGCTGAAGTCCATCGGCAGAAATCTGAACCAGCTCGTCACCCTGGCGCACATGGGACGAGTGACCGTGATCGATCTGGAAAGCGTATGTCGGGCGTTCTCTGAACTCTGTGGTGCCGTTCGGATGATCCTTGAACGAAAGCGCTGGTAAGCTATGGCTATCATCAGCTTCACAAACTACAAGCGGGGCCAGACCACCGGATGCATGAGCGCCGTGATGCGGTATACCATGCAGGATAAAAAGACCGAGTTCGAGGGGCAGCAGTTGGTCACAGGTATCAACTGTCAGCCGGAATCTGTCTACGCGGATTTCATGACCACCAAGCGGCTCTACCACAAGACGGACGGTGTACTGTTCTATCACATGGTACAGAGCTTCCCGAAAGGCGAAGCAGTCGACCCGGTCACCGCTCACGCGGCCGCGCTGAAGCTGGCCGAGTACTATGAGGGATACGAAGTTCTGGTCTGCACCCACACAGACCGTGGGCACATCCATTCCCACTTCCTCATCAACTCGGTCAATTTCGATACCGGACGGAAACTGCATATCGCAAAGGAGCAGCTCCAGGAACTGCGGCAACGCAACGACATGGTCTGCAAGGAGTTTTCACTTCCTGTATTTCAACCCAGGGAACAAAAGCAGAAAACAAAGACTATGACCATCGGTGAGTATCACACAGCAGCCCGTGGTCAGAGCAAAAAGCTGCAGCTCATGAATATCATCAACGATTGTATGCGCCATGCGTTCACCCGTGAGGAATTCATTGCGCTGATGGAGAGCGAGGGCTACAAGGTTCGCTGGGAAAAGTCCCGAAAGAACATCACCTATACCACGCCGAGAGGCTGGCAATGTCGTGACCGGCTGTTGTTCGGTGACAAATATCTAAAGGAGAACATGGAATATGAATTCAGGATCAGAGAAGAAATTATCTATGGACGAGCTCATGGCCCTGAACCGGCCCGAGCCTTCACCGCAGCCGACAGCGCAGGAGCTGACACTGCCTCCCGAAGTGCATCCTACGAAAGCGGAGTGGGAGGATCTGCAGAGCGAACTCTGCACACTGGGGTACCACACCGAGAGACAGACTGGCTATCTGAAGAAGGTCAGCGAACTGCTGGCGCAGCTCCCGACCCGGACACAGATGGACGAACTGCTGAAAGCGGTGAAGCATCTGGAGCAGATGAGCGAACAGGCTGGGAAGCGGAACGAGAAACATTTTTCTCTGCCCGGCATCAGACTACCCAGACTGCGGCTACCGCACCTGGATGGCCCCACATGGGCGGTCCTGCTGATGGGGACGGCAGTGTTGCTTCTGCTGTGGTGGGGCTTGGATACCGTCTGGAGCAATCTCAGTCTGATGTTCCCGTGATGGACAGCACCACCATGCGCCCACATACAGACAGGAAAACGCTCCGTAAGAAGCAGCAAAAGAAAATCGCCCAAGGCCACGCCCAGGACGATCACGAAGAAGAACAAACACAGCAGCAGACCATGTAACGGTCTGCTATTTTTGTTGCCTGACTGTAGCGTCAGGGGAAAGGAACGATATGGCGTATAAATTCAAATACAATGAGCGTCCCCGCTCCTACAGTGAAGAAAAGCATGGAGATGAGGATATTCCCTCTGCCAAGGCAGTGCGGGATACCGCAGTGGAAGAAAGGGACGGCAAGATTATAAAAAGCCGCCGACAGCATGTATGCGGCAGAGAGTACATTGTGTTCGCGGAATTCAGTTTCGGAGGAACGCAATCTACGGTCGATCTTATGAAACAGGTCATCGACCTGGAGCAGGACGCAAAAAATATTTCCGCCTGAAAAACAGGTTCGCATAGACAAACAAACCGATTGAGGGTATTGTATGGTTGCAATCTCTCAATCGGTTTGGCGTTTTATGAAGGAGGTCAATATGTTACAGCCAAACCAAAAGATCACGGCGCTCTATTGCCGTCTGTCCCGAGATGATAATCTGGAGGGCGACTCCAACAGTATCCAGAACCAAAAACTTATCCTGCAAAAGTACGCCGATGAGAATGGGTTCCAGAACACCAGATTTTATGTGGACGATGGCTATTCCGGCGCGAATTTCAATCGCCCAGCCTTTGAACAGATGATGGATGACATGAGCAACGGCGACATCGCCGTCATCATCACAAAGGATCTTTCCCGCCTTGGAAGAAACCAACTGCACACCGGTCTTTATATCGAGGAGATATTCCCTTCCAATGATGTGCGCTACATCGCTGTCAACGACAATGTTGACACCAAGTATGAAAACAGCAACGAGCTGATGCCTTTCAAGAATTTGTTCAATGAGTGGCACGTGCGGGACTGCAGCCGCAAGGTGCGGAATGTAGTGAACGCCAAGGCACAGCGGGGAATCCGGGTGGGGACACGAGCTCCTTACGGCTACCGCAAGGGTGCAACCAAGGACTCTCCTCTGTTGGTGGATGAGGAGGCGGCGGCTGTCGTCAAACGCATCTTCGCCATGTGCGCCGGCGGAATGGGACCAGCCCAGATTGCAAAGCAGCTCAAGAAAGAATGCATCTACAGTCCATCCATGTACGCCTATACGAAATTCGGCACATCCCATTCCGGGCTGAATGCAGAGCGGCCCTACAACTGGACTGGCGACATGGTGGCGGATATGCTTCAGAACATGGTCTACCTTGGGCACACGGTCAACCTTCGCTACAGCACCAAGTCCTACAAGGACAAAAAACGATGTGAACGCCCAAAATCAGAGTGGCTTATCTTTGAGAATACTCATGAAGAGCTGGTGGATCAGGAAACCTGGGATATCGTACAGGAGGTGCGATCTCATAAGCGCCGCCGCACGAATATGGATGAGCAGAATATGTTCTCTGGATTGGTGTATTGTGCGGACTGCAGTAAGCCCATGGTATTGCACCGGGCGCACACCATGAAGCCGGAACAGAATCATTTCACCTGCCGCACCTACAAGAAGGACGGGGCAGAAGTGTGTAGCGCTCACTATATCCGGGAAGTGGCACTGAAGGAAATCGTGCTGGAAACAATCCGCAGAGCCACAGAGTTTGCCAGGAGCGACCCGGAGCGGTTCGCCGCATATATTCAGCAAAAGCAATCTACTGAGGTGGCAAAGGAGATCCGGGGGTTGGAACGGGAATTGTCCACGATGCGGAAACGGGATGGCGAACTGGATGTAGTGTTCAAGCGGATGTATGAGGACAGCGCCTTGGGACGGGTGAGCAATGAGCAGTTCCGTTTGCTGTCTGAGGCATACTCCAAGGAGAAAGCGCAGCTGGCCGAAGCCATCCCTGCCACGGAGGAGCGCCTGGAGAAACTACGCAGTAGCATGGCCAACGCCAAGAACTTCATCGCCAAGGCCAGAAAGTTCACCGACATGACGGAACTGACCCCGGAACTGCTCCGCACCTTTGTGGCGAAAATCATCGTGTATGAGAAAGAGGTCAAATACTCCAAGCACGCACCGCAGAAGATCCACATCTGTTTTCGGGACTTCAACCTCAACGAGACAGACGATATGCTTCTATGCGGAGAGACAACAGAAAAGGCAGACAGTACAATTGCACTGCCTGCCTAATCCGAGGACACGCTTCAAGGTACCCCTATCAGGAGTAGCGGAAGGGCGGATTGCCCTTGGCTCTGAAGTTTTCCCGCTCACCGCAGGCCGTGCATGAAGCCGTCCACGGCGGTCGCGTGGATGTCGCCGCCGATGACGCGATTGCGGTAGACGAACAGCTGCGCGAGCACCGTGTCCGATGTTCCGGCATAGTTTGTCACGCGATAGGTGTAGACGCTGCATGTCTCGCCGGCGTAGATGGACAGGTCGAAGCCCTGCTGCTTTTGCAGGGCGTTGTAATCGCCGAACACGCCGTCAAATGTGCGCGGGAGCACGATCTCCTGCGCAGTTTCGGTCGCAGGATCAGCCTCCCAGCCGAGTGCGCGCAGATATGTGATGCGCCCCTCGGTCGAGGTGACGTTGTAGTGCGCAGAGAGTACGCCGTCGTTGCTGCGCCAGATAACCAGAAGCGTCAGCACCACCGCCAGCGCGATGAGTGCATAGACGGCCGTTCGTCTTGTCCAATGAAAGGATTTGAGCTTCATAACCACACCCCGGAACAAACCTATTCAAATTTGCCGCCGGATATGCTATACTATTGCTGTTTGACGATCGAGGAGGGGAGCGACATGATCCGTCTGGACAAATATCTGGCCGACACCGGCGCCGCTTCCCGGCGCGAGGCGAAGATGTATATCCGCCGCGGCGAGGTCACGGTCGACGGCGTACCTGCCGCTGCGCCGGAGCAGAAGATCGCGGAGACGGCAGTCGTCTGTCTGCGCGGGCAGCCGCTGCACTATCAGACATACCATTATTATATGCTCCACAAGCCGTCCGGTGTCCTCACGGCGACGAGCGACCGCAGTCAGCCGACCGTGCTGGATCTGTTCCCGCCGGAACTGCAGCGCTTCGGTCTTGTTCCGGCCGGACGTCTGGATAAGGACACGACCGGGCTGTTGCTCATCACGGACGACGGGGACTATGTCCACCGCGTCATCACGCCGAAAAAGCACGTACCGAAGGTCTATTTTGCGCGCACGGACGGGCTGCCGACGAGCGCGGATGCCGAGCGATTCGCGCAGGGCGTTGTGCTCGGTGACGGGACGCAGTGTCTGCCCGCGAGGCTCGAATGCCTGCCGGAGCAGGGCGGCTGCCGCGTGACGGTCTATGAGGGGAAATACCACATGGTAAAGCGCATGCTCGCCGGCTGCGGGACGCCGGTTTTGCAGCTGCACCGGCTGTCGATCGGAGCGCTGACGCTCGATCCGACGCTGGCTCCGGGGGCTTATCGAGAGCTGAGCGCGGAGGAAGCAATGCTTGTTTTTGCAGAACCCGCTTCGTGATAGTTGACAAAACCTTGTAGAATTATCCGTCTATCTCACGAAATTTCGAAAATTATTCACAAAAAACGACCAATTCTCTATTGAAAAATGCACATAAATCGGCTATGATGTAAGGCAGGAAATTGGTAGGTGCTGTGGGCGACTGCGGCGGCCGTTCGTAGGAGGAAAAGATATGTCGAGCAGAATTTTTCAAGGCGTGATCGTTCAGATGAAGGATGCAACTACGCGCTGCATCGGTGTTGTGGACGAGCAGGGATTCGTGATCGCTTGCAGCGAGCTCTCGATGATCGGCTCTCGCCTGGATGATTTTCAGGCTGCAGTCGGAGAAGTGCAGGAGCAGCTGTTTTCGACCGACGCGCGCACGTATAAGATCCTTTCGGCCAGCACGGCGCGCTTTGAGTATGCCGTGTTCGTGGAGGGCAATGACCAGACGGCGCGCAGCATCTGCATTCTTGCAGCCGTCGGCATGACGGAGGCCAGCACGAACTTCGAGGAGAAGCACAACAAGGCCGCGTTCGTCAAAAACATCATCTCGGACAATATCCTTCCGGGCGATGTGTATGTGCGCGCAAAGGAGCTGCACTTTACAACCGATGTCTCGCGTGCCGTGCTGCTGGTGCGGCAGGTGGACGTGACGGACATCGCCGTGCTTGAGCTGATCCAGAATATGTTCCCGGATCGGCAGCACGATTTCGTGCTCAGCGTGAGCGAGTCGGATATCGTTGTCATCAAGGAGATGGCGCCCGACGAGACGTCGGAGGATGTCTGTGCGCTGGCGGAGACGATCGAGCGCGCCGTGCAGACGGAGCTGCATGTGCAGACGGTCATCGGCATCGGTACGGCGGCAAACCACCTGCGCGAGCTGGCTGACCGCTACAAGGAGGCACAGGTCGCCATCGAGGTCGGCAAGGTGTTCGAAAACGAGAAGCCGGTCATCCACTATGACAACCTCGGCATCGGCCGCATTATTTATCAGCTGCCGACGACGCTGTGCGAGATGTTCCTGTCCGAAGCGTTTAAGAAAAACCCCATCGAGGCGCTCGACGAGGATACGCTCGACACGATCAATCGCTTCTTTGAAAACAACCTCAATGTTTCGGAGACGGCGCGCAAGCTCTACGTCCATCGAAACACTTTGGTATACCGGTTGGAAAAAGTCAAGAAGATCACGGGCCTGGATCTGCGCGAGTTTGAAGATGCCATTCTCTTCAAGGTCGCGGTCATGGTAAAGAAATACCTCGATTCTCAGAACACCGCCAAGTTCTGAGTTCGCATCCGGGCGGGCGCAAGCCCAACATATTGGAGGACATCTTATGGTTCAAATGAACGATGTGAGGATGGTCTACGGAAACACGGAAGCCGAGGCGCTCAGTGGCGTCAGCTTCACGATCAACGAAGGGGAATTCGTGTTTCTGGTCGGACCGTCGGGCTCCGGCAAGACGACGATCATCAAGCTGATCACCGGCGAGCTGAGTCCCACATCCGGACAGATCACGGTCAACGGCTTTGACATGCAGGGCATTAAGCGCCGCAAGCTGCCGAAGCTGCGCCGGACTCTGGGCGTCATTTTTCAGGATTTTCGCCTGATCGACAAAATGACGGTGTATGAAAACGTTGCGTTTGCCATGCGTGTGGTCGGAGCGTCCAACAAGGAGATCCGACGCCGTGTGCCGCAGGTGCTCGAGCTGGTCGGCCTTGTCGACCGGGAAAAACGCTATCCGGCGGAGCTCTCCGGCGGTGAGCAGCAGCGCGTGGCGATCGCCCGCGCGCTCGTGAACAATCCGCGCATGATCATTGCCGACGAGCCGACCGGAAACCTCGACCCGGTGCGCAGTCTGGAGCTGATGCTGCTGCTGGAGAAGATCAACGAGCTCGGCACCACGGTCCTTGTGGTGACGCACGAAAAGGAACTGGTCGACGCTTTTTCCAAGCGTGTCATCTCGATCGACACCGGAAGAGTCGTCAGCGACGGATTGGACGGGTACTACGGATATGAAGCTGAATAGATTCAATTACCTGATCGCGCAGGGCGTGAAGAACATCTTCACGCACGGCTTCATGTCTTTCGCGTCGATCACGATCATTATTGCGTGTCTGCTCATCATGGGCAGCTTCTCGATGCTGACGCTCAACATCGACAAGAATATTGACCGCCTGCAAAATCAGAACGAGGTCATTGCCTATGTCGATGAGACGCTCTCGGAAGATGAGGCGCGTGCCATTGAGCCGAAGATCGCTGCGCTCGACAATGTCGCCTCTGTCACGTTCGTCACGCGCGAGCAGGCGATGCAGACGTTTACGGCCGAGTACGACTCGGATCTCTTTGACAACATCGACGCGTCGGTTTTCCGGCATCGCTATGTTGTGACGCTCAATGATCTCTCACTCATGAAGGATATGCAGGCCGCGCTCAAGAACATCGATGGCATTGCCGATGTCACGGCGCATCTGGATTACGCGGAAAACTTCATCACGTTCCGGAACATTGTGAGCGTTGTCTCCGTCGTTTTGATCGTGATTCTGATCGCGGTATCCCTGTTTATCATGACCAATACCATCAAGCTTGCCACGTTTGGCCGCCGCGAGGAGATCGCCATCATGAAGATGGTCGGCGCGACGAACCGGTTCATCCGTCTGCCGTTTGTGGTGGAGGGTCTGGTGCTCGGTCTGGTCGGCGGACTGGTGGCGTTCCTGCTCCAGTTCGGGCTCTATAGTCTGATCGTCGGAAAGATCATGTCCACCATGGCGGCCGGTATCATCACGGTGCTCCCGTTTTCGTCCGTGGCGCTGCCGCTGTTGCTGGTGTTCCTTGGTGTGGGTGTGCTCGTCGGCGTCTTCGGCGGGCTTACGGCCATTCGCAATTACCTGAAAGTCTAAGGAGGAAACGAATGAAAACAAATCGCAAAGTCGTTCGATCCGTTATTTGTGTGCTGCTGGCGCTGATCTTTGTCGTCTCGCTCATGACGGCACTGATTCCGGTCAACGCATCGGCTGCGTCGCAGTCGGAGATCAATCAGCTCACGCAGCAGCGCAAAGAGCTGCAGGCCAAGCAGAAGGAGCAGCAGAAGACCATCAGCAACCTTCGCGCCAAAAAGGCCAGCATCGTTGAGCAAAAGGCCGCGCTGGATCAGGAGATGAACCTGGCGCAGCAGGAGATCGAGGTCGTTAAGGAGCAGATCACTGCCTATGACCAGCAGATCGAGGACAAGGGCGTTGAGCTTGAGGCCGCAAAGCAGGAGGAAGAGGCACAGACGGTGCGCTTCCGCGGCTGCGTGCGCCATCTCGAGGAGTACGGCCAGATGTCCTACATTGCCATCCTGCTCGAGGCGACCAGTCTCTCCGATCTTCTTGCCCGTATGGACATGGTCGGCGAGGTCATTGCATACAATAAACAGGTGCAGGCCGACATGACGGCCGCCCGTGAAAAGGTCGAGACCGTCAAGGCCGAGCTTGAGGACGCCCGTGTCGAGCTGCAGGATAAGCAGTCCGAGCTTGAGACCAAGCAGGTCGAACTGCGGCAGAAGTCCTCCGAGGCCGCCGCACTGCTGGCAAACCTCGAGTCTGATATTGATGCCTATAAGCAGGTGCAGGATCAGTACGCGCAGCAGGAGCAGGCCGTGCAGTCGCAGATCGACAAGCAGGTCGAGGAGCTGCGCCGTCAGGAAGAGCAAAACAAGAAAAACGACCCGAGCTATGATCCGGGCAAGGCCAACGGCGCAACCGGCTCCATGATGTGGCCGTGCCCGTCCTGCCACACGATCACGTCGCCCTTCGGCTGGCGTTATCACCCGATCTATCAGACGCAGAAGTATCACTCCGGTGTGGATATCGGCGCGAGCTACGGCGCGACGATCGTCGCGGCTGACGGCGGCACGATCATCACGGCGGGCAGCGTATCCGGCTACGGCAACTGCGTGGTCATCAACCACGGCAACGGCATTACCACGCTCTACGGCCATATGAGCTCCATCGCCGTGTCCGTCGGTCAGAAGGTCTCCAAGGGGCAGACGATCGGCTATGTCGGCTCGACCGGCAACTCCACCGGTCCGCATCTGCACTGGGAGGTCACGGTCAACGGTGTGCGCCAGAACCCGCTCAATTATGCGACCTGATCGCACATATTTTGACGGAATGTAACTGCCGGGCAGCCGGAAAATGGCTGCCCGGCACATCTGCTGCATTGGGGGCTGCCCGATGCAGACGAAAAACAGATGCGGAGGGATCGTATGGACGAACACAAAACGCAGCAGCCGGAGCCGGAAATCGTGCCCGCACGCAGAAAAAGCGGCAGAATGCGCAGCTGGAAGGCGAGTATCCTGGCCTGTGTGATCTGCATTCTGGTCACGGCGCTGGTTACGTCGCTGATCTTTGTCGGCAAATTCGGCGGCAGCCGCAACTATAAGCTCGCGCTCAAATTCGCGCAGGTCAAGCAGGTCGTCGATAAAAACTACATCGGCGATGCCGACGACACGGCCATCAGCGATGCCGCGTCGAGCGCGATCATCAGTGCGATCGGCGACAAATGGAGCTATTACATGACGGCCGAGGAATATAAGGCCTATCAGATGTACTCAAACAATGAGTACGCAGGTATCGGCGTGACCATTCAGCTCGACGATAAGACGAAGGGCTTCCGCATCACTGCCGTGACGAGCGACTCGCCTGCGGCGAATGCCGGACTCAAGCAGGGGGACATCATCCTCTCGATCGACGGCGAGGACGTCACGGGCAAGACCCTCTCGGAGGTGCAGACCATCATCCGCGCCAAGCTCAACAAGACGCTCAAGCTTACCGTGCAGGATACGGCCGGCAAGAGCCGGACGGTCACACTTGACTGTACGGTTATTTATACCGATCCTGTGACCTATAAGCTCATGGACAACGGCGTCGGCTATGTCCGCATCCGCAACTTTGAGACCGGCGGCGGCACGCGCGCCGTGCAGGCGGTCGACAAGCTGCTCGATCTCGGCGCAAAGTCGCTGGTGTTCGATCTGCGCGACAACCCCGGCGGTCTGCTCTCGGAGCTCATCACGATCCTCGACCACCTGCTGCCGCAGGGTGACCTGTTTGTGAGTGTGGACGGCAGCGGGAAAGAGACCGTTACGCAGAGCGACAGCGTCTGCGTCAAGGTGCCGATGGCGGTCATCGTCAACGGCAACACATACAGTGCGGCGGAGTTTTTCGCGGCCGCGCTGCGTGAATATGACTGGGCGACCATCGTCGGCCAGAACACGACCGGCAAGGGCCGCAGTCAGACGACCATCGCGCTTCCGGACGGCAGTGCCGTGCACATTTCGAGCCGCAAATACCTCACGCCCAATCGTGTGGATCTGTCCGAGCAGGGCGGTCTCGTGCCGGATGTGGTCGTGGCACCGGGTGCGGACAGTGAGGTCGATGCACAGCTGGAGGCGGCGCTCTCCGCGGTGCGCTGAATGAAATCGTAACCACTGAAATTTCAATGATATAAGGAGACGGATTATGGCGATCGACAGCAGATATAGAATGAGTCAGGAGCGTCTGGACACGCTCAAGGAAGAACTGCACTACCTCGAGACGACCCGTGAGAAGGAAGTCGCGGAGCTCATCAAGGAAGCGCGCTCCTTCGGCGACCTGTCGGAAAACAGCGAGTATGACGAGGCCAAGACCGAGCAGGGCAAGCTCTATTCCCGTATTGCCGAGCTCAATGACCTGATCGAGAACGCTGACGTTGTGGAGAAGGTCGAAGTCGCGGCGGACGTTGTGACCATCGGCAGCCGCGTGCGCGTGCTCGACGTGGATGAGGACGTGGAAGAGGAGTACACGATCGTCGGCTCGCAGGAGGCCAACCCCATGGACGGCCGCATTTCGGACGACAGTCCGTTCGGCTTTGCGCTCAAGGGCCACAAGGTCGGCGAGACTGTCACGGTCGCAGCTCCGGTCGGCGAGCTGCAGTTCAAGATCATCGCCGTCGAAAACGAAAACTGAGGAGCCCGCCATGAACGAAGAGAGAAACAACCAGCCCCAGGCGGCAGAGCCGTCCCTGTCGGAGATCCTTCAGGTGCGCCGTGATAAGCTCAAGGCGCTGCAGGATGCGGGGCGCAACCCCTTTGAGCAGACGCGCTTTGCGCGCAGTGCCTACTCTGCGGATATCAAGGAAGATTTTGAAGCCTATGACGGCAAGACCCTGCAGGCGGCAGGCCGCATCATGTCCAAGCGCGGCATGGGCAAGGCCATCTTCTGCGACATTCAGGACGACCGCGGGCAGATCCAGCTCTACGTCCGCAAGGACGCCGTCACGGAGCAGGAGTTTGCCGATTTCCGCAAGTATGACATCGGCGATATCATCGGTGTGAGCGGCTACGCGTTCAAGACCAAGACGGGGGAGATCTCCATCCACGTGCAGCAGGTCACACTGCTCAGTAAGTCCCTGCGCCCGCTGCCGGAGAAGTTCCATGGCATGACGAACATGGAGCTGCGCTACCGTCAGCGCTATGTGGATCTGATCATGAACCCCGAGAGCAAGCGCAATTTCCAGATCCGCAGCCGGTTCGTGGCCTACCTGCGCCGCTATCTCGACGGCCTCGGCTTCATGGAGGTCGAGACCCCCGTGCTCAGCCCCATCGCCGGCGGCGCGACGGCGCGCCCGTTCATCACGCACCACAACACGCTCGACATTGATATGTATATGCGCATCGCGACCGAGCTGCATCTCAAGCGCCTGATCGTCGGCGGCATTGAGCGCGTGTATGAGGTCGGCCGCATCTTCCGCAACGAGGGCATGGACACCAAGCACAACCCGGAGTTCACGACCTGCGAGCTCTATCAGGCCTACACAAACCTCGACGGTATGATGGACATTCTCGAGGGCATCCTCTCCGGCGCTGCCAAGGAGATCCTCGGCACGTATCAGCTGCAGTGGCTCGGCCACGACGTAGACCTCACACCGAGCTGGCGCCGCGTGACCATGGCAGACGCTGTCAAGGACGTCACGGGAGCCGACTTTATGGCGATCATTGGCGACGCGGACGCGGCGGTCGCGCTCGCCAAGAGTGTCGGCGTGGACATGGAAAACGTCGCCCGTACGTGGGGCAACGCACTCTATGAGACCTTCGACCAGAAGGTCGAGGCCACGCTCATCCAGCCGACGTTTATCACCATGTATCCTGTGGAGGTCAGCCCGCTTGCCAAGCGCAGCCCTGAGCAGCCTGCGCTCACCGAGCGCTACGAGATGTTCATCTGCGGCTGCGAGATGGGCAATGCCTTCTCCGAGCTCAACGACCCCATCGACCAGTATCAGCGCTTCAAGGCGCAGGCCGAGAAGCGCGCCAACGGTGACGAAGAGGCCAACATGATGGATGAGGACTTCGTCATGGCGCTCGAGTACGGCATGCCGCCCACCGGCGGCCTCGGCTTCGGCATCGACCGCTGCGCCATGCTGCTGTGCGGCGCAAGCTCCATCCGCGACGTGATCCTGTTCCCCACCATGAAGCCGCTGGATTCCGACAAGAAGCCCGAAATGGCCGAGGACAAGCCGGTCGAGGCCGCGCCCGCCGCGCCCGCAGTGGAGGAGAAGATCGATTTTTCCAATGTGGAGATCGAGCCGCTGTTTGCTGATTTTGTGGACTTTGACACCTTCTCCAAGAGCGATTTCCGCGCCGTGAAGGTCAAGGCCTGCGAAGCCGTGAAGAAGTCGAAGAAGCTTCTGAAGTTCACGCTCGACGACGGTACCGGCGAGGATCGCGTGATCCTGAGCGGCATTCATCAGTATTACGAGCCGGAGGAGCTGGTTGGAAAGACCTGCATCGCCATTACGAACCTGCCGCCCCG
>OKSH01001846.1_pt1 | contig 17483 bp, 14 predicted proteins | sample 1601231 | NCBI WGS metagenome assembly OKSH01 (sample SAMEA3541596, study PRJEB24748) | human gut metagenome | biome: human gut; feature: human-associated habitat; material: faeces | place: China | collected 2012 | reverse complement strand
GCTCAAATTGTAGTATACTTAAAATGTAGAGTATCTCCGGCCTGCCGCCGGGGCAAAGGGCATGGGGCCTCTTGGTTCTGGGATGCCCTATCCTTCCAACCAAGAGGAGGCTGTTTATGAGCAAACTCACCCCATCCAAACAGGATTATCTGGAGGCGATCCTCGACCTTTCGGTCCAGGGTGCACCGGTGCGCTCCATCGACGTGGCCAACGCCCTGGGCTTTTCCCGGGCCAGCGTCAGCCGGGCAATCGGCCTCCTCCGGGCGGACGGTTTCCTTCTCCAGCAGCCCTATGGGGGGATCACCCTCACCGACTTGGGCCGCCGGGAGGCCATAAAGGTTCGTCGCCGCCACGACCTGCTGAAATACTACCTGATCCACATTCTACTGGTGCCGGAGGAGATCGCCGAGGAGGATGCCTGCCGGATGGAGCATGTGGTCAGCTCCACCACTCTGGAACAGATCGAAGCCGCCGCCACCCAGCATATGAAGGAGTTTCACGGCGGCAGGTAGCCATGTGCTGTCCCCCGGTTTATCCTGTTTCCTCCGTGTTTCCTTCCCTATTTTAGCAACCAAAAAAGGCTTCCCCACATGGGGAAGCCTTTTTGACTTTGTTTTTACTGGGCATCCAAAATCCGGATGGCTTCGGCGATCAAGTCGGCGCCGTTGGCCAGATTCTTGGGGTCGGTGTACTCCCGGGGGCTGTGGGTGTAGCCCTCGTGGCTGGGGATGAAGATCATGCCAGTGGGCCAGATCTTGGCAAAGATCATGGTGTCGTGGCCTGCACCGGAGGGCAGGACTACGCTCTTAAGTCCCAGGTTTTTGGCGCCGGTGGTCAATGCATTCATGATGGCAGGCGTGTTGGGGGTCGGCGGGGTGTTGGAGAAGACCTCCTGTTCCACCTTGACCCGGTAATCCTTCTCCACCTGGGCGATCTTTTCCGCCAAATAGGCGTCCAGCTCATCGAAGTTCTTCTTGTCGCCACTGCGGAAGTCCACCGAGAACACCGCCCGAGAGGGGATAGCGTTGATCTCGCCGGGGTGGAAATCCATCTTGCCGCAGGTGACTGTCGCTTTGCCCACATAATTCTTGGCCACATGCTCTGACAGGTCGGAGACGATGCGGCAGGCAGCCAGGCCGGCGTCTTTCCGCTTGGCCATGGGGGTGGAGGGATGGGAGACCTCGCCGCGGACGGTGATGGTCTTCCAGTAGCAGCCGAAGATCCCGTCCACCACGCCCAGGTCGATGCCCTCGTCCTCAAAATATCCCAGCTCAATGGCTGCGTATTGGGGGGCGTAGAAGATGGAATGGGCTACCTCGTTGAGGACCAGCGGGGTGTTGCCTGAGGATGAACTGCCGGATGATTTTGAACAGCCGGTTAGGGCAGCGGCGCCCATAGCTGCTGCCAGAAGAATGCTAATTGCTTTTTTCATCAATATGCTCCTTATATGATTTGGTATATTATAGTCTATTAGGGCTGGAGGGAATCGGTGAATAAAACATTGGGAACTGAGAAATTAGTTTTAATTGCCTGTGATGTCAAAAAATGATATGATTGACAGTAGTCATGTAAATAGAGGACAGCGGCCGGATTATTTAGGAAAGGAAGCATTTGTATTCATGAATGATTCATTACAATATTACAACCAACATGCAAAAGAATTTTCTGACAGCACAAGGGATGTGGAGTTTAAGGAGATGCAGGAGCGTTTCCTGGTGTATCTGAAGCCGGGAGCCAGAATCCTGGATTTCGGGTGCGGCTCCGGCAGAGATACGAAGTATTTCCTGGACAGGGGATTTGAGACGGATGCCGCGGATGGTTCGGAAGAACTGGTCAGGATAGCGTCTGAATATACAGGAATTGAAGTGAGGCTGATGTATTTTCAGGATTTAGATGAAAAGGAAGCCTATGATGGAATCTGGGCATGTTCTTCCATCCTGCATCTGGCTTATAGAGAACTGGAGGATGTGTTTATCAAAATGGCCCGTGCTTTGACATCACATGGAATACTGTATACATCCTTCAAGTATGGTACAGCTGAGGGTGAGCGCAATGGCCGTTATTTTACGGATATGACGGAAGAAAAGATGGATAAGCTGTTAAAAGATGTAAATTTATTTGACATATTGGAAATGTGGGTAACGAGTGATGTCCGTCCGGGGAGAGCAGAAGAAAAATGGCTGAACATGATATTGAGGAAAAAATAGAATCGTTGAGGCGGTTTCAAAAGGAAATCGGGCCCTGTGAGGTCATTACCGGGGGCAGGGATAAAAAAAGATTTCTGTTATACCAGCTGGAGCTCAGCATGCTAAAGGCTGAGCGGATTGATATGATTGTGTCGTTTCTCATGGAGTCCGGAGTGCGTATGATTCTGGATGATTTGGAGCAGGCGCTGAATCGCGGAGTGAAAATCAGAATCCTGACCGGAAATTATCTGGGAATTACACAGCCGGGGGCATTGTGTCTAATAAAGGACCGGCTGGGAGACCGGGTGGACCTTCGGTTTTACAACGAAAAGGGACGGTCGTTTCACCCTAAAGCCTACATATTCCGAAGAAAGGATTTAGGGGAAATATACATTGGTTCATCCAATGTATCACGCAGCGCCCTCACATCCGGTATAGAATGGAACTATCATTTTGATGACAGGCGGGACAGCCGGAATTTTCATCAGTTTTGCGGCACTTTTGAGGATCTGTTTTATAACCACTCCATCGTCATAAATGATGAGGTTCTGAAACAATATTCCAAAGAGTGGAAAAGACCGGCGGTTATCCGGGATATGGAACGGTATGACAGCCTTGACGACGAGACGGACGGGGAAGTGGTATTTCAGCCAAGAGGAGCACAGATAGAAGCTCTGTACGCTCTGAAAAACAGCCGATTGGAAGGATCGGAGAAGGCATTGATCTGCGCCGCCACAGGTATTGGAAAAACATATCTGGCTGCGTTTGATTCTCAGCCTTATGAAAGAGTCCTGTTTGTGGCCCACCGGGAAGAAATACTGAAGCAGGCAGCAGAAAGCTTCAGGAATGTGAGACATTCCGATGATTATGGCTTTTTTTATGGTAAAGAGAAAACAAGGGATAAATCCGTGATTTTCGCTTCTGTTTCCAGTTTGGGTAAAACAGATTATCTCAACGAATCATACTTTGCCAGGGATTATTTTGATTATATTGTTATTGACGAATTCCATCATGCTGTTACAGACCAGTATAAAAAAATCATGGAATATTTTAAGCCCCGGTTCCTGTTAGGGCTGACAGCTACACCGGAGAGAATGGATGGAAGAAATATATACGCGCTATGCGATTATAACGTACCTTATGAGATTGGCCTGAAGGATGCTATTAACAAAGGTATGCTGGTACCATTTCATTATTATGGAATTCTGGACGAGACAGTGGACTATTCCAAGATACGCATTGTAAAAGGAAAATACGATGAGGAAGAACTGACAAAGGAATTCATAAAGGGCAGGCAGTACGAACTGATTTATAAATACTATATGAAATACCGCTCAAAAAGGGCGTTGGGATTTTGCTGTTCACGCAGACATGCGGAGCAGATGGCAAAGGAATTCTGCCGTCGCAATATTCCGGCGGCAGCTGTATACAGCGATTCAGACGGCGAGTATGCTGTTGAGAGAAGTGAAGCAATAGAGAAGCTTAAGTGTGGTGAGTTAAAGGTTATATTTTCTGTGGATATGTTCAATGAAGGGTTAGATATCAGCGAAATTGATATGGTTATGTTTTTGAGGCCCACAGAATCCCCGGTGGTATTTCTCCAGCAGCTTGGGCGGGGGCTGCGTAAAAGCTGGGATAAGGAATACCTGAATGTACTGGATTTTATCGGTAATTATGAAAAAGCAGGCTCGGCACCGTTCTTTTTAAGCGGAAGAAGTTATTCAAGTGCGGAAGCCGGAAGAATGCAGCAGCAGGATTTTGAGTATCCGGATGACTGTCTGGTTGATTTCGACCTGCGTCTGATTGATTTATTCCATGAGATGGCAAAGAAGAGGGCGAAAAAGGAAGATCGGGTCCGCGGTGAATACTTCCGTATTAAGGAGATGCTGGGCGGCAGAGTGCCGGCCCGTATGGATTTGTTTACCTATATGGAGGAAGAAATACTCCAGATATGTAATGGTTTGCAGAACAGTCCGTTTAAGCATTATCTGAGGTATTTGGATAGCCTGGGTGAGCTGGGAGACAGAAACCGTGCCATATTTAATAGTATTGGCAACGATTTTCTGGAGATGCTGGAGACCACGCAAATGACCAAGTCCTATAAGATGCCGGTCCTTTTGGCATTTTATAACAATGGCAATGTCAAAACTCAGATTGATGAGGATGATATATACCGGGGCCATAAGGAGTTTTATTATACGGCAAATAACTGGAAGGATTTAGCGAAAGATAAGAGTACAAGTGACTTCCGTACATGGGATAAGAAACGCTGTACCAGAGAAGCCTTAAAAAACCCGGTCCGCTTTTTGCTGCAGTCCGGAAAAGGTTTTTTTGTGCGTAAAGAGGGCTATGTACTGGCTCTGAATCCGCAGTTATATGAGGCGGTGGAAATGGACGGGTTTTCCCAACAGATGAAGGATGTGATTGACTACCGGACCATGGATTATTACCGGAAGCGGTATGAAGGGAAAACAGAATAAGCATTAGACAGATGAATCGGTTGATGTAAAGCGCCGGTATTATTACTGCAATATTCCTTTGCGGTAACAATACCGGCGCTTTTACACTGTTCCTTCCTGCCCGTGCAGATAGCTGCCCGCAGCCAACACCCGCCCCGCCCTTTAAGATATTCTGCACTACCTATGCCAAATCCCATCCCATCACCCAAACAAATATTCAACAAAAACCCTTGACAATACCGATAAAATGTAGTAAATATAAATATAAGGACATGTTATGGACATGACCGAAACTAGAAAATCCAAAAGACTGCAGCTTTTGGAAAGGGGAATAACCAAGGAGGTCAGAATGAACGAAAGTGTTAATTATTTGGATTATGCCAACAGCCCTCTGATGTGGGCAGCAGCGGCTTTGGCAGTAGCGGTGGTAGTATTTCAGTCAATTCTGTTTATGAAAAGGTCTATAAAGGCAGCCAGCGAGTCGGCCCTCACCACGGACCAGGTACATAAGGCAATCAAGAGCAGCGTGATATCATCCATTGGCCCGTCCGTAGTAATCCTGGTCACCATGATATCCCTGCTGGTTACCATGGGTGCGCCGGTGGCGTGGATGCGTCTGTCATTTATCGGTTCTGTTAACTATGAGGCCATGGCGGCCGGATTCGGCGCCCAGGCCATGGGAAAGACACTTCAGACCATGGATACCATGGCATTTGCCTGCGGCGTATGGACCATGGTGTGCGGTTCGCTGGGCTGGCTGATTTTTACCTTCCTGTTCTGCGATAAGATGGACAAGGTTAACCACTTAATGTCAAAGGGCAATGCCAAGATGGTTCCCATCATTTCCGCAGGCGCCATGCTGGGTGCGTTTGCCAACCTGGCTTCCGGCAACTTCTTTACGGCAGAGGGTTCCCTTACCTTCACCAACGCACCGGCAATCGCTACCATAGCTGGCTGTGTTATCATGATGGTACTGGTGAAGCTGTCAAGGGCCAGGGATATCGCTTGGCTCAGGGAGTGGGCATTTGCAATTGCCATGTTCAGCGGCATGTTCATCGGATATGCTGTCAGCGTAATCTAAGGAGGGTTAGAAGATGAAAAACGATTATTATTCTGGTACATATATCCCCGGAATCGTGAAATGGGGAAAGATTACACTGCTGCTGGGCATTTTCGCAGGATTCCTTCCGGCTCTTGTGATGGCCTTCCGGGGCTATATGCCTCCGGTGTCCGCCATTATCGCCGGCACCCTGATGCAGATCAGCGTAAGCGGAGCATTTTACATTGTTGAGCCCATTTCTTATTTCCCGATTCTGGGCATTCCGGGTACCTACCTGACCTTCCTTTCAGGCAATACCTCCAATATGCGTGTGCCGTGTTCTTCCGTGGCACAGGAGGCGGCCGGAGTGGAGATGGGTACGGAGGAAGGCTCCATTATTTCCACCATTGGTATTGCAACGTCCATTCTTGTCAATGTGGTGATTCTTACCGTGGGGGCTGTTGCGGGCAGCGTTATCCTGAACATTCTCCCTGCGCCTGTGAAGGAAGCCCTTAATTTCCTGCTTCCCGCGCTTTTCGGCGCTGTATTCGGACAGTTTGCCGCAACACGTCCCAAACTGGGCGTGGTGGCTGCCATCATCGCCATCGGAATGAACTGGCTCATGAAGCTGGGCTTCTTAAGCTTCATACCGGGCAACCCATCCTATGTGGTTATTCTGGTAGCTGTATTTGGCTCCATCTACGCCGGCAAGCTTCTTTACAAGAAAGAGCTTCAGGTTGACTGATAAGCAGGGACTGACAGGCAGAAACTGACAGACAGAAACTGACAGGCAGAAACTGAAAGGCATAAACTGATAGACAGAGAATAATAGGCAGAGACAGATAAGAAAAAGAGATAGACAAGAAAAAGGGACAGACAAGAAATAGGGATAGGATACTTTGCACAAGCGCCCGGGACATGGGCGCTAAGTGCATATGAAGGCTTATATAATGAGGAGGATGACTATGCTGTCACGCGAGCGGATGCAGGAACGTTTTTTGGAATTGGTTCAGATTTACAGCCCTTCCGGCGGGGAGAAGGAGCAGTGCCAATGGCTTATGGACTATTTTAAGGAGAGAGGAATCGAGGCTTCCATAGATGAAGCCGGGAAGGCATATGGAGGAAACGGCGGAAATATTATCGCCCATGTCAAGGGAGAGCCCTGCAATCCTCCCTTCTGTTTTGTGGCCCATCTGGACCAGATTGAGCCGTGTAAGGATGTGAGGCCGGTGGTGGATGGCCATATCATCCGCACGGACGGCACCACCACCCTGGGAGGCGATGATAAGGGGGCTGTGGCCTCCATACTGGAAATCGTTGAGGATATTGTGGAGACCAACAGGCCACACAAGGAGTTTTATATCATGTTTACCGTTTCTGAGGAGACAAGCATGCAGGGGACCAAACACATGGACCCGTCCCGCCTGCCATGCAAGAACATGGTCATAGCAGACGCCACAGGACCGGCAGGAATCATTGCCTATAAGGCCCCGGCCATGGAGGCCATAAGGTGCACGGTGAGAGGCCGTAAGGCCCATGCAGGCATAGAACCTGAGAAGGGAATCAATGCTGTCGTGGCAGCGTCCAGGGCAATCAGCCGGATGCATATTGGGCGGATAGACCAGGAGACCACATCCAATATCGGGCGGATCGAGGGAGGGGCAGCCACCAATATCGTGACAGATGAAGCGACATTTACCGCCGAGATACGTTCCCACAGCATGGATAAGCTTAAAAATGAAGTGGCCCACATGGAGGAATGCCTGAAAACAGCCTGCCTGGAGATGGGGGCCGCCTATGAAATGGAACATGAACTGGCATATCCTTCCCTGGAGGTAAGTCTTGACAGTGATTTGTACCGCATGACAGCCCAAGCCATGGAGAAGGAGGGAATCGAACCCAGGCCCATGGTTATCGGCGGCGGCAGCGACGGCAATATATTGGCCGGATACGGCTGCAGCAGCCTTATATTAAGCGTTGGCATGATGGACGTACATACTGTGCAGGAAGCATTGGATATGGATGAACTGTGGAAGGCCACCAGGGTCATGAGCCGGATGACAGAACTGTAAGTATAGATGACAAGGAATGATGATATGGACAAAGAAGAACTGAAACAGAGATGCCTTAATGTGATTGAGGAACACCAGGACGAAATCATTGCCCTGGGAATGGAAGCTTATAAAACGCCGGAGCTGGGCTTTAAGGAGTTCAGGACGGGAAAACTTATGGAGGAAGCCTTTTTAAAGCTTGGACTGGAGCCGGAGACAGGTGTATCCTATACAGGCTGCCGTGTGTCCTCCGGTCCCAAGGGAAACGGTCCCAGGGTGGCGGTGATGGGAGAGCTGGACTGCATCATGTGCGACTCCCACCCGGATGCAGCTGAGGGCGGAATGGTTCATGCCTGCGGGCATAATGTGCAGCTGGCAAACATGTACGGGGCAGCCATAGGTATCCTTACGTCAGGCGTCATGGAGCACCTGGGGGGCGCCGCTGACTTTATAGCCATACCGGCAGAGGAATGTGTGGATTATGAGTACAGAAACCGCCTCATGAGTCAGGGAACCATCCACTATCTGGGAGGAAAGCAGGAGCTTATGTACCGCGGAGGCCTGGACGATACGGATATGGTTCTTCAGTGCCATATGATGGAGATGGAGCCGGGAAAATGCTGTATCCTGGACACCAAGGGCAATGGATTCATCAGCAAGACCGTGCATTTCCTGGGAAAGGCGGCTCACGCCGGGTTTGCCCCGGAACAGGGAATCAATGCCCTGAACATGGCGGAGCTGGCTATGAACAATATTCATGCACTGAGGGAAACCTTCAGAGACGAGGACAAGGTGCGGGTAAGCATTGTAATCAAGGAGGGCGGAGGCCTGGTAAATGTGGTGCCGGAGCGTGTTACCATGGAAATCATGGTCCGTGCCTTTACCATTGACGCCATGGAGGATGCCTCCCATAAGGTGAACCGGAGCATGAAGGCAGCAGCCATGGCGTTGGGGGGCAAGGTGGAGATTCACGACTGTATCGGCTATCTGCCTCTGAACACGGACCGTCAGATTGCACGATTGTACCGTGACAACATGATGGCTTACGAACATGCCGGGGAAGATGCGTTTGTGGAGGACTGGGAGACAGCCGGCTCCACGGACCTGGGAGACATTTCCCAGATCATGCCCTGTATGCATATCTGGGCAGGCGGTATAAAGGGCGTTCTCCACACGGAGAATTACCGGATGGACGACCCGTACACCGCCTACATTGTGCCAGCCAAGATGATGGCCCTTACCATCATTGATCTGCTGTGGGATGAGGGCGCTAAAGGAAAGGAAATCATAAGGGATTTCCGGCCCGCACTGACAAAGGAAGAATATCTAAATCTCTTAAAAGACCATCAGGTGGTTGATTTATACGACGCTTCTGATTTATAATCGGTATAAGGCGCGCTGTGCGCAAAGAATCGGGAGGTTGACAGTATAAATGATAGTGGGAGTAGTGGGGCCAAGGGAATCCTGCGTAATCATCAGGAAAGCAATACAGCAGATTGACCAGAGTCATGAGGTGCGTTTATATACAAGAGAGCTGGTAAGGGAGGCCGTGGATGTCATTGACACCTGTGAGCAGGAGTGCGACGGCGTGATATTTACCGGAAGCGGTATCTGCGACTATGTGCTGGGGCATCACCAGATGCAGAAACCTTACACATACATCAGACGGTCCGCCAGCAGTATTGCGGAAGTATTTCTGAAAATGGTCAGGGAAGGACGGGAAATCGACACCTTCAGTATTGACGTGGTGGAGAAGCAGATTATTGAGGATATCCTGGATGCCTTTCACATACAGCCCAGGAATATATATACCTGCCCGCTGCTTGCAGGCGTGGCGGAGGAAGAGTATGTTGCATGGCATATGGAGCTGCTGGAGAAGAAGATGACCGATGTGGCGGTCACTGCTTATGTGGCAGTCTATCATATGATAGAAGAAAAGGGCGGCAGAGTTTTTTACCTGGAGCCCAAACGCTCCCAGGTCAGGGATGCCCTGGCCGATCTGGAAAAGGGCTGGGCCCTGGCCCAGGCAGAGTATTCGCAGATTGCGGTGGAATTGATACAGATGTCCAACTTCCCGGAGAAGGAGGACCAGTATTACAGTGCCATGGCAAGCAAGGCTGAATTTGAAGTGGAACTGATACGCTACGTAAGGGGAATCCAGGGATCTGTATTCCCCTTTGGGCGTGATGAATACGTGATTTACGCCAACTCCGGGGTGGTGAAGGGAAAAAAGAACCACAAGGACCTGAGGATTCTTCAGAGGGAGGGAAAGAACCTGGGTTTGGTGGTAAATGCAGGTCTGGGTATGGGACTGACGGCTTACCAGGCAGAGATGCATGCCAGGAAAGCCCTGGAATATTCTCTTGGCAAGGGGGATGGAGGAATCTTTCAGATTGATGAGGGAGAGAAGATTCATGGCCCGCTGGGCCTGGAGCAGCAGCTTCAGTACAGCATGATATCCTTTGACCCCAAAATACAGACGATTTCCGAAAAGACCGGACTCAGTATGGAATCCATTTTGAAAATTCAGGCTATTGCGGATGTGAGGAAGAGCTATGTGTTTGACGCTTCGGAGCTGGCGGAATGTCTGGGCATCACGGTCAGGAGCGCCAGGCGGATTCTCAGCAAGATTCAGGCAGCCGGCCTGGGGACGGTCTGCGCCAGGGAAAGCGCTGCCAAGGGCGGCCGCCCCAGGGCTTTGGTGGAGCTGAATTTCGGTCTCCGGGATAAGACTGATAAGGATTAGCTGATAAGGATGAATAACTGTTCCGGTTGTCACTGCGCTGTATTTCTGATAAAATGGTTCCATGGAAACGCATAAGCAGATAAGCGGAAATAAAGAATCGGATACAGGAGAGAAAAGGCGATGGACTACAAGATTATCGTACTGGATTTGGACGGTACACTGACCAACCGTGACAAAATCATCACACCCAGGACAAAAGAGGCCCTGATGAATGCCCAGGAAGCGGGAAACGTGGTGGTGCTGGCATCCGGGCGGCCCACGGCCGGCGTGGAGCCGTTGGCAAGGGAGCTGGAGCTGTCACGTTTCGGCAGCTATATCCTGTCCTATAACGGCGGAATGATCACAAATTGTAAGACAGGTGAAACCGTGTTTTCTTCACTGCTGCCCAGGGAGTCCAATCAGAAGATCATCGGGCTGGCAGAGGAGCACAGGGTAGATATCCTTACTTATGAGGGTGAGGAAATTATTACTAGCAATGTGGAATGTCCCTATGCCATTGCCGAGTCCAACATCAACCACCTGCCCCTGCGTCAGGTGGAAGACATGAAGTTCTATGTGGATTTTAAAGTACCCAAGTTCCTGATGCTGGATGACGGCGATTACCTGGTGACTGTGGAGCCTAAGGTAAAGGCTGCCATGGGCCGCGATTTCAGCGTGTACCGTTCCGAGCCGTATTTCCTGGAAATCATGCCAAAGGGAATTGATAAGGCCCGGTCGCTGGCCCGTCTGCTGGAAGTGCTGGGGCTTGACCGGGAGCAGATGATAGCCTGCGGCGACGGTTACAATGACCTGACTATGATTAAGTATGCCGGTCTGGGCGTGGCTATGGAAAATGCTGTTCTCCCGGTGAGGCAGGCCGCTGATTATATCACCGCATCCAATAATCACGACGGCGTGGGACTTGTGGTTGAGAAGTTCATGCTGTCCTGAAAGGGACAGGGAAAATAGCAGAAAACATACCTGGAAAAAGTGCGGAGAAAGCGCCGGAAAAAATGCCCTTATAAAATCTCCCGTCACGTATGGACTTTCAGACTTTAATATGCTAAAATGAACAAGTATGGGGCTTATATGACCTGTAATCATTTTACAATATACATGCGGAAGGGGAAGTCCGTATGAATTATAAGGAGAGATAACCAGGACATGAACAAGAAAATTAAAACAGAAGCAGTGGACCATCTATTTGATGCCATACTAACTTTAAAAACTCCGGATGAATGTTATAAGTTTTTCGAGGATGTGTGTACCATCAATGAACTGCTGTCCCTGTCCCAGCGCTATGAAGTGGCCAAGATGCTGCGGGAAGGCAAGACCTACCTGGAGATTGCGGAGAAAACAGGCGCATCCACCGCTACCATCAGCCGGGTAAACCGTTCGCTAAATTATGGAAGTGACGGATACGACATGGTGTTCGCCAGGCTCACAGGGGGAACGCAGGCAGACAAAGGGGATAATGAAAGCTGAGTATGATAAAGGGTGTATTAAAAAACGGATATTGCGGCAGGATTATTGCTGCGATATCCGTTTTGTTTTCTATAGGTATGCCGGCAGCCCCGGCAATCCATTTTTTGTCCGCCAAGGCGGGGCTGACAGGTTATGGAGTTTATTTCTTGCGGGGGGCAGGCGCATCCTCCCTGAGCTGATCCGCGATCATTTCAATCATCTGTGTCTTCAGATACACGTCAAAGGACAGCTCGCAGATAAAAGCAAACAGCTTCAGATATTCCCTGTCCTTGTCATCCACAGGAGCATCTGAAAATGTATCCTGGGCACGGGCAAACTTAGCCGCCACATCAGACTTCAGATTATCCATCTCGCCCTTTTCCAAAGTAAATACTTCGTTGTAGATATCTTCCAGGGACAGCTGGGATGTCTGGCCTGAGAAATGCTTTGATGTAATAGGACGGAAAAGCTCTTCAATATCACTAAAGGATAGAAGGCTTTTAAAATAATATATGAACACAAGCATCAGCATGTGGTCCTTGGAATACTTCTTCTTCACCGGGGGAGGCAGAAGATTATTCTTGGCATAATTGTTAATCATGGTCTTGGTCAGGACTTTATCACCCGGATGGCGTCTCATATCTTTTAAATGGCTGTCCATGAAGGTGGTAACCTGGTCCATGTACAAATCAATATCAGGAATCTCGTCCGCCTTGACATGGGACAGGTTCCCCAGATAGGAAAACAGGTCCTGCAGACGTTCTTCATTTGTCTTCATCTATGTGTCACCTCTGTCATTCTTATCACATTGCTATATCTATTATATAGTATTGAATACTAGATGACAAGGGGGAAATGAAAATCTATGCGGGTTTATAGGGGAATGCCTGTAAGACAGGAAACAGGAGATATGGCAATGGAGAGACAGCTGCCTGTAATGCGGCTGCAATCGTCCGAAAGGCAGGTCTTGCAGGATGGGGTTCAGAATGGTATACTTAATAAACATAATTGCAGTTAAAAAGGCGGTACATAATTTATGAGTATTTACGATACATTGAATCCCATGCAGAAGGAGGCAGTCCTTCAAACGGAAGGGCCTCTCCTTATTTTAGCTGGGGCCGGTTCCGGAAAGACCAGGGTGCTGACCCACAGGGTGGCATACCTGATTGAGGAGAAGCAGGTGAACCCTTGGAATATACTGGCCATCACATTTACCAACAAGGCGGCCGGGGAGATGAGGGAAAGGGTGGACCAGCTGGTAGGCTTTGGGGCTGAGAGCATCTGGGTCAGTACCTTCCACTCCACCTGTGTGCGCATCCTGCGCAGGCATATAGAGTATCTGGGTTACACCACGAATTTTTCCATCTATGACAGCGATGATCAGAAAACCCTGATGAAACAGGTGTTCAAGGCCATGGATGTGGATACCAAGCAGTTCAAGGAGCGTTCCGTGTTAGGCACCATATCCTCTGCGAAGGACAAGCTCATCGGTCCTGAGGAATTCCTGTTAAATGCAGGGCAGGACTTCAGACAGCGCAGGATTGGGGAGATATATAAGGAGTATCAGAAGCGTCTTAAGAAGAACAATGCACTGGATTTCGACGATCTCATTGTAAAGACAGTGGAATTATTCCAGAATAACAGCGAGGTCCTGAATTATTATCAGGAGCGGTTTAAGTATATCATGGTGGATGAGTACCAGGATACCAACCTGGCCCAGTTCAAGCTGGTCAGCCTGCTGGCTTCCAAGTACAGGAACCTGTGTGTGGTGGGGGATGACGACCAGTCCATTTACCGGTTCAGGGGGGCGGATATAGGGAATATTCTGAGCTTTGAGGAGATGTTTCCCGGGGCAAAGGTCATTAAACTGGAGCAGAATTACCGGTCCACCCAGAACATACTGAATGCGGCCAACGGCGTTATACGCCACAACCGCGGGCGTAAGGATAAGACCCTGTGGACTGCCAACGGCGAAGGGGATTTGATTCGTTTTAAACAGTTTGACACAGCCAGAGAGGAAGCGGACTTTGTGGCCAGGGAGATAAGGGACAGCGGTTATGCCTATCAGGAGCAGGCTGTGCTCTACCGCACCAATGCCCAGTCCCGTCTTCTGGAAGAGCGGTGTATCTTTTACAACGTACCCTACCGTCTGGTGGGAGGCGTGAATTTCTATCAGAGAAAGGAAATCAAGGATATTCTGGCCTACTTAAAGACCATAGCCAACGGAGTGGATGATTTGTCGGTGCTGCGCATCATCAATGTGCCCAAGCGGGGAATCGGCGCCACCACCATGGGGAAGGTTACCATCTTTGCCTCTGAACATGGTATGAGCCTGTACGATGCTCTCAGGGAGGCCAGGCAGATTCCGGGCTTGGGTAAGGCTGCTGAAAAAATCGGAGCCTTTATAGGACAGATGGAAAGCTTCCGGGCCAGGGCACAGTCAGATGATTACACCATCCAGGACTTGATAGAGGGCATCATGGACGAGACTGGCTACCAGCAGGAGCTGGAGGCAGAGGGAGAGGTGGAGTCCCAGACCAGGCTGGAGAACATAGAGGAGCTGGTCAACAAGGCCGTGAGCTACGAGGAGGACAGCGAGCATCCATCTCTGGATGAATTCCTGGAGCAGGTGGCCCTGGTGGCTGATATAGATAATATGGATGAATCCGAGAACCGGGTCACCCTCATGACCTTGCACAGCGCCAAGGGACTGGAGTTCCCGAAGGTGTACCTGGTAGGCCTGGAGGATGGGCTGTTTCCCAGTATGATGTCCATAAATTCCGATGACAAGACGGACATGGAGGAGGAGCGCCGTCTCTGCTATGTGGGTATCACAAGGGCCAAAAATGAGCTGGTGATTACCAGCGCCAGACAGCGGATGGTCAACGGCGAAACAAGATACTGCAAGCCCAGCCGTTTTATGGAGGAGGTGCCGGGTGAGTTGCTGGAAGAGGAGCGTCTGGAACCAGTGCTGGGAAGCTATGGCAGCCGGAACAATGATGCCGGTGCAGGCGGATTTGGCAAGACCGGTATTTCCGGCGAGGCAGGCCTGCCGTGGAACCAGCCGGCAGTGGGGAATACCCGTACAAGCACCTTTGGAAAGGGATATAACGCATATGCATCCGGATCATCCCAGCCCTTGTCAGGCCGGGGCACCGGCAGCACAGCGGGAAATCCGGGATTTGGCAAGGCATTTACAGTGCAGAAGGCAGTATCCCTGGATTACAGCGAGGGAGACAGGGTCAGGCACATCAAATTCGGAGAGGGAACGGTGAAGTCCATCAGGGACGGAGGTAAGGATTACGAAGTTACGGTGGTATTTGACGGTGCGGGCCAGAAGAAAATGTTTGCATCCTTTGCCAAGCTGAAAAAGGTCTGATGGGTGTGCTGGTATCTGGGATGCCTGGCGGTAAGCGGCATTTGCTCAGAGGAATCGGGCGTCTGCCTGGCTGAAACAGGCATCTGTCTGGCCGAAACAGGCATCTGCCCAGCGGATTTCTGCCGGGACTGGGTTTTAATTAAAAATAGATTGAAACAATTGGATAAAATTTGAATAAATTGGGATAGTAAATCAAGAGCTTCCATGATATAATAATTAAAAACAAGCAAGAGGGCAGCAGTGCTTATATATAAGAAAGGACGTGGGTAGAATGAACAGATTTGACAGAGACAGGTTTGATCAGATGGGCAAAGAGGCATTAAGCCGTGTAGAAGAACTGATGAATTCCAGCAGGATCAATGAACTGCTTCACAAGAGAGAAGAGGACGAGAAGAAAAAGAACTGTATTCTCTGGGTACTGGCCATCATTGGAGCAGTGGCAGCAGTGGCAGGAATTGCATACGCTGTATACCGTTTCTTTACTCCTGATTATCTGGAAGATTTTGAAGATGATTTCGACGATGATTTTGACGATGACTTCTTTGAGGATGAGGAGCCTGAGGAAAAGAAGGCAGAAAAGGCTGAATAGCAGAGGCTGCTTAAGACCATCATAAGATACACAGTAAGATATACAGAAGGATGATAGAACAGGATAGTTGTTGGGACCGCCGCGGAAGTGGCGGTCCTTTTTGGGTCTGGCTTGATGCGGACCCTATTGCATGATATAATGATACGGCAAAAGAGGACCATAAAAAATGCCTAAGCAGCGGGCAGAACGGAGATGTTTTATGAAAAAAGGCGATATTTACGAAGGAACTGTAGAAAAAATCGAATTCCCCAATAAGGGGATCCTTCATATAAATGGTGAGAGAGTAGTGGTAAAGAATGCCATACCAGGCCAGAAAATTCAGTGTGTGATTACCAAGCGGAGAAAAGGGAAGTCGGAAGCCAGAACCCTGGAGATACTGGCGCATTCCCCGGCAGAAAAACCGGAGGAGGCATGTCCCCATTTTGGGATATGCGGCGGCTGTATTTACCAGAGCCTGCCCTATGAAGAACAGTTAAACATTAAAAAGGAGCAGGTAAAATCCCTGCTGGACACCGTGGTAGCGGACGGTACCTATGAGTTCCAGGGAATCAAGGCCAGTCCCATCTCATCAGGATACCGCAACAAAATGGAGTTCTCCTTTGGGGATGAGGTAAAGGATGGTCCGCTGGCATTGGGAATGCACAAGAGGGGAAGTTTTTATGATATTGTAACCACTCCGGAGTGCCGGATTGTACATCCGGATTTTTGCAGAATACTGGTAGCGACAAAAGAATATTTTGAGGAGCTGGGGGTTGCATTCTATAAAAAATTACAGCATCAGGGGTATCTTCGCCATCTGCTGGTCCGGAGGGCGGTAAAGACAGGGGAAATTCTGGTAGACCTGGTGACCAGCACACAGAGGGATTATCTGGGTGAAAGGACGGAGGAAGAGGTACTGGCAGAGTGGACGAAAAAGCTGGTGAGCCTTCCTTTGGACGGCAAGCTGGCGGGCATCCTCCACACAGAAAATGACTCCCTGGCAGATGTGGTTCAGAGCGATGCCACCCACATCCTTTATGGACAGGATTACTTTTACGAAGAACTGCTGGGGCTGCGTTTTCGCATCTCGCCCTTTTCCTTCTTTCAGACCAATTCCCTTGGTGCGGAGGTGTTGTACGATACGGCACGGGGATTCGTAGGCGATACAAAAGACAGGGTGGTATTCGACCTATACAGCGGTACAGGGACCATTGCACAGATACTGGCGCCTGTGGCTAAAAAGGTGGTAGGCGTTGAGATTGTAGAGGAAGCAGTCAGGTCAGCCCAGGTAAACGCCAGGCTTAACGGACTGGAGAACTGCGAGTTCCTGGCCGGCGATGTGCTCAAAGTGATGGATGAGCTTCAGGATAAGCCGGATTTGATTGTAGTGGATCCGCCCAGGGATGGGATACATCCAAAGGCATTGGGAAAAATCATTGATTTCGGAGTGGACCGGATTGTATATATATCCTGTAAACCAACCAGTTTGGTCAGGGATTTGGTGGTGCTGCAGGATAGAGGGTATAGGGTGGAGAAAGTTTGTGGAGTGGATATGTTTCCGGGGACAGGGAATGTCGAGGTGGTAATAATGATGCGGGATTGTGGTTTGGAA
>OKSH01001832.1_pt1 | contig 17602 bp, 17 predicted proteins | sample 1601231 | NCBI WGS metagenome assembly OKSH01 (sample SAMEA3541596, study PRJEB24748) | human gut metagenome | biome: human gut; feature: human-associated habitat; material: faeces | place: China | collected 2012 | reverse complement strand
AGCTGAACTAAGAGAAACCGCCCAGGGAGGCTGCGCTGCAACTCCTTCTGCATGTGCTGCATGCGGAGGTTGTGCGTAAAAATTCCTTCAGAACACATTTTTAAATAGTAGGTAATAAATCAATCTCTTTTTTGCCTCTTTTGGGCGTTTTCATATATTGGAATCTAAAAGAGTGTCTGCATCACTTAATGATGCAGACACTCTTTATTTACTATATCTTAAGCATCCGATATCCAATACCTATATGTGTCTGTATATACTGCATGCCATCTTTATCTGGCTGTAATTTCTTCCGTAATGTTGCCATAAACACTCTAAGTGATGCAACATCATTTTCCAGTGAACTGCCCCAGATCTGTTGCGTGATATAAGTGTGAGTCAATACTTTCCCAACATTATGAGACAGCAAACATAATAATTTATATTCGATTGGTGTTAAATGCAGTTCTTTATCTTTTAAATATGTAGATCCTGCTGTATAGTCGATCTTTAACTCTCCATTTACAAAGACTGCTTGTTCTTGTTCCTCGCCTGACTGGATCAATGCTAATCGGCGCTGTGTAACCCTGATCCTTGCAAGCAGTTCATCAACTGAAAATGGTTTTGTGATATAATCATCTGCTCCTGCATCCAGTGCTTCTATTTTATCTACATCTTCACTCCTTGCACTGATAACGATAATTGGTATGTTAGACCATGTTCTTACTTTTTTGATCACATCCACACCTTCCATATCAGGCAATCCAAGATCTAATAAAATGATCTCTGGTTTATGAGAAGATGCTTCTAAAATAGCTGAACTTCCATTTTCTGCTGTAATATATTTATAATCATGTGTTTTTAATGTTGTCACGATCAGATTACGGATCGGCCGGTCATCCTCCACGACTAAAATTAATGCTTTATTCATTTAATGTAACCTCACTTAATGGCAGTGTAAAAGAAAAAATACAACCATGTGGTATATTGTCCTCCAACACCAGTTTCCCGTTATGCACCTCTATGATCGAACGGCAAAGTGCCAAACCTAAACCAAGACTTCGATGGCTGTCTGCGATCGTATTTTTCCCTGTATAAAACATTTCAAATATATGCGGCTTCATTTCATCACAAATTCCAGGGCCGTTATCTTCTACTTGAATCTTTGCTTTTCCATTTTCATTCATGGCACAAATGCGGATTGTAGATCCTTTCGGTGTATATTTAATTGCATTATCGACCAGATTGATCAACACTTGCAGGATCAGCCGCACATCCATACGTGCAAGTATCAATTCATCGCATTCTGTAACGATCTGATACTCTTCATGTTTCCTGCTGATATGCCGTAATGATTCCGCGATCACCTCATCTAATAATTGATCTGTAAATTTCAGTTTTAGTCTTCCATCATTTAATCTTGTGATCGATAATAAATTTTCAACGATATTGATCAGCCATTCTGAATCATCATAAATATCTGTATAAATCTGATGTTTTGTTATATCATCAAGACGTTCTCCACTATTTAACAGCATGTCTGCATTCCCAGAAATGGAACAAAGTGGTGTCCTTAGATCATGTGAGATCGCACGAAGCAGATCCGCTCTTAACTGTTCATTTTTGGCAAGAACGGAGATTTTTTCTTTCTCCATGATATTCTTTTTATTTTCCATGGCAAGTGCACATTCATTGATCACAGAAAGTAAGATACTATATTCGAAGGAATCTAATGTATATTCGTCAACTGGTATTGCGATCACACCATACACATTATCCTCAATACAAATGGCAAGGTATAGACACTGTGCATCTTTAAAACGTTCGGTCGTTGCTCCAGCACGCTGCTTGTTTTTATACACCCATTTTGCGATCTCCTGCTCCCTGCTTGTCAATAAATCTTCTGTCTGTTCTTTCTTTTTATTCGAAAATATATGTGGTGCTGACAATTCATCGCCTTCCACAACATATGCTACAATACTGCGGTCTAATAATTTGATAAGCTGTGTACATGTAATACTTAAAATATCCGTATCGTTTTTTTCTTTTTGAAGTAACCGGTCTGTGTCAAATAAAATCTGTGTACGAAATGCAGATTGTGCTGAAAGCCTTGCATGTGTTTTTAATTTTGCTGCAAGTGTTCCAGTAATGACAGAAGATATTAACATGATCACAAAAGTTACCGGATATCCAACTGCATATGTCTGAAATGACATTCTTGGTTCCGTAAGGAAAAAGCAGAACAAAAATACACTTAAGACAGAACCTCCAATGCTGTATAAATATCCATCTGTAAGGATTGACGTTAATAAAACACCCAAAATATAAATTGTAACGATGTTTGTATCTGTAAATTGAAGTTTCTGGATGAATAGACCGATCAACGTACAAACTGCAAATATAAATAATGTCAATAAACTGTCTTTCATCGTAGGCTTTCCTACATAAACCGCTCCATGCGGTTTTCGATAATTATCTAAGTTCATCGCATCTGGAATAATGTGGATATCAATATCAGGAACAGCCTCGATCAACTTCTCTGTTAATGTCTGTTTGCTGAAAAAATGATTTCTCTTTGCACTGCTTTGTCCGATCACGATTTTTGTGACATTTGATAAATGTGCATATTCCGCGATCTGTACCGGAACATTTTCCCCATGTGTCATTACGATTTCCGCACCAGATTCCTTTGCAAATTGTACATGAGCTTCCAGTCTTCTTTTGTCCGATTCTCTTTCTCTTTTTCCTGTCTGTACATACAATGCCGTAAAACGTGCCCGCATATCTCTTGCCATTTTTGCTGCTGTACGTATGATCTTTTCATTCGATGGTGAAGAAGAAAGACAAACAAGAATGTGTTCGTTTTCTTTGTTCAGCTGTACAAATTCTCCTGTGCTCATCTTGGCCCCCTTTCCTTATCGGATGCATTATATCACGATCGTCAATAATAATCCATAAACACATCAATCATCGTCATCATCTTGCTCCCTGTCAATTACTTTCCGATTTTCTCCAAGAAAATAATTTACTTTTTTCAAAAAGAATAACACAAATGCAAACATCAGTATTACCGCCAATGCTAAAATGAAATCTGACATAAGCTCTCACCTCTTTTTCATGACATCAGATACAAAAACACTTTTTGATCGCTTTATATTCTCCTAATACCAATAATGTAACATCTTCCTTAAAACAAGTATCCGCAGATATCGCCATACTTACTTTTCCATCATCTTTTACTGCCATGATGTTAATATCATATCTTCTTCTAATATCGAGTTTTCCCACTGTCTTTCCGATCCATTCCTTTGGAACTTCTACCTCAAAGATTGCATGTGAGGCATCGACTTCCATATAATCAAGAATATGATCATCGGTATAACGGATCGTTGCCCATTTTGCCACCATTTTTTCTGGATAAACTACCTTGTCGGCTCCATTTCGTAAAAGGAACTTTTCCTGTACATCTCGTTCGGCTCTGGAAATAACCATTTTGCCTCCAAGTTCTTTTAACAGACAGGTGGTTTCCAACGAATTTTGAAAATTCCCACCGATCGTAACAAAACATATATCATAATTTGCAATCCCCAGAGATTTTAAGAATTCCTCATTCGTACTGTCACCGATCTGTGCATTCGTAACATATGGAAGTGCATCATTCACTCTTTCCTCATCCAGATCAACTGCCATGATCTCATGTCCAAGCTGACTTGACTGTATCGCTATATGTTTTCCAAAACGTCCAAGTCCGATCAATAAAATATTCTTCATCATCAATTCCCTCTTTCTTTTATCCCACTATGATCTTATCAAGTGGTAGTCTTGCTTTTCGTTTATTTTTATCTGAAAATACTGCATAGATCAGCGTCAAACCGCCAACACGTCCCAGATACATCAGTATGATCAAAATGATCTGTGACAGAATATGAAGTTTTGGTGTGATTCCTAATGTCAAACCTACGGTTCCAACTGCAGATGCTGCTTCAAACAGACAGCTTGAAAGCGGCAGTCCCTCATACACACTGATCGTCATTCCGCCTGCAAAAAACAAGATAAAATACATCATTGCGATCGTTGTTGCATTTTTTATCACACTAGCATCGATTCTTCTTCCAAATGCTGTCACATCATCACAACTTTGAAAGGTCGCCAGTACATTTAAAAGTAACAGAGCAAATGTTGTTGTTTTCATACCTCCTGCTGTAGAACTTGGTGAACCTCCGATCAACATCAATAAAATCATCATTGCCTTTGATGCTCCTGTCAGAATCGAAAGATCTGTCGTATTAAATCCTGCAGTTCTCGGTGTCACAGCTTGAAACAATGATGCAAGCAACCGATGAATCCCTGATAGATTTCCATAATCCTGAAAGAAAAAGAAAACAGCTGGTAACAGGATCAGACATAATGTTGTAGTTAGAATAACCTTACTCTGCATATGGTAATGCTTAAAATGAAATTTATGGAGATAAATGTCTTCCCATGTAAAAAATCCAATTCCACCAATGATGATCAGTAACATGATCACAATGTTGATCACTGGATTTACCGCATATGATGTCAATGATACAAATGGATGCCATTTTGTTCCAAGAAGATCAAATCCTGCATTACAAAAAGCAGAAATAGAATGAAAGACTGCCATCCAGATTCCCTTTAAGCCATAATCTGATGCAAAAACCGGCAGCAATAACATAGCTCCTGCTGCTTCAATCAAAAGAGTCCCCTTTAAAATGAACCTTGTCAGTCTGACAATTCCTCCAACTTTAGGTGCTGAAATTGCATCCTGCATTGTACTTCTTTGCATGAGAGATATTTTTTTCCCTGAAAGAAGCGAAACCGCTGCCGCTACGGTCACTACTCCAAGTCCACCTATTTGTATAAGCGCAAGAATAACTGTCTGTCCGAATACAGACCAGTAACTTCCGCTGTCCTTTACTACAAGTCCTGTAACGCATACTGCCGAAGTGGCTGTAAAAAGTGCCTCATGAAATGGCGTCGGCACTTTGTCCAAAGAGGAAACCGGAAGCATCAGCAAAATACTTCCCAAAAGGATCACACCTGCAAATCCCAGAATAATCAGCTGAAAAGACGTCAGGTGTTTTTTCTTACACATTTTTTCCGGCATAAATGATCATAACTCCTTACTAATGATTCTATAGCAATATCTTCATAATGCGTTTTATTATATACAATTGCTTTCAAAGATAGTATAAAAGTCTATGATTCCGTATTAAGATTGTATAAAGACAGTCAATACTTTTACACAAGACGTATCAGCATATGGCATAATCCTATTGATGTAGAACTGTCTGTTTATCATAGAAATCACCTTCATGGTTCCATGATACCCGCAATACCTGTTATTTTGCTACTTGTCTGATTCGATTAAACACACACTAATTCATCTGACATTTCTCTCTGAGAGTGTCATAAATTTTCTTTGTTTCTGATTCATCTGCGCCATTTACCACCAATATTTTTCCGCCTATATCCATAACTACATATGAGTGGCAGGATGCATGGGTGTAGCGGATATAATCTCCATAAATATCATTTCTGAAATTTCCCATACCATACTTCAGGTTTCCCATACCATTTGTTCTGCGATCATTCCCATTTTGAAATAAATTTTCTTTGTATGAGATACTGTCAATCTGCTCATAATCCACTGTATAATCACTCCATCCCTGTGCCTCAACAGTAAAATCATTATCATGGAAACTGATATCAATACCACCCCAGAACAAAGTCCATATAGTAAATATTATGACAAAAACTGATACGATTACATATATCACGATTGTCTTCTTGTTATACTGGATTTTTAATTTTTCTCCGGCTGCCATTTTTTTCTTATAAAAAAGATAAGAATAAAGAATGCTGACAATTGCAGCAGCCATAATGCTCACAATATACAAAACCAAAGCAGCAATGCTTTCTCCAAAAAGGCCGCAAAGCATACATAAGACACCTGATGCCACCCATAATTTTCCACTGAATCTATGAGTTGCACTCCAGTTTTCTTCATCCTGCAATGTCCATACAACCCTGATTCCTATGGTGTTATTCTGTTTCACCTTTGGCAAATAATTTCCTATGATCATAAACAGTAATCCTGTTCCAAAGTAAATTACTGCCATAAACAGATTCTCACTGTCCGCATCCATACTGATCAGTCTTGCCATACCATTATAGATTAACGCGGTAACAGGTATCATCCATATGACCATCCCTATAACCTTGCTGCTCTGCTGTCTGTTCCTGTTGTCATAAAAGATGATTGTCACCAGTATACAATCTGTCACTACAAAAAACACGTTTATCCATATGCTCTGCGCCATCGTAAAACCCACCAAAATTCCTGCAAGCATTACCAGTACAGAACAGATCAATGTACCTTTATATTTTTTAATCATTTCCTTCATAATCCGATACCCCCTTTAAGTCTGTGATCCACAACATAACATCCTCCAATACAGAAGTATTTAGTTCGTAATAAATAAATTTTCCTTCCCTTTTGCTCCTGATCAGATCAGCATCCTTTAATATTGCCAGATGTCTGGATATAGACGCCCCCGTCACTGAAAAATGTTCACATATCTCTCCTGCAGAAAGCCGTCCGCCCTTTAACAAATTTAGAATCTCACGTCGTATTGGATCTGCCAGTGCTTTCAATGTATCCTGTAATCCCAATAGTTCATCACAGCCTTTCATTTAACATTTAACCTAATTGTTAAATATAATATAGTATAAAGAATATCATATGTCAAGTGCACTCTCTTATTGCTTATTACTTATTACTTTTTGCAATTTTCGAAGAAGGGGACTTCATCCTGCCCGGAAGGCTTTTTATGTTATAGAAACATTACGGAGTAATTTCCTATAACATAAAAAATAAGCAGCCACACACGGTAAGGTGCATGACTGCTGTAGTTTTCAGACAAACTCAAAAGTCAAAAACAGAAATTTTCTATTCTGTATCACGGTGAATATTTTCTTACTCTTAACGGAATCCCATTCTGAGCAGCCAGGATTTTACTCTGCTCTACTTTTTCCTCGCCAATCACATCTACAACTGTGAAGCGTACATCATCAAGATACTGCTTGCAGTCTCTTGCAAATTTCAGCATGGCGTCAAAGGACTTCTCGCCGTATGCTGGACTGACTACTTCATTGTAGGAAGCTGCATCCGGCATATTCAGGCTGATGGATATACTGTCTACAGCTTGACAGATTTCTTCTGCAGTAGAACGTTTGTGGATCAGATCAGATAAGCCGTTGGTATTCAGCCTGATCCGGAATGGGTATCTTTCCCTGATATATTTGCTTACTGCTATAAGGTTCTCAAGAGCCATGGTCGGTTCTCCGTATCCGCAGAAAACCACTTCATTACAGTCTGAAAAATCAAACTCATCAATGGCTTTGTAAATCTCTTCCAATGCAGGTTCATGTTCAAACCAGAGATTGGATGCCTCACCGATGGCATCCTCTGTATTTCGGATGCAGAAAGTGCATCTGCATGGACATTTATTGGTGATGTTAAAATACACCTGGTTTTTATATCTGTATATGATATCTGTTGTCATTTTATATTCTCCTCAGTGTCAAGCGGATAAAATCATCCGCTTCACTACTTGATCCGGTTAAATTCAGTTGTTTCATTTTTCGTATTATTTCGCAATATTCGTCTTAAATCCGATTTTATCAAGTGCAGTACCGATGATCACAAACATAATGGCACTTCCACCTGACTGTACAATACTTCCGCTGACAGAGGTAAAGAAGGATACTGTAAATCCAAACATAATTCCTTCTGCAATATAGTATCCTGTTGCTGAGATGGCAAATGCAAGGAATAATGCAACTACATTTCTCTTTGTGACCAGCTTTGTTCCCTTAGAAGAAAATGGAAGACAGATCAGCATTTTGATAATTATGGTTGCAGGCGCCCATACAGGTGCTGTCAGAAGATCTGCCAGGCCACCTCCGATCGCTCCTGCCGCACATGCGTAAGGTAGTGGCAGAAATGCTGCTGCCAGATAGATCATCGTGTCACCCAGATGTACATATCCTCCGTTCACCCCTACCGGAATGTGGAAGATATAAGCTGTCATTAAAGTAGTCAATGCTGCCATTACCGCTGTGGCTGTGATCCTTTTCACTGTATCGGCTGTTTTGATGTTCTCTTTTGCTGTTAATTCAGACATAATATGATCCCTCCTGTTATATATTTTACTTAACTGTCCGACATTTGGTATCTATGATTTCCTGTCTTATATCTGTATCAGTATCCCCAGATATTTTTCAAAGCAGACTCCGTCATTTCTGTCAGTTCCTTCTTCCACTGCATCGTGAATAGCTCCGCTCAGAAATTCAACAGCCTTCTCCACACATGCTTTCATGGGAATCCCTCTCACCATTCCCGCACTCAGTACAGATGCCAGAAGATCTCCTGTTCCGGAATAACTGCCGCCCTCTTTTACAGAAAAACACCAGTCTGCTTTTTCTTTCTCCAGAACCAGATTTCCCATTCGTGCTCTGCCGTCACTGCCGGACACCTCTACTCCTGTGATCACAATTGCTTCCAGCCCAAAACGCTGAGTCAGTTCTCTGCCGGATGTTTCTATTTCCTTAAGCAACTGTGTTTCTTCCATATCAGAAAACACTTTCACTCTTTCTTTCATTCCGTCTTCTCCATACAGAAGAAGAAGTGCCTCTGTCATGTTCGGCGTAATCACTGTAGCTTCTCTGACCAGAGTCCGCATTTTTTCACAGAGAGTCTCTGAATAGGTTTTGTATGTTTCCCCTCTGTCTCCCATAACCGGATCAACCAGGATATGTGTTCCCTCTGTGCAGAACATATCTACAAATTTCAGGATCAGATCCACCTGTCTGGCATCTCCCAGAAATCCTGTATAAACACCATCCGGTGTAAATCCCGTTTTTTTCCACTCATCCATGATCAATTCCATCCGGTCTGTATAATCATCCCAGAAATAAGATCCATATCCTGTCTGATTACTCAATATTGCGGTAGGCAGCGGACAAGCCTGGACTCCCATGGCAGAAATTACAGGAATCGCTGCTGTAAGAGAGCATTTCCCCAGACCGGACAGATCATGAATTACTGCAATTTTTTTCAATTTTTTATTCCTCTTGCTTTCTTTTATGCTTTGTATTAATATAGCATCACAGTGGATATATGAATATAGCCAGATTTAATGTTTTTTTAAGGGTCAGTTTATTTTTAACCCTATAGCAATTCAAGAATGCCATCAGCATGTTTGAAGGATCGGAGTTTTACATATGGAATTGATTTTAGATAAGAATAAAAAAAAGGAGCACCTGTATCTGGAGGTGTTCCACTATTACAGGGAACTTATCATGGAGAAAAAGCTCCCGCCCGGAAGCAGGATGCCCTCCCTCCGAAAATGTTCACAGGAACTAAAGCTGAGCCGCACTACCATTGAAAATGCCTATCTGCAGCTGGCTGCGGAGGGATATATTATTTCCAAAGCCCAGAGCGGATACTATGTGACAGATATAGCTGACAGACAATACACATCTGTCAGAAAAACAGAGAAACATGCTCAGACACCTTGCCGGTTTGATTTTGCTTCTTCAGGAGTAGATCGGGAGAGTTTCCGTTTTGACCTTTGGAGACGTTATATCAAAAGCGCCCTTCGCCAGGATGAACGATTACTGTCTTATGGAGAGCCTCAGGGTGAGGCTGACCTGAGAGATACACTTGCCGATTATGTGAGAGAACGTAGAAACGTGCTATGTAGTGGGGAGGATATTGTGATCGGTGCAGGTATTCAGAGTCTTTTGCACATCCTCTGCCCGCTCCTTGAGCAACGCCAGACTGTTTCTTTTCCCAATCCTTCCTTTGTACAGGGAAGCACTGTGTTTCATGACTATGGATTTCAGGTAGATTACAGGAATAAGGACTGTGATATTATTTATGTTTCTCCTGCACATATGACAAAATGGGGTGATATTATGCCTGTTTCCAGACGCCTGGAGCTGGTGAATTACTCTGCTGCACATGGCAGTCTGGTCATTGAGGATGATTTTGAAAATGAATTTGTGTATCTGCAGAAGCCGACCCCTTCTCTTTTTGGTCTGGCAGGCGGTCAGAATGTGGTGTATCTGGGAACCTTTTCCAGACTTCTGCTGCCCTCCATCCGTATCAGTTTTATGGTCCTGCCTCCAGAGCTGTCTGCACTGTACAGAAAAAAAGCAGACCAATATAATCAGACAGCATCAAAGGCAGAGCAGATTGCTCTGTGCCAGTTTATCCGGGATGGTCACCTGGCAGCACAGACCCGTAAGCTGAAACGTCTGTATTCTGTAAAGCTGAAAGCACTCCGCAGTGCTGTGCGGGAAGTATTTGGAAAAGATTCCCAGATCCAGACCGGAGCCGCAGGTACCAGCCTGGCCCTGACTCTGTCCACAACTCTTACCTGGCAGGAGCTTCAAAAAAAGGCACAGACCAATGGTCTGCGCCTGCAGCTTCTGAGAGAGGCTCCCGGTAAGATTACCCTGATCCTCTCCTGCTCATCCATGCCTGTGGCAGATTTCGTCCCGGCATGTAAGCTGTTAAAAAATATTATTTAACTCAGCTTTTCCAGCTGAGATTTTCAAAGCCTTCCTTGATTGTCGCATCTTCCATAGAGGAAATCCAAAGCCGTTCAAACGGCTTTGTTTCCTCACTTTCGATTTTTGAATTGTGCAACAAGTTGCTGCACAATTTCACAATTCATTTCTTACTTAACAATAATACGGAGTTTACCTTCTTCTTTTGTTTTCTGGTATCTCAATACCCTCTGTTATTATCAATCATATAAAGCAATGCATTACAGATACATGCGGCAACATTGCTTCCGCCCTTTCTTCCTCTGGCTACAATATAAGGTACGTCTGCCTGCATGATCAGTTCCTTGGACTGAACCACGTTTACAAAGCCTACCGGCACACCGATGATCAGCTCAGGATCCAGCTTGCCATCCTCAATCAGTTCATAGAGACGTACCAGCGCAGTGGGGGCATTTCCGATAGCAAAGATCAGCTTCTTTCCCATGGCAGCAGCCTTATCCATGCTGGCTGTAGCTCTTGTGGTTCCGTTGGCTTTGGCTGTGGCAGCTACGTCCTCGTCAGAGATAAAGCAGAATACTTCTCCGCCGTAACGGGAAAGGACTCTCTTGTTGATCCCGGACTCTGCCATGTGTGTATCTGTCACAATGCAGGCACCGTCTTTGATAGCAGCAATTGCTTTCTCAACTGCATTCTCAGAGAAACAGAGATTCTCTGCATAATCAAAGTCTGCGCTTGTGTGAATACATCTTTTTACGATCAGCTCTGTTCCGGGAACCAGCTTTTTATCTCCAAGTTCCTCTGTGATGATCTCAAAGCTGCGTTTCTCTATATCCATTGGTTTTACATTCTCCAGTTCTACTTTCATTCCTTATCTCCCAAATTCCATAAATTCCCGTATACAATAGTTACATCTATCACTCATTGGCTTATCTAGTATGGCTCACCATACAGTTCCGGATCAGATCCCCTGCTCCAGAATTTCGTAGATTTTCTTCATATCCAGATGTTTTCTCAGTTCTGCTGCCAGAATATCATACTGGGTTTCTTTAAATGCTGCAAAATCAATTCCTGTCATCTGAGATACATCGATTCCCTTTTTCTCACCCAGGACACGTACAACAGCCTCTGCCACATCTTCCCTGTCAAAAACTCCATGGACATAGGTTCCACAGACATTTTTACAGTATGCACCGTCTTCCTTACATTCTCCTGACACCTGATCTTCAATGGATACACTGTGTCCGGCCTCGCCTTTTAACACAGTTTCTCCCATATGGATCTCGTAACCCTCCAGTTCTGCACCGGACAGTGCCTGAAGCTCTCCCCCGAGTTCCAGGAATCTGCCGGAAACTCTGGTTCTGGTTTTCTTTTCTGCAAAAACAGTATCCATAGGAAGCAGTCCCATTCCCTTGATGGTTCCTCCGGCTTCCACATGATGAGGGTCACTTAAGGTCTCACCCAGCATCTGATAACCACCACAGATTCCAAAGATGATCTTACCCTTTGCAGCTTCCTTCAAAACTGCAGCTTCCAGACCATTAGCCCGCATCCACAGCAGATCTTCCATTGTATTTTTTGTTCCTGGAAGGATAATCATATCCGGATTTTTCAGTTCACTGACATGCTGTACATATCTCAGGGAAACTCCCGGGATACTTTCCAGTGGATTAAAATCTGTGAAATTGGAGATTCTTGGCACCCGGATTACCGCAATATCAATAAGATCCACTTCCTGTTTTCTGTCAAATCTTTCTGTGAGGCTGTCCTCATCCTCCACCTGAATATCCAGATACGGAGCCACTCCCACTACAGGGATATGGCTTCTCTCCTCCAGCATCTGCACTCCCGGATCAAGGATGGTCTTGTCGCCGCGGAATTTGTTGATGATCAGACCCTTTACCATCTCTCTTTCATCCTCTTCCAGAAGCTCCACTGTACCGATCAGCTGTGCGAAAACACCGCCTCTGTCAATATCTCCCACCAGAAGTACCGGTGCCTTTGCCATCTTTGCCATTCCCATATTTACGATATCTTCTGTTTTCAGATTGATCTCTGCCGGGCTTCCTGCTCCCTCGATCACAATGATATCATTTTCTGATGCCAGTTTATCATAGGCTTTCATAATATCCGGCACCAGCTTTTTCTTATATTTAAAATAGTCTCTGGCACTCATGGTTCCCAGGACTTCTCCGTTTACGATCACCTGGGAGCCTACATCATTGGTAGGCTTCAGAAGAATGGGGTTCATCAGCACAGAAGGCTTAATTCCGGCTGCCTCCGCCTGCATCACCTGAGCTCTGCCCATCTCCAGCCCCTCTTCTGTAATAAAAGAGTTCAGTGCCATATTCTGGGATTTAAAGGGCGCCACCCTGTATCCATCCTGTTTAAAAATCCTGCAAAGCCCTGCTGCCAGAAGGCTTTTTCCTGCATTGGACATTGTCCCCTGCACCATAATTGCTTTTGCCATTTTTTGTTTCCCCTTTTCTCCTGATCAAGCGGATATTCGCAATCCGCTTCGCTACTTGCTCATAACCGAATAACTGCTCCGCAGTTTATCAGAAGGAGCTTGCACTCCTCCTGATACAAGCAAGTCCCCACCCACTGCTTATTGCTTTTCGCAATTGAAGCAGGGGACTTACTTGATTTGGTTAAACATCCAGCTCTTTTCTTACATCCGGGAACATTTCCACACATCGTTTCAGGATTCCCTGCATGTAAGCAATGGCAATTCCATAATTGGTAATGGGGATTTCCTGGTCCAGCGCACATTTCTGACGGTAGCGCATTTCCCGCTCATTGAGCATACATCCACCACAGTGCACGATCAAGTTGTACTTCGTCACATCTTCCGGGAAATCTCTTCCTGAAGAATACTCAAATTCCAGATCTTTCCCCGTATAATTTCGGATCCAGCGTGGAAGCTTGACTGTTCCGATATCATCACACTGTCTATGATGGGTGCATCCCTCAGAGATCAGGATCTTATCTCCGTCTTTCAGTCGGTCAATGGCTGCTGCACCGGCTGCCGCTGTTTTCAGATTTCCTTTAAATCTGGCAAACAGAATTGAAAATGAAGTGAGCCAGATATCCTTCGGTGTTTCTTTGCTGACCTTTGCAAAAACCTGGCTGTCTGTGATCACAATTTTGGGGCTCTTGCCCAGGGTTTTCAGTGTATTGGAAAGCTCGTTTTCTTTGATGACAATGGCTGCTGCTCCAGCCTCCAGCACATCCCGGATTGTCTGCTGCTGTGGAAGGATCAGGCGGCCTTTTGGTGCGGCTTTATCGATCGGTACTACAAGAACCGCAAAGTCTGACGGCTCCAGGAGATCTCCTACCAGACGTAATTTCAGATCATCGGTTACTGCAAGAGATGCGATCTTTTCTTTCAGTTCATAGATGTTCTGACCTGTTGCCGCACTGGCGTAAATGAAGGGTTCCTGATTCCGATCCGGAGAATCCGCATTTATTTTCTGATTTTCCGAAAGAAGGTCGGATTTATTGTATACAACCAGGTACGGAATTTCCTTTTCTTTAAAAATGTGGATCAGTTCCTCATCCACATTGGTTTTTCCAAGGGTAGCATCCACAACAAGAACTGCCACATCCACACGGTTCAGTACCTGTTTTGCCTTTCGGACTCGAAGTTCTCCAAGATGTCCTTCATCATCAATACCCGGCGTATCAATAATTACAACCGGTCCCATTGGAAGCAGCTCCATGGCCTTGCTCACCGGATCCGTGGTAGTTCCTTTAACATCGGAAACCACAGCAAGTTCCTGACCTGTCACTTTATTTACAATACTGGATTTTCCTGCATTTCTTCTGCCAAAAAAACCGATATGTACACGGTCTGCTGACGGTGTTTCATTCATTCCCATAATTTTTCCTCTTTTCTTTCAGCATCAGACAGGTCCTCATCCATTCCTGTTCTCATCCACCTGTTTCATATTTCATAAGATCATTCGACCTTTGCTCCCGGCATTATCTGTTGATGTGCAAAAGCTTACGCCTCTGTTCCTGCCCTCTGCTTATTGCTTTTCGCAATTGAAGCAGGGGACTTACTTGATTTGGTTAAACGATCTCAGAATAATCAATTTTTCTGTCTTTAAAATAATATTCTTTATCCCGCTCATTCATTTCTCTCAGCACCCTGCATGGATTACCGACTGCAACCACATTGGAAGGCAGATCCTTCGTTACTATACTTCCGGCCCCAACTACAACATTATCACCAATAGTAACTCCCGGTAACACAACAACTCCAGATCCCAGCCAGCAGTTCTTACCGATATGAACTTCCATATTATACTGATATCCTTTTTCACGAAGCTCCGGTAAGATCGGGTGCCCCGCAGTTGCGATGGTCACATTTGGACCGATCATGGTATAATCGCCAACATAAATATGACCGTCATCTACCAGTGTCAGGTTAAAGTTAGCATAGACATTTTTTCCAAAATGGACATATGCACCTGCCATATTGGCGTGAAGCGGTGGCTCGATATAACAATCTTCACCAATCTCCGCAAACATCTCTTTCAGCATTTCTTTTCTTTTATCCAGCTATGTAGGGCGTGTCATATTGAAATCATAAAGCCTGTCCAGTTTCCTGATCTGATCCTGAAAGATTTCATCGTCATTAGGGAGATATAATTCTCCTGTATGCATTTTTTCTCTCATTGGGCGCATGGCAGCTCCTCCTTTTTGTATGTTTTTTACAAAAAATAATATATGGATTATGTTATCATATCGTATATTTACATACAAGCATGAAATTTCTGAATAATCCGAAGTTTTTTCGTGAATCTATTATGTTCATATATGATCTGTAGCTTCATCTGCTGTTTCTTTTATAACAAAAAGTAATGATCAGGACGGGATTTTCCAGGCATGTCAAGCGGATATTCGCAATCCGCTTCGCTACGTGGCTCTACACCAAATAACTGCTCCGCAGTTTATCAGGAGGAGCTTGCACTCCTCCTGATACAAGCAAGTCCCCACCCACTGCTTATTACTTTTCGCAATTGAAGCAGGTGACTTACTTGATTTGGTTAAAGAGTTTGGAATATTATAAAAAAAGTCTCTTCCAGAAGGCAGGTTTTTCAATCCTTTCTTCTTAAAGAGACTTTTTTGTTTCCATAAATATTATTTATTTCAATGCAGCTCCAGCTTTAAAAGCATCGCCCACCTTTTCGCCAAGACGGATATATGCGTTGTTAAACGGATCAAACGTGATCGGTGCAGCTTTTGCTACATCTACATTTCCGTTTTTGTCCAGAACACGTTCGTCCACGCTGACATTTACGATCTCACCAACCAGACGGCAGGTTTCTTTGTCGTAGCTTTTCAGTTTACATTCTACACAGATGGGAAGCTCTTTGATGATGGGGGCATCTACTTTTTCGGACTTTTCTGCTGTAAATCCGGCTTTTGCAAATTTATCCGGCTCTTTGTTTCCGGAAACAATTCCCACATAATCGCAGGCTGTCATATGATCCACATCCGCCATGCTTACTGTGAAAGCGCCTTTTTTCAGAATATTTTCGGTTGTTTTGTGACTCTCACTGACACAGATGGAAATTTCCTTATCATCACTGATTCCGCCCCAGGCAGCATTCATAACGTCCGGTTTGCCATCCTCGCCATATGTGGCGATCATTAATACTGGCTGTGGATAGGTATAAGGTTTTGCACCAAAATCTTTTCTCATGACTGTTTCTCTCCTTTATATTCGTTATTGTTGTTATTTTTTATGAATTCCCGCACAAGCTGCAGGCCTCCTAATGGAACACAGAATTTATCTCTGTGCTGTCTGCACTGCTGATACGTTTCTTCCAGATCAAACCACTGTACCTCTTCTACTTCTTCTTTCTGAAGTGTAAGACGATCGATCTCTACCGGATGATCGTAGATATAAACAAAGGCAATCTCTTCATCCCGGAACATTTTTCCATGAAATTCTTTGGCAAAAGATATCGGGAATTTTCCTGCAAACTGCAGATCTTCTGGCACTGCATGTATCCCCAGTTCTTCCTTTAGTTCCCGCAATGCTGATTCCAACGGTTCATCCCCTGCCTGTATGTGGCCTGCAGATGAAGTATCAAATTTTCCTGGAAAAGAATCCTTGTTTCTGGATCTTTTTTGAAGAAGGATCTCTGTTCTTCCATTTTTCCGGCGGATGATCCAGATATGCGCAGTGCGATGGCGGATTCCCTCTGCATGGGCAATGCTCCGTTCTACGGTCTTTCCGGTGGGATTTCCGTTTTCATCTATGATATCAAATATTTCCATTCTTATCTGTCTGCCTCTTTCTCTTATAATTATTCTTAAGTGAATCAGATGATTTTTTATCTGATTACCAAAATGTCTGAGAACTGACAAAATTTACTATAGTATATATTTTAACATGATTTGAAAACAGTTTCCAGTCTGTTGTCGGAAAACCGGCATCTGTATTGCCTGTTTTTCTTTTCTTTGCTATGATATTTCTAACCACAATAATTATTTGACGGGAGGTTGATTTTATGTATTGTATTTCTTTTAATGATATCATTGAACTAAATGGACTACTTAAAGATCAGGGACTTCATTTTCGCATTCATCTTCGTGATGCTTGTGGAAAACAATCCTGTTGGATCGAACCGCTTGGGAATTGTGCATGTGAAGGACATTTTGATGAAATGTATCAGGTTCTGGAGAATTTTTTTGCAGGAAAAAGAGCCTCGATCGAGTATGATGAGAGTAAACTGAATTTCTGGATTTTGTCTGCAGATTGAGGATTCGCCATCCCGCAGGAGACTTGCCCGATTCAGTTAAAACAGATATTATGTGAAAATATAAATATGCCTGTAAACAGCACTCTGTTTACAGGCATAAAAAAACTCCCCCTGTTGGACTCGAACCAACGACACTGCGGTTAACAGCCGCATGCTCTACCGACTGAGCTAAGGAGGAATAAAGGTTTGCACCTTCAAAACTACATACATGTTGACATTTCCTTGAGATTCATTCTTCCTGCGAT
>OKSH01001806.1_pt1 | contig 17763 bp, 10 predicted proteins | sample 1601231 | NCBI WGS metagenome assembly OKSH01 (sample SAMEA3541596, study PRJEB24748) | human gut metagenome | biome: human gut; feature: human-associated habitat; material: faeces | place: China | collected 2012 | reverse complement strand
CTGGGGGCCGTCCCCCGGTTCGCCCATATGCCCCAGAATGGGCGAGGGCGTCCGGTTGCCGCCGGGCGCGCCTTCCACCAGGCTGATCATCACCGGCGGCGTGTCCAGCCGCACCGGCGGATGGCTGGGCCAGAACCAGATCAGCAGAAAGGCCGCCAGATGCAGGCAGAAGGAAAGAACGTAGGAGGCCAGGCGCATGCGAACCTACTTCCGGGTTCCGGCGGCAGCGGGTTTCGCGCCGCCGGGGGCCGCGCCCTCGGGCTGTTCGGCCATCACGCCCAGCTTTTCAATGCCCACGGCCTTGATATGCCCCATGACTTCCACCACGATGCCGTAGGGCACTTCCTTGTCGGCCTGCAAAAAGAGGCTCTTGTTCTTTTCCTTGACCAGGCGCTGGAGGTAGCCCTCCAGGTCTTCCATGTTGTCCACGCCGTATTCGTCCAGAAAGATCTTGCCGTCACGCCGCACGGTGAGGACCATGTGGTCCGCCTCGGTGGGAAGGACTTCCACCTGTTTGGTCTGGGGCAGATCCACGTCCAGGCCCTGGCTCATCATGGGCGTGGCGACCATGAAGATGATCAGGAGCACCAGCATCACGTCCACAAAGGGCGTGACGTTGATCTCCGAGACGAATTTGCTGTTGCCGAGGCTCGCGCCCATGACTACAGCTCCGTGGCGCCCGCGCGCTGCACGGGGCGGTGGGCGTTGAGCTCGCGCTGGACGCGGTTCAGGAAGAAGCCCGCGAAATTGACCAGCAGGGTGTCCACCTGGGAGAGTTTGCCCATGAAGATGTTGAAGCCCACTGTGGCGGGCACGGCCACGCCCAGGCCGATGGCCGTGGCCACCAGGGCCTCGGAAATGCCCGGCGCCACCGTGGCCAGGGAGGCGGATTTGAGCATGCCGATGGAATGGAACGAATTCATGATGCCCCAGACCGTGCCGAACAGGCCGATAAAGGGCGCGGTGTTGGCCGTGGTCGCCAGAAGTGAGAGTGAACGCTGCAGGCGGGCCAGTTCGCTGGCCACGCCCTGGCGCAGGGCGCGGCGCACATTGTCCACCACCACTTCGCTGGAATTGCCCAGCTCCTTGGAGCGGTTGAACTCCAGCACGCCCTGATGGGCGATGTAATAGAGCGGCGAGGCCGGGTCGGAACCCAGAGACTGCACCGCCTCGCGCAGGCTGGCCGCCTTGTCGAAGCGCTCGGCGCCGCTCAGGGCCTTACGGCTGGCGGCGTTGAGCGCGATGAACTTCTGGATCATCATCCCCCAACTGCCGATGGACATGAGCACCAGAAGCGCCAGCACGGCCTTGGCTATCAGGCTTGCCTGGGCGATCATCGAAAAAAAGCTGAATTCCATGTGGTTCTCCGTAACAATGCACGATCAAAGCCGCACGCGGGACGGAGCGGCGGACGCAAAAAAACGTCCACCGCAAAGGGGCGGAAGCGCCGGAGCCCGCGACTGGGCTTCGAGGCGAACAATGCAACGAGAGAGCTCTTTTTTCAAGATTTTTTTTAGAACCCGGGCGCGTTTTCATTCCCGAACGGAAACACGCACGGGGGGGCGCCAAGTGGCACTAGCGCGGGCCGCCTTTCATTTTGCGCCAGAGGGTATTGGCGCTGATGCCCAGATTTTTGGCGGCGCGGCCGCGATTGTGCGCGCATTTTTCCAGTTCGGCGCGGATGATTTCCTGCTCCAGGTTTTCCAGGCGTTCTTTGAGGCCCCCCTGTCCGTGCGTGCCGCCCGTCGGGGCCGGGAGGCCTGCTGTTGCCCCGGCAGATCCGGAAGGCGGGACGGAGGGGGCCAGGCGTCCTTGGGTGACGCGCAGGTCGTCGAGCAGCTTTTCCAACAGGGCTTCGTCGCAGGCGTCGGCGTCTGAAAGCAGGCAGTAGCGGCGCAGCAGGGCGTCCAGCTCGCGCACGTTGCCGGGCCAGGAGTAACCCTCCAGCAGGCGCAGGGCGCGTTGCGAGAGTTTTTTGCGCGCCATGGCCTGTCTGTCCAGCATATGCCGGGCCAGCGCGGGGATGTCTTCCGGCCGCTCGCGCAGGGGCGGCGTTTGCAGGCGCAGCAGGGAGAGACGGTAGTAGAGATCCGCCCGGAAGCGTCCGGCCCGCACCTCCTCCACCAGGTCTTTCCAGGACGAGCTGATGACGCGGGCATTGACGGCAATGGGCCTGTCGCCGCCCAGGCGGAAGATTTCGCCGGTTTCCAGCACGCGCAACAGACGGATCTGCACGGCCGGGCTGATGTCCGCGATCTCGTCCAGAAAGATGGTGCCGTCCTGGGCCATTTCAAACAAGCCTTCCTTGCCGCCGCGCCGCGCGCCGGTGAACGCGCCCTCGTCATAGCCGAAGAGTTCGCTTTCCAGCAGGGTTTCGGGCAGCGCGCCGCAGTTCAGGGCCACAAAGGGGCCGTTTTTGCGTGGTCCGGCCTGGTGCAGGGCATGCGCCAACAGCTCCTTGCCGGTGCCGCTTTCGCCATGGATGTGCAGGGCCGCGTCCGCATCGGCGAAACGCGCGGCCTGAAGCCGCAAGGCGTGCATGCTCGGACTTGCCCCCAACAGGCTGTCCAGACTATGGCGGGCCGTGAAGCCTCGCTGACCGCGGTTTTTGAGTTTACGGGTCAGGTCGCGCAGACGCGCGGCCGGAGCAAAGGCCGCCAGCGCGCCGCGCAGTTTGCCGTCCACCAGTACCGGGCGGGTATTGATGACCAGCTCCCGGCCGTTGACGCGGCGGATGATGCCCTCTTCGCCCCGGCCGGTTTTCAGGGCTTTGGCGATGCCCAGGCTCTCCGGCAGGCCGGTGCCGTCGACAACCGGAGCGGACATCCCTTCCAGCAGAGCTTCAGCGGCACGGTTGCTGGTGGCTGTACGGCCCTCGGTGTCCACCCCCACAATGCCTTCGTGCAGGGATTCCAGCACGCCGCGCAGCCAGGCCGTCTGTTCCCGGTCCTGTTGTTGGGAGCGGGCGATATTCAGGGCCTCGTCCAGAGCCCGTTCCAGAGCCTCCTCGCCCGGCTTGACCACCACGCCCCGGCAGCCCTGGGCCTGGGCGATTTCAGCGCAGATGCCCCCGCCCACCACGCAACCCACGCCCTGAGCCACGGCCTGGCTGATTCCGGCCACCAATTCCTGAGTGGTGGTGAAGGGCACAGGCAGCAGGCGGACGTGCAGCAGTTCGGCGAACAGCGCGGGCCAGCGGGGTATCGCGCCATAGCAGGTGCAGGCGATATGCTGCGTCTGTTCGCGTGCACAGATCAAGGCCTCGAGGATGTCCAGATGGCTGCGGGCGATGGTCACCACCGGACGGCGCAAATGGCGGCGCAGCAGTTTGCCGGTGCCTCCGCCGCCCAGGATCACGTCCGTGCCGTCGTCCAGCAGGGCGCGGGCCACGGGCAGGGCTTCCTCCATGGTCGCCAGGCGGATTTCCATGTGCAGATGGCGCGCAGCGGCGTAGTCGCGCACGGTTTGGGCCACGGGCAGGGAGTTGGAGACAAAGGCGAAGTGAAAGGAGTCATTGCGCATGGCTGTATTCCGTGGAGGAGGTTGCCGGGAACTTTGGGCGGTGTTCCGGTTGTGGCCGCCGCCCTCGGAAAAGGTCAACCGCGCCCGCCTTGCGGGCGGGCACGGTAACGGAGGGGCGGGCCTCCCCCTGTGAGAGGCCCGGCATGCGGGAAAGGGGACGGCTTACGCGGGCGGCAGAATGTAGAAGTCCAGGCCCATCACCACCACGGTCAGCCAGAAGTAGAGGATGGTGATGCCCACGGAGACCACCGCCGCCACAAGGCCCCAGAGGAACATGGTCCGCAGGTTGGCTCCGTAACCGGCCACAATGCCCTGCGCGCCGGTGGCCGAGGCCACGGCATAGCTCCAGCTGATGGCCGCGCCGGTGATCCAGACCCAGGGCACCGCGCCGAATTGCAGGCCGTGCCAGTGATTCATGGCCTCTATGGCCAGCGGCACCATGACCCCGGCGGCCGCCGTATCGCTGGTGACCTGGGAAAGGGCGTTGGCCGCCACGCTCCAGGCCACGATGGAAAAGGTGTCGCTGACGCCTACAAAGGCCGTGATCCACTGGCCGAACACGGCGGAAGCCCCGGTGGCGCCCAGAATTTTGCTCAGAGCCACGGCCGCGGGCCACATGAAGAGAATAGTTATCGGAAAATGTTCCCGCAAGGTCCTGGTGGAAAGAATACTTTCGCCCTTGGCCGCGCGGGAGGGCCAGAACAACAGGAGCAGGGGAATGATGCAGAACAGCTGGGTAGGCTGGAGCCAGGCCCATTGCGGTCCCTTGGCATACGGGGCGTAGAGCGGCTGGAGCACGGCCAGCGCAATGGCCAGGGCAAAGCCGTAGAAGGAGACTTTTTCCTCATAGCTCATGGGGCCGAGCTTCGCCAGCTCTTGGCGGTAAAACTCCTTGCTGCCGCCGAAGGTTTCCCGGTCCGTTTTCATGAAGTACATCATGACGCCCACGCCGAGCACCACCAGTATGGAAATAGGCAGCATGCGCAGGGTCCAGTCGATGAAATAGATGTTGTAGCCCAGATACTTGTTGAGCAGGCCGTAGGTCACTACGGACTGGCCGCCGCCCAGGGGCGTGGCCATGCCGCCCACGCTGGCGCCCCAGGCCACGGCGATGAGGATGTTGGACGCGGCCTTGGAGTTCCAGCGCTCTTCATTCGTGCTGAAACCCGCGTACATCAGCGAGGCCACGGCCACGGGCGCGAACATGGCCGCCACTGTGGTGTTGCCCACCACAAAGGAGGTGACGCCGCAGAGGATGAACCAACCGGCGGTCTGGGCGCGCACGTTGCCGCTGACGCGCATCAGGAAGTTCAGGGCCAGCCGTTTGGCGAAGCCCCAGCGCACCCAGGCGGAGGTGATGGCCGTGGCCCCGAAAATGAGCACGGCCTCTTTGTGCACATAGGCTTCCAGCACCTTGCCCAACGGCATGTAACTGTAGACGCAGACCACGAAAATGGGCACGAGACAGGTCAGTTTGATATCGACCGCCGTGGTGATCCACCACCAGACCATCCAGAACAGGATGCCGAAGCCGAAACGGGCGTTGAGCGGGCCGAAGCAGGGCAGACAGAGGGCCAGCAGCAGGAGGGCCGGGCCGCTCAGGATAAGCAGAACGCGGCGCGCCGCGGAAGGGGAGTCGGACATGAGCTTTCTCCGGGGCTTTTCCGGCGGGCCGGGGTCCGGGGAGAGTTTTTCCCGTGCGGTCCGCACGGATATGGCGTGGCCGCTACAGCACCACGTCGCCCACATAGCGCCGCTTGATGGAAAAGTGTTTTTTCCAGCGAGCGGAGGCGCGCAGACCCGTGATGTATTCCTCGTCGGGATCTCCCACGGGAAATACCACAGGCGCGTCAGCCGGGTTCCAGACGCCTTTTTTGCGGCGTTCTTCGCGTTGGTCGATGAGCCAGTCGTTGTAGCTTTCAAAGACGATATGGCCTTCAAAGCCATCCAGGGTGGCGGCACGGATGCGGCCGTCGAATTCGAGATATTTCTCGATCATCCGCTCGGAAGGCATTTCCGGCTCCACGTCGTTTTTGTAGCCGGCTTCCTCCAGCTCCTTGCCGGCCACGGCGGCGAAAATGCGCCGGTCACGCGGGGAGAGCAGGTCTTTGTGGATGCCCACGTACTTGTCGCTGATGGGCTTGCCCAGCGGGGCGTGGTCGCGCGAAGCGCCGCGCGCCCTGCAGAGATCGGTCTTGTAGAAATCGAACATGCCGTCTTCGAAATCCTCGCCCAGGAATTCGCAGACGTCGCGCATGACCCGTTGCGGTTCGCGCACCAGTTCCTCGTACTTCACGTCCAGCCAGAGGCCCTTGTCCCGCAGCGGCTCGCGCCATTCCCTGACCGCATTCCAGCAGCGTTTCCAGGATTGGGCCGCGCAGTAGATGTTGGTGGGCCCGAAGGAGGATTCCATGTAGTCCACGCAGGCGTCGCGGCCGTCGCGCGTAATATAAATAAACTGCGCGTCCGGAAAGTCATGGTGCATGGGGCCCACAAAATAGAGATTGTGCGGGGTCTTTTCACCCCAGCGCGGCTTGCTCACATACTGGGCGAAGCGCATGTGCATGCCCGCGTAGAGTCCGGCGAAGCTGCGTTCCGGGGCCAGTTCCAGCACTTCGTCCACGATGGTGCGGGGATTGACGCGCATGCCCCAGAAGGGGGTTTTCAGGCCGAAGACCATTTCCTCGGCCAGGACGCGGAAATTTTTTTCCTGCGAGAGATCGCCGTAGGTGTGCAGATAGGGATAGAAGCGCGGGTAGTACCAGACCACTTCGGGCACGGCGATGCGCGAATGGCAACCCAGCAGGGCCATAACCAGGGTGGTGCCGGAACGTTCGGCGCCGATCATGAAAATGGGGCGTTCCTTGAGACGAATGGGCATGGAAGTTCCTCCTGTGCCGTTTGCGGGTGTTTTTCCGGTTTCAGAGAAAAGTGCCTGAAATTTTTTCCGGAACCGGAATCCGCGACAGGGATGTCGCGTTGGAATGCGAAGCATTTCGGAGGCAGCGGGCGGACGTGTCCACGCCGCTGCCGCCGCATAACAACCACATTCATGCGGTTGTTATGCGGGAATGAGCTGAAGGGCGCGCAGGACGATGAACGCGCCCACCACAATACAGACCACGGAAACCACTTTTTTGAGGGATGCCTGGGAAATGCTGTGGGCCAGACGCGCGCCGACCATCACGCCGACCAGCTCGGCGGCCGTGACCCAGAGGGCTGTGCCCGTGTCGATGAAGCCGTGGGCCAGATTGCCCGCACTGCCGGACAGGGCGGCGGTGATCTGGATGACCTGGCTGGTGGCGATGGCCGTGAGGGGTGAGAAGCCGATGATGACCATGAGCGGCACGGAAAGCACCGGGCCGCCCACGCCGGTCAGGCCGGAACCGAAGCCCACCGCGCCGCCTATGGCCAGCAGGAACAGCTTTTGTTTGAGATCGCCCCCGCCGTTCACGCTCCGGTATTCCAGACGGCCGCCCCTGGCCGGGAAGAGGGCGTAGACGCCCGCGAAGATGATCACGGCCCCGAGCAGCAGGTCCAGCAGACGGGCCGGAGCCGCCGCATTGGCAAGGGAGCCGGGATAGCCGCAGAGCAGGCCGCCCAGACAGACGGGAATGGTGATGCGCCAGTCGATGCTGCCGTGCCGCCAGAACAGCCAGGTGCCCAGCAGGCCGGTGAAGATGAAGCTGAACAGGGCCGTGCCCATGGCCGTGTGCGTTGAAAGTCCGGCCAGGACGTTGAGGGCCGGAATCAGCAGAATGCCGCCCACGCCCACGGTGCCGATGAGTCCTCCGACAAGGACCGCCACAAGGAATAACAGAAGAAACATAGCCTGCTCCACGGTTGTGATGCCCTGGAACAGCAATCCGCATGCCATGCTGATTATTTATATCAATATACTGTAATTATTAATTATTATTTTTAGAACGAGGTCGATTTGAGATGCGAAATTTGCAAATCCGGAAGGAAATATTCCAAGTGTGGAGTAGGGGGCGGCGCCGTTTCCGGAATCGCCCGCAAGTGCAAAAGGCGCCAGGGCTTTCGCGCTCATTGTGCATCAGGCGGGATGGGGCTATGATTATTCATTACACGAATTTTTTATCCACAGGAAAAGTATGACCGCATCTTTTGAAGAACTGGGTTTGTCCCAAGACCTTTTGGACGCCGTTAAGGATATGGGCTTTGAGGAGCCTTCTCCCATCCAGGTATTGGCAGTTCCGGCATTGCTGGCCGGGCGGGATGCGGTCGGGCAGGCGCAGACGGGCACCGGCAAGACAGCGGCTTTCGGTCTGCCCATTCTGGAAAAAGTCATTTCCGGAAAGGGCGTTCAGGCCCTGGTGCTTTGCCCCACGCGCGAGCTGGCTATTCAGGTGGCCGAGGAACTGAGCAAGCTGGCCGCGCGGAAGAAAGGAGTCACGATTCTTCCCGTGTACGGCGGTCAGCTCATTGAACGGCAGTTCCGGGCTTTGGCCAAAGGCGCGCAGGTCGTGGTGGGAACGCCGGGCCGGATCATCGACCATTTGCAGCGCGGCACGCTGCGCCTGGACGAAGTGGACGTCGTGGTTTTGGACGAGGCCGATGAGATGCTGGACATGGGCTTTCGCGAGGATATTGAAGCCATCCTGGAGCGAACTCCGGACGGCTGCCAGCGGATTTTGTTTTCAGCCACCATGCCGCCGCCCATCCGGGAGTTGAGCAAGCGCTTTCTGCGCGAGCCGGAAATGCTGACCATTGCCCATAAAATGCTCACCATTCCGGCCATTGAGCAGACCTATTACGAGGTGCGGCCGTACCAGAAGATGGACGCTCTCTGCCGGGTCCTGGATTCGCAGGGATTCCGCAAGGCCCTGGTGTTCTGCTCCACCAAGCGCGGCGTTGATGAAGTGACCACGCACCTGCAGCAGCGGGGCTACCAGTCCGACGGTCTGCACGGTGATCTGGCCCAGGCCCAGCGGGACCGGGTGATGCAGCGCTTCCGTACGGAAGGCCTCGAGATTCTGGTCGCCACGGATGTGGCGGCGCGCGGCATTGACGTGGATGATGTGGATGCGGTGATCAATTACGATATGCCGCATGACGTGGAAAAATATGTGCACCGTGTCGGGCGTACCGGCCGGGCGGGCCGCGTGGGCAGCGCCTTTACTTTTGTCACCATGCGCGAACAGTATAAGCTGCGCGACATCATCCGCTGCACCAAGGCCCGCATCAAACAGGGCCGCCTGCCGACCCTGCGGGACGTGGACAATATCCGTACCTCCCGGCTGCTGGAGGAAGTGCGCCAGACTGTTGAAGCCGGAACGCCGGAACGCTGGCTGGCGCTGGTGGAAGATTTTCTGGCCGAGCGTTTTCCGGAAGGCGGGGTCACCGGCCGCGAGATGGCCGCCGCTTTGCTCAAGCTCCTGATGCAGCGGGATTTCGGCAATCAGGACGCGTCCCGCGAGCCCGATGTTTTTGCCGAACCGCCCCGGCGTTCCGCCCCGGACGGCGCGCCTTCGCGGGACGCCCGGGGCGGGGACAGCTCGAATCCCCGCGGACGGAAAAACAGCGCGCCCATGACCAAGCTGCGGGTCAGTGTGGGGCATACGCACAAGGTTTCCCCACGCGAGCTGGTGGGCGCCATTGCCGGAGAATCCGGCATATCAAGCCGCGACATCGGCGCCATCGGCATCCGGCAGCAATACAGCGTGGTGGAAGTGGCCGAGGAAGTGGCCGAGCATGTGCTGGCGGTGCTCAATCACGGCGTGTTCATCTGTGGGACGCGGGTGAGCGCCGCCGTGGACGACAGCGGCATGGGCGCCGCGCATCCGCGCAAGCCCCTGAACTTCGGCCCGCGCCGCCAGCGGCCCGGAAAATATGGCAAAAAGCCGCGCGGCACGGCGCGTGAGCGGGGGGAATAAGTTAGCGCGGTTGACGCGTAAAATGCGTCAACCGCTCTGCAAATCCTCAACTGCGAAATGCGGGTCGGCGGGTTTTGCCCGCCGTAAACGAGCATCCCAGCGTTGATTGAAATGCTCGTTTACGGCGCGGCGAAACGGCCTTCTTGTTCCTCAAAGTCGTCCAGAGGAACGGGGCGGGAGAAAACATAGCCCTGCACGGCGTCGCAACCGATAGCCCGCAGAAAGTCCACCTGCTCGGGCAGCTCGATGCCCTCGGCCACAGTGGTCAAGTCCAAGGCGTGGGCCATGCGGACCACGCTTTCGACCACGGCGCGCTCACGGGACGTTCCCTCGGTGTTGCGGAAGAACTCCATGTCCAGCTTGAGCACGTCGAGGTCGATGTTTTTCAGCAGGTTCAGGGAGGAATAGCCCGTGCCGAAGTCGTCCATGGCCCGGCGGAAGCCGCAACCGGGCAGCCGGGTCATGACTTCGCGGAACAGGGGAAAATCCTTGACCGCAAGGCTTTCGGTGCACTCCAGTTCCAGCATGCCCGGGGAGATGGCGTAGCGCTCCCGCACGGCGGTGTAGCGCTCAAGAAAGTTTTTTTGCCCCAGGCTCATGCGTGAGACGTTCACGGACAGGCGCAACGGGGGCAGGCCGCGCGAACGGCGCGAGGCAAGGTAGGCGCAGGCCTGTTCAAACATGAAGGCGTCCAGATCCACAATGAAGCCGTTGCGCTCGAACAGAGGAATGAAGTCGCAGGGCGGCACGAAACCCCGCCCCGGCCGCTGCCAGCGCGCCAGCACCTCCGCGCCGATCAGGCTGTCGCCGTTGTGGATGTCGATCTGCGGTTGCAGCCATGCGTGGAATTCCCCGTTGCGCAGGGCCTTTTCCATGGATGCTTCGACTTCCTGTTCATAAATGACCTTTTCGCGCATGGCCTTGGAATAAAATGCATAACGGCTGCCGCCAAGGTGTTTCACGCTTTTTTGCGCCATGGTGGCCCGGCCCAGCATATCGTTGAGGCTGAGGGCGTCGTCATCTTCCACCATGTAACAGCCGCCCACCAGTTCCACGCGGAAGCGTTTGCTGGCCAATTCTTCAAAATGCCCGAGCAGTTCCACGGAATTGTGGAAACGTGTCTCCATTTCCGCGATATCCCGGTAGGTGCAGAGCAGCACGAAATTGTCCGCCGAGGAGCGCGCGAAGGTTTCCTCCGGGCTGAAGCTGGCGGCCAACAGGTCGGCCCAGTATTTGAGCAGCCGGTTGCCCACGTCATAGCCGTACATGTCGTTGATATATTTAAAATTACGGAAGTCACAGTGCCACAGGGCGTATTTGCGCCCGGTGCGCGCGGCGAGCAGGCGCGTGGCGTCCAGCTTGAATCCGGGCAGGTTGCTGTAGCCCGTGACCGGGTCATGCTCGGCCCGGTAACGGAGCTGGCGCAGGGTACGGATGTTGGCGTCCACGTCGGTGATGACGCCTACGATGCGGGTCGGGCGGTCTTCATCGTCGCGGCGGACGGTGACGGCAATGCGGCACCAGAGGAAGGCTCCGTCCCGCCGCTTGAGGCGCAGCGTTGTTTCCGCTTCCGATGATCTGCTGCGCAGAGTTTGGTGGAAGGCGTCCAGCAGGGGGCGGTCGTCCGGATGGATTTCCAGAGAGCGCAGCATGCTCATGGGGCTTTCCCCCGCAATGGGATCGCAGACAAACCGCTTTTCAAGGCCGGGCGCATAGTGGACGCCCCGCTCCAGGTCGATATCCAGCACAATGCCGCGACTCTGTTCCACAATGATGCGGTAGCGTTCGTCCTCCAATTTGTTTTGCCGCAGTTGCTCGTTTTCGCTGGAAAAATTTTCCAGCCGTTTACGATCGTCAATGCCCATGACGCAGACAAGGAAGACCTTGCCGGAGGCGCTGACGGGCAGGACGCTGATGGAAACCCAGTGATACGCGCCGTCCCGCCAGAGACAGCGGAATTCATCGCGACTGAGTTTGCCGTTTCGGGCTTCCCGCGCGCGGTAGTGAAAGCGGTCGAAGCGTTCCCGGTCGTCGGGGTGGATCATGCCGTCGCGGGCGGCGCACTGGAGTTCCTCCACCGTCCCCTCCGGGGGCAGGGGCAGAAACTCGTCGCCCGAACTGCGGATGGTCTGATAACGCCCGCGTTCCATGTCCAGTTCGTAAATTTCGTCCGAGGTATCCTGGAGGGTGAAGGTGTAGATTTCCGCGATGCGGACCTGCTCGCGCTGCCTTCTGCTTTCGGTGATGTCGGAAATGACGTTGTAGGCCAGGTTCAGGCCCTCGTTGCGCAGGAAGTGGAAGCGGGATTCTATCCACAGGGTTTCGCCGGACGTCCGGCGAACGCGGTATTCGCGGGACAGGACCTCCTCGCCGCGCGCGCAGGCCGCGCGGAGCTGTGCCAGCCCCAGCTTTTCCCGCAGCATGGTTTTGTCTTCGGGCAGAACCGGATGGAGCAGGTCGTCGCTCAGCACTTGCTCATAGGGGCCTGCCGAGGGAAGCCGGGAGCTGACCGCATGCGCGCCATAGCGGATGTGGTATTGCCCGCTGTCGAGATCAATGCGCAGAATGATGCCGAAGGCGTGCTTGAAGAGCAGATGACGCTCGAACTCCCGTTCCGCCCGGTCCAGAACAAATGCCCGTTCGTCGCGTCCCTTGCCTTTCATCCGGTACATGGCTTCGTCGGCGGCGTGAAAGAGCAGATTGTAGGAGGTCCGCTCGGTGGCGAAGGCCATGCCGACGCTGAGGGCAAGACCACAGTCCGCGTATTCCCTGCCGAGCGAGTCGCGCATGCTCCGTGCCACGCCGTCCGCCATGGCCCCGGCTTCCTGCTCGGAGGGAATGTCCTGCAGAAAGGCGATGAATTCGTCGCCGCCGGTGCGGGCCAGGAAATCCCGGCTGCGAAACTGTTTTTTAAGTATTTCCGCGAAGCGGGCCAGCGCGGCGTCGCCTTCCAGGTGGCCGTGCCGGTCGTTGACGCGTTTGAAATTATCCAGGTCGAAGAGCAGCAGGGCGGAGGCGTGCCCGCGCTGGTGGATGTCAAGGTAGGTCTGGATGTATTGCCGGGCGTAGTCGTGATTGTACAGGCCGGTGAGCGGGTCCTGGCGGGTGCGTTGCACCAGCTCGTCGTGGCGGAGTTTCCTGTCGGTGATGTCCAGAAGAATGCAGATGTAAATCTGTTCGCCGTCCTCGTCCGTGGCCAGGCGGCCTTTTTCCAGAGCCCAGATCAGATTGCCGTCGGCTTTTCTGATCCGGTATTCCTCTTCGTAATAGTCGCGCTGCGGGTCCGCGCAGGCCGCCGTGACGCGCCCTTGGTCCTCGGGGTGGATGATGCCGGCCAGCCTGCCGCCGCAGGCACTTTCAAACTCCTTGCGGGTGTAGCCGAGCAGGGAGAGCAGGCTGTCGCTGACATAGGCCAGCGGTCGTCCGGCCTCGGCGCGGGTGATGAAGGAGCCGCCCGCGATGCTCGAACTGATCAGGGACATGAAGTGCTGCTGGCGCTGGTAGACGGCGTCGCGGCGCTCCTGTTCCTCAATGTCCGTGTAGAAGCAGTAAATGACGTTGTAGCCGTCGTGGCTTTCGCTGGTCTGGCAGCCGTCCAGACGGATGCGCACGCTCTCGCCGTTTTTTTTGACGAAGCGGCATTTGACGGAAAAGCGCCCTTGCTCCTTGAGCTCGCGGATGCTTTTATCCGTTGCCGCCGCGTCGGCGGGGTGCATGATGCGCAATGACTCGTTGTTGAAGAGGGAGAGGATCTCCTCCCGCGTGTAGCCGAGATTGTCGAAAAACTGGTCGTTGGCGTAGAGCAGGGTATAGCCGGGGTCGTCCAGGATTTTGGCGATGCCGCTGACCACCACCTGGTAAAAAGCTCCGAGCTCGGCGTTTTTGCGCTCCAGCGAGGCCATGCCCCGTTGGAGCCGCTCCTGAAGCCGGCGTTGCTGGGTGATGTCGATGACGATGCTGACAATGACCTTGCGCCCCCGGTCCGTGGTCAGGCCGCCCCGGTCCAGCACCCAGATGAACGAGCCGCCTTTGGCGAGCATGCGGTAGACGACTTCGTAATGGTCGGAAACCGCCAGGGATTCCGACACCACATGGTTGACGTGCTCGCGGTCCTCGGGGTGGATGCCGTTGCCGACCATGCCCTGTATATCAGCGGCGAATTCCTCGTAAGAGGCGTACCCCAGATGGCGGATCAGATTGTCGTTGACGAAATAGAGAGGAAAGCCCGGCTCCATGAAGCCGCCGATAAGGCCGCCGGGAATGCTGTTCTTGAGCAGCTCGAATGCCTGTTCCTTGGAGCGGAAGGACATCCCGGCGGTGGTGGTTTCGCCGAGGCTGGCCGGAAAAAATCCGTCCGCGCCCCGCCCTTGGCCGGGCATGGAAATATGGATGCCGCAGATGCGGCATTCTTTTCCCAGGCAGCGGCAGACGGCGGAAAAGCGCATTTCCAGGCGCGCGGCTTCGCCGTCGGGCGACGTTCCGGACAGCAGCAATTCGCCGCCCGCGCAGGCACAGTCCGCACCGCAGACAAAGGCGCGGGCATTACGCAGTTCATAATCCCGTGGACCGGGGATCGCCCGGAATTCTTCACGCAGCAGCGCGCGGAACGCCTCCAGACCCTGCCCAATGGTTCCGGATGCGCCGATGCCGATCCAACGCACATCCTCACAAAGACAGTGCGCCGTCTTTTCAGGGTTCCTCTCCCGCAGATAGGCCCTGAAAAAACGGCGGACGGCATCAATGGACCGCGCGGCGGTTGCATCCATAACGGTTATTGTCCTGTTGCTGACGTATAGTTAGCTAGTTAAAGACGAATTCACGGCCCCGTCAAGGCGGAAAGCGCCGCACCGCCCGTTCCGAGCGCGGACGTCACCGCCGGGCGGGTTCAGTCTGCCGGGCAATTGAATGCATGCCTCATCTCCGGATATGTGAGCATCAAAAACGCGCCGATAACGCCGCCCGCGCGGAAAAGGCGGATTTCGCAAAATAACCGCAAAGTTACAGGAGGGCTGCCGTAAGAGTATTTTTCTCTTTCGCTTTGGATACAACGTTCATCCTATTCATTCGATTGCCCTGGCCCGGGATAAAGTCTGTGTTGCCAATGCCGCGTCTGTACGTGTATGCTATGGGTCATGCGCATAATCGTCTTTTTCCGCCGCGCTCCCGCGCTCTGCCTGCTGGCCGGGCTGTGGCTGGGCTGCCTTGCCCTCTTTTTTGCCGATCCGCCCGTGGCCGAGGCTCAGCCCGCGTCCAGGGCCGGAGCCATGAAGTCCCCACCCGCGCCGCTCTACACGGGGCAGCGTTCCCCGGACGGCAAGGACGCGCATCTGGGCCTGCCGGATGCCGTCAGCATGCCCGAGGCCGTGCAGCGGGCCTTGAAGTTCAATCCCAGCCTGGGGTCGCAGGAATCCCAGAGCCGCTCTTCGGAAGAGGGGCGCAAGTCGGCGCGCGGGGCCTTTGGTCCCAAACTCGGCATGAGCTACACGGCGGTCAAACAGGAAAGGAAAAGTTCGCCCGCCAGTTCGCGCCCGCCGGAACTGGGCACCTACTCCTGGGCCGTGGAAGTTTCCCAGCCGGTCTTTCAGGGGTTCAGGCTGTTGGCCACCTATCAGAAAGCCGCCCTCCAGTCCGACAGCGACAAGGCCTCCCTGCGCAAGGCCGAGTTGGACATGACCGAACAGGTCCAGACCTATTTTCTCGATTATCTGCGCGCCGAGGAAAACGTGCGCAGCGAGCGGGATTCCCTGGCCCGGCTGCGCGACCAGTTGCGCATTACCAAGGCTTTCTATGACGTGGGCCTGCGCCCGCGCCTGGATGTGCTCCAGGCCGAGGTCAATGTGAGCCAGGCGGAAAACCAGCTGATCCAGGTGGAAAACAACCGCGACACCTATCTCGCCAAGCTCAATACCCTGCTGGGCCTGCCCGCCACCGCCAGGGCCGCGTATACGGGCAAGCTGGTCCATGTGCCTTTCCGGCGTTCGCTGGAACAGTGTCTGGAGGCCGCCTACCGCCAGCGGCCGGATCTGTATATGGCGGCCAAGTCCGTGGAAATCGCGGGCAAGGACCAGCGCGTGGCCCAGAGCGATTACTACCCGCAGGTAGAGGCCTATTACAACATCAATCAGACCGGCAATACCCCGGATCTGCAACGCTCGGGCGACCGGAGCTCGCGCGGCACCACCTGGGAGGTGGGAGCCCGCGCCACCTGGAATGTCTTTCAGTGGGGCACCACCTATTATGCCGACAAGCAGGCGGGCTGGCTGGTGACCAAGATGCGTTACGAAGAGGAAGACCTGAAGCTCCAGGTGGGCTACGACATCAAATCCAAGCTGCTGGCCGTGCATGAGGCGGAAAAGCGTATTTCCGTGGCGGAAAAGGGCGTGGAGCAGGCCACGGAAGCCTATAATGTGGCCCTGGCCCGCTACCAGGAGCAGGTGGGCACCAACTTCGACGTGCTGGACGCCTCTTCCAAACTGACCACGGCCCAGGCTTCGCTGACCAGCGCCAAGGCCGATTATCTCACGGCCCTGGCCCAGATTTACGTGGCCATGGGTGAATTTCATCCCGATCTGATGCAGCGCTGATTCCTGTGGAGCGCGCCCTGTTGCGGCGGGCTCCGGTACGCATCGCCGACGGCAAAGCTCGGTCCTTGTTTGCGCCGGAAGCGTTTTCCGGCATATTTAATGAACGCGGACGGCTTCCTGGAAGCCATTCCGTCTGTAAGTGCACGATATTGTTATGACGAAAATCAACATACGACGGCAGGCATGAACGAACCTTACCTTTCCATTACCCCCCTGGGGGGACTCGGCGAAATCGGCCTCAACTGCCAGCTCTGGGAAACAGAGGGCGGCGTGGTCATGGTGGACTGCGGGCTGATGTTTCCGGACGACGCCCATCTGGGCGTGGACGTGGTCATTCCGCATTTCGGCGCGGTGAGCGCCGTCAAGGACAAGCTGCTGGGCATCGTGCTGACCCACGGGCATGAGGACCACATCGGCGCGCTGCCCTGGCTGGTGCGGGAACTCAAAGGCACGCGCATTTACGGCTCGCGCTTCACCCTGGCCCTGGTGGAGCACAAGCTGCGCGAACATGAAATCCTGGACTGGGTGGAGCTCTGCCCGGTGGACGCCGGTACCACGCTACCCCTGGGCGACCTGACCTTTCATTTCTTTCCGGTCTGTCACTCCATCCCCGAAGGTTTCGGCCTGGGCGTGGAAACCCCCGTGGGCCGGGTGGTGCACAGCGGCGACTTCAAGCTCGACCCCCACCCCCTGGGCGGCTCGGGCACGGACTTGCGTCTTTTCCGGGAGTTCGCCGGTCCGGAAGGCGCGCGCCTGCTGCTTTCGGACTCCACCAACGTCATGCGCGAGGGGCGTTCTCTCACCGAGCGGGAGGTCAAGGACTCTCTGGGCAAGGTCTTTGATTCGGCCAAGGGCCGCATTGTCATCACGCTTTTTTCCAGCCATATCCAGCGCATCCAGGAAGTCTTCGACCTTGCCAGGGAGCGCGGGCGCACGGTGGTCATCAGCGGCAAGTCCCTGGCGAACAATATTGAAATGGCGCGGGATCTGGGCTTCGCCAAGCTGCCGCCCTCCTTTTTCAACGCCCACAACGGCGTGCCGGATCTGCCGGACGAGCAACTGGTGCTGGTGGTCACCGGCGCGCAGGGCGAGCCGTTGTCGGCCCTGTCGCGCATGGTGCTGGGCGGCCACCGCCAGCTCTGCATCCGCGAGGGCGACACCGTGGTCATGAGTTCGCGCATGATTCCGGGCAATGCCAAGGCCATTTCCCGCCTGATCAATGAAATGTATCGCCTGGGCGCGGAAGTGCTCTATGAGAGCGTGCATGCCATCCACGCCTCGGGCCATGCCCACAGCGAGGAATTGCGCGAAATGTTGCTGGCCGTGCGGCCCGAGCTTTTTGTGCCGGTGCACGGCGAATACCAGCATCTGGTCAAGCACGGCCGTCTGGCCGAAAGCTGCGGCGTGGACCCGGAAAAGATCATCCTGCTGGAGGACGGCCAGCCCCTGAGCATTCTGCCGGATTCCTTCCGCCTGGAGGACCGCGTGCCCGTGGAGTGCACCCTGGTGGACGGCAAGGGCGTGGGCGACGTGGGTTCCGCCGTGCTCAAGGAGCGGCGCATTCTGGGCGATGAGGGCATGGTCATCGTGGTGCTGGTTGTGGATTCGGAGACGGGCAGCGTGCTGCACGGGCCGGAAATGATTTCCAAGGGCTTTGTCTTCGAGCAGCAATACAGCCATTTGCTGGAAGACGCCAAATGCCTGGTGCTGGATGAGATCGAGGCGGCCCTGGACGATTCCAATGTTACCCGTTACGCAAA
>OKSH01001804.1_pt1 | contig 17767 bp, 10 predicted proteins | sample 1601231 | NCBI WGS metagenome assembly OKSH01 (sample SAMEA3541596, study PRJEB24748) | human gut metagenome | biome: human gut; feature: human-associated habitat; material: faeces | place: China | collected 2012 | reverse complement strand
TTGAATTTTTCATTTTATCACGACACCCCGTTCGTTTTTAAAGGTGGAAATGTAAAAATTCTTGACGATGGATGTAGCGTGAAACTTCGAGAAGATCTTTTGCTGGATGCCGTTGCCACCCCGGGTCATGATAAAGGGTGTTTGTGTTACAGGGTTGGGAATTACTTTTTCACGGGAGATTCTTATATACCTGGGGTAGAGACGGTGACAAAGTTACGAGGTGGTAACAAGGAAGATAATGAAAGAAGTTTAATGAAGTTAAAAGCTTTGTTTTCTCCGGATACTTTGGTTTGCCCGGGACATGGTTCGGTGATACGTGTAAAAGATATATCAACAAAAGGGAAATTGTAGGAATTATTGGATAATGGTTTATTATTTATGAAAGACAAAAGTGGAAGTTCTTTTATTGTGGGGTATTGTAAATTTATTTACAAATATAAATTTGAATGTTTTCGAGATTCTCCTGTAAAAGGGGAGATTGAGAAGCCTGATATTTTGTTGAGTTACGGAGGCACGAATATAGAGACCTATTATCCGGACGAAAACTTTTACGATTTTACAGAGGAGCCGTGGGTGGACGACTTGACGGACACTTCTATCAATCAGACCATCTACAACGGCAAAGTCATCGGTCTGCCCCATTGGGAGGCTTCCATTTCCGGGACCCTTTACAATAAAGAAATCTTTGAAAAGTACGGTCTGGAGATACCAGAAAATCAAGAGGAGTTCATGAAGGTCTGCCGTGTATTGAAGAAGAAGGGTATAACACCGCTGTATCTGCCGGCAAAGGAGATTTCCATGCTGTTATATCAATTCCCCTTAGATTCCATCGTCATGAACAGCGAAACCCTGGAAAAACTGAACGAGGGGAAAATAGGCTATGCCGATATTCCAGAGATGAAGAAAGTCGTAAAGTGGTATAAAGAAATGGCAGAAAAGGGCTATCTCGGGCAGGATTATGAGAAAAATGACTGGGATGGCATGAACGAGGCCATGGACAGCGGCAGGTATGCCATGATGCTCTGCTGGGATACATGGCTGTACACGGATTTCCAGGGAGATGCTGCAAAGTTTGGACTGATGCCGGCTTTTGTTGGCACTCCTGAAGAGGGAACTTTTGAGGGACCCAATTTAGGTCTGTTCATCGTCAACAAAAACAGCGCCAGGCTGGATGCGGCGCTGAACTTCATCACGTTTTTGGCGGATCCGTATAATTACAACGCTGTCTTTGAAAATATATATACCGCTCCGGTTTTTAAAAATCAAGTAGCCAGCATATCTACACCGCAGTATCTTGAGGCAGAGCAGCTGATAGAACAGAAATTTAGGGATTCTATTGCCTGGCTTAGAATTCGAGGTTTTTCGCAGATGGACGCTTCCTGCATTTTGGAATATATGAAAAAAGACAGCGGGCTTTCTCCGGAAGACTGTCTGAAAAAAATGGACCATCTCAGAACAGTGCGGATTGCAGGAGGTGATGAGACGCAATGAAAGTGAACCATCCGATGAAGAATCAGCGCCATTTCTTTTTCATCATTGCAGCCCTGCTGACTGTCGTCATTCTGTTCGGCATCTTTGCTATATCCTATATTCAGCGATTTGACAAGACACTGCAGGCAGAGAACCGGGTCATGATGGCAGAAGTAGCTGATAACATCGCTGCTTATACAAAGATGGTAGTGAAGGATACGCAGAATTCCCTGCAGACCATAGGAAATACCTTCCTCGTGATTCCAGAAGAAAAGAGAAATGCCTATCTTACTGACATCGTGGAAACCCAGGGTTTCGTCTTTGCTGGATTCGCGGACACAGATGGAAATTTAAAGGCGACGGAGCCGTCCAGAAACGAAGATATTTCTGACCAGCCGTATTTTAAAAAGGCGATCAAAGGTCAATTTGCAATCAGCGGCATTGTCCGTTACATTTTTACCAGCCAGGCGGCATCAGGCATCATCTTAGCAGTACCCGTAAAAGACCAAAGGGGAGAAGTCTCAGGAGTCATGACGGCCATGCTGAGCATTTCCAAGCTGCAGGAAGCCCTGGGCACAGAAAGCTTTGGCGGTGAGGGGTACTCGTATATCATCGACAGAGACGGGAATCTGGTCATGCGCAATAAGAGCATGGATTACAACAACTTGTTCAGAGTTTTAGAAAATGTGGAAATTAAAACAGGCGGCAGTGCCGGGCAGATCAGAGAAAACATATTGGCGGGTAAATCGGGAACGATTCTCTACGATCAGCTGGGAACAGAGCGCTTCGGATATTACTGCCCTTTGGGACTCAATGGCTGGACCATCGTAAATATCGTGCCAAAGGACGTGATTACGGCAAAGACAGACATGCTGACCAAGGAATTGATGCGTACTGGTATTGGCGCCATCATCATCTTTTTGATTCTGCTGGCAGCGGCAGGTGTGATATGGATCGTATCCCAAAATCAGCGCCATGCAGCAGAAGCAAAGTCGATATTCCTGGCCAATATCAGTCATGAAATCCGCACGCCTATGAACGCCATCGTAGGCATGGGTGAGCTTTTGATGAGAAGTGACCTGAACAACAGACAGAAAGAATACGTGCGCAGCATTCTCAGCTCTGGCAGAGGACTTTTGACCATCATCAACGATGTTCTCGATATGTCAAAATTTGAAGCCGGTAAATTTACAATTTTAAATGAAAGATACCAGACGGAGACGCTGCTGTATGACGTTGCGTTTCTCGCAGCAGTTAGAATTGAAGATAAACCGATACGATTCTTATTGGATGTGGATAAAACGGTACCAGAGCAAATGATAGGAGATATGACGAGAATCAAGCAGGTTTTGATTAATATCGTAGGCAATGCGGTGAAGTTTACAGAAGAAGGTTATGTCAAATTATCTCTGCACTGTGAAAGAGAGGGGAAACGCATAATCCTAGTCATGGCAGTGGAGGATACGGGAATCGGCATCAAAAAACAGGATATGGATAAACTGTTTGAAAGCTTCAACCAAATTGACTCTTCTTATAATCACGGGAAAGAAGGAACTGGATTGGGCTTAGCCATCGCCAGTTCTCTGTGCCGAATCATGGGAGGAGATATCACAGTCGAAAGCGAGTATGGCGCCGGTTCTGTATTTACAGCCAGAATTGAGCAGACAGCCGCAGGTGAGAAACCTTTGATGGAGATAGCAGGGAAAAAACTTCCACGAATTTTGATTTATGAGGAGTCTGAATCGCTGCGGGAGTATTATACTTTTTATCTGCAGGAACTGGGGTTGGATTATGAAGTCTGCGCTGATTACAGATATTTTCAAGAGGCACTATCTGAAGGCAGCTATGATTTGGTCATGGCAGATAGGGAAACCATCCACGAAAAATTGGCTGATCAGTTGGATACTGGGGGAAAATTAGTGACACTGTTGAAAATTCAGGAACATGCGCTGATGTCTGACGAGCCGGAGAACGCAGCGATATTTGTACCCCTCTTTGGAATACAGCTGGTATCCCTGCTCAAAGGCGTTAAAGCAGAGAGAATTGAATCGGAAGGCAAAGTGGCTGAAATGCCAGTGCTGCCTCATGTGAGGATTTTGATTGTAGACGATAATGATCTGAATTTGCAGATTGCGGAGGCCCTGCTGCAGACCTTTGAAATGAAAATAGACTGTGCGGGCTCCGGCAGGGAGGCTATAGAAGCGGTTAGCTGCAGAGATTATGATTTGATTTTCATGGATTATATGATGCCAGAAATGGACGGCATCAAAACGATGAAGAAAATTCGCGGACTGCCGGGTGACCAATACGAGAAACTGCCCATTGTCGTACTGACAGCCGACGCTACAAGCAGTGCAAAAGACAGGCTGCTTGCCGAAGGATTTGACGATTACCTGACAAAACCTATTAACATAGAAGAGACTGGAAGGCTTTTGACAAAATGGCTCTGCGACCTCAATGAGCAGCGCAGCCGGACGGAGGATTAACGAATCGGAAATCTATTGCATATCATAATATGTAAAACTTTAAGAAGGTGATGATTATGAAATTATGGAATAGATGTTGCTGCTGCTGGCCGCTTCGCTGTGTATGCAAACCGAAGCCGGAGCCTGCAGCAGGATCTTTTACGGCAGTGAAATACGATCAGGATACTGGCCGGCCTCTGGCAGACGCGGGTTATACCCTTTATCAAAATGAAAACTTGATTGCAACGGCGATTTCCGATGAAAGCGGCAGGCTGTCCTTCACCGATCTTGCTCCAGGTGAATATACGCTGATAGAGACGACAATCCCCGCCGGTTATCTGCCGGAGAGGACCAGTCATCAAGTAGTGGTAGACGAAGACGGAACTGTGATGATTGACGGAATCCCTGCCGACAACTTTTCTCTATATGATGTGCCGAACCGCGACGCTGAAATATCCTTTCGAAAAGTCGACGCTGATACGGGGCAGCCTCTTGCAGGTGCGGTCTTTACTCTGCCCAACGGTGTGAGAGCTGTTTCGGGAAGTGATGGAGTGGTCAATTTCGGAATTTTCGGGCCCGGCAGCTATGTGATCCAAGAAGTTACTGCGCCGGAAGGCTATGCTGCTGTGCAGACGGATTTTACCGTGGTGGTGACTACTGATGGCAGAGCTTTCATTGATGGAACGTCAATTGCAAACTTTACTGCAAAAAATACAAGACTTCCCGATCCTAGTCAGCGTCCTGTCATCAATGCGGTGACAGAGGGCGATCATTTTGTTACTGGAACCGGTGTGCCAGGTGCGGAGATTGCAGTGACCCTGCCGGACGGTATCGTTGTTACGACTACGGTCAATGATTCTGGTATCTGGGTGGCCGCGGTGCCGCAGGGAACGGACTTACAGGCAGGTCAGACCATTTATGCAATACAAACGGAAATCGGTCGTGGACCTAGTGCGGCGGCATCTTTCGAGGTGCAGGCGAAAACATTCCAGCCCGTACTGACTAAAAAATAAAGTGATAATGAGCGAGGGGTATGCCCGTACAGCTTGCTGCAGATGCAGCAGGCCGACGGGCAGCCCCTCGTTTTGCTGCATCTGAGATTTGGGGGAGAGAGGGACAAAGCAGCTGGCAGATGTTCGATGTTACAATAAGGTTATGCTTTTTGGCTGTATCCTGACACTCCCCGCGTAACCGGATGCCCGTCAAAGTGCCTTGACAGGGGGTATATTCGTTTTTAGTCACTTTCCCTGTGAGTTCCTATGTGCAAAATGCGGTTCGCAGTTGATAAAAGATGTAAAATATAACGCAATCACGGTTTTTTTAGGCGATTTGAGCTTTTTTTTTGGGTGGACTGCCGTTGTCCTTGCCACAGAGTTACGCGAGAAATCTGGAATAGTATCAAAAAACCTAACTTTATCGTAGAAATCACTACTATCATACCCCCCTCCCCTAGATGACGAGAAGCGATTTCAAAAATATCTTGTAAAAGAAGTCTTCGCCAGCCTCGCCTTTATCCTCTACTTATTCAAAAATGCCAAAAACACCTAAAAATTTCTTGGCTGCAAAGGGAGTGTCTATTTCCGATGGCTGTAACCGTTGAAACTTCGATACGTCCTTTGCATTCGTTGGGGCTACATACAGTTTTTTTAGGTGCTTTCGACTATTATTTAAAAGACGGGTAAAACCGTAGAAAGGACTATTGTCTGCCAGACGTCTTCTTTCTTCTGACTACAGCAGTCATTGTGCCGCAGGCGACGCCTGCCAGGAGGATATAGAGCAGAAACCGGCTTTCATCGCCGGTCTTCGAGGACTTGCGCAGCTTTCGCTAGCGGCAGGGTCTTTTGGATTCTCCTGGTCCTCTGCGCTTGCCTGCAGTGGTTAATAGGCGAGAATCAGGCACAGGGCAAGAATCGTCACCAGGGCTTTTTTTATATTCAGTTGTCGTCTCATATCGTTCCTCCTCCCGCAATCATGCAGTATCTTTTACCTGCATTGTACAAAATCGTGGGGGCAAGGGTATCAGCGTAAGCCGTGGTTTTTTGACACAAACCGTAAGAAAGTCGCGAGATTTACTCCGGCAATGCCGAGTTCAGCCGCCAGCAGGCGATGGCCGTATACATCAGATAGGACTCCAGCCTGTCGTCCGTTCTGAAGTTGGTGATGGCCTGGATTTTGGAAAGACGGTACTGAATCGTGTTCCTGTGGACAAAGAGCAGCTTTGCCGTCTTCTTCACTTCGCAGTCGGCATCCAGGTAATAGACGGCCAAGGTGTGCAGCAGTTCGCCGGAGGCATCATCTCGCAGCAAAGGCTTCAGGATGTTGCGGCAGATGCGGTAGTCTTCATTTTTTTCGGCAGACATATCAAAGCAGCGCTTGGCGAACATCAGATCTCCGTAGGAGATTTTCTTCTTATGGGGGAAGATTTCCACCACATGGGGAATGTATTCAGAGTAGAGCAGGTAAGTTTTTCTCACATCCTTTGCATTGTCGTCGTTAGGGAAAAAAGCTACGGTGTAATCCTCCGTGACCTGGTCCATGGCGCAGGTCATCTCCTCAATGTATTCATTGTCTGCATGGATCGTAGAAGCGTAGACGATAAAACAGATGATGTAGATGCCGTAGGTGTCGATGATGATGTCTTTGCCGAAAGCATCTGCACAGTTTTTGACGGCACGGATCAGGGAGCGCAAGGTCTGGAGCTGCTCCCGGGTATCGGCTTGATCAAAGACGGGCCGGATGATGATAGCAGTGTTGATGGCATCAATGTCGATGCCAAGACGGTCAGAGATATTGTACATCTTCTCTTCATCACCTTCGATAATGGCGGGAACCAGGGCATTCTCCAGAATGTTATCCGAATCCAGGTCCCACAGCTTCGAGAAAATCTGCAGAAGCTCGATGACACGGTACATGTCGTCCAAAGTCAGGCGGTCAAAATCGTCCGCTGCATAGAGGGAGAAGCTGCGGTATTCAAAGGCAGAAAAAGGCACGCAGAAAATCTTGAGAGGCATGTCGTTCAAAGTGGTTTCCACACAGTATTCGTCCGTGGCGGCAGCGCTTTCATAAAGGGCAGAGATGGTGTCTGCGGTGATGTCGTTGGACATGGGCCACTTGCTGAGGCAGACATTGTTCAGTGAAGCGTCAGAGAGTAAAAACGTACACTTGAGATTATCACTGATGAGCCGCATCAGTGTGGCGATATTTTTACGGTTTTCCGGCAGGCGGGATACCAGGGAAGCGATGGTGTCGATAAAATCGTTGTCGTTGGCCCGATTGCGGAAGATAGCTTCGTAGACTTCACCAATGACGTCGGTATAGAAGAAATCGGTACGGTTTTCCTGCATGATGATGATGGGGAAATTCAGCCGGTCGGCCATTTCCAACAGAGAAGGATGGATTTCCTTGATAAACACGCCGACATAGTAGATGACCACACAGGCATCGCCGGAATTGTACATGTAGTTGATGTGGTCGCACTGCGCCTTGGGATCATCTTTGATCGTATAAAATGAAGTCAGAACCATGTCGCTGTTTTTGACGGGCTTTCCCAGATCAAAGATGACGTTGTCGACGATTTCCAAAACGGTCACGCTGTTGACGATATTAGATACTCCTTTTTCTCCGGCGACGACTCGGCTGTTTCGCAGTGATGGTAATTTCAGGCATTCTTCTACGGTTATACTCATTTTTGTCACCTCATAACAATTATTATCTCAATTATAGCGTAAAAAAGGTCGAATTACAATGTTGATTTATGCACATGCACAATAAATTGTCAGAATAATCAGCGGCCGCGCTAATGACAGCAAGGACAAAAGTTGGTATACTTTTAATAAATTTATTCGAACTTTTGAAAGGAGGCTATTTTATGGCCGAAGGAAAAAAGAACTTTGAGGTAGAGAGCATCACCTTAGAAAAAGTGCCAGACAGTGAAAAGAAGAGCTGGCCGTCAATTGCATTTATCTGGGCAGGAAATGTCATCTGTGTACCGGCGCTGATGGTAGGCGCCATGGTATCATCCGGACTTAATTTTAAAGAATCAATCGCTGCCATGTTTATCGGTTACGGCATCGTCGTTGCTCTGATGATGCTCATCGCTGCACAGTCAGCGCAGACTGGAAGACCGACTGCCGTTGCAGTATCGAGAGCATTGGGAGAAAGAGGGTCACAGGTGACCATCTCCTTGATTATCGCAGTATCCATGGTGGGCTGGTATGCCTATCAGACCATCGTCTGCGCCACATCATTCTGCTCCCTGATGCAGCAAAGCTTTGGCATCGCGTTTCCAGAGTGGATCGCATGCATCTTCTGGGGCGGACTGATGCTGATTACCGCATTCTACGGAATCGGACTGACGAAGATTCTCAACATCGTCAGCGTACCGCTGCTATTCGTCTTTTTGATCTACGGTGTGTCCATCGCTCTGGGTAACGGCGGCGCAGAGATTTTGGCGGCGTACAATCCTGGCGGCGAAGGCGGCATGGTCATGGGCATTACCATTTCCGTGGGCGGCTTCATCTCCGGCGCAGCAACCTGTGGAGACTACAACAGATACAGCAAAAACGGCAAAAGCGCAGCGCTTTCCTGCCTCTTTGGCGTCATCCCGGCAGGCGTGGGCGCACTGGCATGCGGCGCTGTCCTGGCAATCTGCTCTGGAAACTCCGACATCACAATCATGTTTGCTAACGTAGGACTGCCTGCTATCGGCATGATCGTTTTGATTCTGGCGACTTGGACAACCAACGTAGGAAATGCCTATTCCGCTGGAATCGCAGTAGTCAACATGTTCAAACTGAGAGATGACAGAAGAGCCATCGTAACGGCGATCTGCGGTCTGATCGGCATTGCCCTGTCCCTTGGCGGCATCGTCTACTATTTCGTAGATTTCCTCTCACTGCTCAGCTACTTCATCACCCCGATCTGCGCTGTTTTGATTGCAGACTACTGGGTCATGGGCAGAGGCAGAGCCGATACATGGAAGCCGTTCCCAGGTGTCAACTGGTTGGGAATCGTGGCCTGGCTCGTTGGAGCAGCGGTGACCTATTTTGATACATTTTTCATCCCGGAAATCGTGGGTATCGTCGCCACAGTGGTCGTCTATGCGGTACTGTGCAGCGTGATAAAAAATCCGAAACTCAATCCTTTTGCAAAGAGCGAGGAAACAGAACTGAAGGAGGCTTGTTAATGAAAGGTACTTATGAAGCGGCGAAGACATCCATCACATCCTGCATGGGTGCAAAACCAGGCGAAAAGCTTTTGATCCTGACGGACGAGGATCAGATGGATCTGGCGAGAGAATTTGTCCGGGCGGGAAACGACCTGGGCGTGGAAACAGTCATGGTCAGCGGACCGGTAAGACATTCCGGCGAAATGCCGGCTCTGTCCCAGGCAGCTTTGGCAGAAGCCGACGCCTGCATGATGATTACCAGCGGGTCTTTTACCCATACCAAGGGCAGGGCAGACGCTACGGCGAGGGGCTGCCGCATCGCCTCCATGCCGACGATTACAGAAGAAATCGTCAACATGACCCTGAACGCTGACTATGACGAGGTGGAGCGCATCGGTGATATCCTGGCATCAAAGCTGGACAAGTGCGAAAAGATTCGCATTACCACAGATGCGGGAACTGATCTGACCTTATACTGCGGCGGCCGCAGCGGCATTGCTGACACCGGCAAGCTGGTGGCGAGAGGCGCCTTCGGCAATCTGCCCGCTGGTGAAGCTATGGTCGCACCCATTGAAACTAAGGGCGACGGCAGACTGGTGGTAGACGGCGTCATCGCCGACTTCAAGGTCATGGAAGAGCCTCTGACGATCACCTTCAAGGACGGGCGCATCGTCAAAACCGAAGGTCCCGATGCAGAGGACTTTGACAAGTTCGTGGCGCAATTTGACGATACGGCAAAGAACGTCTGCGAATTCGGCATCGGCACAAACCCTTCCTGCAGGATCATGGGCAACGGTCTGGTGGACGAGAAGGTCTTCGGCACCATCCACATCGCTTGCGGAAACAACCTGTTCATGGGCGGACAGCAGGACTGCAATATGCACTATGACATGATTATCAAAGCGCCGACAGTTTATCTTGATGACGAGTGCGTCATCGAAAACGGCAAGCACATTTATTAATGGAGGATTTGAAAATGATTCGTGATTTACATAAAGATGATTTAAAATATATCGTGTACGGTTCCAGCTTTTACGGCGGCGGAGGCGGAGGTTCCATGGAGGAAGGAGAAGCCCTGCTTGCGGCAATGCTGGCGGAAGATCCAGATCTGACCATCAAGATGTACGATGTAGAGGACATGGAAGATGACCCGGCAGTGGTATCCACCATGGTAGCCGCTCTCGGATCGCCTGTAGCGACAAAGGGAAGAACCTTCCAGGACGAGTCGGTCAATGCTGTCAAGGGTATGGCGGAAGAAGCCAGCTTCACCGGCAGAATGCTGAAATACGTCTACTCTGGCGAGCAGGGCGGTGGAAACACGCTGCTGCCACTGTACGCGGCATGGAAGAACGGACTGCCGATCCTCAATACAGACGGCAACGGCAGAGCGGTTCCTGAGCTGAACACTGGTCTCTTGCCAGTGCACGGCATTCCGACCAGCCCGGTGGTTCTGGCCAGCGAAAAGGGCGATACTATCGTAGGCAGAGCAAAAGATCCGATGGACAGCAAGGCCTGTGAGAACATCGCCAGATACATGTGCCAGGCTTACGACCAGGGCATCGGTTTTGCCGCTTGGATGATGAACAAAGAAGACCACCTCAAGGCATCGGCAGTGGGCCAGATGACCAAGACCATCGAAGTGGGCAAAGCCCTGGCTGGCTCCACGGCGGACACTGTGACAGCGGCACTGGAGAAGTGCTTTGACGCAATGGGTGCAGCATTCAAAATGGTCATTCAATCGGGCACCATCACTGACATCGAAATCGACTCTGCCGGCGGCTTTGATACTGGCGTGACTACTATTGTGGACGACCAGAGCGGCGAGGAATACAAAGTCACTTTCCAGAACGAGAACCTCTTTGTGGAAGACCCGAATGGCAAGGTTATCGTGACTATCCCGAGCATCATTTCCCTGTTGGATCTGAGTCTCGAGGGCGAAGTGCGCGCACTGTCCAACAGTGAGACAGAAGTAGGCCAGAAGGTGGCTCTGACCATCACAAGAGCTGACGACAGATGGTACGATCTGCCGGAGTGCTATACCTGCTGGGACGGCGTCATGGTCAGCGCAGGCTACTGCAGAGCCAATGAAGAAGTTTCTCTTTAGTGTGAGGTGGAAAAATGAGCAGAACATTATATAAACAGGATATTTTGGAGATTTTATACGGCGCCACATTCCTGGGCGCTGGCGGCGGCGGTTCCCTGTCCTTCGGGCTGGATATGCTGGAAAAATTGGAAAAGCAGGGCGAGACTATCGAACTGGAACTGCTTTCGCTGGATGAACTGGAGAAAGATGACTATGCGGCCATGGTAGCAGGTCTGGGAAGTCCCGTCGCCATGCTGGAAGGGGAGTTCGGCCCCGATGCAGTCAATGCTTTCAAGGCTTTCCAGAGAGGCTTTGCTGCGGAAGGAAAGACGGTAAAATACCTGTACCCTGGCGAGATGGGCGGCTTTAACACCTTCGTTCCTATGATGGTTGCCATCCTCTCCGACAAAGATCCGGCAAAACGAATTGGATTCGTGGATACGGATGGAAACGGCAGAGCGGTTCCCGAGCTGAATACCACGCTGACCGACCTTCGCGGCTATCCGCCGAGCCCTATCGGTCTGGGCAACGGCACGGGAGATCAGATCATCGCTTATGCCACAGACGACAAGGCGGCAGAGGTCATCGCCAGACAGCTTTGCATGGCTTACGGCCAGCAGATCGGCTTCTCCACCTGGGGACTTTCCAGAGACGAAATGAAAGCACATTCTTCTGTCGGCTGTGTGACTTACGCGCAGAAAATCGGGAAGGTCTTCCTGCAGTTGATGGCGGATCAAAACCTGAATCCTGTGGAAGAGCTGTCAAAGGTCATGGAGATCAGAGAAATCTGCCGCGGCAGAATCGAGAAGATCGACCTGAAGGCAGAGGGCGGCTTCGACTTCGGAACCACGGTCATTCTTGCGGAAAACGGGGATCGGTTTTACATTGATTTCAAAAATGAAAACATGCTGGTCAGAGACGAAGCAGGCAAAGTTTATCTGACAGCGCCGGATATCATCTGTTTCATGGACACGGATACTTATCTGCCGCTGACCAATGCCGATACAAAGGAAGGCATGAACATCTTCCTGGGCATCTCGCCGGTGGACGAGAAGTGGTGGCTCGAGGACTTCAAGGCCTATGAATGCTGGAAACCGATCTTAGAAGCCATCGGTTATACAGGAGATTTTGTGAGATATTAAAGAAAACAGGCAGCCGAGAAGAGATTCCCGGCTGTTTTTAAGTTTTGTGGATATAAATGAAAAGCGCTTTTTGCCAAAATGCATTTTTTTGGCGTTTTGGAAAAAACTCTGTGACTATTGGAATTTCAACGGTTTCTCATGCGGATTGTCGAAAATACAGGCGCCAAAATGGTGCAAACCCTTGCAATTGCATGAACAAATAGTTTTTTCCAAATCGACAATTTTTTGATGTTTTTGCAAAAAATAACCCAGAATTGAGGTCATATAGCTCTTTTATCGAGACAGACAGTGTGAATCTGCTGCATTATGAGTACCGGAAGTTGATTGTGAAGAACGAGATCCTTCTGTACTGGGTAGACGAAAAAAGCGAAATTGCTACAATTGCAAGAGTCATCTATTACAGATGTGATGATAGTGATTTCATCAAGTAGACCATGGCAGCTCGACCTGCTACTTCTTCAATCCATAGCTGAGCCTCTGCCTCGTTATGCCTAAATTTGTCGCCAGCTCGCTGAGGGAATTGGTCATCTGGATTTCAGCCTCCATGTAGTTCTTATCGTACGCGAGAAGGCATCTATATCATGGGCTTTACGGATATCGGCATGTAGAAAAAAAGGTGTCGGGCCGACTTCGTCGTGCTGGATCGGGATCTCTCCTGCGTACCAGAAAATCAGATTCATCAGCTGCGAGTAGAGGAAAACTACATGGACGGGAACAACGCTGTCAAAAGAAATAATGCGGCTGCAATACTTTATATTATGCCAACAGTCGGTTGATATATAGGGGAGGGGGGGTATAAGAAGAGCGTTTTGTACGATAAAGTTAAGCTTTTTGATGCTATTCTGCAAGTTTTGCGTAACTCCATGAAAGCATCAGAAGCCATTCCTCTGAAAACAGCCCTGATTGCTTGCAGAATTTGTGAATATGCAGCAGGTGGTTACTTATATGGACTACGGAAGGTATTTTAGATGCGAAGATTTGTACAAAAAGTAACCAGAATCAGATATACCCCCATGCTGATACATCCAGGCTGTAATCCAGTTACGCGGGAATGCTCAGATACATCCAAAAAGTATAACTTTATTGTAACTGAGCGAGGTGTGGCTGTTGTTTTGGAATTAAAAATCGCGGATACTTTCTAGCGGATTGAAGCGAAGGATTACAGAGCAGAGCAAACAAGGTTACTCTCAGATTCGGAGTTACGGCGTCTGCTTTTATAGAAAAGAATGTGTCGTCATGGAAAAAGCGCAGCAGAATTGATTAGTTCCGATGCGCTTTTTAAGTGTTATTTCACCAGGCTCTTTCCTGTCATCTCCTCTGGAATGGGAAGTCCCATCAGCTCCAGCATGGTCGGCGCAATGTCGCAGAGGCGGCCTCCATCTGCCAGCTGAACCGGTTTATCAGCGATGTGCAGCAGAGGCACCTGATTCAGAGAATGGGCTGTCACCACATTGCCCTGCTCATCTACCATGCAGTCGGCGTTGCCGTGGTCTGCTGTCAGCAGAATCTGTCCGCCATTGGTCAATACAGCTTCCACAATCTGCGGCACACATTTGTCCAGGGTCTCAATGGCTTTTACCGCCGCTTCCATGATGCCTGTATGCCCCACCATATCGGCGTTGGCGAAGTTGAGAATGATACAGTCGTACTTTTCCGCCTTAATTTGTTCCAGCACACGTTCCGTGACAATTGGCGCGCTCATCTCCGGCTGCAAATCGTAGGTGGCAACCTGCGGAGAAGGGACCAGGATTCGGTCCTCACCTTTGCAAGGCGCCTCTACGCCGCCATTAAAGAAAAAAGTTACGTGGGCGTATTTTTCTGTCTCGGCAATGCGCAGTTGGGTCAATCCCAGAGATGCGACATAATCCCCAAAGGTATTGGAAAGCGTTTGTGGTGGAAATGCTACCTCCACATTTGGCATTGCTGCGTCATACTGCGTCATGCAGACGTACTTCAGGTTTTTGACCACCTTCTTGCGGGGGAATCCGTCGAAGTCTTCGTCGACAAAGGCGCGAGTGATTTCTCTGGCTCTGTCTGGCCGGAAGTTGAACATGATCATTGCGTCTCCATCACATACAGTGGCAGTTCCCATAGAAGTTGGCTGCACGAATTCGTCGTTTTCATCCCGTTCATAAGCGCTGTCTACGGCGGCGCAGCCAGTAGCAGCGGCAAAACCCTGTCCCAGGGTCATGGCATCGTATGCTTTCTCGAGCCGATCCCATCTCTTGTCTCTGTCCATGGCGTAGTATCGGCCGATGACGGTGGCGATTTCGCCCACGCCGATTTGATTCATGTGGTTCTGCAGGGCTTCGATGTATGCTCCCGCGCATCTTGGCGGTACGTCGCGGCCATCCAGGAAACAGTGGACGTAAATTCTCGTCAGCCCTTTTCTCTTTGCCAAATCCAATAGAGCAAAGAGATGACTGATGTGACTGTGAACGCCGCCATCGGATAATAAACCCAGCAGATGAAGAGCAGATCCTCTCTCCAGGGCGCAGTCCATGGCTTCATTGAGGGCAGCGTTATCAAAAAAATCTCCCTCTTCAATGGACTTGCTGATTCTGGTCAGTTCCTGGTATACGACTCTTCCGGCGCCGATGTTCAGGTGTCCCACCTCTGAATTTCCCATTTGGCCGTCAGGCAAACCTACTGCCAAGCCGCTGGCAGAAAGACGTGTGCCGGGATAAGTCTTAAATATCTGATCTAAGGCAGGTTTTTCTGCCTTAGCAATTGCGTTTCCTTCTATTCTCGCACTGAGGCCGAAACCGTCGAGAATCATCAGCATTGTAGGTCGTTTTTTTATTTCCATCAAAATCATTTCCCTTCTCACATATTATCTTTCCATTATATCAAATTTTTTGGTATAATCAATAAGAAGCCATTGACAATGCAGTCATACTTTCTGCATTGTTTTTCAATATTTATACCCTAGATGGCGATAGAAAAAACAAGCAGGACAAAAGAAAAGAGAGCAAAAATGAACTGGACAAGAGAACAACAGAGAGCGATAGACGAAAGAGAAAAGAACATACTGGTCGCCGCCGCCGCCGGATCCGGAAAGACAGCGGTTTTGGTCGAGCGCATCAAAAAATTAATCATAGAGGACGGCGTATCTATTGATAGAATGCTAATCGTGACCTTTACCAATGCAGCAGCAGCAGAGATGAAAGAGAAAATCCGCGTTGCCATCAATCAGGAAATCGACGCTGATCCGGCAAATTCTCAAAACCTGAGGCAGCAGCTAAATCTTTTGCCGCGAGCGAATATCAGTACTTTCCATGCCTTCGCCTTGGACGTCATCAGGACCTTTTTCTTTTTGACTGATATTGAACCGGGATTTGCCATTTGCGACGACGCGCAGAGAACCATCATCAAAGAAGATTCCATGGACCAGCTGATGGAGCAGTGCTTTGCATCCGATGCAAAGGAGTTTTACGATTTCCTCAACTGGTACAGTTCGGACCGAAATCAAAACAAGATCAGAGACATTATCAATACGTCCTATAACGTGCTCCAGTCCCTGCCTTACCCTTGGCAGTGGCTGAAAGAAAAAATAGAGGAACTCTCTCTTCCGCCGGAAGCGTTCCTGCTGTCACCAGTTATGAACTATATCTGGGATTATATCGGCGATGCAGTGGAGAAGGCTGTACAATTTGAAGAGCGGGCAGTCGAAGAACTGTCGGCAGCCGGTCTTTCTCGATTGGCGGAAAAAACAGCGTCAGAAGAGCTTTGCTTTTACCAGCAGATGGCAGAGGCGGCAGCCAGAAAGGACCTGACGGATCTGAGTAACTGTATCGCTGCCTTCAAGGCTGTCAGACTGGTGGCTAAGAAAGAGGAAAAAGAAGCCTATGCCCAGGTCAAAGATCTGGCGGCCGCTTGCCGAAAAAAGGCCTCTGGCCTGATCAATGATATCAAAGGTCTTTTCTTTACCCAGAGTCTGGAAGAAATGGTCTCAGAAATGAACGAGACGGCACCGAAAGCGGAAACTCTGCGCAAGCTGCTGGAAGATTTTGACCAGATTTTTAAGGCCAATAAAGCGGACAAGAAGCTGGTCGATTTTAACGACATCGAACATTATTGCCTTTCTATTTTGGAAGAGACCCAGGCGCAGGACCATTACAGAAAAAAATTTGAATATATCTTTATCGATGAATACCAGGACACCAACATTCTGCAGGAGGAGATCATCGCTAAGGTGGCCAGAAATAATAATCTCTTTATGGTCGGCGATATGAAACAGAGCATTTATAAATTCAGACTTGCGGAGCCAGAGATTTTCAAGCGTAAATACCTTTCCTACGGCAGTGCAGAAAATGAGCAATCCACCAAAATCGATCTGAACCAGAACTTCCGCAGCAAGCCGTTGATTCTTTCTGAAATCAATCACATCTTTGAGAATCTGATGGAAGATTACGATGAGGATGCCATGCTTTATCCGGGCGTCAGTTATGATGGTCCTTATCATTACGTGCCGGAAGTAAAAGTGGTGGACACGTCTACCATCGATGATGCCGATGAAGAGCTGGCCAATCTGAAGAATGCCGAAATCGAAGCTCTCGAAATATGCTGTTTGATAAAAGAGAACTTGGGCAGGAAGTTCTTTGACCATAAAGCCGGCATCGAAAGGGAAATCCGTCTACACGATATGGTCATTCTCATGAGAGGCGTAAGAAATTACGCTGATGTATATCGCAGCATTCTAAAAGAAAACGGCGTTGACAGTTTTGTAGATGACAGTGAGGGATACTTTGATACCATGGAAATCAACGTATTTATGAATCTTTTATCGGTGATAGACAATAAAATGCAGGATGTGCCGCTGATCAGCGTGCTGCATTCGGAGATTTTCAGCTTTTCCACCGATGAACTGGGACAAATCAGAGCCGCCTGCAAAAACGGACAGTATGCGGCAGCCTTTCTTAAATTCGCCAAAGAAGGTAAATTAGAGCCATTAAGGGAAAAATGCAGAGTCGCGCTGGATTCCATAAAGAAGTGGAAGACTATGGCGACCTCACAGCCTTTGGGGCAGTTCATCTGGAAGCTGCTGCTGGAAACTGGTTACTATCTGGAAATGGGAGCCATGCCGGGAGGAACCCAGCGTCAGGCGAACTTGCGGGCTTTGGTGGACAAGGCCGAAAAATTTGCGGCAGATAGACAGAGCTCCCTATATAGTTTTGTCCGTTATATCGACGCAGTGAAGAGACGGGGCGTGCCTATGGGCCAAGTAAAGCTGGTAGGAGAAAACGACGACTTGGTGCGCATTATGACGATTCACAAGAGCAAAGGGCTGGAATTTCCCCTGGTCATTGTCTGCGGTATGGGCCGAAGACTCAATTACACCAAGATTGGCAGCGGTATCGCTTTGCACAAAGACATCGGCATCGGCATGACGCTTACCGATTTTGAAGGGCATTGGTATAAACAGACGCTGCTGCAGCGG
>OKSH01001795.1_pt1 | contig 17851 bp, 10 predicted proteins | sample 1601231 | NCBI WGS metagenome assembly OKSH01 (sample SAMEA3541596, study PRJEB24748) | human gut metagenome | biome: human gut; feature: human-associated habitat; material: faeces | place: China | collected 2012 | reverse complement strand
AGCGGAAGGTATACGTCAGGCCGCGATTCTGAAAGCAGAAGGTGAAAAACAGTCTCAGATCCTGAAAGCAGAAGGTCTGCGTCAGTCCGCCTTCCTGGAAGCGGAAGCCCGTGAACGTGCGGCAGAGGCGGAAGCCCGCGCCACACAGATGGTATCTGATGCTATCGCTGACGGTAATATGCAGGCTATTAACTACTTCGTGGCACAGAAATATACCGATGCACTGACCAAAATCGGTGCGGCGGAAAACAGCAAGGTCATTATGATGCCGCTGGAAGCAAGCAACCTGATGGGCGCTATCGGCGGTGTGGCTGAAATGTTCAATGTGTCAAAAGACACTAAAGGTCAGGGTAAATCCGCATGATTGAGATGATCGCATCACAGGCGGTCTGGTTCTGGCTCTGTTTCGGCGGCATCCTGCTGATTCTGGAGATGCTCGGTACCGGCGGTTATCTGCTCTGGAGTGGCGTGGCGGCACTGGTTGTCGCGCTTCTGGTGTGGATTATGCCGGGGCTCAGTCTCGAGTGGCAGGGTATTATCTTCGCGGTGATGACGGTGATCTGTGCGGTGTTGTGGCGTAATTTTCAGCGCCGCCGCCAGCGTAATGACAGCAGTTCGCCGAATCAGGTCAATCATAAGCTGATCGGCCTGCGTGCCGCACTGCTGGCAGAGACGGAAGACGGTTACAGCCGCATCCGTCTGGCAGACGGCAGCTGGCGTGTCTACAGCCAGTCGGCACTGCCTGCCGGTACGGAAGTGGAAGTGATTGCCGTTGACGGCATTACACTGACGGTCCGGGCTGTCAGCCGGTAACTGACCGGAAAGACCATCTCAAAACGGCCTCTGGTAACAGAGGCCGTTTTTTATGTACTCCCGCATCACGCGCCTTTAAAGCGGTAGCGTTCGTTCACGGAATTGGTCAAATCCTGCATAATAATATTGGTCAGTTTATCGGTGGTATTTAATGCATCCTGCATGACTTTATTCTGGAAGTCCTGTAACAGCTGTTTGGCTTTCGCCGGGTCTGTTTTATAAATACTCAGATACTCTTTTTCCATTGCCTGTTGTTCTTTGGCAAACTCAGCTTCCTGTTTGCTGTATTCCGCCTGCACAATTTTCGAATATTTATTAAAGTCGATCATTGCCAGCGTCTGTAATTTACGGAATTTCCAGTGCGCGGAGGCATTATCCGCCTGTGGTGAACCGATGGTATAAGCTTCCACATAGCTGTCCGGGCCGTAATATACCGGGACATAAACGGATAATGTCGGCATACCGAAGGCAATATAACGGACATTCCCGATTTCTTTCGGTAAATCTTTGCGCACCTGTAAAATATGGGAGTGCTGGGTTCTGAATACCGAGATTGGTCGTTTAGTGGTATCCGGATAGGTGGTTGCATACGGGGATGTGCCGACATTCTCATAATGGTTGCGCAGCCCTGCTTTAATATCTTCCAGCCCCAGTTTTTTCGCCGGTTTTAAGAAGACAGGGAAATCATTGGATTTCACATCTTTAAAGTCAGTTTTAATTTCCGGGTTATACATTTTCTGCAGGACTAACACTCGCGGATAGTTGTAATAACCGTCACTTTTTGCGTCATCTTTGGTATAGGCTTTTTTGAAATTAAACTCACCGTCTTTTTTCGGATCATATAAGCCATTTTTCTCGGCAAAGGAAATCAGTGTCGGGGATGACAGGTAATTTTCTTTGTCATTCATATCAAATTTTTCCAGGCGGCCCTGGTTTGCAGTGACATAATAGGTATTGGCCGGGATTTTTGCTGCCATCCACTGGTGGCCGCTGCCGGTTTCCAGATACCAGATCCCGTCTTTATCAATAAAGGCCACGCCGAAACCTTCACCGGCCCCTTTTTCCTCAATGATTTTCCCTAACCGCATCACCCCTTCTTTTGCGGAAGAGACATACGGTAATACCACATCCGGAATCGCATCTTCAATAATCCCGGTATCTTCAACATACGGGTCAATTTTTAATGAAGCTTCATTGGCGAAAATCGTTTCTGTGGCACTGATCCCGACACCGGCGTCATTAAAGCCGTTGGAACTGAAACGGAACTGACCTTTATCATTCCATTCCGGGATAGTGGTATAACGCATTGCCTTTTCCGGAAGGGTATAGGTGAATTTATTTAAGTTGGTTTTAAACTCAGTGTCTTTATTTACTTTTTCCTGATTCACCTGCAAAACTTTCGGGTTTGCCGGATTCATATCTTCATTGCGGGCAATATATTGCGCACCATCTGAAGACGCATTTTCACCGACAAAAATAGTGGTACACGCCGTTGCATCAGAAATCACCAGTGCAGCACCCACAGCAAGAGATAAAACACTACGTTTCATAGAGAACACCTTCCATTGAGTTATAAATTGCGCTTACGCTATCCATTACCCACTGAATTTTCTTTTACGCAGATCGCATAATGCAAAGTCAATCACTGAATTATTCGCAAAATATGGTGCATTTCACTAATTTGCAATTTAATCACGGATAAGTGTTTTGGTTAAAATTACGGATTATTTTTTCAGCGGGGAATTGATCGGGACAGGAAATACAGGGAATCGTTATTTTATTTCTTTTTTACTGATGACAATTAAGCGGTGTGTGTGGGTATCGGGATCATTCCCCCAACAAAAATCACTCCAATATTCAAAAAAGGATTCCATATCCTGAATAACAAACAGTGGCCTTTCCGGCTCTCCGCCATCTGAAGCATAAACATAAAAACCGGCGGCCAATGCCCATGAAATCATCACTTCCCAAAAACGCCTTCCGTCACCGGTTTGTTCTTCATCGGTAACCACAATATGATAGGTATCCAGCAGCCAGCGGAAAAAGTGCCGCGGCAGGTCTGCAACAGCAGACTGATGTTTGTCATTGGTTGTCCGCCATACCTTAATTTGTGTGCAACTTGTCTGACCGGCAACGATGTCATTGCGGAAGCAAAGCTCAACCAGATAAACGGTTTCGGGTAAATCCCCGGTAGTCACCAGCCTGTACTGCTGCTTTTTACCTGATTTAATAAATTGATAGCCCTCTTTTACCTCATAGCCCGGCAATAAAAACTGATGCGTACCGGCGGCCAGAAACAGTGCTGTCAGTTCGCTGTTTTCAGAGGGCAGATTTAATTTCCGGTTAAAACCCGCTGCGGGGATCAATTTCGGCATGTCGGCGTGAACCTGTCGTCGTTGTAGCTTTTTATCGTTCATATTAGCGCCTCATTACCGGTGATTTATAAACACAGTATACACAGATATCACACGTTATTTCTTATTGTGGTAATTTAACTTTACATTAAATAATGCACTTTCCCATTCCCTTTTTGACGATGATTAAAATATTGGAATCAATTAGTTAAATAAGTAATTAATCCAAAAAATAGAGCCGGAATAAAAACGGCCCTTATTCAGAGCCGTTTACGCTACGTTATACGTTATCGTCCATAATAATTACTTCACTTTACTGTTCACACTGCTGTGATCATTAGTGACAGAAATACCGACCGGGGATTTTCCGTTTACAATTCCGTCCTTAACCGCGCTGACAGCCTGTCCGGCATTGAGCGGGAGTTCGCCGTGAATGCGGGTGCCGGTCTCTTTGACCGCCACAGAGCGCATTTCGGTGTTCCCGCCATCCGGCAGACCGTCCAGCACCGCGCCGGTCAGAATAGTGCTGCCGCCGGTGCGCAGTTTACCCTGCTCACGGGCGGTCAGACCGGATTGCTGTCCCACCTGTTCCACGGAGCGGGTTTCAAAGGATGCTTTAACATTGCCGTTCATCCCGGCCGGGGATGTCAGTCCGGATTTCACCTTGTCCGCCACGGTACCGGCACCGGCTCCGGCATTTTTCCGTACAGAATCTGCCGCTTTATCCAGTCCGTTTTCCAGACCCGCCTTGATGTCATCTGCAAACTTCGGGGTACCGGCATTGGCCAGTTTTGAGGTGGTACTGCTGCCCTCATCATTGGTATGTGCCGCCGACAGATCCGCATCAACTTTCAGAACAGATTCGGTGTTAGTCCGGCTTTCCACGATCAGATCACCGCCGACACGCCCGCTGATGGTATCCGCCGTCAGTTTTCCGCCCCGGATCTGCGTATCATTGCGGCTGTTCAGCGTGAGATTTCCGCTGTCAGCAAGGGCATTTTTCTGCGTTACCGTCTGCTGATTATCGATCCCGCCCTTCAGACCGGCACTGATATTATGCCGCGAACCGGTTTCCGGATTTTCTGTACTGCGCGAGGTGCCGATATTCAGGTTTCCGCCCGCATTCCAGTTGGCTTTGTCCGTGGTTTTCTGTGCCGATTCAATCACAATACCTCCGTCACGGGCGGTCAGCGCGGTATTTTGTGCATCAATCTGCGTACCTTTCAGATGCAGCGCATCATCCCGCATACCGTCCGCAGAAACAGAAACAGTACCGCCGCTGCGCAGGCTGCCGCCGCGCTGGTCAGTCACGTTTTCAGACTGTTTGCTGATACTGAAATCCGCACCGCCGCCGAGTTTGCTGCCGATCTCTGTTTTACCGCCATTAGCCTGAACACCACCGTGCCACTGATGGCCGGAGATGGTATTCGTGCTCTCCGCGCTGTCAAGCAGGGTGTTGTGTCCGCCTTTCACCGTCACATCCCCGCCACTGCTGACATTAGTACCGTTAGCGGTCAGGTCGTTTCCGGCCTGTAATACCACGCCGGTTTTGCCCTCAATCACGCCGGTTTTCGCCGTTGTGCCGCTTTCGTTGTACACCTCACGTCCGCCGCTGAGACCGCCACCGGCATTTTTCAGGTTGAGCGATTCCACATTTACCTTCGCCCCGGCATCATAGCCGCTGACGGTTTTGCTGTGGGTATCACCCGCCTGATCCAGCGTCAGATTATCACCGGCACGGACAGAAACGAGCCCTTCCTCACTGCGCAGTGTATCGCCCTGCAATGCCGCATCACGCCCCGCCTGCACAGAGATATCCCCTTTCGCCGACAGCGAACCGGTCACCGCTTTACTGCTGCTCTCAGTTGCCAGACGATGACCGCCGCTGCCTTCCGCGCTGATCGCAACATCCTGTCCGGTGGATGTTGCCACACGCAGACTTCCTTTGCCCTCAGTCACAGATTCCGACTGATGATGTGTATCCGCTGCCGCCGCAGACTGATAATCGCCGGTGCTGATCGCAATACCGCCGTTATCCGCCCGGTACTGTGTTCCTTCATCAAGAACACGATCCGTGGTGTTCACGGCAACCGATCCTGCATTAACAGAGGTGGTTTTTGCCTGTGTGTTTTCACTGATGGTCTGCCGGTTTTCCCCTTTACCGCTCAGATCAACGCCGATATCCGGCAGTCCGGTGGCAGCGGTGCTGTCCGCCACCCCGGCAATATTGCCTTCCGCAATATTTTCACCGGCTTTGGCCAGCGGACGGGAGACTTTGCTGTAATCCAGTGAGACCCCGAGGCTGCCTTCGCCGCCTTTACGGGTTTCCGTGGTGCGATCACTGTTGTGAGCCGCCCGGTGCGCCGAGTTTTGCGCAGTTTCCGTATAAGCGCCGCCCACCGTGTGTGATACGCCTTCCTGCGAGAGGGTTTTACCGGCGGTCAGGGTGAGATTACCCTGCACCTGAGTGCCGGAGGTGACCGCCTGATGATGCTCCTGTGTCTTACCGGTTTCAGTATGACCGCCGCTCAGACCGCCGCCCAGTTTATCCATGCCGCCGGTCAGATAAATACCGCCGTGTGATTCCCCTTTCTGCTGTGTCCGGGTTTCACGGTTATCCGCTGCGTTCAGGGTGATATTTTCAGCGGAAAGCGCCGCATCCCCCTGCGTGGTGATCAGAGAGGAGCCGGTAAGCGTGAGATCGTTTCCTGCGGTGACAGAGACACTGCCGCCTTTGAGTTCACTGCCCTGCTGCGTAACAGAATCCTGCTTTTGTGTGTCGCGGGTATGGTTGATATCCAGACCGGCGCGGTACTGTTTGTCCTCATCCTCTTTGGCATAGCCGCTGATTTTGAGTGTGGTTTCTGTTTTGTCAGACTGTTTTTGTGCCTGTGCCGCACGGATATTGATATCACCAAGGGTATCAATTTTCAGTGTGCCTGCACTTTCAATCAGGCTTCCGGCGATGGTGATATCATTTTTCCCGGCCAGCCGCAGGTCAGCTTCTGATTTCAGCTCGCTGCGCTCAACGCGGGTATCTTCACTGTTTTCACGGAGGGTACTGCGGGTGATGTTAAACGCGCCGCCATCACGGTTATCAATGTGTTTCGCCGTCCGGCTGATGCCGTTTTCAATCACCAGCGCGCCCTGTCCGGTCTGCACCAGACTGTCCTGTGTGCCTTTTACCTTGCTGCCGGTAACAGTGACGCCGTTACCGCCGGAAAGCCAGAGCTTACCGCCTGCGGTAACGTCAGAGCCGTGCGCCGTCTCTTCCGTGGTGGCCCGGTTTTCACGGGAGCCGCCGCCGATACCGCCCCAGGAGGTGATATTCTCCGTATGCCCCTGATGCTGTGTCGTCGTTTGCGTACCGATGGTGAGATTATTACCGGTGTTGATGATCAGATCCTGTCCGGCGTGTACCTGTACCGCCTGAGCCCGGATGTCATGACCGGCATTCAGTCCCAGATTGCCGCCTGCGGTCAGTTCCGTTTTCACCAGTTGCTCTTTTGACGTGACATCGCCGTGTGTGCCGCTGAGCAGTTTTGCCGTCTCATTGCGTTTATTGCCGGACACCGTCTGAGTGCGGGAGTCAGTCACGCTCTCCAGCCGGATATCCCCTTTGGCATCCGCACTGAGATGCGATCCGGCCGCCAGTGTTGCCCCTTTCAGGGTAATATCACCGGTTTTGGCTGCCAGACGGATATCACCGTCAGCACGGAGGTTGCTGGTTTCCTGCCGGATGCTTTCATCTTTGCGGGTTTCATTATTTTCCCACGACATCTTCCACTGATTTGTGGTACGGGTGTCTGACTGTGCAACCCGGTCGCTGTCGAGCGTGATGGAGCCGGCATGAACGGCGATCTCCAGCCCGTGCAGATCAGTGCCGGTCAGCCTGGCTTCCTGCTGTACCACCAGTGTGATGTTTTTGCCGTCCAGTGAGGTGCGGGTGTAGCGTCCCTGCCTGGTTTCGCCAGTGACGGATTTCCCGCTGCGTTTGTCTTCTGTCCGCTGATGTTCGTTGCGCAGCTGTCCTTCGGTACGCAGCGTATCACCGCTCAGGCGGATATCCCCGCCGGTGACCTGTGCGCCGGTGAGTGTCAGAGCGCCCTGAGACTGAGCATCGAAACCATTCACAGCATCAATATTACCGGCCAGTTTCACACCGCTGCCCTGCGCGGTATTCACCAGACGGATTTTACCGGCGCGCATGCCGCCCAGATAATAGCTGTCCAGCGGAACCGCGTTTTTCCCGGCGGAAATAGTCTGCATATCAGCGGAAACGGTATTGTTCCCGGTGATCACATTCAGTGCCGCCGCGCGGATCTCCCCGTCGGCATTAATCGCAGGCGCAACCAGATCCAGCACTTTACCGGTCGTGATCCCGTTATTTCCGATCGTCAGTGAACTGGTGTTATCCAGCGTACTGTATGCACTGATCATTCCGTTCTCAATCAGCGGATTACCCACGATCAGCCCGGCATTATTGGTGTTGATAAAACCACAGCCCTGACAGCTGATCCCGTTCGGGTTGGCGAGGATCAGATCCGCCGCCATACCGAACACTTCCTGCTGACCCAGCAGCAGAGAGGGGTTACGGCTGACCACTTCGTTGAGGATCACCCCGGCGGCCTGCCCGTTCAGGTTTTTGTTGGCTTCCAGCATGCCCGCCAGCTGCGACTGCCCGGCGGTCAGGGCGTTATTAAAGACCGCGCCCCGGTTATCCACATTAAAATCAAGATACTGGTTATGAGACAGCCCGTTACTGTTCGGTGCTGTAATATTAACAATATCCGTTCCGTTTACCTGAGAAACCCCGGGGCCGTTCGGGCCGCCGTCCGCCACAATCCCTGCGGCTGCGCTGTTCAGCGTGACAAAGGCCAGTGCCATCCACGCGGCCACCTTACCTGACGAAGAGAGTTTAAAGCGTTCTTTTTTCATTGTATTTCCTTACCATCCAACGACTGACGGAGCAGATCAGAACTGATATCCCAGGCGCAGGGAAAACAGGGTGTCCTGTGCGGGCAGTGCCGCCACAGAGGTCCGGGCGCGGCTGATTTGCGCATCCAGCTGTGCGCCGCCGTAACTGACATTAACCCCTGCGGCGATACCCGCGGCAGACTGCCATCCCGCCTGCCCGGTCTGAGCCATAACCCGTCCGTAGTCCGCACCGGCGCGGGGTGTTACCGTGATCCCCTGCCGGACAAAACGGCGGGAAAGGGTGTTTTGCCAGTACCATCCCTTATCCGCCGATAACGAGCCGTCGTGAAACCCTCTGATCGCACTGTTATCCGACAGTGTCAGCCACTCCCCCCCGGGGAGGTGATCCTGTGTGTACTGACCGGCCAGATGACTGCTGAACAGATACGCGTCTTCCGACAGCGAAAACTGCTGAATATAACTGAGTGAGAATTTGCCTTTGGTGTATTGCGGATCCGAGCCCGGCATGGTGTTCCGGGTAGCTGCCCCGAACAGTGTGGTGCCCTTCTCCGCCGATAAAGAGGTGCTGATAACACCGCCCGGTACCAGAATCAGCCCGGTGTAACCGGCTTCGGCGATACTCAGGGACGGACTGCTGACGCCAATCAGCGTGTCATTGAGATAGTTGCGGCTGCGTTTGTAAGTCATCTGCGCCATCAGGGAATCAATCCGTGAGCGGTTACGGAAGATGACATAATCCGCCCGCAGTGCGGCCTGAGCGCTGTCCCCGCTAAGAATGACGTGGTTATAGCGCAGCGCCTGAGTGATGCGGTAACGGGAAAGACTGCCGTAAGTGCTGACCGTCAGTGAACCGTAAGGCACTGAGTAAAACAGCATACCGGAGCGGCTGTAACGCGCCGCCGGATTATCGGTTGTGGCGGAGCCGCTCAGGCTGACAAAATCAGATAATCCGGCCGGGCTGTCTGCGGTGACTGCGGCGCGGATAACGTTGCGTCCGGTACTTTTCTGCCCGTAATTATCAGCGCTGAGAGAAAAACCGGCCGGGGTACCGCGCTGATTAACCAGCCGGATCACCGATCCTCCCGGTTCGCTGCCGGGCAGAATATCCATCGTGACATGATTGGATTTCAGGCGGTTTGCCTGATCCAGCCCCTGCTCCAGTTCGGTTATTTTCAGTGGGTTGCCGGTCAGAGAAGGAAACAGCAGAGCGGTATTAACACCGCGATCCGTGCTGTCGATCCGCTCCACAATTCCTTCCGTCACGCCGATCCCCAGCTCGTGATAATCGTTGACCGGCAGAAAGCGGATCCGTGCAGTGATATAGCCTTTCTCCAGATACCGCTCCATCAGTTCCGCCACCAGCACATTGATGTCACGGCTGCGGATACAGTCTGCAGGCAGCGGGGAAAGTGAGCGGAGGTCGTCCTGAGATAACAGTGTGATACCAGAGAGATATACGCCGCTGACCGGCAGACAGTGTTCATTCTCTGCCGCACGCAGTAACGGCTCTGCGGGGGCGATAGTCGTCTGCGGCGTGCTCAGTTGCCGGTAAGTCTGCTGTTCCAGCAGATCACTGACCTGCTGTCCGGCATCCTGCATCGCCCGGCGCGAAGCATCAGCGCCCGGATTTTCCGCCGCAGCGGGGAAAGGTGCGGCATATAATGGCGGGCAAAAAAACAGCCCTGATAATAATATGCGGCGTAATAATGTCAGCAGTTTGGTCAATTCGTCTTACTTATCCTTTGTGCCGGTTACCGCCGCAGCGGACAGAAATGCCGGTTTTCTCCGGTATAACGCCGGATGAAAAAGAGCCGTGCTTTTATCTGTTATCGGCAGAAATAAGAAAAACTTAACTGACAGGATGTAAGACGGCGTCCGCCCGGCGGGCAGACGCACAAAACAGACGGATTATTTATGACAGGCAGGTTTGCTGTGGCGGCATCCGGAGAGATGATCGATGATCGGGCACTCCGCGCTGTCATCCCCGGGACAGGAATCAGCCAGTGCCAGCAGGCGGTCACGGATAGCCGTGAGCTCCGTAATGGTTTTCTCAATCTGCTTCACTTTGCCCAGGGTTGCCGATTTCACATCCGCCGCGTGGCGGTTCGGATTACGGAACAGCGATAACAGCTCGCGGCACTCATCCAGCGTGAACCCGACCTCTTTTGCCTGACGCAGCAGGGTCAGTTCATCCACATGCCGTTCACTGAAATACCGGTATCCGTTCTCACCCCGTTCCGGTGGCGTGATCAAAGATTTATCTTCGTAAAAACGGATCGCTTTTGGTGTTAAACCCGTTTTTTGTGCAATATCGCTGATATTCATAACTTCTCCTTGACCTTACCCTTGAGGGAAGGTTTACCATCATCGTAAATCAAAATTCCCGTTCCCCCGAACAGAATTTTTTCTCTTGCGCCGTGTGCTGATATGCGGCGTGATGATGCGAAACATGTAAGGAAAAAAAGTATGGCTAATACCACTATTCTCGCGTTACAGGGGCTGTCCTGCGGACATTGCACCGGCAGTGTGAAAAAAGCTCTCGACGCCCGCCCGGATGTTGAATCTGCGGTGGTCACCCTTGATTTCGCCAAAGTAACCGGCGATGCGGATGCACAATCTCTCATCAAAACTATCGAAGAAGCAGGTTATGAAGCTCAGATTGCAGACAAACCCGGTACAATTTTACAGCTTTCCGGGCTGAATTGTATGAAATGTGCAGCGAAAACGCAAAGTGCATTAGAAGCGGTTGACGGTGTTGCGGCTGCGGTCGTTGATACCAAAGAGGCAAAAGTATACGGCAGCGCTGATGCGCAGACCTTAATCAGCGCGGTGGAAGCCGCCGGTTTTCAGGCAGCAGTGGCGGGAGAAAACGCCTCCCCAAAATCTGAACCGCTGACGCCGTCTCAGACTGAGGCTGCGGCAGCGGAGCACTGCGACATTCCGGCCACTCCGGACAATATCCCTGCCATGCCGGTGATTGAGGAGGATGACGACAGTCTCTCCTTCCTGCTCGACGGCATGACCTGTGCAAGCTGTGTCAGCAAAGTACACAAAGCGTTGCTCAGTGTGGACGGTGTGGAAAATGCCCGCGTTAACCTCGCGGAACGCAGTGCACTGGTCACCGGGCACGCCTCTGCAGAGGCGCTGATCGCCGCTGTGGAGAAAGCCGGTTACGGCGCGGAGCTGATTCAGGATGATGCCAAACGCCGTGAGCGCCAGCAGGAAGTGGCTGTCGCCAATATGAAGCGGTTCCGCTGGCAGGCTGCTCTGGCACTGGCGGTCGGTATCCCGGTGATGATCTGGGGAATGATCGGCGACAATATGATGCTGACCCCGGCGAACAACGGGATCTGGCTGACCATCGGGATCGTCACCCTGGCGGTGATGATTCTGGCGGGCGGACATTTCTACCGCAGCGCCTGGCAGTCCCTGAAAAACGGCGGTGCAACGATGGACACCCTGGTGGCTCTCGGCACCGGTGCCGCGTGGCTCTACTCCATTACGGTAAACCTCTGGCCGGACGTGTTCCCGCCGCAGGCGCGTCACCTCTATTACGAGGCCAGCGCCATGATTATCGGTCTGATAAACCTGGGTCATATGCTGGAGCAGCGTGCCCGCCAGCGTTCGTCAAAAGCACTGGAGCGCCTGCTGGATCTGACTCCGCCGACCGCCCGTGTGGTGACACCGGAAGGTGAGAAAGATGTACCGCTGGCAGATGTGCAGCCGGGGATGATCCTGCGCCTGACCACCGGTGACCGCGTACCGGTCGATGGTGAGATCACCGAAGGCGAAGTGTGGATGGATGAGGCGATGCTGACCGGGGAGCCAATCCCGCAGCAGAAAACCACCGGTGATACCGTTTCTGCCGGGACCACCGTGCAGGACGGCACCGTACTGTTCCGTGCCGCCGCTGTCGGCAGCAAAACCACGCTGGCACGCATCATTAAACTGGTGCGTCAGGCTCAGAGCAGTAAACCGGAAATCGGCCAGCTGGCAGATAAAATCTCAGCCGTCTTTGTGCCGGTTGTGGTGGTGATTGCTCTGATCGCCGGTGCTGTCTGGTACTTCTTCGGCCCTGCGCCGCAGATAACCTATGCACTGGTGATTATTACCACGGTACTGATTATCGCCTGTCCGTGTGCGCTGGGACTGGCAACACCGATGTCGATTATTTCCGGGGTCGGACGCGCCGCTGAGTTTGGTGTGCTGGTACGGGATGCCGATGCTTTACAGCAGGCAAGCACCCTCGACACCATTGTTTTCGACAAAACCGGGACCCTGACAGAAGGCATGCCGCAGGTAACGGAAATCCATACCTTTAATGGTTTCAGTGACGATGATGTCCTGCGTCTCGCGGCGGCGCTGGAAAGCGGTTCTAATCATCCGCTGGCCCGCGCTATCACTGAACGTGCGAAAGCGCTGACACTGCCGTCTGTTACTCAGTTCCGTACCCTGGCGGGGATGGGGATCAGCGGGGAGTCTGAAGGCCGGACACTCCTGCTGGGTAACCATGCGCTGATGCAGGCACAAAATATCAGTACAGCCGGGGAAGCGGATGCGCTGGTGCAATCACAGGCAGGTAAAGGTGTGACTCCGGTAATGCTGGCAGTTGACGGCAACATCGCGGCGATTCTTTCTGTCCGTGATCCGCTGCGTGAGGACAGTGTCAGTGCGCTGGCGCGTCTGCACAAACAGGGTTACCGTCTGGTGATGCTGACCGGGGACAACGAAGTAACCGCCCGGGCTATCGCTAAAGAAGCCGGGATTGATGAAGTAATCGCCGGTGTGCTGCCGGACGGCAAAGCTGCTGCCATTGAAAAATTACAGCAGGCCGGACGCCGTGTCGCGATGGTCGGTGACGGTATCAATGACGCACCTGCGCTGGCACGGGCAGATGTGGGGATCGCCATGGGCGGCGGCAGTGATATCGCTATCGAAACCGCAGCAATCACCCTGATGCGCCACAGCCTGCACGGTGTGGCCGATGCGGTGGCTATTTCGAAAGGGACACTGAGTAATATGAAACAGAACCTGCTGGGTGCCTTTATTTATAACACCCTCGGGATCCCGATCGCCGCCGGGGTGCTGTTCCCGTTCACCGGCACTCTGCTGAATCCGGTAGTGGCAGGGGCGGCCATGGCGCTGTCATCCATTACCGTGGTCAGTAACGCCAACCGGCTATTACGTTTTAAACCAAAAGATTAATAACTCAACCAATAAGGGAGCGAATAATTCGCTCCCTTATTTTTTTCCTGTTAATTAACCGGATATTACTTATCAGGGTTGAAAAAAGCCCGCGCTTGCAGTCAACTAAGGTATCGTTTCACGACAGGAGTCGTCATGAAAACACTGTTCCGCCGGCTGAAAGATTACCTTATCCCGCCTGATCCGCAGGGTGGCTGCACCTGGCCTTCGGTTGACCTCACATTGCCCGGGGATATCTCACTGCATCTGGTCGGCAGTATTCATATGGGATCGGAAGCCATGTACCCGCTGCCCGGCCCGCTGCTGGAAAGAATCAATCGTGCTGATGGCCTGATTGTGGAAGCGGATATCACCCGTCCGGCACCGCCGTTCCCGGGACAGGACCCTGAATTCCCCCGTCTGCCGGTAAGTGAGCGCTTACCGGAGCACCTGAGAGATGACTACCGCCGCTATTGTGAGGAACAGCGTCAGCCGGTACAGACGCTGGATACCCTGCCCGCCTGGCAGGTGGCGCTGATCCTGCAGTCCGCCCAGGCACAAAGCCTCGGGCTGCGTCCGCATTACGGCATTGATTATCAGATGCTCAATGCCGCTCACGGACAGAATATCCCCGTTTTTGAGCTGGAAGGCACACAGGCACAGTTACAGATGCTGCTGGATTTCCCGGACGAAGGGCTGAGCCTGCTGGAAGATACCCTGGCCTACTGGCATGACAATGCCCGTGCACTTCAGATTATGCTCGGCTGGTGGCTGGATTACCGGCCGGAAAAACTCGCGCAGCCACTGCCCGCCACCTTCAGCGAGCAGACGTATCAGCATCTGATGATAAGCCGCAACGACGCCTGGAAAACCCGGCTGACACAACTGCCGCCCGGCAATTATGTGGTGGCGGTCGGCGCACTGCATCTTTACGGCGACCATAATCTGCCGTCCATTTTGTGTTAAACTGGCAGGCCTTGTGACACTGCCGTCTGAATTATCTGCAAGGAAAGACCTATGACACCGGCTGTAAAACTTCTGGAAAAAAACCGGATTTCATTCACCCTCCATCCGTATGAACATGATCCGAATGATCATAATTTCGGTGATGAAGCGGTCCGCAAACTCAATCTCGATGCCCGTCAGGTATACAAAACCCTGCTGGTGGCGCTTAACGGTGATAATAAACATCTCGCCGTGGCAGTCACCCCGGTATCAGAACAGCTTGATTTAAAAGCGGTAGCCAAAGCCCTTGGTGTGAAGAAAGCGGAAATGGCTGACCCGGTGAATGCACAGAAAGTCACCGGCTATCTGGTGGGCGGGATCAGCCCGCTGGGACAGAAAAAACGTCTGCCGACCCTGATTGATGAGGGCGCACAGGAATTTGCCACTATTTTTGTTTCCGGCGGCAAACGCGGCCTGGATATCGAACTGGCACCGCAGGATCTGGCAAAAGTGCTGGACGGGAAATTTGCCCCGGTGGCGAAACGGGACTGATACACAGAAAAAAGCACTTCCCGGGGGAAGTGCTTTTTAGCTTATTATTACAACAATCTTTCATCAATGCATTAAAGGAACAGAACCAGTACCAACAACACTGCGTTCCCTGCTATGGCGGATTTCGAGCTTAAGCCCCTGTTGTTTTCTTACTATTCCGGATGTTTTTTCACCCATAGAAACAATACCCGGTGCATTTTTCAGGCGCTGGTATTTAATTTGCCATGAGTCTCCTTCATATTTCATAAATGCTGATCCCTGGATATTTTCCAGAACTGCTCCGCTGTAGTTTTCATGATATCCGTAGTCGCGATATTCCATTGCTCCAATCATTCCATGCCCATGCTCAGACGCATGTAATCTGTTATACTCGGCATCTTCTTTACCTCCCTGAACATGTCGTACCCTGATAGTCGTATCATCCAGTTTATCAGCAACAAACGAGCACCCGCTGAACCCCGGCGTGAATACCAACTGAGGCTGACCATTTTCAGGATGGGCAGGAATATCCGCATATCCTCCTTGCGGAACCCAATATGCTAATGTTGTTCCTTTCCCTCTCTGGAAAGCCGATGTTTCGGTATCAATAATCCGTAATGCATTGATACCGTTATTTCCGGCCGGTATATGAACAGCATTAAATTCCATTATTCCGCCTTTAACGGCAGAAAGAGAACTTCGCGTCGAACTGTCCATTTTTACCTTCGCCGGGTTAATCAGGTCAGTAAGCAGAGGTGTTTGCTGTAATGTACTGTCAGCTAATACATCATCCAGCCTGACGGGTTCTCCTTTAAATAATTCAGTAACCGTGTTCGCTGCCGGAGGTATCAACTTAGCGCCCCGAATTTCCCTGTCACTGCCTGTATTGATACCCGGTTGATAAAGAGATGTTCCGGGAATTTGTGTGCGCGGATAAGCAACAAGCCCCTGTTCATCAGAAAATGACACCGGATTATTCCTCACCATTGAATACAGATTCAGTCCGTCAACGGTTCCTGCCGGGTCTGAACTCAGCCAGCGCCCTGCCCACGGCTGATAATAGCGGTAGCCGTAGTAATACAGCCCGGTCGCATCCCGCTCTTTGCCGGAATAACGGTGGGTTTTGTAGTCAATGCCGCTGTCCGCATCCGCCACCAGCACCGCCGTGCCGCCGAACGGATAATATTCCTCCTGACTCAGCAGCTTACCGTCACCGTCCGTTTCCAGGCCGCTGCTGCCGATCAGATTGTCATAACTGAACCGCTGGTGATCTTTCTTACCGTCCTGCCAGTGCAGCAGCCGCACCTGTGCCCGCCCGGCAACACCGGCGCAGATCACCTGATAGTTTTCTTTTCCGCTGTGCAGCTCCAGCCCCGGCAGATAGATGACCTGCTGTGTCTGTGTTCTGCTACCGGTTTCCTGCACGGTGGTTTTCAGGATACGCTGGCTGCCCGCATCATAACGGTAGCTTTCGCGGTCACCGGCGGCACCGTTACGCACCACCGGCGTAACCTGTTGCAGCTCGCCGCGCGCAGTCCATGACAGAGTTTGTCCCGGCTGTAACTGTGTCTGTTGTCCGCCCGGGGTAAACAGGGCTTCTGCTTTCTCCGGTGTGTCCGCCAGGGTTTTCAGTACCGCCCGGTTGCTGCGCTGACTAACGGTGATATCCGTGGTGTAGTTATTATTGGTAGCAGGTGCTGAGTGACGGATCTGCGTCATATTCCCGGCGCGATCATAGATATAGTTGCGGGTGTAATTGGTGTAACTGGCTTTATCAAACGGGTAAATATCCGGCAGGGAACTGCGTTGCTGTCCGGCATTGGCCATCTCGCGCCCGGTGGCGCTGACCAGCTGATACAGGGTGTCGTAAGTGTACCGGTTTTCCGGCACCACTTTCTGATTATGCCAGAATCGCGTCTCCTCGGCGCTATTGGTCACACACAGCACATTGCCGACCGGATCGTATTCATAGCGCAGATCCTGAAATACATTTTTCCGTGCCGGATGTTCGGTTTTCACAGCGATCAGCCGCTGTGTCTGTGGTTCATAAGTGTAAGTAGTCACTACGCCGTTGCCGTGCTCCTCACGCAGCTTCTGCCCTGCAGCGGAATACGTCACAGATTTGATGATGATTTTCTCCGTACCGCCTTTCACCGTCACCCGGCTGGTGTTCAGTAATCCGGCGATATCATAAGTCATTTTTTGCTGATGACCCGCCGCATCCGTGGTGTTCAGCACCGCACCGGTCGCATCTGCAATGGTTTGTGTGGTGTATTTTTCAGCAGATAATAATGTTTGCGGATTGCTTTCCGGCCAGCTAACCGGCTTATCCGCATCTTTCAGCAACTGACGGGTTATGGATAACGGCACGCCGGTCAGCGCAATGCTGTCCGTCTGCATCAGCCCGGCCGGATCATAATGGTGTGTACAGATACCCGCGAGGTTTTTTGCTTTCTCCGCCTCACTGTTGCCTGCATACATAAAACGTTCAGTTACCTGAGCGTTCTGCCCGGCGGTCTGTTCAGTGATACTCAGCAGACGCCCGGCTGAATCCGCACCTTCATACCGGAAAGTCTGAGTCACGGCCTTGCTGCAGTTATCCTGCCCCTTATCCGTGCAGATCTGACTGATGCTGATCATCAGTCGCCCTGCCGCATCATTCAGTGTCAGCGATATTCCTGCATCCGCGCTTTCCGTACACAGCACCTGTCCGGAGAGTGAGGTGACATAGCGGAAATTGCTCAGCCCGGATGCCTGCATACGCGGATCAGCACTCTTCTCTAAAAATCCTCGTTTATCAAACTGATGGTAGGTAATGCGCTCATCGGTTTTCTCCGGGGTATCCGGATGGCGGTGATACACAATATCGCGTACGACCTGCCCCCGGTTGCTCAGTACCGTCACCGACGGTGTTTTTTTATGTAACATGTTTTCTGTTTTGCTCATTAATAGTGTCCTTATTAAGGGAATAAATATCCGCACAAATCTGATATTGCTCCGGCGGATAGCTGTTTATTTTAGGAAAAATAATCAAAACAGACAGAGTGAATCGTGGGAAATGCTGATAACCATACGGATTAATAAAA
>OKSH01001787.1_pt1 | contig 17897 bp, 29 predicted proteins | sample 1601231 | NCBI WGS metagenome assembly OKSH01 (sample SAMEA3541596, study PRJEB24748) | human gut metagenome | biome: human gut; feature: human-associated habitat; material: faeces | place: China | collected 2012 | reverse complement strand
GCCTTATCCTTGTCTGGGATCTCTGGTGGTTTTGTGATGCCAGGAAAATATGTTGCAATCGTATGTCGGCAGTTTGGATGGAGCAGACCTGCTTTCATAGCATCGGACAAAAGCGGTATGCCCAGCTCCTTAGCCTCTTCAGGCGTCCCGTGACAAAATACATCATCTACAAGCACTTTTCCCTGCCAGGGCGCGCATAGGAGGCAGGTGTTGGCATGAGCGGATACGACTACTGTATGTATCCCCCACTCATCTCTCTTTTTTCCTTCCCCTAACAGTACCGCCCGCTGCGATGCGGTCCGTAAAGCCATTTCTGCGTAGCTGGCTATATTTACCCGACGGCCATTCCGATACTCTATACAATCAATACCAGCCGCCAGAAACTCTTTGGTCGCCATATCAACAGCCTGGTCAAGTGTCTTGGCCCCTGCAGCCATGTTCATTCCGGCCCGGTAAATGGTACGCCTATAAATATCGTCCATTCGACGCCACACAGCCTTTTGGGCCTCTCTCATATCATTTACGACTTGCCCTGACATATTATCTAGCTTCTTATCCTGCATAGCCTCAGGAAGAGGTTTTTCTTTTCCATCAGGGTGGAATGGCTCGCTGATTTCTTGGGGTTCCTGTCCTTCCACTTTCTTGTCAGGCGGTTCTGCCTTCTGCTCTTTCGGTGGTTCCAGCCGCTCCTCTGACTTTTCCACTGCCGGGACCTCTTTCTGGGGCTCTTGCTTTTCCTCTTTCTGTGGTTTTGCCTTTTCTGCTTCCTCCTGCATAACTTCTATCTTATTTCTATTTACACCGAAAAAATCCTGTTCAGCAGGTGGAGGTGTTGACAGCTTGTGGTGTGCAATACTTTTAGGGAATTTAACCCTCTTTCGCTTAGAAAATGTAGATTCTATCCTGTCCCAAATTCGGTTAAATAAATTCTGTCCACGATGGTAGTTATCTTCCAAGGCCTCATTTACAATCCGCTCCACTTCAGGACTTATCTCATCTACAATCTTCTTACTCTCTCTGCGGTATTTTTGTAAGTTTCGTAGCTTTGCCCTCTGCCACATTTCCCACCGAAACCCCTCTTCTTCCTCTTCCCGCTCATGGCGTTTCAGGTTACGGCGCAGGCTTCGTGCCAGATCAAGCTCCATCTCCTCAAATATACGCCGGAGATTATATGCATCATCCTCCCGCTTTTTATCAGACATTTTTACTCACCTGCTTTCGGTGGTTCTTCTTCCTTCTTTGAATCCTGAGGTGGCTCTTGTAGTGGTTCCTGTATTAATCCATCCAGTCCCGCAACACTGGGTTCATCTGTCTCCATAAGGCCCTGCTCTTTTTTCAGGCGGTCAATCTCTTCTTGTTTACAGTGTTCATCCAAAGAATCACCATAAAGCTCTTCTACGCACCTTTCAATGCTCATGATTCCCTGGGTCTTTGCCTTGCCTATGGTCTCTACCTGGCTTTCAAAGCTCGGGTTGGCGTATTCCCCAAATGGGATCTCCACCTTCACCTCCTCAAGCTGCTCCCGCATCAGGATATGGTAAGCGTTGATACAGGCAGACACCAGCTCCGGCAACGTCTCCTGCAGGGCCTCTATAATCGCATCACGGGTATATAGAGTGGCCTTCTCTTTTTCGCGCTGTGCCTCTGCGTTATCCAGCTTTTTGACATCAATCCCCAAAGTACTGGGAGAAATGACACCCTGTAGGCAGAGATCCAAGGCTGTCACGTAAGTCGCCAGATAGCTGTCATGGGGGATTACTGGCTGTACCGTCTCGATAATGTTTTTCTGCCCCTCCCTCATGTCCCCGTCCGCGGCATAATAACGACAGTCAAATGGGTTTGGCTTGATGAGCTGGCCCGTCGAGGGGTCATGCGGTACCAGGCACTCCGGGATGTATGTCTTTGCCCGGCCCGCCCGGAGCGCATCCATCCATTGGCTCCATGCCTCATCAAAGGCGTCGAAGCTATCTAACTTACCATCAAAAATAGAGCCTCCGCGGCCCTCATATTTTGTATTCTCGTATATCTGCAGCGGCACCGCCAGAATGACAGTTTTATCAAACACCACATCCTTGATGTTTTTTGTCGCATCAATAGCAGTAAGCGGAACCTCATTCTCACCCCGGTATAGATGATTGTTGATATATCCATATCCATAATGCTCGTGGAGCACGTACTGCTGGGTGCCCACTGTATAGGGCGTTTTAAACACAACTTCTTTGAGCCGTCCATGCTGCCACATGATTTCTATTTTTTCTCCCGGATACCACTCTAGGAGAGGATACTGGCTGACTTCTGTGTCAATCGTAATCTTGTATGCCCCATCACCAATGTACAGCACCTCTTTCAGGGACTTTTCAAATTTCTTACGGAATTTGTTGTCCTTTTCTATTTCCTCCCAGAGTTGCTTGTGTGTGTCCTTCTCAAACTCAAAATCATTCATGTCGGCCACGACAATGCTATTGAGTGTCCGTACGATCAGGCCGGGAAGGCCGGTATGAATCTTGCGCATATCCATTCCCGGGCTGCATCGGCTAGCCCAGAATTTTGTTTTATCCACATACTCTGGATTCTGCTGATACATTTGTTCTAGCTCATTTCCGTCACCACGGTACCAGATCCGGTTTCGGATTGCGGACAGTTCAAAGTCCATCACCTCATTGATCTGTATGGCATAAGGCTGTGCTGGCTGTACTTGTAACCAACTTCGCAATCCTTTCTTGATATTGTCACTCAATTTCTGTGTCCACCTCATTTCTCGTCCTCCTCAAAGCCGATCATCTGCCGATACGGGATCCATGCGTACTGATTGGCGTTAATCGTATGGTCATTGCGATCCTCCGGGATGTCCTTGTCCTCATCCCATGAGTACCGGTCAAGCTCCCCCAGATGCTCCGTGCAGATATCCGCTACCAGATAGCAGCCCTGCTGAATCCATCCAAGCTGCAGCTTGATACGGTCGATGATTTCCACTTTTTTGTATGCGTCTATAAAATTATGCAGGCTGCCGTGGATCCGCTTATATTTCCGCAGTTCTGTGATCGTTGCCTGGTCAGCGGAATCGACGAATACATCTTTCGCAAAGCCCCAGTCCTTCTGACAACGCTCCAGAAATTGTATAAATTTGACTGTCGTATCAGATGGGGCAAGCGGCTGATCCAGATCTGCATTGCTATATACCTTCTCATCCAGGGTTATCAGCTTTCTGTCTTCTGTGATGCCTTGAAAGATCATGGCGATCGTATCCGGTGACTTACTGGAGTAGGACGTATCCAAACCAACCGTAAACTTTTTGAACTTAATCTTCCCGGCTTTAACCTGTTGTTTTACCCATGCGGCCGTTACCACATGCTTTTTCCGATCGAAGTTCGGGAAGATCAGACCCGTTGCTTTACCGCGCAGGCCCTGAATTTTATTCTTCCAGATCTTTGTGCCCGGGGGTGTGTTCTGGATGATCCGATCCAGTTTTTCTTTGGGCAATCCTAAATTATGTGCAAAAGAAAAGAACCAATGTACCCATCCGGGTTTTGGTCCTTCTTTTAGTTCGTCTTTGATTTCCTGCGGCGTCTCGTTTTCCCATTCAGGGAGCGGCCGGGAACAGTTGATATACTCCTTGTACACATCCAGATTGGGGTCATCGGGATTTAGCGTGGCCATAAGATAGTCCGATCGCATAGCAGCCTCTCGGACAAACTCAATGTCAGCCGTGTTAATCTCATCAATATACAGGCAGCCATACTGCCCGCCCAGGGCGTCCTTCCACTTACTCTTATTTCCATAACCAACGACAAACACTATCTTGTCCCCAATAGAGGTGTGGAACAGGAGATGCGGCATCTTATATTCGCCAGAGCCATTGCCCTTGTACTCAACCAACACTCCAAAATCATCCAATATCCCAAGGTCTTTCTGGATGATATTCTTCTCTGCGGCTCCTGTGTCATCTGCGGCCAGTATATGCAGTTTCTTGGGGCTCTCGGCCACTTTCAGCATAAACTTAAACAGCCCAACCGTTGTCTTTCCTGCAGCCGTTGTTCCCTCCAAAAATTCCACGGGAGCGTTGCATTTCAGGAATGCCTTATACTTTTCTGATAGCATTAGCCTCTCATTGCTCATTATCCATCACCACCACGCATCTGCCGGATCAGGTCGTCCAGCTTTGTCTTCTCTGTGTCTAAGCTGCCGGAGATGTTGGTATCCTGCTTAGTGGTATATCCATACTTGCTCATCCACAGACCCGCAAGCTGTGAGGGAATCACCTGCAGCTCAAATTTCTTGCGGGCATCCACTTCGCATTCTTCCTTCATGCGCGTAACGATGTCCGAATACCCTTTCTTTTTCTCATAAGTATCATAAAACGCTGACCTCGGAATCTTTGCAAACACGCAAAATCCCTCAATTGTATATGTGATACTTCTTTTGAGTTTCTTACTAACAAACTCACTATTCTTTGAAGAGAAGTCATGGGTAAGAACCATCTGATTGTCGCAATCCTTTTTGTACGCCTCCCATGTCTCCGCCAGCTCTTCTGGTGCCTTAAACCTCAATCTCTTTCCCATGACTTCACCTCACTTTCCTGAACGCAAAAACACCCAGCCAGCATATCGCTAACCAGGTGTTTCTGTTCTTTGTTTCGATGATATCATAATATCACAGATAAAACTGAAGTGAACTGCACTCTTTAAGATATTTTCAAATTTTTTAATGCCCTGCCATGCAATTCATATATCCATCTCTCGCTGTACCCCATATTCTTTGCCACTTCCCACCATTCCATTCCCTTGACGTACCGGTAAAATAGTACATCTCTTTCGTCCTCATCCACCAATAGGTTAATCCTATAAGAGATGTCTTTATATATCTTAACCTGCTCCACTCCCTCTGTAAACAGTTCAGTTTCTTTATCATCTAACTGGGCGACATATCCCGATAAATCACCAGTTCCACCACTACCATGTGGCATACCGTCATTGAGAACAGATGGACAAGTTCTCATGGAGCGTATTTCTTCCAGCTCCGCTTCAATCCTTTTAATCCTTCTGGCATGTTTCCTGTACCCTCTCAGGTATTCTTTCTTCTTGTCATTCTCTGTTGTTGCCATTGGTATCACCTCCAGTTTTAAATCTCATCTTGTTTTGTCAGCGGGATTCTGATAAACTTCACTTTTTTACCTCCTCCAGGTATATTTCTTTTTAGTCTTCCGGTCCTCCACCGTAATCTCCGTCACATCCAGACCCGCCAGGTGGAAGAAATCCCTGCCTATCCTGATTACCTCCCATATCTTCTCTGGGATATGCCTTAATCGGTATATTGCCTTACCGGCTGTGGTGTCTGTGTAGCCTTCACTGTTTTTCACTCTTTCACCCCACGTTCTTTTGCTTCTTTTGCTTCCTCACGTGTCAGGAAAATGCTTTTCCCAAAACATGAAATAGGAGAAGAGCCGGATATTCCACCGCATTCGTATTCCATGTACAGCTCATCTATCTCGCGCTCTTCCTTAAATTCTTCCTCGTCCTCTCCCATCATTCGCCCTATGTGGTATCCGATCACGCGCTGTGGATATCGGGGAAAATCTATATCGTATACAATTGTTCCGATTTTTACTGGTAACTCTAATGTTTTACTCATCTGTTTTTCTCCTCTTCTTAGCTTTTGCCTCCTGCGCCGTATGTTGCCTATGCCAGCCCCGGCGCCACCGATCCAGGCAGCGCTGTAAGGCCAGTATGGCAGCCAGTCTCTCATCCATTGGCCATCACTCCATCTTTTGTAAACAGGACACGAAATACACAATACCGTCTCCCGTTTAATATATATCCGATACCTTTGCGTACATGGCGGTAATTACTCACCCTATCAATGATTGACTTATTACCTTTGCATGGCACCTCGATGTCAACCATCGCATGCTCACCATGTATTGACTTACATCCCGTATTTACCTTCCCGGGTATCCCTTCCTGTTCCATCCAGACATGTGTCCTAATGTACATGTCTTCCCAGTTATAATCTTCTATGTTCTTCATGACTTCGCCTCCTCCCAATCTATCCTCTGTCCGCAGTAAGGACAGTATTTGTACTCATGTCTCGGCCTTAATACATTTTCGCATTCTGGGCAAACATATCTGTAATACTTTTCTTCGCCTATTGATTTGTCCCATTCCTTTTGCGCTGGAACCTGATGTTGCTTCTTCAGAGATTCTACCGCGGTTCTCAATGCGTCATAATATTCGGGCACGGTTCCACGGTAACTTTCTTCATACAGGTCGATACGCTCTTGTAATTCTCCTATTGCCTCCCTGATTTCTTTCTCATTCATACTGATTTATCCTCCACTTTTTTCCCTGTACGCTCTCATATAATTCCGCATATACCACCGCTCACACTCACGGCAATAACTGTTCCGGCGATTTTTTCTTTTTATCAACCGGAACTCTGTTTCTGCTTTTGGTTCATGGCATATGCTACACATTCTGGTTATTGTTATTCCTCCTCTTCTCCTTCTGGGCAACACTTGAACCCATAAATACACTCTATACAGTCATCCCACATAAGACACTCCTCATACTCACAATCCTGGTCCGTGTAGCTGCATATACCGCACTGATCATGGACACACTCAAACTCGTTACACATAGGCTAATCCTCCATATGCTCACAAAACTCCTGGTAACATGCCTCGCACCCCAGAGTATCCACCAGACTGCAGCCTATATACCCATCCTGATAAACAGACACCATAGCTTTTAAACACTCCTTTACTTGCTGACCTTGATATTTCACAAATTTGAGACAGTAATGTGCCGGATAAAACGTCCCGCCTCTACACCAGTGCGCCTGCTCTCCTGGCTTGTCCCAGTTGCTCCACCATGTCCGTGGCGGCTTAGTCAGTTCTGCTGTTCATGATTTGTCCCTCCCTTCTGACTGTTCAGCAGTTGTTTTTCCAGGCTCTGGACATCATAATCACGTCCGTGGAAGTTGCTGAACTTTGTCTTTGACTGCTTTGGCACTGTCTTTCCCCCCTGTTTCTTCAAAGGATAAAAGCTTTTCCAATTACTGACCGTTGCTTTTTTCACGATAGCAATACGCTCAGGATCCTTATCAGACAGGCCGCACAGTTCCTCCCTCAGTAGCTGCACTTGTTCCTGGTTCAGACTCTGCCCATTCTGTTTTCTACAGACAAGGAATAACTGGAATGCCTTTTCAAGCTCAGGAGAAAAGGATTTATCCGGCGGAGCCGTATCTATATAAATACTTTTATTTACTTTACTTTTCTTTATAGCCTGCATATCATCATTTGCAGGCTCATCATTATCATTTGTCGGTTGCATATCTGATTTTATGCTGACTTTAACTAAGCCTTTGCACTCTACCTCATCCAAAAGCCAATACTCTTTATATACAATTTTACTTCGCCGCTCAGACAATACAGTCCAGTAACGACGCTGGATACCTCTACTTGTTAGAACTCCCCATTCGTCAAACAACCTCTTGTTAAAGAGATCAATCTGCAAACAGTAGCTGACAGTTTCTTTTACCGTCCCGGAATTAATGCCGCCGCCCATCTTTCTTGCTGTAGTCGCACAGTCGTCATAACTCCATTCAAAGAAGTACCCATTCGATTTATATACCCTTTGACATAAAAAGAAATAAATGCCAAACCCTGGCCATCCTTTTGAATCCAGCAGTTTGTCTATCTTAGTGTCACTGTCAAATATGTCAACCGACCATCCAGAATAATCTATCCCTTGTTTTGGTCGCCCTGCCATATTGCCTCCTGAAATTTTAATCTCCTGTTAATAATTCAAATATCGCCACTTCCACAAAAGCCTTGTCCCCATATTTCTTAGTAGCCATGACCTGCACTACCTGAGTATCATCCTTGTAGGCAACACCATTCAGCGCATCCAGTATCGCCTTGATTATATTGTCTATATCCGGCTTTTTGGTAGGACGTATCTTATTCCACAGCATCAGTTCCCGCTGCTTCTTTGATGTGCTCTTTACAGGCTCAAAGCAAGCCACGATACATATAGATAATGGCTCACTATTATCGAATATTTTATCAGTGGTCTGCATATAGCAGGTTTTTATAAAGTTCTCATACAGCACTGTATTATCTGGTGTATGGGACATGACCTGCTTTGTCCTTGGATTATATCCCGTCCTGGCCCTGGCCTTACCCTGTGGCTTTCCTGGCACTTTAAAGCATATACCGCTCATACTATCCTCCAATCTCCCCGCCCCGTTTCCAGGGCAGGGAATAAAGTTATTTATGCAATGATGGTAATGCGTTCATATACCGGTTCATCCTGCAGGCTCTCCATAAGATACTGCGCAATGTTACGCATGGCTTCATTTCGCCACAGGCCGCCCTCAGCCTCGACAATCTTAAATGCCGGTTCCCCTCCATTATCCCGGATCCGGAATACAAATTCACTTGGCGGCTGCTTCACCTCCAGGAATGTGCGGTACGGAACCAGTGTGACCGGATTCGGCACCAAGACATCTGTCTTTGATGCAATACCCTGTTTAATGGTTGTCTTCTGGCTCACACCGTCATCCCCGTAGTTAGCCGTAGTCTTTGCCTCTACATTACCGGACACTTTCAGGATAGCTTCCAGATCAGGTGTCACCTCAAAATCTGCCTGCAGCTCAATGATGAAGCGCTCCTGATCATACCAGTTATCGAAAGAAAATTTCGGAACAATGGCGGAAGATTCAAACAGGTATTCTCTCTTCCGCTCTTCTGTCAGCCCTGAGTAGAGTTTTACACAAGTGGGGCTGACCACGTGGATAATCATAGTTTTCCGCAGCTCCTCCTTGCAACTTTTGATATAATCAATCATAGCCGTAAGGGTGGTTGCCTTGATCTGGTCTGCCATTGGCTCTCTGTCATATCTTGTCAGATCTTTATCACAATAGGTCTTACCTGCAATCTCCACTACTTTTGGTTCCATGGCCTCTGCTTTTAATCCTGTGATATACTGCATAGCTTCTTTTAACATCATATTATCCTCCTTATTTACGCCTGTCTGGCGGCTCTTAAATCAATCACATTGTTACTGGCACTGACCGGTGTCTCATAAATCTCTCCCGTAGACTGGTCTACGGTGCGTACCATAGCGTTTAATTCACCGTTATGGTTATCCTCTTCCTGCACAACTTGCGGGGTCTCGACATCGTCAATAGACATCTGCCCCGGGATCTGGTTGCCAATCTCCACAGCCTCCACTTCCCCTGTTTTCAGGTCCTTGCCCATATTCAGGGCTGTGACTGCTCCAAGAGCAGGTGCTAAAGTTGATTTTGCCTGCACCCCAGTGGTAACAAAATTCCTGGCCTCGTTTGGCTTAAATTCGATGACCACTGTGATCCGGCGTTTTGCTGTAGCGTCCGTATTGGGGTCCTGGATGTTCTCCGTCACCTTCTCCAGTTCTCTGTTGATCTGGGATGTGAAGGCTCCATTTGCGAACTTCTCCATATCCATATGTTTCATAGTTGCTCCTTTCCGCAGCCCTGGCTTAATCAGGGCTGCTGTGTGTATTTGTGTGATATATCATTCAGGCACAAGGCCTGAACTCCTTATAATCCACGGAAAAATTCATCTTCCATGCTCATTTGTCCCTCAGGCTCCTGCGGAGAGGTTTCTTCCTGCTCCGGTTCATCCTGTGGCGCAGCTTCCCGGTAATCCTGCTCTACTGCTACATTATCGTCCTGTTCTTCATTTTCGATATATTCAGGGTTTCCATCCTCGTTGATTACTGCCATATCCTTTTCTATCGCAGTCTGGAGGTCAATGCTCATAATCCCCCATTTGGATATCAACTGCCGGAGCATGGTCTTCATTGCCATACCGTCGAAATCCTTATACCAGAAAGAGGAATATTTCCACATATCTTTTTCTGGTACCTCCCCCTTCTCAATACGCTCCATATCAGCAGCATGAAAAGCAGCGGAATATTTATCTGCATGAGCCATCATTTTCCTTTTGGTCCAATACATTGTCTTACGGAAGCCATTCTCATATTCAAACATGGCATAATAGCCAACGGTGGGCGTCTCCTCTCTGATCAGGTCATCTTCTATCAAGTTCACCTCGATTTCTTCGTCCAAAGGGTTATAGCACAACAACTCTCCCTCTTTGATAGGCAGCACATTCAGTTTTTTATAATAACCTGACCGTATCGCCAACTGGATATATCCTTTATATCCCAACTGGAACTGGGCTTCTTTACAACCTTTCTTTCTATTGTTAAATGGCACCAGATAATACTGTCCCAACTGGGGAGACGGTGAAAGGTTCAAAGCCTCTCCCAGAAGGGCTGCTGAAAGGATACTTGGATTCGTGCATTCCTGCAGCGCCGGTGTGGTCTGCACCGCTGACACGATACTGGAGATAAACCTTGTCCCATTCTTCCCTCCTACCACGTTATTGATCTGCTTTTTCACTGCATCATTCGTCAGATATGCGGTCAGCGGTGTCTTTTCCCACTTGTTTGCCAGACTGTTTCCTACTGCCATTTCTATTCCACCTTTCCAAATTTGATATTATTGTCGATCATGTACTGTCGCAGACCCATGAGCTGCGCCTTTGTCCCCCATGCACGGAAATCCAGGCTCATAAGCGGTTCTTCTACCTTCAGTTCTACAGGTTCAGATTCCATGGATTTAACTACCGGCTGTGCTTCCTGTGCTGGATGCGCTGTCGTGGATGCTTTCTGACATCTTTCTGCTTCTCTTGCAGTCCTTTCAGCCTCCTGTTTCTTTCTGCGTTCCTCCATGGCTTTTTCCAGTTCTTCCAGTCTTTTTCCCTCCCGGAGAGCTTCGGTCAAGCTGAAGGATTCCACATATTTTAAGAGTGCCTTGTCCCTATATCTTTCCGGCAATCCATCAAGGGCTTTCATATCCTCCCGGATCCGGCCAAAGAAGTCGCTGTACGCCTGCTCCAGCTTCTTGTCTGTAAAAGCCTTTTTATAGTATTCTTCTTTCACAGTACGGGCAAATGGAACCAATTCTTTCAGATCACCTGCATACTTTTCATGCAGTTTCTGCATCTTTGCTTTACGGTCTGCCCTGTATTTCTTTTCAATCTCATCCAGTCCTTTATCGATCAGCGCGATCGCTTCACGGGCCGGAGCCAGAACCTCTTTTACCTGGTCTTCAAACTTTGTATACGGTTCATTATAAAATTTCTTAACCCGTTTCCGCTGGTCTTCAAAGGCTGTCACCAGAGTGTTCAGCTTTGCCCGGTCTTTCCTCATTTCAGTGGACTGTTCTGCCGTGTAGGCGATATTCTTATACTCCGTCGCTTTTTCGGCGATTTCTTTTTTCAGCTCCTCATTGTTCCACTGGATCTCTGGCAACGAGCCAGGAACCATTTGGGTTGTGATCCTTAATTCCATGACTTTCCTCCTCTATATATCCGGCAGTATCAGGGGTGGCTTCCTGCCGCTCTCTACATACTCCCAAAATTTCTTTTCTTCTTGCAGAAGCATGTCCAGATCATTCTGGACGTCAGACCGTTCTATAAAATAATGTTTCGCTGTTGTCCGCTTATCTTGTCCCCAGTTGCTGATCAGGTGTGCCCGGAGTACCGCAAACTCATACCCCGTCACCAAAAGATAATGTAACACCTGGATATAATAATTATCTGGGATGCGGTCTTTCCACTTCTCATACTGCATGGACTGCAGGATATTGGTCGTCTTAATCTCCAGTACCCCTTTCCTGCCTTCCTGGTCTGTCAGCTCTCCGTCCAGAGATGCCTGTAGAAATGGGTGTTCCTTACTCCTCAAGATCCTATTTTCATGGTGAGTGACTTGATATTCTGGATAATCCAGCATGAAGAGCTGACGGATAAGCGGCTCTGCCATGGTCCCATATCGTACATAAGGTTTGTCTGATATATCCTCCGGGATCCTGCGGCCTGTCTTCTCCTCAAAGAGTTCTATGTTGGTCTTATATGGATTCATCCCCAGGATCGCCGATGCGTCGGAACCACCGATGCCATAACTCCGGGCCTGCAGCCATTCACCATGATCCGCATTGTCAATGATCATGTACGGCTCACTCATGGCAGCACCAGAAGTTCTTCCTCCGGGCGGAGTACAAATGTCTCATTTCCCACTTTTGATTCTGCAGTGAGCACAACCTTAGATTCAGTCGCATACACCGCCCGCACCTTGAAAGGTACATAGTTATCCGGTATACCGTACTCCACTAAAACCGTACTGCCTGCCTGTATTTCAAACGCCTTCTTATTCATTCTTCTCCTCCTCCTTTGGCAGTAACATTTCCAGTTCTGCTTCTGCCTTTTCTATCCGATTTTTAAGTATAGCCACGAGCATGTCCTGCATCAGCTTTTCCTGGCCGTCATCCAAGCGACAATCATTTAAGTTGATATCAGGGTGTATACTGCCCACAATCTTGATGTCAGCGCCGTGACCGATTTCCTCGATAGCATTGTTGCATTTTCCTATAATCTTCCCCAGACGCTCGATTTCGTCCCTGCACTTTGTGGCTCTGGTGATTAATTCTCTGTTCATCTTGACTTTCCTCCCGTCTTCCCTTTATAATGAGGGTGTGATAATTTATTGAGTCCCTGATTGCTTCCCGGCTCCAGGGGCTTTTCCAGTTTTAATGAGATCGTACAGGTCATTGATATCTTCATCGTTGGCCAGATATGATAGCACACACGCTAATCGCCTGTCTTCGTCCTTCATTTTTCCTTCTTGTATCTCTTCCGAGATGTATTCAATGCACTCCTTTGTCAGATTATTCATGGCTTCTCCTCCTTACAAATAAGCTGATTGAGATAACTTTACGTCTCCATCCTTGCCCTGTATAGCCGACTGGTGATAGTCAAGCTCCCAGATGATAGCTGTGATTGTTTCAAATGCCGCTGTTAGTTCAAGATAACGGGTTATAAATCCGATTACCTCGGTATATAGAAACATCTGCTGTTTTTTTGTCAGGCGCTCCAATGCTTTGATACGTTTTTTCTTTTCTTCCCAGATATCGCTACCATAGATATTTTCACCTTCCAGTAGTTCCACCATGTCCGTATCTGATAACATGCAGGCTGCTGTGTTCCACCATGCGACCTCCGTATAGGTACACTCATCATCTTCGTAAAAGAGGTCATTTTCTTTCCACGGCATTTGGTAGGTTAACTTCTGTCTGATATCCCGCATTTCATTGATCATATCGGCTGCAAGTTCACCCATTTCATTAATCTGGTCACTGTAATAATCCCAATACTGGCTATTTCTTTCGTTTCCGTCATAATAAAAGTCCACGAGTTTTTGCAACTCATCATCTATAGACCACAAATCCAGTTTTTTAAAAAATCCCACGATTCCGTCTCCTCTCTTCCCAATCCCTGGCCACTTCAAATCCAACCACCAGCAGTACAAAGATAAATATGTAGCACATAACCGCCTGCGGTGCATCCCGTGGCTGCCAGAACCCTGTTAGGGCCGCCAGCGCTGTGCATAGGGCAGCATCTTTTATTGTGGTGTAGTGCATGAGCTTGTCCCTCCTTCCTCCATAACAGTTCTGTTACTCCATCCTATAATCTGTACAAGGTTCTCCGGGTGAAAATCCGGCGTGTACTTCCTCGCGTGACTGTCCTGTAACATTTTTCTATATTTGAGAAAATCCAAAAACACCAATACATTCACCAAAACAAGTTTTCCATCACGGATCACAGCATAGTCGTTATATCTTCCATTCTTAATTTCCTCCTCGATTTCACGGAGCCTATTATGCACAGTACCTTCACTTATATGAAATTCTTCGGCTAACTGCTTTTTATGCATGTATGGATATCCGCGGATTGATTCTGTATACATCTGCATGCAATCACCTCCTCTTGTTTTCTTTTGACACTCCCTTTATAATGTACTTACAGGCCCCGCCAGGCCGAGTAAAACAGAAGGAGAATCATAATTGAAGTTTGACGTTCATCCTCCAAAGATTAACATTGAGATTCCAAAATATGATGTTACAATGCCTAAATTTGATGTTCCTAAAATTGAACCTCCGGAACTATTATTTATGAAAACTAAATCAAGACTTCCGGGGTATGAAGATTCAGTTTTAGCAAAAATGGCTGATGATATAAAGTCATCTTACGAAAAACAATTAAATGAAATCTCAGCGACACTTAACGAACAGCTTGATATGGCAAAAGCAGAAACGGTTGCTGCTAAAAAAGAAGCTCTTATTTCAAAGACAATTGCCATCGTTTCTCTTATAGTTTCTATTGCTATTGGAATAGTCCAAATATTCTTATAAACAAAGATGTAACACTTATCAGCAAAGCACATATAGATATAACCTTTGCTTGTTTGCTCCACTTATGTGCTTTGCTCAAGTTGTCATCCCACGGCAAACCTTTCATCTTCCCACCTCCTCTATTTTCCATTGACACAACCATACGTTCGTTTTATAATAACTTTATCGAACATAAGTTTGTATTATTGACACTTAAACAGATAAGATAACTCCATCTTTGGAAACCACGAATCTCGAATAATAACACATTCTGTATACAACCATTGAGATTCTCCTTTAAATCGGGAACACACTGTGCTATATGACACATTAATTAATTTAGCCACATCACTCCTTGTTTTTCCGATTCTTTTCATTTCTGCTTCAAGGTTATTGCATTTTATCGCAAGCAACTTTATCATCTCCTTTACTTTATTGCGGTACGCCGCAATTTCTAGCTATATATTATTGCATCGCATCGCAATTGTCAATAGTTTTTTGCAATATTTCGCAACTAATTATTTACATTCTGCGAAAATTGCGGTATTATTTAGCTAAAGATATAAAAAGGAGTGGTGATATGGAACGTGCGAAAATTTTAAGAAGATTAATGGAAGAACAAGGATTAAAAGTTTCTGATATAGTTAAACGCTCGGGTATTGCTTATTCTACTGTAAAATCGATATTAGAAAATGGCATAGAAAAAACGAGCTACGTCAATGTCTGCAAGATTTGCGAAGCGCTCGGAATTACCACAGACCAGCTAGAGCAAATGGCTAGAAGCGAAAGGGAAACCAAAAAAGAACCATCTTATAATGATGTAGAACGCCTCATAGCAAGAAATGGAAAGCAAATGTCCAAAGAACAGAAATTACGCCTAATACAACTTTTGTCCGAAATAGTAGAATAATACTGGAGGACAAGAATGAACCCCGAAAAATTACATCAAAAAGTCTGGGAGGTTTGTAGAGACTGTAATATTAAGAATTTTCCGTTTGATTGTATCTCCGTATTGGAACATTACGGATTTCGAGTTTTCACATATGAGAAAGCTAAATGTATACACCCTGAGTTGTATTCTCTCTGTCGTGAAATGTCAGATGATGCCTTTTCGGAAAAGGCATTAAAGATTATATTGTATAACGATAAAATATGTAGGCAGAGAATACGTTTCTCTTTAATGCATGAATTGGGTCATTTTGTTTTGGAGCATGACACGGATTCAGAAGATGCCGAACAAGAGGCTAATGCCTTTGCTGCCAATCTATTGGCCCCTGAAGCCATCATAAAATATCAGGGACTCTATAACGCTCCGATTCTGAGCAATTATTTTGGCATTTCTATTGCTGCCGCTAATCACACTATAATGAGAACAAGATGTTGGTCGTATTGGAATATTGATAGGTATGAAGCAAATCTTTTAGCTTATTTATACCCTAAATCTTCCAGGCTTCAATTCGATGAAGAGGGCAATGTATCCTGTGTCAGATTAGGCGCTACACATTATTTAGTTTCTTGATTAATTTGCTTCGGCGTTTTAATAAATAAATTCTAAAAGGGGGAATTAATATGGCGTTAATTAAATGTCCTGAATGCGGGAAAGAGTTCTCTGACAAGGCACCTGCATGTCCAAATTGTGGATATCCAATCGAATACGTGGTTCCGGAAAGTAAAAACATCAAAAACGATGATGAACCTCTCCCCAAAAAACAAAGTACATTAAATAGGCTTTTGTATGGCGACGGTCCAACTAATAAGAGTCTTAGTGAGGCTCTTAAAGAGGAATACCCCACCGGACAAACGCCATCCACAAAAAATTCTGGATTCAAATGCCCTAAATGCAAAGGACACAATATTGATTTATGGTCTAATGATGCTAACATGAAAGAATTTCAACGCACTGGGCTGAATCTTAATCCATTACATCCTCTTACACCATTAAAAACAAAAACTATAAAAAAAGAGAAAAAATCAGCAGCAAAAATCGGTTTAGGCTTAATGACAGGAGGAATGTCTTTATTGGCAACTGGAGTTAATAAAAAAGCTCACAATGAGTATTATTGTAGGGACTGCGGTCATAAATGGATTGGAAAATAAAGAAACCGGCCCCTGGCGGCAACCAGGAACCGGTAAAATATCTCCGGAGAGATACTACAAAATCTAGCAACTATATTGTACCATCTCCGGTGACAGTCTGCAAGAGACAGGCTGTCTTTTTTGCACCCAAATTTAAGGAGGTATACAATATGTGGGTAGAAGAAATAAAAAATGGGAAATTTAGAATGGTTGAACGATACACTGATTATATGACTGGAAAAACAAAAAAAGTCTCTGTCACTATGGAAAAGAATACTGCACAGGCTCGAAAGATAGCAGCCAAAGCACTCAGCCAAAAAATTGATAAAGCATTGTGCACACAACAACATAATACAACCACACTATCAGTGCTGGTTCAAAAATATAGAGAAGACCAGATGAAGACAGTAAAGGTTTCCACTTACAAACGGAATTATCATGCCTGCAATACACTTATGGGAATATTAGGGGAAAATACTATCGTTGAAAGGATGACCGCTAAGTACATCCATGACAAGTTTCTGGAAACTGGCAAGGATCCGGGCACATTAAATGAGCACCTTACCAGATTAAAAGCGCTGATCAGATGGGGTTACAAGAATGAATTGCTCTCTGATATAACATTTCTTGACAAGATTGAACCGTTTAAGGATATCCCTCATAAAGTAAAGATACAAGACAAATATCTTGAAAACGATGAATTAAAGATATTATTAGACGGCATGGATGATACAGTCTGGAGGCTTCTAACGGAATTACTGGTATTATCAGGATTACGTTTCGGCGAAGCTGCAGCCTTAAAAAAAAGTGATGTCGATTTTGAACATCATGTAATCCGTATTACTAAAACATTTGATTCTGTCAACGAGCTTGTTACAGCCCCTAAAAGCACATGTTCGATCCGGGATGTGTATATTCAAGAAGAGTTAAACACGGTATGCAAAGAACTGAATACTGAAATGTTAAAACGCCGATTAATGAACGGTATTAAGAACTCACCATTGTTTCTCTTTGATGCTCAGGGGGGTCACATTCATTATTATGCATATAACAAATATTTAAAAGAAAATTCTTTACGTCTGATCGGTAGGAAGATTACGCCACATGCACTCAGACACACGCACGCTTCCCTGCTCCTTGAAAACGGTGTAAGCATAGATACTATATCAAGGCGCCTTGGACATGAGAACAGTAAGGTAACAAAGGAAATATATCTGCATGTTACAGAGAAATTAAAAGAGAAAGATAATGAGAAGATAGCTCATATAAATATTTTGTAATTTGCCCCTTTTTTGCCCCATTTTCATTTTTTCATAAACAAAAAAGTGCCAGAACCCATTGTAAAATAAGGATTCCAACACTTTGGTGTACTGCGGATAACAGGACTTGAACCTGCACGTCATGGACACCAGAACCTAAATCTGGCGCGTCTGCCAATTCCGCCATATCCGCATATATTGTAAAAAAATAGGAACAAGCTCTTGCTTGTTCCAGTGAAGCATCGGGGATTCGAACCCCGGACAACTTGATTAAAAGTCAAGTGCTCT
>OKSH01001785.1_pt1 | contig 17908 bp, 10 predicted proteins | sample 1601231 | NCBI WGS metagenome assembly OKSH01 (sample SAMEA3541596, study PRJEB24748) | human gut metagenome | biome: human gut; feature: human-associated habitat; material: faeces | place: China | collected 2012 | reverse complement strand
CAGGAGTGCTATAAAGCTATCGGAGGAAACTATGAGGCTGTTTTGGGACGCCTTCACAGCGAAGCACTGATTCAGAGATTTACATTAAAGTTCCTTGAGGACCAGAGTTATCTACAGTTAAAACAGGCATTGGAAAATAAAAATTATGAAGATGCTTTCCGCAGTGCGCACACATTGAAAGGGGTGTGTCAGAATCTTTCCTTTGACCGTCTGTATGAGGTTAGTGATAAATCCTTACCGAACCAGATTTATTCACAGAATCTTATCAAGGTTATGCAGGAAAAATCGATTTCTTCAAATCGAACAGTGGCATAAATTCGATTGATTACAATGCAAGTTCGGGGCAATTAACTATAATAAATGAAAAACAGAAGATAATATACCAGAGAGAAGATCCGGGATTTGATGTATTCAAAGTGTTTGAATAACTGCGCGTCGCATTCTCGTTACTTCAGTAATAGATAAGATTCTATAAAAGATAATACTATCTGATTTAAAATAATTCAACTACTTTCGACATTACTATAAATCAAAACAAATTGATTGACAAAGAAAACCTAGAGTTTATGCGGGATTAATGGACTTTATAATCGATGTAACTGTCAAAGACCCGGCTGCCCTGATTGTTTCATTATCAAATTGACATCTGATTATTGTATAGTATAATTACAATTAAAAACACCGAAGATAAAAGACGGAGGAATTATATGAAAGCACATAAATATTGGTCAGTAGGAGCATTGATCACAATGATTGGTACTTTTTACACTGGACATAAAGGGTTAAAATCAAGCCACAAATACTTTGCGTTAAGCTCTATGCTATGTATGACAATGGCGATATATACAGGGCATAAAATGATTTCCGGGAATAGGAAGAAAAAGGCGAATAAAGAGAAAGTTACAGAGAGGGAGGAATAATTAATGTTGGAAGTAGGGGTCAAGGCACCTGATTTTGAGTTGCCAGATCAAAATGGAAAAATACACAGATTATCGGATTATGCAGGAAAAAAAGTAGTATTATATTTCTATCCCAAGGATAATACAGCGGGATGTACGAAACAGGCATGTGGTTTTTCTGAGAGATATCCTCAGTTTATTGAAAAAGGTGCAGTTATTCTTGGGGTCAGTAAGGATTCTGTATCCTCTCATAAGAGATTTGAGGAAAAATATGGACTGGCATTTACACTTTTAGCAGATCCAGAGCGGAAAGTTATTGAAGCTTATGATGTATGGAAAGAAAAGAAAAATTATGGCAAAGTCTCTATGGGTGTGGTAAGAACTACATATCTTATCGATGAACAGAGAGTTATCATCAAAGCCAATGATAAAGTCAAAGCAGCAGATGATCCTGAAAATATGCTTAAGGAATTAGATTAATGAAGATAATATTATCCCCTGCTAAAAAGATGATTACAGATACTGACAGCATAGCGCCGGATGGATTGCCTGAATTTATTGAAAAGACGACAGAGATACAAAGTTGGTTGAAAAGTAAGTCAAAAGAAGAACTGAAGACTATCTGGAAATGTAATGACAAAATTACAGAACAGAACTTCAATAGATTGGAAAACATGGATCTTTATCATTTACTTACCCCAGCTGTCTTATCATATGAAGGAATTGCTTTTCAATATATGGCTCCATCTGTGTTTGAGGACAGTCAGTTCGAGTATGTACAAAATCATTTGAGAATAATATCTGCATTTTATGGTGTGTTAAAACCAAGGGATGGTGTGACGCCTTATCGTTTGGAAATGCAGGCGAAGGTTGGAATAGGAGAAACAAAAAATCTGTATGAGTACTGGGGAGATTTATTATACCGCTCAGTGATTGATAACAGCAGGATTATAATCAATCTGGCATCGAAAGAATACTCTAAGTGCATAGAAAAATATCTGACACGACAGGATAGATACATTACGATTACATTTTGTGAGTTATCAGGAGATAAACTGGTGACAAAAGGTACATATGCTAAGATGGCCCGTGGTGAAATGGTTAGGTTCATGGCTGAAAACAGAATTGAAAATCCTGAGGATATTAAGAAATTTGATAGACTAGGCTATTCATTCCGCTCTGATTTATCATCAGATGCAGAATATGTTTTTGAACGGAAAACAGAGATAACATCTTGTTAAAAAGATACTTGTTATGGGTATTTTTTTAATAAAGTAATTCGATTTTTCTTAAAAAATCATTACCATAACGATTATGATATTATATTTAAAGGTATTTGTCATACCAAAAGTATAATCGGGATCCGGTTTACCAACCAACGTACGATCCTGGTCATTAATCTTACCGTCATCATTCACATCACGGTATCTCACATCACCCTGGATAGAATTGGACATTGTAGGATATTTCCTCAAATCTTCCTTATACTGATACACTCCTACAGCATCATACATATAATATGCCCTCAAAGGTTGTCCAACCATCAATACCTGTGTATTCGATTTATCCCATCCAATGAAAACCGTACTATTATCTTCTCCCAAACTCAACACCTTATTCTTATTATAAGCTATATTCAAAGAAGTAGTCCACTTGAACCTTCCTGTCAAGTTTTGGGTAGTCAGTTCAATCTCAAACCCTTTATTTTTTATACTACCGATATTCCCCCATGCTTGTGTGAATCCCATTGTACCAGGAACAGAAACCTGATATAATAAATCTTTAGTCGTTTTATCATAATAATCGGCAGCAAGAGTTATCCTGTTATCAAAAAATCCCAAATCCAAACCAACATTCCAACTGTGTGTCTTTTCCCATCCAAGTTCTTTATTATCAATTGAACTGGGAGCAAAACCATTGGTCAGGCTTCCACCAATTGAATAGTTGGAACTACCCATCAGCCCGATAGCAGCGTTAGTAGAAATAGAATTATTTCCATTCATACCCCAGCTACCGCGTATTTTCATTTGATTGACCACAAACTTTTCCGGCCAAAACTTCTCGTTAGAGATTCGATAGGCAGCAGAAACAGCAGGAAACATCCCCCAACGATTATTCTTTCCGAAACGTGAAGAACCGTCGCGACGAATACTTGCTGTCAACAGGTAACGGTTATCATATTCATACTGGGCACGCCCGAAATAGGATAATAAGCGATTGGGAGTTGACAAGGTAGCTAACGCAACTTTTATAGCCTCATCACTTTGGTTGAAAACTTCAAGTGAATTATCCGGGAACTGTTGCGCAGACAAGTTTGTAGTGGCTCCCGAAGAACTTTCCATTGAATAACCTGCCATAGCGGCAATATTATGCTTGCCTAATTTCTTATCATAATTTAATACAGCCTGCAACAGATATTTGGATGACCGTATATCTATACGGTTGGCAGAACTATGATACCCTTCACCATCCGTCCAGTTCTTAATTACCGAACTCGGAGTAAAAGTGCGAGTCTGACGGCTTGTAAAATCATACGCACCTTTCACTTCCGCCCTCAATCCGTCAATAATATTGACTCTGATAAAAGCTGAAGAATTCAACCGGGCCGTTTCGATATGATTGGTGACCTGCTCCATATAAGCAATAGGGCTGATTTTTGTACTAGACCATAAATAAGAGGCATAAGGTTCCGCACCGGAATATATCCCAGCATCTGGCTCTGCAACTGGACACATTGTCAAAACCTGATTTGCCTGCTGATCTTTGCCATCCACACGCCCACCATCTTTCCAGTCCATTGACGGAGCCATATTAACGCCTAAAGTGATGCGATCATACAATTTTGTCTCCACATTAGCCCGCAGATTCAAACGTTTGTAAGCACTCTCTATAGCAATACCTTGCTGGTCTATATATCCCAGAGAAAGCCGGTATTGAGTATTCCCTCTACCATTTGAAACAGAAAGCTGATAATTCTGCATCGGAGCCAAACGATAAAATTCATCCTGCCAGTCAATTAGTCTTAATCCACCGTAACCGGGCTGTGTCCATCGCGGGTCATTCATATACTCATAGTTTACCCGATTACCATTCAAGGCATAACGGGTATCCCAATCATCATCTGCCGTAGCTCCTTTTCCTCCTAAAGCAGCAAGGTATCTACTATTGTTATAGGCAGTCCGGAAAGTGATCCACTCTTCCGGGCTTAGTACATCTATTTTCTTTTCCAATTGTTGGATACTGAATGCAGCAGAAAACTGTACCCGGACTTTATCATCCTTATTAGCCATTTTAGTTGTAATCAAAACAACACCATTAGCACCACGAGAACCGTAAATAGCAGAAGATGAAGCGTCTTTCAAAACTTCAATCGACTGAATATCATTTGGGTTGATACTTCCCAAATCATCTATCGGAATTCCATCTACTACATATAAAGGAGTGGCATCCGCATTAATGGAAGCAGCTCCGCGCACACGAATCTGTAATTCTGATCCCGGCGCACCATTAGTTGACCGTACTTCTACTCCCGCCAACTGCCCCTGCAATGAAGAGGCAAGATTGGGTGCCGGACGGTCTTCAAGTTTCGCTGCATCAACTTTGGCAATGGCCCCGGTCACATTCCCCCTTTTGGCTGTACCATAACCGATTACAACCACTTCGTCCATTTGCACGTCATTTTCGCTCATCCTGATGGCAAAAACACTCTTTCCTTTAATAGAAATAGTCTGTGAAGCATATCCCAAATAAGACACCTCAATTGTCTTAGCTTTATCAGGAACTGCAAGAGTAAATTTGCCATCCACATTGGTAATTGTCATTCCAGACTTCCCTTCTGCTACAATAGTTGCCCCGATCAACGGTTCATTTCGTTCATCAACCACCGTACCGGATATGGTACGTTTTTGTGCAAATACTGTGACCGAATGGAGAGCCGAAATCATCATCAAGAAGAAAAATATATATTTTCTTCTCCAACAGCTAATCTCACAAACAGTGCTTTTCATACATTCTAGTTTTCATTTAATAATATTAGTTTTATACAATCTCATAAACCATGGTAATACAAAATCCAGTTATCAATTCAACAGCAAATATAGCGGCATACATGAAGCTGCTCATGCATTTTTCTCCATATACCATGCACATTTGTCCACCTGAACATTCTTATATAGTCCCTCTTTCTTTTTTTCAGGTTATTCAAGAAATTCAATGCAAAAGTCTGAATTTAAACTTTAAAATTACGTGCTATTTATCTATCTTTACCGCAAATCTAAAAAAACACAATCATTATTATCACTATACAAGTATGAGATTCTTCATTAAAGCTACAATTTTCTTTTTTATATGTACATGTATTATATATCCGGCAAACGCCTCCATAGAAATACATGCTAGGAATCTGACTGCCACTGACGGATTAGCCAATAATTCTATCAGGCATATCTATCAAGACAGCAAAGGATTCATTTGGTTTTCTACTTTAAATGGCCTGAGCCGTTATGATGGAAATTCATTTGTTACTTTCCGTCCCCAGAGCGGTGAAGAACTGTCATTAGCGGATCATCGTATCAGAAGTGTACAGGAAGACTCCGACGGATTCCTATGGATTACAACTTCCGCGGAACAAATCAGTTGTTATGATTTGAAAAAAGACTGTTTTGTAGATTTCACCGGCAAAGGAGAAATGAAAGACCGTTATAATGAAGTCACAATCCTCCCTAATAAGGATATATGGCTTTGGGGAAGGGTGCAAGGCTGCCGGAAAATTACTTATAAAAACAACAAATTCAGTTCGGAAACATATTCTACCGACAACCATAAACTAAAATCCGACAATATACGTTTTCTTAGTGTATTTGATTCAAATTCCATTTGGATTGGTACAGGAAAAGGGCTGTATTTACTTAAAGATAACACGCTCGAATGTATAGATTCGACTCACTACTTCCTTCAAAGCGCAGTCATTGATAATACTATTTATTTCATAACATCAGAGGGATTTATTTGGAAATACAACCAGCAGCACCTCACGAAAGTTGCCAATACTGCCACATCAACTGATTTTTTGCTAACAGGCAATATTGTATTACGTAACGAATGGCTGTTATTTACCAAACAAGGCGGAATCTTATTCAATCCCAAGACCAATACAACCAGAATTGCTCCGGAAGAGCTCAATATCCGTAATGGATTGGTAGTGAAAGATAACCGCAACAACTACTGGGTTCATAATCAGACTGGATACATTAACTATATTCAAAAAGAATCCGGTAGTGTCAAAAAGATTGATGTAAGATCGTCAAAGCTTCCATATTTCATTGATTACGAACGCTATCATGTCTATCATGACTCCAGAGACATTATATGGATAACGACTTATGGGAACGGACTTTTTGCCTATAATCCTACTACTAAAGAACTGGAACATTTTACCGCAACCGCCAATCATACAAATCCCATCGCCTCAAACTATCTTCAATATATAATAGAAGATCACTCGGGCAATTTATGGACAAGTAGCGAATATTCCGGTATATCCCAAATTGAAATCATAAATAAAGGGGCTGCAAAAGTATATCCCGAAGGTGAATTAAATATCGACAGGGCAAATGCCATCCGCTTCATATCCCACATGCAAGATGACGAAGTATGGATAACAACGCGTGCAGGCGGATTATATATCTACGATAATAAACTAACAAAACAGAAAAGCAAAAAGTATTATGATATAAATATCTATTCTGCATGTGAGGATAGTAAAGGTAATATATGGTTGGGAACACGCGGGAAAGGGCTCCAAGTCGGAGACGACCAACACTATATACATCAGGCAACCGATACAAATTCCTTAGCTGCCGATCCAGTATTCTGCATTTTGCAAGACCGCAAACAACGTATGTGGATAGGAACGTTCGGCGGAGGACTTGATCTCGCTGTTCCTAAAAAAGACAAATACATATTCCGGCATTTTTTCAATAAGACTTATGGCCAAAAGGAAATCCGCACTATCTGCGAAGACCGTAACGGATGGATATGGGTAGGAACCAGTGAAGGTGTTTTTGTATTCGATCCTGACCGTATTATAAAAGACCCGAACGATTTTTACCAATACAATCTGGATAACCATGCCCTGAAAAGCAATGAAATAAAATCAATTATACAAGATAAGAAAGGCAGGATATGGATTGCCGAATCAGGTATCGGATTTTGCGTAGCCAATATAAAGAATGATTATAAAGATATATCCTTTACTCACTATACGGTCAATGATGGACTTGTCCACAGTGTAGTACAAGCTTTCATTGAAGATGATGAAGGAAATATCTGGGTATCCACCGAATATGGGATTTCTTGTTTTAACCCGGAAAACAAAATATTCAACAATTACTTCTTTTCTAATGATATATTGGGGAATGTATATACAGAAGGATGTGCCAAATTAAAAGATGGTCGTTTGGCTTTCGGCACCAACCACGGACTTATAATACTCAATACTAAGCAAATTAAAAACAAAGAGAAAATTCTGTCCGTTACATTTACAGACTTAAAGTTAAACGGAATATCAGTCCGTCCTGCCGATATGGACTCTCCATTGACAGCCGCTCTGGCATATACAGATGCCATCAGTCTGAAATATTACCAAAGTTCCTTTGTCATAGACTTCTCCACTTTTGACTATCCCATTTCGACTAATACAAGGTTCAGCTACAAACTTGAAGGATATGACGATGACTGGAGTATTCCTTCTACATTAAACTTTGCAGCTTATAAAAACTTACCGGCAGGTACCTACTATCTACATGTCAAAGCCTGCAGCGTATCAGGTATATGGAGTGATAACGAGGAGACACTTGAAATCAAAGTAACTCCCCCTTTTTGGGCAACCGGATGGGCTTTCTTTGTTTACATACTCATTGCAGGCATTATCATGTATTTTGTATATCGTACTATCAGGAATATTAACAACTTGCGGAATAAAATTAAAGTAGAAAAGCAATTAACAGAATACAAGTTAGTATTTTTCACCAATATCTCACATGAATTCAGAACTCCGCTTACACTAATACAAGGGGCTTTGGACAGAATCCACCGTACCCACAATATCCCCAAGGAGATACGTTACTCTATCAAACTAATGGACAAAAGTACCCAGCGTATGCTGCGTCTGATCAACCAATTACTTGAATTCCGGAAAATGCAGAACAACAAACTCGCCCTTTCACTTGAAGAAACTGACGTTATCGCTTTCTTATATGAAATCTACCTAAGCTTTCAGGATACAGCCGAATCCAAGAATATGGATTTCAAATTTATACCATCCGTCAATTCATACAAAATGTATATTGATAAAGGTAATATCGACAAAATCGCCTACAATCTTTTATCAAATGCTTTCAAATATACTCCTTCCGGTGGAAAGATAGAATTCAGCATTTATATTGATAAACAGAAACAGCTATTAATCATGAAAGTAACGGATACAGGTGTAGGCATACCCAAAGAAAAACGTAATGAGCTGTTTAAACGTTTCATGCAAAGCAGTTTTTCTAGCGACAGTATAGGAGTAGGTTTACATCTTACCCATGAACTGGTTCATGTTCACAAAGGGAACATCTGCTATGAAGAAAATCCGTCAGGTGGTTCTATTTTCATTGTAACTTTACCTACTGATTCTTCCATTTATCAATCTAACGACTTCCTTATTCCTGAAAATGCCATATTAAAAGAAGAAGCACAAAACCATCCTTCGCTTTCTGCTCTTAATGAGGAAAATGCTCACTCTGAATCAGAAGAAGAAATAGATAAAGAAGTAGAAAATATAGAGAAAGAACTAAAAACAGAACTGAACGCATCTGATCAAGAGGGTCCTCTAAACAAACGGAAAATACTTATTATCGAGGATGACAATGACGTACGGGAATTCTTGAAAGAAGAACTGACCCCATATTTCGAGGTTGCTGCCGAAGCGGATGGAAAAAATGGTCTGGAGTATGCCCATAATAATGATATAGACCTCATTATCAGCGATGTCATGATGCCTGGATATAATGGTTTCGAGATAACCCGTAAACTAAAAAGTGACTTTAGTACCAGTCATATTCCTATAATCCTACTTACAGCCCTGAATGCAGCGGAAAGCCATCTGGAAGGAGTGAAAAGCGGTGCAGACTCTTACATAACAAAACCTTTCAGTACCAAACTGTTACTGGCAAGCATATTCAAACTGATAGAACAGCGTGACAAACTAAAGGAGAAGTTTTCCAATGACTTGTCAGCCAAACGTCCTGTGATGTGTACATCGGATAAAGACAAGGAGTTTGTCGAAAATCTGACCAAGATAGTGGAAGAACAACTGACTAACCCTGAATTTACTGCCGATGATTTTGCTTCTATGATGTCACTGGGTCGCACCATCTTTTACCGTAAAGTGCGTGGAGTGACCGGATATACTCCCAAAGAATATCTTCGTATCATGCGAATGAAGAAAGCTGCTGAATTGTTGTCAACCAAGAAATATACCGTATCTGAAGTAACTTATATGGTCGGCATCAATGACCCGTTCTATTTCAGCAGATGTTTTAAGGCTCAATTTGGCATCTCTCCTTCCAGTTATCAGAAAAGATACCAAGAGGGCATAAGAGAAACAGAAATAAACGAAGATTAATAAATATATTTATGTGTTTGTGAACATATGTACATGTTTAATGGAATTTTTTCACTAGTCGGAATAAAAAGTTCAGACTAATTTTGTCTCAGAAAAAATTATCAACACATTTAATTATAGCATTATGAAAAGATCAGTATTAATTTTAAGCCTGGCAGCCTTTGTATTATCAAGCAACGCACAAGTATTAAAAAGCAATCTGCTAAATGGATATAAACAAGGTGATAAATTGGAAAAAGCTACATATAATAAAGCTGATGCTCCGATAAAAATAGATACCTGGTGTGAAGCATTCTCTTCCCAAACTGACAAGAATGCCGGTAGTCCCATTACCGGACAAGAGCTCAGTTATGAGGGATATACGGAAAAAGGAGTATCTATCAAAATAGGAGAACTCCCGGAAAATGTGAAAGGTTCAAGATTTAGCGTATATTCCATTTCTGAAAAGAATGACTATTGCAGGGGAACTTTATACCTTTCATTTTTGGCAAACTTTTCCTCCGTCGCTTCCAGTCGCTTAGGCGATTTCATTGCTCTTTCCCCTGTTCATACTGGCGGTAATCTGCGTGCCAGAGTATATGTCGGTAAGATAGACGATGAACATATCCGATTCGGGACTAATCTGTTAAGAGTTAATGCAGAATCCTTCAAAAGCCATGCGCTTAACAAGACGCATCTATTGGTTCTCAAACTGGATTATAAAAAGAACGAGGTTTCATTATTTGTAGACCCAGCCTTAACAGCAGAAGAACCTCAACCCGATGTGGTAGCGAAGGGGGACGAAGATAATAACAAATTAAAAGGGGGGATTCGTTCTATTTCATTTAGGAACCGCGATGATTTGACCGGAAATGTCGGTAACTTCCGCTTCTCTTCCAGTTGGGCAGGTGTGATAGCTCAATAAAAATCTATTTTTATTATTGCATTATGATGTAATATGGAGCATTGAATTGTGTACAATGCTCCATTGTTTTTACAATCATGTCACTTAAATTCACTTCTGTCATTTTACATCATAATAAGTATTATCCTCCTCCTTCACATAAAGAAAAAAAATGACTTATCTTTAATAGACAAGCTTTCTGTTTTTAATAAACTATTGAGGAGTTTATTAAAAACGGTATCCAAGTTTATTATAAATTATAAATTTCGATTTTAAGGTTCTCCCTGTACTTTTTCATAACAAAAAAGACTGCGAACCTTATAAAGATTTGCAGCCTTTAGCTTATACGGTAACTCTCACAGCTTAACTATTGTAAGGAGCTTCTGATATATTGTTATAATATTGTACTATTCTATTTTCATTCTTTTTTAAATTCTTTATCCATTAATCTTTCCGCTTGCAAATATACAAAATTAAAAAGGCTTTGTCAAGAGTGCGCTACTATAAGAAAAAGTATTTGTAACAAAGTTCCATATCTAATACCTTACAACCATAATATCGCTATTTGTGGATAAAACTACATACAAAATGGAATTTTTTCATCATAGCTATTTGCAGAATCAACCTAATTTTGTCATACAGGTCTAAAAGAATTATTAATCATATATAAATATCACAGAAATCATGAAACACATCCTTTTTTATGCATTATTCTTTATTTTAAAGATTGCGTCGGCACAAGCCCAAAGTCTTGACCAGCCGAAGAACTATCCAGCAGATGCTATTTCTTCTTTTGCTGAACGTCTGGAACCTATGGGACGCATCTTGGAAGACGATAATTATTATGTGTGGTGTTGTGCACCAATTATAGATGAAAAGAATAAAGTACATGTATTTTATTCACGTTGGGAAAAAAAGTATGAAATGAAAGGATGGCTGGGGCATTGTGAAATCGCACACGCCGTAGCCGACCAACCGGAAGGCCCATACAAATATGTATCAACAGTACTGTCCCCCCGCCCGGGCTATTTTGATGGTAATACATGTCACAATCCAAGCATTTATAAAATAGACGGTCGTTACTGGCTATTTTACATGGGAGCAACCAATGGTAAATTTGGAACGAAACGTATCGGATACGCTGTAGCAAACTCTATTTGGGGACCGTGGGAAAGATGCGAAAAACCATTATTAATGCCTGGAAATACAGGTGAATGGGATGATTATATTACCACTAATCCAGCTTTCTTAAAACATCCGGACGGAAAATACTGGCTTTATTATAAATCTTGTAATGAAAATGAATATGTGAACCAACATATCAATGGTATTTCAGGTAACCGGAAATATGGGGTAGCTTTTGCAGATAAAATCACAGGACCTTATCGACGATATGAAAAAAATCCGATCGTCGATTTCTCCGGTTTCGGAGAAAACAGGCAAGTAGAAGATGCGTATATCTGGTATGAAAACGGTATATTCAAAATGTTAATGAGAGATATGGGGTTCTACGACCATACAGTGGGGCTCTATTTCGAATCCAAAGACGGGCTGAACTGGCAAAACCCTCAAATTGGTTGGTTTGGAGCAGAGCATTATATCAAACAACCACCCGCTCCTAAACATCTCAAACGTTATGGACGTTTCGAACGCCCGCAAGTACTAATGAAAAATGGAAAACCGGCTTACCTTTTCACGGCTTCCCAAGGGGGAAAAGCAGAAACATCTTCAGGTTTCGTCTTTAAAATCAAGCCCGAATAAACGAACATAGAACTTAAAGTACACTTATAAAAAACTGTTATGAAAAAAATTATATTGATATTATTTACCTTGTTGCAATTCCCGGCAAACGCAAAAGACTTGCCTCACTCCTCCTATTGGCACGGAGAAGAAAGAACTCTTCGATATAAACCCGAAGGAGAAGAGTTTGTAATAACCAATGGAAATAAAAGATTTACTAGAGCTATTTATGGAACTAATACCGGCTTTCGTTTTGAAACCAGTGACTTCCCCGAATTCGGACTTTACATGCCTAACCTCGGTGGAAGTGTATATATGGCTATATCTACCCCCTCAAATATTACTTGGATAAAAGATATGGAATTCATTGAATCTCGTTTTAAATCCGGGCAACGCACCTACATTGTGAGAGACAGGAGACATCTAGGAAACGGCAGTCTGACAATTGATGCTGTAGCTATGTCCGATGGCGATGGATTAGTAGTAAGATACAAAGCCAAAGACATCCCTGCCGGCACTAAAATCTTGTGGATATATGGGGGGAGCCAACAATCAGAAATTCGGACGTGAGGGAGACTTGAATTCCGACCCAGCCGATTGTTTTTTCATTAAAACCAACAATTGTTCCGGAAATATATATCAAATTAATCAAAACAAATTTACGATACAATACGGGCACCACACCAGCAACAGAGCCTCTCAACATAAAGTAATGTCCATAGCAGGAACCTTTCCTATCGGAACTGATATAAAAGAAGTGGATGGAAACCTTATTGACCAATTGGACGAACTTATCACATCCCGCAAATCAAACAAACCGGTTATCATAGCAAAATATCCGGTTAGTACCATTCCTTTCTATATTGAACTGCACAACCCTAAAAGTCATAGTGAGTTTCAATATAATGATCTCAGTAATGTTTTCAACAAAGGTGTTGAGTTCAGAACCCAAATAGCTTCCAGAATCAAAATAAAAACACCTGATCCATTTCTGAACACATTAGGAGGCACCTTCTCTGGAGCGGAAGATGCTGTATGGCAATCTCCATCGTATCTACATGGAGCCATCTGTTTCCGCGAATTACTTCTTACCGGTTGGAGAGGGGCTTATCTCGCAGACTTGATGGGATTAGAAGATAGGGCAAAAACTCACTTTAACGGTTATCTTAATTCGCAAGTTATAGATGTTCCCGTCACATTACCCCATCTTCAGGACACAGCCCTAAACCTCGCACGGTCTGCAAAAATATGGGGAACCCCCATGTATAGTAATGGTTATATAGGAAGAGTTCCTAATAGAAGAGACGTCATGCATCATTATGATATGAATCTAGTCTTTATAGACCAACTGTTGTGGCATCTCAAATGGACCGGAGATCTTGATTACGCACGAGAAATATATCCTGCCCTCCAACGTCACTTTACATGGGAAAAAAAACTATTCGACCCCGATAACGACGGGTTATATGATGCCTATGCTTGTATCTGGGCTTCAGACGCATTACAATACAATGGCGGTAAAGTGACACATTCTACTGCATATAACTACCGGGCAAATAAAATAATGGCAGAAATATCCGAAAAATTAGGAAAAGATCCAAGCATATACAAAAAAGAAGCAGAACTTATATTATCTGCCATAAACAAAGAATTATGGATAAAAGACAAAGGATGGTGGGCGGAGTTTAAAGATAATATGGGAAACCGGATACGACATGACAACGCTGCCATATGGACTATTTATCATGCAATAGATTCTGATATACATGATCCCTTCAAGGCATATCAGGCAACCCGATATATAGATACGGAAATCCCCCACATCCCCGTCATGGGAAAAGGTTTGAAGGATACTGCCAATTATGTGATTTCAACAACAAACTGGCAACCTTATATGTGGTCTATCAACAATGTCGCTTTCGGAGAAATCTCACATACCGCCCTTGCTTATTGGCAAACAGGACGTTATGAAGAGGCTTTCAAAATGTTCAAAGGAGCTGTTCTGGATGCGATGTACCTTGGTTCAGGTCCGGGAAATGTCACACAATTGTCATTCTATGACGCAGCCCGCAGAGAGACATATCGTGATTTTGCCGATGGAATAGCGACAGGGGTACGTGCTCTTGTACAGGGTATGTACGGTATCATGCCAGATCTTATTAATAATAGACTAACGATAAGACCCGGATTCCCCGATGATTGGAATTTTGCAGAAATTGAAACTCAAAATATGGCATATACTTTTGAAAGGAAAGGCAATATAGAAAGGTATTCTATAACTCCTAATTTACTCAAAAAAGATGTCAGCTTGTCAATGGAAATAAAAGCTATAAGAAACAAAATTAAATCTATCAAAGTAAATGGAAAAGATACACCCTATACTTTACTTACAACCACTATTTTATCTCCAGAAATTAAGTTTGAGGCAGGAATAGCTGACAAATACGATATCACGATAGAATGGGACGGAGAAAAAATAAACAGAGACATGATATCTGTCAATGTAGCCAATGGCAGCCAGTTCAGACTAAATATTCCTTATAAATCAGGAAAAATATATGACCCGCAAAACGTTCTGCGTCATGCAAACTTAAAGAATGACATACTAACCGGCACTATAACCGCTCAAAACGGACATCGCACTGTATTTGTCAATATCACCAATGGAAATATGAATTATTGGCTTCCCATAGATATAAATGTCAACAATCCGCTTGATATCGTTTGTGATTCTGAATCTTCTTCTCTTATTTTTACCTTGAAAAACAATATGGATAAAGTGATAAAAGGTGATTTGTATATCAATGGTAAAAAGGTGAATGAAAACATCAATATAGAAGCTCATGGAAAAAACAACTATGAATTTGATATTCCCATTGCATCTTCAGGAACTAATAGAATAAAAGTCAAATCCGGAAAAGACACTTACTCTTTTCGAGCCATCAATTGGAATATCTCTGTACCGGAAAAATCAGTTTATAAGACGGTAGACATGAAGAAAATATTTAATGACAAAGTAAGTAATATATTCGCTTATGGAAAATATATGTTCCCAAGATGGAAATACACCACATTACAAGTTCCGACCCAAGGTATGGGACAATGGTGTCATCCTCAAAGTATTTCTGTTATTGATGACCGTGGAATAAGGAATAAGGCTTCAAGAAATAACAATAGATTCATTATGCCACAAGGAATACCTTTCAGTACTCCAGGAGAAAAAGAATATAATAATATTGCATTCACCACATTATGGGATAACTACCCGACTTCCATTAATATACCACTAAACGGTAAAGCTTCTAAAGCCTATTTCCTCATTGCAGCTTCCACTTATTATATGCAATCTCATATAGTAAATGGCGAAATCAAAATAGAATATACAGATGGACAAAAAGAAGTACTGAAACTTATATTACCAGATAATTTAATTCCTTTAGATCAGGATATATTCGTAGATGGATATGCTTTCAACACTAAAGATCCACGTCCGTGGAGAGTACGCCTTAAAACAGGTGATGTAAGCAAATATCATGCAGGCGAACTTGGAAAAACAATATCGAACAACCCGATATCTATTGATGGTGGTATGGCTACAATGCTTGATCTGCCACTCAATCCAGTTAAAGAATTAAAATCATTATCTTTGGAGACGACAGCCAATGAAGTCGTGATAGGATTGATGGGAGTAACGCTAGTCAAATAGCCACAGAATGAGGGTGATCAATGATACACCCTCATTCTATATATTTCTGGACACTGTCCATAATATTCCTACTGATAACTGATTTCTATTTTACTATCAATATTGTATTCTTGTCTTACTTGACTCTTATCTTCCACTTCCAAATAAATTTCACTTAATCGAACTTTTTTTCCATACACTATCTTTCCCGCTGTTTTCACTTGTGCTCGAATATTAAATAGATAGAAGTTCTCAATACGTAAACTATCATTCCACCCCGAAGCTGTAATGAAACATTTAGATCTTTTCGCTCTTACATGAGAGAAATAAACATTGCGAAAGTGTGGATACCCTTTTTCTTTAGGTTCTACTGGAGTCAGCATTATTTTCCAATGTGCAGGAATCTCCCTACTTTCATATTCTACAGGTAATTTCGAATAACTATATTTTGGATGCCAGTTCAAATCCACCTCCAATACATTAGATACACTATCAGCCTCAACTCCTGTGACATAAATATTCTCTACTGTCCCACCACGATTCATAGACGATTTAAGCCGTAATACAGATCCTGTGCCATACGCTATCAGATCATGAGCCAGTACATTACGAATAGAACCGGAAGTCTCACTTCCGCAAGTCAGTAACCCTGCACCTTTACGGGCAATACAGTTACGAACCACCACATTCTCCGTGGGACGATTCACACGCAGTCCATCCGCGTCACGCCCTGCCTTAATACAAATATTATCATCGTTGCAATCCACATCACAGTTTTCTACCAGAATATTGGTGGATGAATCAATATCAATGCCATCCGTACTTGGTCCGTGACCTCCTACATTATTATTAATAGTAAGTCCGCTCACCGAACAATGATCCGAATACAAAATCTGACAAGCCCAGAATCCTGTACGCACCAACGTAAAGTCTTTCAACGTGATATGCTTGCTGTTGGAAACTAGTACTCCCCTCACCCGCTTGCAATCATAATCCACAATCCAGCGCAGATTCTTCTTCTCATATTCCTCCCGCATCGCCCAATATTTATCCCAGAATACTTTTCCGCGGCAATCGATAAAACCTTCCCCCGTAAGAGCAGCATTTTCCGCATCCATTATATTGATAACAGCCGAAGGCCATGTCATTTCGATACCGGCAATGCGGGAAGGAAATTCCGGATAGTCCTGAATATTATCACTCGCAAGCAAAGTAGTACCTTTACTAAGATGCAGGTTCACACCACTCTTGATAAACAAAGCACCTATTTTATAATACCCCGGGGCAACAACTACCGTGCCTCCTCCCTGTTGGTGACAAGCATCAATAGCGGCCTGGATAGCAGGAGTACTAAATACGGAAGTGTCATTCCGCAACCCGAACTTTCCGGCATCCCATTCTGTGTTTTCCGGAGTCCTCCGCGCCCCCACTTGATCGGCCCACGATAAATCCGGCTTTGCAGACACACTTCCCCAATCATAAGCGGGAGTTGTCTTTTTCGGAGTTGTAACACCAATCAAGGCCAATAGTACAATAGATAAAAGATACTTCATAATTACTTCTTTTAGTTCATGTTGCAAAATTATCGCATATCATCAAAGAGGTAATGGACGGATGTACGCAAAAGATAGAATATTATATCATACGGACAATTAATTTGAAAGGGTGCACAATTGTATATAGTCTTTGTACATTTCTCCATTTCATACATTCAAAAAAGGAGTAATTTTGCGAGTGAATAAATATAATAAGGTCCAAACCGATGAAACAAATATGAGAAGAATTGCAATTTATCTATTGTGCATATTCATGTTACTGCCTGTTGCAACAATGACAGCACAACCTGGTTATAACTACTCAAAGTTACAACGGGAGAAACTAAACCGCGGCGTAGTTGCCATTCGCGAAAACCCTTCAGAAGTAATCGTTTCGTGGAGGTATCTTTCTTCCGATCCGATACAGACCGGTTTCAATGTGTACAGAGACGGGAAGAAACTGACAGACACTCCCATCACAGTCAGCACCTTGTTCCG
>OKSH01001777.1_pt1 | contig 17996 bp, 16 predicted proteins | sample 1601231 | NCBI WGS metagenome assembly OKSH01 (sample SAMEA3541596, study PRJEB24748) | human gut metagenome | biome: human gut; feature: human-associated habitat; material: faeces | place: China | collected 2012 | reverse complement strand
ATGGCGGCATACAGGGCGTCGATGGAATGATACCGCTGGACCAGGGCCATGGCGGTCTTTTCCCCCACCCCCTTGACCCCGGGGATATTATCGGAGCTGTCCCCCATCAGGGCCTTCAGGTCCACGATGTGGATGGGATCGAAGCCGTACTGTTCCCGGAAAGCGTCCGGGGTCATATCCTTGGTCGTGGTGCGGCCCATACGGGTGGACACCAGCTTGACGGTGGTGGCGCCGGTGACCAGCTGGAGGGAGTCCTTGTCCCCGGTGACAATCACCGTCTCCCAGCCGGCGGCGGCGTCCTTTACGGAGATGGTACCGATGAGGTCGTCGGCCTCCCAGCCGTCCAGCTCATACATGGGGATGTTCATGGCCGCCAGCACCTCCTTCAGCAGAGGCATCTGGCTGGCCAGCTCATCAGGCATCCCCTTCCGCTGGGCCTTATAGCCCTCATAGGCCAGATGGCGGAAGGTGGGGGCCTTTCGGTCAAAGGTGACGCACAGGGCATCCGGCTGCTCCTCGTCCAGCAGCTTATTCAAAATATTCAAAAACCCAAGGATCGCATTGGTGGGCTGTCCCGTCCGGGTGGTGAGATTCTGGCTCACCCCATAAAAGGCCCGGTTGACAATGGAGTTGCCATCCAGAACCATCAGCTTTTTCATGTGGGTATCCTCCCTTTTCCGCCGTACGCGGCCAAGTCGTATCGACCATAGTATATCAGCTTTCCCGGGACCGGGCAAGGAAAACCGGGGGCCGCGGCTCTGCGCGGTCCCCGGTCCGGAGCATAGTTTATCGTGGCGGTCTCTCAGCCTTTCAGCTTCTCCGCCAGCACCGCAGCCCGCCTTTGATTTATTTCGATTCTTTGATCTGTACCAGTCCATCGAGTGTCGTACAAATGATATGGAGTCTGTCTGCCATACTAATTTCCGTATTCATCGTCCCTGTCACTTCTTTTCCGCATACAACGACCATCCGGCATCTCCGTAAAAGGATATGAGACATCCTTCCATATCCCTGCATATCTTCCGCATCTCCTTCTTCGAGGAACGGTGAAAATCCAAACCTCGGACAGATCGGTACATAACCCAGTTCATAGATTTTTCTGCAATATTTCTGCACTTTTACCCGGCTTTCTTCTGCTGAACAGCACACATAAGCCAGAGCCTGTTCCATACGCTCCATCCCCTTTCTGCATCCAGTTGGATGCCACTGCTTTTCTCTATTAAAAAACAAGATGTCCTATTGGACATCCCGGCTACTTTTCATCCTCGTTTTCTTCTGCTTCTAACGCAAACTTCACTCTGTCACTTCCCAATTTATAGTAGGCATCCGTCACTTCAATCCCTACGGCACGATACCCTGTCGTAACCGCTGCAAGGACAGTTGTTCCAGCCCCGGCAAACGGGTCCAGGATCAGACCTCCCGGCTCGCAGATCTGGATCACATCTTTCATAAGCTGCAATGGTTTCTCTGTCACATGGATGCGGTTCTGCGGATTTCCATATCGGAAAACACCCGGCAGACAGGAGACCGGGCGGTTGATCGGCATCGGTCCGTTACTGCCCCACACGATATATTCAGCCTGCTGGCGGAAGCGCCCTTTCTGCGGACGGGAGTTTCCCTTATCCCACACTGCGGTTCCTCTCCAGATCCAGCCTGCCCACTGCAGGGCATCTGTGATCGACGGGTACTGTCTCCAGTCAATGAACAGACAGATAGGTGCCCCTTTCTTGCAGGCTTTCCGGACATCATACAGCCACTCAGCCATCCAGTGTGTCCAGGATCTCTGGTCTTTGTTGTCTCCATCAAAATCCGGGAGTGCATTTGCGGCACTCATGCTGCTGTATTTCTGGTTGGTGGTGCGGTTCCTTTCATTCTGCTTTGTCCCTCCGGACGCATACGGCGGATCGGTAATAACTGCATCAAAGATTCCCGGCTGGAATGCTTTGACCAGTTTCAGCGTATCTCCATGTAAAATCTTCCAGTTCTTCCCTTCGGCATATTCCTCCGGGTATGTTCCCTCTTTCATAAGTTCTTCCAAACTCAGGTCATTTGTCATAGGCATCATCCTTTCTGTTCTCAGCGTTCCGGCTGATTTTTCTTCTTTGTCTTTTTATTTTTTTTGGACGGCGGACTCAACTCAGTTTCTACATATTCGCTGATAATCAAAAGTGCTTTGTAATAGTCCCCACTTTCCAATACCCTTTTACACATTTCTTTTGCTTCTGCTGTCTGTTTATTCTTTTTCAAAAGAGTTGAGGCATCGCCCATAATGGAAAAAATATTCCCATTATGTCCAAGGAGCTGCAACTTGGGACGTTGTTTCTCAGGCTTTGTCGGAATCTGCTCTGTTTTCTTTTCATACATTTTCGGCTGTTCTATATCCGGATGCCAAAAATGCACATTCAGCGTTCCTCCATCTACCTTTATATCCCTCTGCTCAAATCCTTCACCCCAACCGTCACTGTACTGTCCTGTAATGTATTCGGTGAATTCCTGTAGTTCTTCCTGACTTAAAAATTCATTTAATTCCAGTTTGGTACATCCGTACAGGATTCCGTCTTTGTTTTCTATCGTAACAACTGCACTTTGTATCTTTCCCTGAATGGACTCACTTCCGTCAAAATACTGCATGAGATCATCTTCCCCATAGCGTTTCAGTTCTTCTCGGATGACTTCTTCATAATCGGCAAGTTCTGTTCCATCTAACGGCATTCCATATTCATCACTCTCCGACCAATCTTCTTCCCATTCGGATTCTTCTGAATAAAGATTTCCAGTCAGCTCTGTCAACAGATGTATGTGTATCGTTCCTTTTTCTTCCATTCTCTATCACCTTCTTTCTAATGGTCTGTCCCTGCATTTATTTGCCTGCTTTTTTTCTTTCGCAAGGTCTGCATAATCTGCCCCTTCTTTTTCCGGCAGATTGCAAATAATCTGATACGTTCCCTCGTAATGCTTTTTCATCTGTTCTTTCGCCCATCTCCCTGCAAAGTCATTATCGGTACAGATTTCAATTTCTTTGATTTCCGGATGATTCTTCAGAAATTCTTCCAGTGCGTCCGGCGGCTTTTTAAAACGTTCACTCTGTATCTGTGCGTTTTCTTTCGGAGCAGCGATTCCCCCAAGGGAAAGACGATATTTATCCCTATTTCCCTCTTCCAGTGTCATGTGTGCCAATGCATCAATACACGCTTCATATACGGCAACTCGCTTTGTTTCTCTTTCAGGTGGAATGCAAAAGCTGTACTTTTTTTCACTCCCGGTCTGCTCCATCTTGAATCCCTTCCCGTTTTTTTCATAGATTCCTCGCAGGAATGCATATCTTGCTTTTCTGGATTCATCTTTCCCAACAAAAACAGCGTTATGGTACGGGACACTTTCATAAAGGATTTCATGTGAAATACAATATGTGATCACTTCATCGCTGATTCCTCTGTGGTTTAAATAAGCCCTGATTCGTCTGCAATTACAATACCTCTCCGGCAACTTAAATGGCAGTTTTTCCCTTTCCGCAGCCTGTGTCGGAATAAAAGACGGACTCTCTTCGCACAACAGTTTTACGGCATCTGTAAATTTCATTCCATCTACTTCAATCAGGAACCGCAGTGCGGACACGCCACCGATATCTCTGGATTTCCAATGCCATTTGCTGGACAGTTCATTGATTTTAAAACTGTCATGATCCGTCAACTGCCATTCATTTCTGGTCCTTGTCTTTTGCAGTCGCTGTGCCTGATGCGTTCGCAAATACTCATACGCAGTCATATTTTTTGCTGCCTGAATCTCTTCTTCCGTTACCCAGGGCATTACAGAATTGCATCCTGAAGAGCCAGTACCTTATCCGTCCGCTCCCAAGGAAACTCCTTTCTTCCAAAATGACCAAAAACTGCCGTCTGACGGAAAATCGGACGATTCAGTCGAAGGGATTCCATGATCTGAACGGGTGTCACTCCAAACACCAGTGGGATTGCTGCCGCCAGACAATCATCCGCACACACTTTTCCTGTACCAAAGGTGTCTACCTCAATCATAACCGGCTCTGCTACTCCGATTGCATAAGCCAAAGACACCTGACACTTGCTTGCAAACTCAGCAGCTACTATATTTTTGGCGATATACCTTGCCATATAAGCTGCCGAACGGTCTACTTTCGAACAGTCTTTTCCCGAAAATGCACCTCCGCCATGCGGAACCATACTGCCATAAGTATCCACCATCAGCTTTCTTCCGGTCAGTCCGGTATCTGCATCAAATCCTCCGCACACAAATTTTCCTGACGGATTGATCAGAATCTTCGTATCCTCATCCGGCGGCAGTAATCTGAGTGCTGAGCGAAGCACTTTCTCTCTGATCTCGGCATCTAACTTCTTCAGGTTCTTTTCTGCACCATGCTGGCAGGAAACAACAACACTTTCCAGTCTCACTGGTTTTCCATCTTCATATTCTACGGTTACCTGTGCTTTTCCATCCGAAAAGATATCTTTGATATATCCGCTTCTTCTGCAAGCCGAAAGTTCACGTGTGATCCGGTGTGCCAGAACAGTCGGCATTGGCATAAGCTGCGGAGTATCATCACACGCATATCCGACCATAACACCCTGATCTCCAGCTCCCCTGCTTCTATCTCTTAATTTTGCGCCGATATTATCCCGAAATTCTTTCGACACACTCACTGCTTTCGCAATATCTGGACTCTGCTGGTGTACAAACGTATCCATTTCTATCCCATCTGTACAATATCCACACTCTTCTAAAACTTTTCGGATCACATCAAACACTGGTGGTTCATATCCGCTGGTGATTTCTCCTGCTACAAACACATTTCCTCTTGTAGCAAGGACTTCACACGCCACTCTCGAAGATGGATCGTAACGCAGACATTCATCTAAGATTGCATCTGCTATCTGATCGCATACTTTATCCGGGTGTCCTTCTGTTACTGATTCTGCTGTATAAAAACGTCTCATCCTTCTTCTCCTTATCTACAGACAGGGCAGGCGCTGCCTTATGCACATCTCCTGCCCTGTCAGATTGGTTTATCCTGTAATTTTTATTTTATTTTTCTTCTGTTTCTTCTTTGTTGTCTGTCATTTTTGACTTCTTTCTGCGGTATACAGTCACTCCTGTAGCTGTTCCGGCAGATGCCAGTGCAAGCAGAACAAACGGCCATACTTTCTGGTTATCACCTGTTTTTGGTGCATTTGTTTTTTCTGTTGTTTTCTCCGGTGTTCTGGCATCTTTCATTTCTACTTTCTGGACTTCCATTGTATCTTTCAATGTGAATGTAACATCTTCCGCAATCTCGTAACCATCCGGCGCTGTGATCTCACGCAGAGTAAGTTCTTCATTGACCGGGAGCTTTGCAACGGAATGTGGCTTTCCATCCGTAATCCACTCTTCCAAAACAGTTCCGTCTTTGCGGATGATCTGAAGCTTTGCCCCTTCCAGTTCTTTTCCGGTTGTTAGGTCTGTTTTTGAAATTTCCACTTTGGAATATTCATCTTTCATCTCAACCTTTGTCACACTGCCATCTTCTTTGACTTCAAACGTCACATCGCTGGCAGACACATAACCATCTTCATAAGGAGCCAGTTCTTCATGTAAGGTATAACTTCCTTCCGGCAGTCCGTAAATGACATGTTCTTCCTTCGTACTGATCCACTCTTCCAAAACAGTTCCGTCTTTATCAATGACCTGCAGTTTTGCTCCTTCCAGCTCATTTCCGGTTGTTGCATCTGTTTTGGTAATACGTGTTTCTGTCGGCTGATTCTCAACTTCTTTGTTCAGTTCAATCTTTGCAAGATTCTGATTTTCATAGGTTGCGTCTACATTCCATACTTCTTCATTTGGAAGATATCCGGCTTTTCTGACTTCCTCTTTGACATAGTATTTTCCATGTGGAAGATCACTGTCGAAAGTAAGTGTTCCCTTTGTATCTGTTGCTTTCTTTTCCAGCAGGGTATCTTTCTCTACGAGAACCTCTCCCTGATTAGAAAGAATATCTTCCGCAGCATACAGTCCAAAAATAACACCTTCCAGCTTTTCTCCTGTGACAGAATCCTTCTTTTCTACCGATACGGAAACTTTCTGTCTTTCATTTTTATAGGTAACGCCTTCATAAACAACTGCCTGTGTATCATCCTCTGCTGTCAGGGTAAATTCTTTCTGTTCTGTATTCAGGACAAAATTCTCTCCTGCTACAACCTCTTTCAGATAATACGTTCCCAGTGGCAGATTATTGATAACTGCTGTTCCATTTTCATCTGTAGTCAGTTTGACTACCAGGTCATCTTTCTCATAACGGACAACTGGATTTCCTTCTTCGTCCTTTGCTCCGTCCGGTGAATAGATGGTATCTTTGGCATATACTTCAAACTGGGCACCTTCTACTCCGGTTTCTTCATATTTAAAATCTTTATAGATACCTGTTTCTTCTTTACCAGATACAGCATTTCTTACTTTAGAGACCAGTGCTTTTACTTTTGCCAGAACAGAATCTCCTGTTACTTCGGTAAGCTGTTCTCCTTTTTTCGTCAGGAGCAGGCTTCCTACCTGTTCATCGTTTTTCTGTTCTACCTCTACAATCGCTGCTCCTGTATCTGGATCAATCTGATGTGCAGTGTTTGAGGATACAGTGATCTCAATGGCACTCGGTGGATTTTCTTTATAAGTTCCCTTTGCAGTCTGCTCTAATGGTGAAATAATCGTTGTTCCATCATACAGGGACTCTTCGCTTCCCTGTCTTACAAATCCTTCCGGTGCTTTCACTTCTTTGATTCGGTAGGTAGAGCACTTCAGTTCCTGCGGTGTGATCAGATATCCTTCCTCATTTGTTTTGAATACACTGATCTTTTCTTTCTTCGGATACTGAACAACCTGTTCCACATATTTCTTATTTGTCACATCGTAAATCTTATAAGAAGCTCCGGCCTTTAAAACGGTATTTCCAGTCTGTGCATCCTTCTTTACGATTTTCAGCAAAAATTCAAACGGACGGTCATCAAAGACTCGCCACTGCATTGGTTCTCTGCTGTCATCTTCCACATTTACAACAAACGGATCAATGGTTTTCAGATTCTCCGGAGTAATGCTTTCTACTACAACATAGCTTCCATACGGCAGTTCTGGGCTGACTGCATATCCTTTTGTATCAGTGATCAATTCCGGTACTGGTACGGCTGTTCCGTTCTCGTAAGTAACTGCAACCTGCTCTTTGCTGAAGTCATAATTTTTAAAATCACTTGCCGTGTAGCTTTCTCCGTTGGCCGGTTTCAGCTTTCCATTTTTTACCTGTGACAGACTGCTGATCAGATATACCTGAAATCCTGCTCCTGCGACCAGGTCTGTTTCTGTCTGCTCTCCATCTTCACTGATCTTGATCAACTGGAATGCCTGTTTTTTCACCTGCTCTTTTACCGTAAGGTCTCTTGTCACTTCTGCAACATCTTGTCCCTCATAGGTTACAGACACCTCATATCTTGTAGTATCCAGTGTATATCCTTCCGGCGGAGTGATCTCTTTTACATACATTTCTCCTAGATATAATTCTGAGAACTCCAGTGTTCCATCATCATCGATGACTCCCTGTGCGATCAGGCTGTCCTGTTTATACAGCACCCCTGTTGTTCCATCCGGATGCACGATATCTTCTTTGGCATACAGACCATACACCGCACCTCGAAGAGCGCCGTCTCCCTGTGGCTGGAATGCAAGTGTTTCCTTATCAATCTTTGCAATCTTTACTTTTCCGGTGACCCTCTCATCTGTTGCTGTTAGCGTCAATGTCTTTCCGGCTGCAACATCCACTTGATAGACTTCCTGATTCCGTTTATATCCGGTCGGTGCAGTCACTTCTTTTACATACACAGTTTTGAGTGCGGCATCAAAATAATCACTGACTGCTTTTCCGTCTGTTCCGGTTGCAGTCATTGTCATCAGCAGATTTTCGCACTTCTTATCGGTGTAAATACCGTAAACTGCTCCAGATAGTGGGTTCTGTGTATTGATATCTTTCTTCGTCAACTCAATACGTGTCATATTCAGCCACTGTACGCTGAAGCTTACCGGAGCTGCTGTTTCGCTTTCAAATACACCGATATCCTGTTTGGAATCTCCGGTCGTCAGCACCAGCGTTCTCCATGTCTTTCCGACTGAACCGTATAAGTTGCCGGAAGCATAACTGCCCGTCAGCAACAGATCTGCCGACAGATAAAAGGTATCGCCGCCATAAATCTGGATCTTTCCATTTGTTACACTTGTTCCTTTGGTCAGGTTATGTGCGGTGACATGTTCCGGTACACTCAGTGTCACATAATTTCTGTGATCTCCAGACAGTGTGATATTCGGTGTTTTCTGGAGATTTCCATCCCGTACTGCATTCAGTTTCGTACTGGAAAGGCTCAGTTCCCCTTTTGGCGGTTCTTCCTGTCCGAACAGGTAATTGATATATGCGATCACCCCTGCATTTACAAGGTCATTGTAATTACAGCCTGTAAATCCGGCTTCTCCTGCGTAAGCGTAGCTGGCTGCAATGTGCGTATACACATACTTTTCATCCTCTGATTTTCCAGACAGATAACTTCCTGTCAGATCTCCTGCCCCACCGTAGCCATAATAAAGGACTTTCTGCAGATTCTTGTTACTGTCCAATACCTGTGCCACATAACTTCCACTCGGTGGGGATGCTTTCTGGGACTGGAGACAGTATGCGATCTTTCCGTTTACGGTAAACAGACACGTAAGATAATTTCCAATATAACTTGGATAATAGATCGTTCTTCCTTTTGTCAGTGTGACTGTTGAACCGCTGCTTGTGGCTCTTTCAGCCGCAGACAATACCATGACATTTCCTTCCTCAATATCCTCTTTGAGTTCTTCGATTGCCTGTGCAGATGCATCTTCCCCGGATGCCTCGATCTCTACATCGGTATAGTTCTGCACAGGCGAGTCCGAATCATCTTCAGATTTTGTATCTGATTTTTGCTTTTCCCCACCATTGTCCTGTGCATGTGCCTGACCTTCCGTATCCGTCAGGATCACCTTTCGGCTGATGGTATAGCTGTCACTCTGATCCTTTGGTACAACCATGTAAGAGGCAATGTAAGTTCCGGCTTTGTCCGGATGGTATTCCCCTCCATTTTCATCTTGGATGCTGATAAGCGTAACATCCTCTTTTTTTGCATCATAATGGATTCCTTCCATACTGGTTTCTACTGCAAATGTTTCATCCGAAATCTCTTTCGTAATATCGTCTGCCGTAACTGCCTTTTCTTTCTGACTCGTAACCGCCTGTTCGGATGCCTGTACCTCCTGCCCCACATCCGTCTGCTCTGCAGCGAACGCATTGGCACTGCTTAAGGTACTGACGCCCATCAGAACAGCCAGTCCAAAGGCTGCGATTCTGGTTTTTAAATTCTTCACCTTCATGTGTGTTTCCTTCCTATAATAAATATATTGTTCAGTAAAATACCGCAGAAGGCGCTCCCTCTGCGGTAACATTTATCTTGTATATTGCTTTTCTGCTTTTTTCATTTCCTGTCTGGTGCGTTTTACCGCATCCATCACTGCCTTTGTCGGCAAGCCATTTTCCAGACATCCTTCCAGAATTCCATCCAGATAAAATTTCGATGGTCTTGCCGGAACATCCTTATGAGGGGAGTTCATCGTGTATACGAATACTTCCCTTGCAGTTCCAGCCTGATCCTTTACCTGAATGGTTTCTTTCCCATAAAAATTTGGAAATCCTTCATAAAAATCCAGATTCTTTTCACAAGCTTCTGTGATCTTCCATAAGACTCCATCCACATAGCTTCCTTTTTCCGGAAGCACAGTTGCAACGCCATTTCCCGGAGCTCTGCCACGAAATGCCAGCCGGTAATCTTCCAGCCGGACATTGCCAACCACTTCCGCATCCGGACAGCGGAATCTCATCTGCCCCAGGTTCATGTTACTGCCATATGCAAAATAATATCTTTCTTCTATTTTCCTCACCTCGATCTGACGTCTTCCGTCCTTTGTTTTTTCTTCAGGCACTCATATGTGCTTTTGTCATATCTCCATGCCAGATCACCTTCCAGATTTGCCAGCAGATGTTTCCGTACATTCTTATATTCTTCTCCGATTAATCCGAGCCGCAACAAAAACGTTCGGAATGTAAACGCCGGGTTTTCTGAGATCGGTGTCTTTTTCATCTGGGTGGATCTCTGATTGATCGCCTGGGCGGAAATCGCAAGTGCCAGTGTAATGTTCGCCCTCACTTTTCCTGCATGAAGGGTACTTTCAAAACAGCGCCACTCCAATGTTCCTTTGGAAAATACAGCATGGAGGTTTAACGCATAATACCGGGTACTGTCATAATGATTATGACTTCCATCTCGGCCTCCATACCAGACATTTCTTACCCGGTCCATCGTAATGGATTTGTTTGGCATTTTTCGGATCTTCTCCAAAACCTCCGGACGCACCTTCTGACAATAGCTGTACTCTCTTCTTTCCTGCACTTTCAGTGCTTTGAACAGAATATCTTCCTTCGCATACATAATCGTCAGCGCATTTTTCAGACTCTGCGGTGTATGGTTCGCCGCATCTACATGAACATGCTGACCACAGGACTCATTGACAAAACCTCCATGTTTTCGCAGACAGCGTACAACTTCCTGTAGTTTTCCCATTTCATCATACGATAATTTCGGTGATACCATCTCTGTTGAATATTCTCCGCTTGCTGCCACGATTTGACCACCTGATTTTCTTTGTGTATCAATGCTCCCATCAGACATGAACTTCCACTTTTTTCCTTCCTGATCTCTCACTGACCATACCCCGTAATAAGTACCGTCATAAAAAGCTTCTGTCCCAAACAGTTCTGCTACAACTTCAGCAGCCCGTTGTCTGGTAATCCCTGTCATTTCGATTTCTGTGCCAAAGTATTGATCTTTTATACCGATCATGCCTAATGGATTCCTTTCTCAGACACTTCCTGTGCGTTGAGTTCGGAGTCTGCCTTTTGTAATAATCTGCCAATTGCCTCGATAACATTGACAGTTACCCCGTTTCCAGCCTGTTTATAAAGCTGTGCGTCAGAAGTGCTGTCTATGATCTTATCAATCTGCCAATCGTAATAACCCTGCAGACGCAAACATTCCCTCGGAACTAACCTTCTTATTCTGCCGTGATACAAGATGCCATGACGATCGGTTGCAGTAATTGTAAACATCGGTTCTTCTGGTTCTTTCATACGTCTGCCGTTCTGACGAACATTTTCTTTGGCTGGTGTTAAGACTGCTCTTGCTCCATTCTCTGCTAATACACCGGAACATTCTCCTTTGTGATTATGTATTCCTGATTGTCTGGTATTCAGGCATCTACAATGTTCTGTTACCAATGGTGGTGGAGACAAATCTACGAAATGAAGTGTTCCCTGTTGAATACCTGTAGTCAAAGTGTGTGCTATCTGATGTCCGACTCTTCCTCTCCTGCTGTTGAGATTCGCATAGCCTAAATCGATGCTGTCACCCTCTCTTGCAAGTTTGTAGCCGAGCTTTGTATTTTCTTTAATTGGAACACCCACATCATATAATCCTGTCTTTCCACCCATTCCTCCGGCTTGTGATGTCAGGGTACAGCTTAATCCTTTTGGACTGTAGACTCTTTTTCCCTGACTTCCTGCCCGGATTTGAACAAGAGCTGCTCCATTTGTTTCTGGTTCAGGTAATACTTTTCCGGCACATCGGAAATCAAGATATCCGACAATATACACCCGCTTTCTCGCTTGGGGAACTCCGAAATCTTTGCTGTTAAGCACTTCCCATTCGACATGGTACCCCAGTTCAGAAAGCGTACTGAGGATGGTGCAAAACGTCCGGCCTTTGTCATGCGATAACAAACCGGGAACATTTTCAAGGATAAAATACGAGGGTCTTTTAGCTTCAAGAATCCGGGCAATTTCAAAAAAGAGAGTTCCTCTTGCATCGGCAAATCCTTCTCGCTTTCCGGCGATAGAGAATGCCTGGCAAGGAAATCCTGCACAGAGTAAATCAAAATCTGGCATTCGTTCTGGTTCGATTGTTCTTGCGTCATTACAATACCACTCCCCTTCTGTGTCAAACAGCAATCGGTAGTTCTTATCCGCATAAGTATCCACCTCGCAATGTCCGACACATACAAAGTTTCCTGCCCGTCTTAAGCCTTCACGGAATCCCCCGATTCCGCTAAAGAGATCAAAAAATTGAATGGTTGCGGCTATCAACCTCCTTTTTGCTGATAAAAACAGGCGGCATGATTTCTCATACCGCCCTTCGTTATTCTGTATCAATTGGTTACCATTCTGTTGGTTCTTCTGCTTTGGTTTCTTCTTCCAGATCAGTTTCTCTTTCTGGTTCAGTTTCCTCTTCCGCTTCGCTTTCCCCTTCTGGTTCATTTTCCCCTTCTGGTTCGTTTTCCTCTTCTGGTTCGTTTTCCTCTTTCGGTTCGCTTTCCCCTTCTGGTTCGTTTTCCTCTTTCGGTTCGCTCTCTCCTTCTGGTTCGCTTTCTCCTTCTGGCTCGCTTTCCTCTTCTGGTTCACTTTCCCTTTCCGGCTCAGTTCTTTCTTCTGGTTGAGTTTCTTCTGTTCCCAATTCTCCGGTTGTCTGTTCGGATTCTTCAGGCTGATCTTTGCTTTGCCATTCGGCCTCTGCCTTTTCCAGTGCTTCTTCTATAATCTGAATTAAGAAGTCCTTCTGTTTCATGTGTTTCTTTCCGATGACAACTTTTAATCTCTGGAATAATTCCTCTGATACCTGTACTGCTACTGTTCTTACTGCTCCCATGCTTATTTCTCCTTTTCCTTCCAGTCTGTTGAAATGTTCTTCAATGACCTGTTGTAAAAATTTTTGTGTGCTGCTTTCTGTGAGTTCAATCTCTTCTCTTACTTTTTCATGTAAGTCCATCGGGATCTTTCCGCAGATATTTTTCATCTCTGCCATAACTTTTCTCCTTTCTCTTTCGCTACACACAACATACTCCAAAGCCGCATGGAAAGCTATTCACAATACCCACCAAAGATAACGATGCATTTCTTGCCTTACCCCTAGCAGATCCAACAATGTATGTATCGTACAATCATAGGCCTCACCCCCTTTACAAATTTTCCATTTGAGATAAAAAATCCATCATCTGATCTGGTATTCCTTCCAATGATGGTTTCATTGTCGATTGTTCCGTAGTGCCACATATTCCTAATTCCCGAACACTTTCTTTTATCGTCTTTTGAATGACTTCTTCCAGCCATTTTCGATTCTCCTTTTCCAGAATTGCCTGAACCAGATACTGGCTTTTCTGCCCTTCTGGAACACTTTGAAATTTCTCCCATGCCCTCTGGTGTTCTGGATTTTTCAGGTTCGGACGGAACGAATACACAGGGCGTGTCATCTCGCCCACATCTGCTCTACAATCCGTTCATACCCTGTTGCGTTGGCATGGACGTCCTCTATAAAAACAGGGCGGCAAATCGCGTCCTGTGCGGTCACGTGGCGTTTTAAAATTGCAGAGCCTCCACCCATAAATACGGTTGGTACTGCCCGGAGATCAAACCCGGATTCTGTCACCGCAGACAGTATTCTTTCTATATATTTCCGTCCGTTTTCCTGTATAATCCGTCTAGCCTCTTCTGCCATACTGCAAGATTCCCCTCGAAGCACACGCTCAATCTGAGTTTCTGTCACAGACAGTCCGGTATTTCTACGCACCTGTTCTGCTGTCTCATCAATGCATCGGATCACTCCAAGCTCCAGACTCCTGCACGTTGCTGCATTGGGAACAGCATTGTCCAGCCTCATAAGGTCAACGGTCCAGCCACCAATATCAACAAGCAGAACAGACGGTTCATTCTTCAGATACTCTGGATGCAGAGCAAGCGCAGAGTATCCTTGTGGGAACAGTTTCACATCTTTTATTGTTATCTCATATAATTCACTTTCATATAAAAATCGCACTGGCTGCTCTTTCCGCAACAAATACTCCCTGAATCCCTGTTTCTCTCTTCCGAAACTTGAAAGCGGAAGTCCGACAGCCAGAATTACCTCTGTCTTTCGTTCCGCTTTCCGATGTTTGATTTCCTCTGCAATGGCTGCCAACGTCAGCAGATAATAATTATCATTGGACGTTTTATTTTTTACCAGTGTCTGTCTCCCTGTACCACAGACATAATACTTTCCCTGATACTGCAGAACATTCTGCATGGTATACGGCTCGTAATCATACCTGATAATTCCACTTGGGAAAGATACTTGTCTTGTTTTAATGGCATAATAGCCATGATCAATTCCTATGATTATCGCAATCACATCCTTTCATTTTTTCTGTTTAACGTAAGGTCAAAAATGCTTTCACTGCTGCGACGGATTGTTGCAAAGTGCCATTCGTGAACACTTTTCTATGTTCCAGTGTCCCAAAACCTACGGAAAATCTGGCTTTTTTATATCACTATCTCCAGAGGAACACTACTGTTCCTTCCCAGCCGGTTATAAAAGATCCCTCTCCCGGCGGCGGTCCAGCCTGTCCGGGGGAGGGATATATCGCAAGTTTCCTTTTTGAACAATTGCTTGCCTTTTTATTTTTATGAGATGTTTTTCCTGCTTTTGTAAAATGGGAAGATACTCCGGTTCTGTCAGAAACTTCCGTATGTAATTCCCCTTTTCTCCCAGCCTGTTATCATTTTCTAGTAGCTCTATTTCCACCATGTAATGGGTACCTGGATGAAATCTCTTCTCACATAAAATACTATCCCCTTTTATATAATCGGATTTAGCCGATTCTCTCGCTGCCGCCAAGAGTTCATAAATACTTACTTCCACCTCTTATCACCTCCCAAAAGACCAGAAAAAAGCAGACCTCTTAATCGAAGTCTGCTCCTGTCGGATATGGTAATCCTCTTTCTTCATATTTTTTATCGATATAATTTCGAATCCATTCCCTGTATTCTTCCGTTAATGCAAGTTCCTGAAATTCTAACAACCACTTTTCCCCTTTTGCTTCGTCATCAAGCCATCGATCTTCTATGCACTCCGGCTCATCTAACATTTTCATCATCGCTTCAAATGGCCCTTTTACATCATCACCAAAATCTTTCCATAAAGCGATTCCGTAGTTCTCCAGTTCAAAAAATTCTGTCAGATATGTCAATCGTTCCATATCCCCCAGTGTCATTCTTTTTTTACCTGACAATAATGCTCGATCTCTTATGCCACATAGATTTAAAAATTTTCTTTTTTCCTGCTCCACATCCATTATACTTTTACCTCTTCCTGTCAAAAATAATTCCTTATTACGAAACTTTTTTATTTTATAAGGGGAGTTCATCATTATGCAAAAGATTAGACCAGATATGGATATTGGTAAAAATATCCAAGCAATTCGATATAAAAACAATATGACTCAAGACCAGGTGATTGCAAAGTTGAATCTTATGGGTATCTCCATCACCAAGAGTACCTATGCCAAACTGGAAACAAATCGCATGAACATTAAAGTATCTGAATTAGTTGCACTTGCAAAAATCTTTCATACCGATATCAATGTATTCTTTTCCGGCTTGCTATAGTTCGACATTCCCCGACTCCCTGTGTATATAATAACATCTTTAAATATATATTTGCTAAATATGAACTGAAGTGCGGTTGCCTTAACTTATCTAACTGCTTGTTAAACTTTTATTACTATTACAAATATGATATTATAATATATAACATGACAATATTTTATATCTTATTGTTTGTTCAACATTTTCGTTAAAGGAGCGATTACATTGGATAAAAAATATCAGATTTTTATATCTTCCACTTATAATGACCTTATTGAACCTCGTACCAAAGTTCGTGATGCAATACTTTCAATGATGAATTTCCCTGTAGGAATGGAAATGTTTAATGCTTCTGATGAAGAGCAGTGGGAAATTATTAAGGAAACCATTGATAGTTCCGATTTTTATGTTCTTATTTTGGCTCAGCGCTATGGCTCTGTATTTGAAGAAGGGCCCGACATTGGTATAAGCTACACTGAAAAAGAATTTAGATATGCACAACAAATTGCTCTTCCAACTCTTGTTTTTATTATCCGAGACGATGTCCCTTTAAAAAAAGAGTTTATAGAAGCAGATCCCTCAAAAAGTAAAAAACTTGAAGATTTCAAAAACACAGCCAAACATGGTCGCACTGTTCAATGGTGGAGTTCTGCAGATGAATTAGCTAAAGAAGTCTCTGAATCTCTTCATAAAGAAATTAAAAGGAGAAAACGTCCTGGTTGGGTTCGTGGTAATGATTTTAACCTTAATGAAATATCTCTTGTAGATGATCAAAAACTTTTACAATTACAGCAAGGCATTAATTATGAACTCATCAAAAGAAATGGTGATATTAGACTGGCTTATGATTTTATAGATAATATTTCTGATAAAATTATTCATAATATAAAAAAGCAGACATATATTGATAATTTCAATAGGGAAATAGTTTTGGAAATCATTGACGATCAGTTAAAAGTCTCAATTACAACCCGAATTGAATATTTAAATATAAAAGAAGGAATTAACTATTATTCAACCAATCCAAGATTTGAAACTTTAGAACAAGCCAAAAGTTATCGACACGAAGAATACACTATCAATGGATTTGATTATTCTTCCCAAATACATACTTCCATTGTATGTACCAACGAAAAAAGGCAATTCCCATATTTAATACAAAATCAGATGCCTTTAATATACGATACAAATGTTATACTTGTACATAAAACTTCCCATATAATTGCACTTAAACATTTTTTTCATGTGTATCAATTAGTATTTCCATGTAGAAGCTTTTTAACAACAATAATAGTTAAAGGAGCTACTAATAACAAATATCAACTAAAAACGGGAACATTTTCTTCCTTCAATGTACACACCTATGAAAAGCATACATCTGAATATCGTAAAGATGATGTAAATACAATAACTATTGGAAAATGGGCTTTACCCGGCTCTGGATATACCGTTGCCCTACAGACTAAATAAATCATAGCTAAAGGATTTCTTTTCCTATTCATTCTCTATGCCCCTTTTCTGGACTCAAACCAGTGAAGGGGACATCTGATAAAAAATTATGTCTGGCAATCTCCAAAAGACACCTCAAAACCTTTCGTTCTCTCATTTCAGTAACTCCTTTTCCATGTTGTTTTCTATATAAACGTCATACACATTTTTCCATATTATCTGTGTATACTGTTATTTTCAACCTTATAATTATAACTTGATACACGCTATACACTACTATAAACTGTACTCCATTTTAGGATATCCTCTTTGGAATACATAATGGTCATGGCATTTTTCAGGCTTCTTGGTGTGTGGTTGGAAGCGTCCACATGCACATGCTGCCCGCAAGACGCATTTACCGTAAACGGTAGAACATAAGTACCTTTACAAATAAGGATGGTCACTCTTTTTGACCATCCTATTTTTCGTTCTTTTAACTGGCTTCCGGATATGTTCTGGTAATGTTTCCGACCATGGCAACAAGGCTTTCAGGAAATCTGTGTTTGTATCATCTTCGTGTTTTGGAATCTCTGTAAACAGATACTCAAAATAATCATACGGTTTCAGATTATTCGCTTTGGCTGTTTCTGCAATACTATAGATGATTGCTGAACTTGTTGCACCGTTAATTGTATCAATCATTTCCCAATTCTTTCGGTTATGTGCTTAAGCACATAAAAAGAAAAATTGGCTGTTCTGTGATACTCCAAACGGTGCTCAGGCCAGTGCTATCGTCTATACAATGGTAGAAATGGCAAAAGCAAATGGAGTAAACGTCTATCACTATCTAACCTATCTTCTGGAAAAGCTCCCGAATGATAGGATGAGTGATGAGGAGCTGGATAGGCTTGCCCCATGGAACAAAGATGTTAAAGCCGAAATCGAACGTCGTGTAAACGACTCAAATCAATAATCAATCATATGTGAATTGTCAAGGTACTCCGGCCGC
>OKSH01001765.1_pt1 | contig 18133 bp, 29 predicted proteins | sample 1601231 | NCBI WGS metagenome assembly OKSH01 (sample SAMEA3541596, study PRJEB24748) | human gut metagenome | biome: human gut; feature: human-associated habitat; material: faeces | place: China | collected 2012 | reverse complement strand
CGGCCTCTTCATGAATGTCCGCGGTATTCTTCCCCAGCATGAGGCTAGGCATGGGGCGCCGTCGCGGCCACGCCCGGATGCACCGCAGTCTTGGCCGGCTCAGCATGTCGCATTTCGCAGGCTTCATGCATACGCTCTTCCCTGATGGCCACATGTATAGCCTCAGAGCCTTCCAGCATCAGCTCCGCCTTGAGCATTTTCTCATAGGCATGGGCCATGTGCCAGATGGCTTCTGGCGAAGGGCTTTCCTTGTCCGTCAGGTTGTTGAGCCCGTGCAAAATATCCATCTTGGCGTCACGCACCAGGTACATTTCGCTTTCCATAGAGCGCTCTTTGTCTTTATGCATTGTCCTTCTCCTTTGCGTCTGCCTTTGTATCGTCTTTAGCCTTCGGCGCAAGGCCGTCAACAAGCCGTCCGCAGTTGCGTTTGACGCTGTCCGTGGTGGCGTTCCCGAGTTCATCGGCAACGCGGCGCCCGGTATCGGTTGTGAGCAGCGCCGTAGCCCCCACGCCAGCAAGAAACCAGAGTATCCGTATCACGGCTGCCTCCTATGCGGCGCTCTTGCCGGATGTGGATTTAGCCGTAACCGCGCTGACTGCGGCGCTTTCAGCGGGGGGGCTGGAAGGGCAATCGCCGGGGATATGGCGGCTGGGACAGAGCTTGTCCAGGACCATGAACAGATGGCCATCAAGATAAGTCAAGGTATCCGAAGGATGGCGCAGATGCAGGGCGAACTTGCAGCAGTGGCCCGAAAGCTGATCAGTCCGCAGTACATTGCCGCACTTTGTTATTGTCTCATAGACAACGGTACCGTTGTTAATCTGTACCGGGCTCAAGTTGTTGCACGGGAAAATGGGCGGCAAGCAAAGATCTACGCGCCCACAAGGCGGAATAGCGCCCTCGAAAGGAGGAACCGTGATCACAGTAGTGCTGCCGCCCAACGCAACGTCCGGGCCGGTCACCGTGATGCAAGGTACTTTGCAGCTTTTGCAGCAGTTGCACATAATTGTATCCTCACAGAGCAGGTTGGTTATGGGTGGCCCGCCGAAGAGTCGACAGGCCACCCTAGTCAGGGGGGGGGATTACACGAACGAACCGCCGCCGCACCCGCAGCCCGGAGCGGGCAGATTGGTGCATCCGGCCACGGGCAGCGCGCCAAAGGGCATGAACGGGGGCCGCTTCAGCATTTCCGCCTGGATAACGTCAAGGCGATGGTTCAGCTCGCAATTCTGCGCGGCGGACTTGGCCTCGGCCTGAGCGGTCTGCATGTTGATGAGATTGCGGGTCTGCTCGTTCTGGCTGGTGATGAACTGCTGGGTTGCAATGCGTTCCAGGTCGCGAATGTACAGATCCTTCTGGCCGTCCAGGATGGCCGCCGTGTTCTTGTCCTGATTGGTCAGGATGGTACGGGCCAGGGTATCCAGATTGGCGTTGTTGAGGGCGTTCTGGGCGGTCATGGCCGTTTCCAGCTTGAGCACGTCGCGGTCAGTATTGCAGTTCGAGAAGCCGCAGCCGCAACCGGTAGCGGGAGCACCGGCGTAAGCGTTGCCATTGCGGCCCCAGCCGCCCCAGGCGGCAAACAGGATCAGCAGAAAAATGGCAATACCCCAGATGCCGATTCCGGACGATTCACCGTCGTACATAGCTATTCTCCTTTATATGCGGCGGGGGAAATCCCCGCTTGGCTTATTTGAGTTTTTCGAGCCTAGCGCGCAGATCAGCCACAGCATCTTTTGAAGATGATCCTTGGCCGGGCGCCGGGTCTACCTTGGGATCAGCAGCGGCTTCTTGCGCCACGCCTTTGAGCTGATCCACCAAGCCGGGGCGCACTCTATTGAGTACCCCAGAAATCATGGGATTATTCAAAGCCCCGATAGCCTGTTGCAAGCGTTCCTGTCCGATATTGTATTGGCGCATTACATCGCTAAGACCGCTTTTTGTGGGACTGAACTGAGCCGCTATCTGCTGCACCTGTTCGATCCTCTGTAGCCACGGACTGTTCTGCGGCAGAAATGTCTTTGCTAAGCTCAGAAAGTTCATTGCGCACCCCCTGTGCGGTCAGTTGGGAAAGTTGCTTAGTCAGCGTGGAAACCTGCGCCGTCAGTGCGGCAAGTTGTTCCTCGGTACTCAGAACCGGGGCGATCACGCCAGCGTCCACAAGCTGTTTGTGATAGGCGTCCGCCTTGCCCAGGGCTTCATTGGCTACGAATTCCATTTCACGGTACTTCTCCATGCTTACGCCGATCTGGCGCGTACCGTTGTAGTCCTGCACATGGATACCGCCCTGACCATCTGTGAACGCTGAAAAGTAATTTGAAAGCTGCGACATAAAAAATACCCCCGCCAGAATGTCTCTGTTGGGGGTATCTTCGCATATTCAGCCCGCTTGTCACTTATGTTATTTCAGATGAGTGCATTTCTGCGCAGTCCTGCATATATTTTTTACCTGTTTTTTGGTCTTGCCACACTGTATATCCAACATAAGTAGGACGCTGGCCGATCAGTCCACAATAGGGACATTTCAGATTTTGATAGCGTACCTTGTCCAAGGGTGCTCCCTTAATTTCCTCTTTATCCCTGGCCGAGATAGTAAGGCTCCTACAGACCGGTACGGGGTGGCCGCAGCGCGGGCAGCGTTCGGCGCTCTTTCCCATATGATGGCATCCTTCTTCTTGCCACCGGCATCCATCTGTTTTATGTCTTCTCTGCTCGTCTCCGATGAGCAAACATGCAGGCGGATACTCTACATGGGGCCTGCTTCCCCATGTGGGGCCGTGGTGCGGTGCCTTTTCACCGCGCCGGTGGGGGCGTTCCTGCGCCCCCGCCACCTGCCGCTCTATTTTGATCTTTCGCGCTCCTTCCGTTCAGTTCGCGCTGCATGACTTTTCACGCGCAGATTATAAATCGTATCCTCAAGTAACAGCACACGCCAACGGATGCCGTCCTGATCTTCCGTGCGAGCACACTCGCTATCTATGGCTTCCGTTCGTAAGGGCATAGGGCAACCACTAAAGCTGTCCAATGGGCGCCCGAAGGAATCAAGATTGTTCCAGGCCTGGACAGCCGCGGCATTCTCGCGGGAAAGCCCCTCCGGAGGACGGGAGGCACATCCTTCACACCCCGGTATATCCCCGTTCTCTTCAGCCAACAGGCGACAGTCTTCGCAGGTGAGCCGATTGTCGTCCCCTGCCCATTCGGCCCACCTTCTCAGTTTTTTCTGTCGTCCAGTTCGCCGAAACGGGCGACGCTGCGGATGCGGAGGGCCATGCCCGTAGCGAACTCCGGATCGCATTCGCAGATCTCCTTGACCATTTCCCGCGAATAGGGAATCTCTTCTCCGGCAACGTCAAAGAAGCCTTCCCAGCCCACAATGGACTCCTGCAAAAAGCCGCGCAGGAAGAAATGATTAAACAGGGCTTCATCCGTGCCGGATTCCTTGGACGCTTCACGGCGAATGCGGTTCAGGGCCGTATCGGTCAGGGGCTTGATGTAGGCGCATTCTTTTTTGTCGTCCGTGTACGGCAGGACAAAAATCTTATCCTTGTAAGCGTCAGTCAGAATTTTGGTCATTGCTACTTACTCCCTTTCTGGGCCGCATTGCGGACCTTTGCGAAAATGAAGCCCGCAACAAGGCCAAGCGCCACGCCAAAAGCAAAAATACCGAAGGTTCCCATATAGCTGTCTCTCCTTATTCTTGGATGATGAACAGAGCGTCCTCACCGGTGACGCCAAGGGCCGTGCCGTCCTGGGTAAGGGTGATGGCGTTGTCGCCTTCTCCCACTTCCGGGGTATTGAACTTCACGCGCGCCATGTAATGGGCCAGCGTCAGCCCCGCATTTTTCCCGGCAAGCACGGTCACCGGCAGTTCGTAACCGCGGTAGCCCTTGCCGAACTCAACGCCGTCCTTTGCACGCATGTTGATAGAGCGAGACAAAGTGATGGATCGCTTGGTATCGATGCCTTCGCCGGGGTATTCGTCACCCATTTCTTCCAGATTTGTCACGGGACATGAGATAGTCAGACTCCCCTCATTCATTTTGCCAACTTTGCCGTCAATCTCCACATTGCCGAAGCGCGACTCCAGGGCGGTGCCAATGGGCTTTGCTGACGGCAGCCAGGGATGTAGTGCATCGCCAACCTGCCATCCCGTGGGCGCGGCAGAAAGCGTCAGAATGTCGCTCTCGTCATCCACGGCCACAATCCGGTAGCCTTGCCCGCTGTTGTCGTCCCCGCGCGCCTTGTTGCGAATATATCCGCCCACGGAATAGGCGTCCGCGCCGCCCGCAGCCAGCTTTACAGACGTGCCAACAGGCGCTTCCGCCACTTCTCCGACGCCACACCAGCCCATGCGGCGCCCCTGGAAATCAAGGGTGAACATCTGCCCTTGAGTCCGCTGTAAGCGGACCACATCCTGAATGACGCTGCAACCGCTCATGAAGAGCATCAGCTTGTCGTCATTCATGATGTAAATGGAGCAGGTGGGGCGGCATGTGTTTTGCGAGTAAACGCGCGAAAGCAGCAGTACGGCCGCCGCATCGTCATGCGCCGCCGCAGTAGTACCGCCGTAGCCGCGCTTGCAGTTTTGAAGCGTAGCCGTATCGTCACCATTGTACACGACTTTGCCGTAACGGATATTTTCACTGTCAATTTTGACCACGCCACGGGGCGGCAACTTGCCCTTGAGGATGTTACCATCAAAGTCATTGCCGTTGACTATGGTGTTGATAGTGATCTCGGTGTCGGAGGCCGTTATGCCGTCTACATCGGAAACGGCCGCCGTGATCTTGGTAGGATCATTGTAATCGCCCATGAGCGCTACCAGGAGGGCGTCGCCTTCCGGCTTGCCGTAGGAAGAATCAAGGCGTCCATAGAGCGGGATACTCCCCGTGCCGGCTGGAACGGCATCCTGAAACTGGTCGATGGTGTTCAGGGATGGCGACAGCTCTTCCGAATCCGAATAGCTGGGCGTCTGGGTCATAGTAGCGCGTCCGGCGGGCAGAATGTAGCCATCCACGGTAGGCGGCTGCAATTCCCCGGACACATCCTCCAGAACGGCAAAGACGCTCTGAACCTGACTTTTAGCCACAGTAGGGCAGGATTTTGCCATGTTACTCTCCTTTATCTCCGCCCGTCCACGTCCACCAAGGGACAGTCACGAGCATGGACATTCTGCCGTCGGGCGTAGCGCCGACATTGGTCGTATAGGGTTCATCAATGTGGACCGCGCATTCCCCGGCAGGGAGGTCTTCCAGCCGGTAGGCGTTCATAAGCCGTTGCGACAGTTCCCACGCCTCATTGGCTCGCTCAAGGCTATCCTTGGGATAGGACAGATTAATGGAGTATACGCCATCCATGATGGACAGGCCGTCCCGTCCGCCCAGTTCCGCCGTGCTTACCGCGCCCGGATTAACCGAATGCAGCACCAGGATTTCACCGGCGTCTGGATTACCGTCCTCGTTGGGCGGGATGATCACCGCATCATTCATAACGGTCTCCGCCATTTTGACGCGCAAGGCGGAACCGATTTCGGCCAGAGTGGGCGTCTGTTCGCTCATGCTCGAACCCCAAATTCAGACGCCAGAGCGTTCAACTCGCGCTTCAGGGTATTCAGAAAGTTGCCGATAAATCCGGCGGGCTGTTTTTTTGACCAGCCCGCCTCCAGCATCATGATGTATTCCACGTTGTTCACGATGTAGATCACATCGGCTTCCGTCAGACTGGCACCAGATGGAACAGCTTCGCGGATCATGGCGGCGTATCGGGGCAACATGTCGTTGCCCCCAGCTCCATCAGCTTCTGGACGCTTTATAACCGGAGGAACATAGTCAAGGATGCTTGGGTCAGAACTGATTTTCCACCCAGCCCGAGCGCGCCCTGTGTCTCTCGGAGTGGCCTGCACCAGGCGTTCAAATCCATCAAAAATGTTTCTGGCAATCACGGCCCGCATCTCGCCCACGGAGAGGGTCACCAACTCGTCAAGCGTGGCTTGCAACTGCGCAGCCGTGGTGCAGTTGCGCTCGTCCAGCGTCCTGATACGCTGGCGATACCATTCGCGAGAACGGTAGCGGGATGCGTCTTTCACTTGATGGCTCCCGCGTCCTTAACCTGAAATTTGTAGAGCAAAATTTCTTCCGCAGGGGCCACAGTCTTGATGGCCGTGATGTTCCAGCGGTGCCCCTCGAACTCTAGCCGATCCGTGGTGTCGGCGGCCTTGACGAGAGCATTTCCCGCCACAAGGATTATTGTGCCCCCCACCGCAAACTGGCCACTCTGCACCTCATCCACGGTGGGGGCTGTGCGCACGCCCATAACCGGCGTGCGGGTTTCAATGGTAGGCCGAGTATTGGTCGCGGGGTCATACGCCCCTTCGTCCTGCGCCACGAACACTATGGGCATGCCCTTCTCGGCTATCTTGCGCGCCGCCTTGGCGGCTATGGCGGAGTAATCGGCCATGCTACCCTCTTAGCACTTTCGCAAACGTCAGCCCGCCGCTCTCCTGCCCCGGAACAGCGTTCAGGAACGGTTCCAAGAGCGGATACACGGACGGCAGCCAATCTTCCGCCGGGGCGTCGTCGGCATACGTATAGCTGTGGCTCTCGGAATCGCCGCCGATCACGTCTACCCCGCCCTCTTTCGTACTATGAGACTCAGAAACGACCGCCCCGCCCCGTTCCTGCGGCGTGAACAGGTCTTTGCCGCCATACATGAGCGCCGCAATCTCCATCTGAGCCTGTACCACCGCGCGCGGAACCACGTCAGACGAAATATGCTGTCCCATGCGCGAGTCGGTTCCTGGCACCGGTACGCTCAGACGGGGCCACGCTGGTTCCCGCTGCCAGTCTACCTTGTAGCCCACCCAATCCAGGGGGCCGTTCAGGTAGTCAAAGGCCCGGATAAGGGCGGCTTCTTTGGCGGCAACCATTTCAGCGTCAGGCGTAGCGGTGGACGGTCCATCGTCTTCACCCGGCGCCACGACAACCGGTGTTGTGGGCCACAGCCCACGCGGCACCAAATAGGCGTCCGCCGCTTCAAGGCTGACGTAGCTGTTTGTCCCTTCCGGACAGGTTCCGTCTTCGATGATCAGCGACATAGCCAGGCAGGCTCATAGGTAGCAGCAAAAATATCAGGCTTGCAGGGGTAAAATTCACCCTGCACACCTTTAATGATATAATCTCCAATCTGCGCGGTCATATCACCTCCAAGGTTTCAATGCTGAGCACCGGGTTGTCATGGTTTCCTTTGTTTTCGTCTTCGATTCCGGGCGGTCCCAAAATTCCCCGCCCGTGGTCGAAACCGGAAATTATCCGGCATCCATCATGTCGCCATGCGTGTCTTTGGGCGGTCGCCCCACACGGCGCTCACGCGGAGCCACTTCGTTTTTTTCGTTTTCTTCATACCAGCCGTATTTCCGCCATGCCTTCACCTGTTCTTCCGGGACATCCGCGGTCGTCGGGCCTCCAGTCTGCGCAGGGTCGTCGTGGTACATTTTGATCAGCATCATTCCTCCTAGCCCACCAGAATCGCCACATGCTCGGATTTAATGAGCTTGACGCCCCAGGCGATCCCGATCTCGAACTTGACCTGACGATACAGCCGGTAAACCGCCACCTGGAACGAAATCCCGCTTACGGGGTCAGTGATGGTAGTTACATCGTCCGCGGCGTCGCCCCCATTCGGCATGGCCGGGGTACGGGCAATGAGCTGGAGGGCGTTTCGGTCAAATGCCAGATTGGGAGTATAGGGGCCCACGGTAGTCAGATTCGCGTCGTCAGCCACATCGGACACAAGCCCCGGTGCGGCAATGAGCAGAGGAGAAACGGCGGAAACTGAAGGTATAACATAGAGGTTTCCATCACTTCCAAACTTCACCAAATCCCCGGCTTTCAGATCTGCCGTCCCGGTGTCGTAAGCGATACTCGTCGCTCCAACCTTGTAACCTCCGGAATTGTTCACCAGTGCTCCGCTTACACTCCCTGCTGTATGCAGCCGAATCTGCCCGCTTTCCCGAATGCTGAACCCGTTGATATTCAGCAATTCGCCCCGTCGCAAAGTGGCATCCGTCCCGGCTTCGTTAGCCTTGGTGAGCTGGGCGTTGCTACGCAAGGCCGCCCCCGCCGTGGTGTTGATTACAAGTTGAAGATCGGTCATGGGTGCGCCGTTATCTTCCATGATTTTGCGTATCTGTGCCGTATCTCCAACGCCAGAGGCAAACGGCGTCGTGCCAGGCGTCCCATATCCACGGCTTGCCCCGCTGTAGAGAAGCGCCAAATCACGGTCCACTTCATTGGTCAGGGCGCGCATGGCTTGCATGAACTGGTCCGCGAGAATCGTATTGTAGGTACCGGAATTGCCGACGCCCAGTTGTTCTTCCCCGTTCCATTTGATGGGTACGGCGCGGGACTTGGTAATTTCCATATCCACGGTGCCGATCTTCTGATCGCCATTGTCGGCGGGCTGCATCCCCGGTGTAATGTCATAGGCCTCGGCGGTCTGCGTCGCGGGGATGGAAATCTTCTCTCCCAAAGCCGCTTGCGTCGGTGCAGCATTCACCGCTACAGAAGGAATAAAACCGACCATCTCACGAGATACGCGATCCAGGGCGGCGTACAAAGTGGGCATGAGCCCAGTCAAAACGTTTGCCATATGTTTTTTCTCCTAATCAGTAAGGGCAATGCCCTCTTTCATGACCGCCGCTTTTCGCGTCGGATCGAGCCTTTCAAACTCGGCACGGGGCATAGTCTTTCCGAATCCCCGTTGCGAGGGGGTGTTCCCCGGCATTGCGCCGCTGCCCGATGCGTCGTTCTGGCTCATAAGTTTGGTGGCGGGATCGATTCCGAGATTCTTCAGGATGGCGAGAATTGTTTCATCGGCCGTAGCGGGGCCGCCGTCTTCGCCGTAGATCACTTCACCGTCGTCGGCACGGTAAACAACCTTACCCTCCTCGTTGACGGTTCCGGCGCGTACCAGCTCCCGAAGCAGAAACGGTTTGTCTTCGGGTTTGATGCGCTCATTCAGCAGCTTGGAATTGAGCACATCTGTCTTGACGGTGACGGCATGATATTTGGCTGTGACTTCGGCCAGGGACTTTTCCTTGTCGGCCAGTTTGCGATCACGCGCGCTGATCTGTTCTTTTAGCGGCGCGGACATGGCTTCAAGGCGGCTCTTGACCTGTTCCTCAATATCCTTGTCCCTGTCCGGCGCAGCCTTCATCATTTCGATAGCTTTGCTGGACTCTTCAAGATACGCCGGGAGGTCTTCGATATCAGCCAGAGGGGCGAACCTCTCTTCAAGGGCGCGCAACTTTTCCTTGCGGGCCTTGCTTTCGGCGTTAGCCTCCGAAAGACGCTTGGTCAGCCCGGTGTAATCCACGGACTTTTCTTCGCCCGTTTCCGTGCTCCAGATGGGATTACCGTTGGCGTCAACAGCCAAATTCCCTCCGTCATCCTGTTTCCATGCCATACTGGCTACTCCTCGCGCCGTTCCGGGCGCTATTGCTGTAATTTGGCGCGGTCCTCCGCGCGTATTACGGCAAGGATACAATGAAGAATGCAGGAAGATGCAAGGGTTTGTTGTAAAGTTTTTTCAGTTTTTTTGAGCGTGAATGAGGACGACCGTCCCTTGCCAAAACGGTATGATTGCGGAGAGAGGACAGCCGTTGATGATTATCTGGATTTGTGCGCGGAAACCGGAAAGCGGCCAGACAGACCCTATTCAGGCCGCATTATGCTCCGCGTGCCGCCCGAACTACACGCGCAAGTGGCAATGCAAGCGGAACTGCATGGGATGTCACTGAATCAATGGGCGACGGAACGCCTCGCCAACGGGTAAGTGCCCGAAGACAAAAACAGCGGCAAGTCTGACGCCTACCGCTGAAAAGTCACTGTTAGCATCCTGCTACCGCAACGGGTTTCCTGCCTGATCGAACCCCAGTTGCTCCAGCGTATAATAACGCCCTGTACTTTTGTCCACGAGGTCTTTCCACGTCAGTTTGCCGCTGTTTATAAGACGTGTGCGGATGGGCCCGATACTCTGAATCTGCTGTTCTACAGGAAGCGTTTTCCACCAGCCGGAAAAATTTTCCTTAGTGGTTCCGGCATAAAGAATCTTTCGACCTCCGGCGCCCACAGGCCCAGGCTCACGAATGACCCAGGGCTGGGCGACTTCCTCAAGCTCGTCCCGGTCAATGCCAAGCTCGCGCCACGACTTCAAAACTGGTGTCCAAATACATCGGCAATTATCATGACGTCGCATAGGCGGACGTGGCTGCCCCCAAAGATAGATATTCCCATCTACAGACGCACAAAGAGGACACACGCGATTATCCAGGATCGCAGTCCATTTGACGCCCTTGATAATATCCTTGTTCTTCTCATACACGGCAAGCTGCGCATTAACGCTGGCCTGCTGGATATAACTGCGGGCAATCGTGATGCATTGGCGCTGTGTGATGCCAAACCCGGAATCGATAGCCGTGCCCAGCAAATCCTTAACCGCCCGCTGATAGCCCCAGCCCTTCGCCAGACTGCGATCAAGAGACTCCACAATGGCGTTGATGGTCCCTTCGCCAAAGGCACGATAGACCCAATCGGAGAGTAACCGGCCGCCGAAATCGGCCTTGTTGGCCAACGCCTTGACCGTATCGGCCAGAACGGGAATAGTCTGAACATTCTTGGCCGCACCGGAAAATGACACAATGTCGTTGTAGGCCTTGAGGCTTTGCGTGGCTGAAACCGTCCACGCTTCTGTGACCTTATTCACCACGCCTGCCGCCGTGGCCGCCACAAGAGCCGCAAGCCAGACCTTGACCTGTTCGCGGTTTTCCTCTTTGGCGTAAGCATCCCAGACTTCGGGAAGTTCGCGGCGCACCTGCTCCCGCATTTCGACATCCGCTGATTTAAGCGCCTTGACAAGTTCCGCTATGGCTGCGGCGTCAAGCTGTTCAAGATCATTGCGCCACCAGAGGACGCGGGCAAGAAAGTAGCGCTGGGCAAGTTCGTCGGGAGTCATATCCTCATGTCCTTACAGCTTCGCGCCGCCCTGAATCATGCGCGCCAAGGCGGACACACCGGCACCCGTACCATTGACCATCAGGCCGCCCGCGATCTTGGCCGCCTCATCGTCCACCACAAAATCATCCGGCAGAATGCCCATGTTCTTGATGAGCTCAAGGAATGTCTGAGCGCTGATAACTTGCGCCCGGAACATCTCAAGCAAGAAAGACGCGTCCATAGCATTGGCGAAGTCCGTATTGACCTTGACGCTGGGGCCGTCTTCCTGCCTCCACCACTTTGCCGCCAGCCGCATGCAGTTTTCGAGGAAATCCTGAAACTGGAGCGCCCACGCCTTGAGTGTAGAATTGTTTTCCTCGGCATCCCGCATGCTTTCCGTAGCCGTGATAGCCCCGGTCTTGGGCTGAAGCAGCTGCAAGCCATAAAGTGCCATGCTGTTCTCCAAATCCTGTAATTCCTGCCGCCCGGCCGCCACGCTGCCCGCATCTATGCCGATGGACTGCAGGGCGGCGCTGTCGCTCTCCGCATTGCAAAGACGCCCCGGCCCAAAGATAATTTTTTTCTTCCCGGTGTCCGCGTCATGGATACCCAGATTGCGCCCGAACCACGGAGGACGCCGCACAAACTCCATAAGCTCATATTGCGAGCAGGTAGCCTGCCAGTGGCGTTTATTGAGCTGCGCAAGATCAATCAACGCAGGCTCGGCGGTCATAGGCGTCCGCTTCTCGCCGGGCATGAACCAGACCACGGGGATAACCCCAATGCTGAAAATTCCCTTGTCGCGCAGGGTAAATTCAGCACTATCGTCGTTCTCTCCCTGATTGCTCCAGACTTCCCACGCGGCCCGGCCCGCCTCGTCATAGAAGAATGCCCGAATCTGCTGATAGGTGGCGGTACCCCATTTTCCATCCGGCTGTTCCAACGTCTCCTGATATCTGAAATGGGTCACTATCGGCTTGCCGGATCGCCATTCCATGCGTGCATCCAAGACCTGCCCAGCGTCCACATGGATGGAATACGGGCTCCACCCGTTAGCCCTGTCCGCCGCCTCGGTCTTGTCCGCCCACGTCCCGTCAGGAAGCTGATATTGCGTTGCGCCATTCATCCGGCGCGTTTTGACATCGCTGTAGTCTACGACGCAGAATGTCACTCCGTCATTTAGCCCTTCTTCAAAGACATGCCTGCTCCACACGCTCAAATTGTGGCCCTGCTTGTCCACGTCTTCCACAAAATTTTTATATCGAGCATCTTCCGCGTCTTCACCCAAGACCACAGGCTTCTCGAACACGCGTCCGCCCAGGTATCTCAGGGTGCGCTTATACACGTTGAACAGCACTGTTCGATGCAAGCGGATGTTCCAGCTTGCCAGTTCTTCCCCATCCTCTCGTGGGATATATCTTTCCCCTGCCGCGATCATAGCCTTGGTGCCGCCCATGAGATCATGGGTCAGACGCATGTCCTCGCGTTGAAGAGCAAAGGCTTCGGAAATGGTATCGACGGAATCAGACATAGTATTCATGCCTCGCTGCGGAGGTAGTTGTGATGGTGGTAGTGCGCCTAATTATTGGATATTCTTTAATGATAAAATATCCCGCTGCGTCATTCAGGTGATCGTGCCCGGTTGTTTTGTCAGGCTCGCCATTTTTAGCCCAGGGCTGTTGTTCTAACGCTTCAACATATGATGGGCATCTATCATAATTAACTCTATAACGCCTTTCACTAACAGCATTGCAGAACATGGCATTCATAGCATTGATACGGTCTTTTACCGGCGGATTCGCCTCATTGGCGCTGACCATAAAACCGGCCTCTCTCAGCAGCGCAATATCCGTCCGGCTCGCATTTACCGAGCGCCGGGAATCCCCCGATGCGTCCGGGTAGATGCGAATCTGGCAGGTGGCGATAAATCGACCGCCCTCATGCCGCCAATACCGTTCTTTGATGCGACGGATCATGTCCGGCGTGTCATATGCCCCTACAATCTCGTCAACGGCACAGGGCAAACCGTTACGCTTCACATGCACAACAGCCGCCATCTTCCCCACGTTGAAGTCCAGACCGATGAACAATGGTTCTCCATTTTGAATGACTTCATCCGTTGAGTTCAATTCCCGCTTGAACATCACGTAAATAGTACCGGAAGCGAGATTGACGAATTCGCCGTTGATATATGCCTCGACAAGCTGGGTAGGGTAAGATTGTAGAAGGGAAGGAATATAGTCCGCAGGAAGATTAATTTCGTTGTCATAGGTGCTGGCCTTGATCAGGCCATACATTTCAGCCAGCTCCGGCTTTTCCCGAACTTGTTTGACAAACTGATTATAGACAAATTTGAAACCCTCCGGCGTCGTGGTCACATCTACGCCATTGCGAAGACCCGGCACGTTATAGCGCATACGGGCAAGTATCTTGCGCCAAGCGGTTGTGGCCTTGTCCATAGGCATAACATCAATTTCATCAACCAAAGCATGCCCGATTTTAAAGCCGATGATAGTTCCCGGCTTGTCCATGCTCCGGCACTTAATGACGCCTCGCAGACTTTTCCCGGAATAGACGAAGACTTCGTGCGTGGACTGCCTAACATCCACACTCAATCCCCATTCCCCAAAGCATTCTTCGACCGTGGGATAAAAAATATCCCGTATCTGGGGATAGGTTGGCGCAAAGTATCCCGCATCAATCAACGGCCATCGCCAAAAATGGCAGGCAAGTCCGGCACATCCTGCCCATGTCTTCCCTGCTCCGAATCCGGCTACGTAGGCCCGGAATTTTTGCGGCAGGAACAAAAAACGGTGCTGGGGCACGTTGAGCTGCGGATACAGGACAATCCCGCTCATGCCTCGCGCCTCCCGTTCACAACCCGTATTTCAATGGCGGCTGGTATTTCATCTTCCTGTCCCTTCCCAAACTGATCCTGACCGCCATAGCCACGGGATTTACCCTTGCGCTCCAGGTAATACTTTATCGCCTCAAATTCATGACCATATATTTTATCAAAGAGCCCTTCTTCACACGCGTCTAGAATCATTTCTTTCTCATCGTCGTATGCAGACTTAACTTCTGGATATTTATTAATATAGGTATATACTGTCTGTCTAGAGCATTGAAGCTTTTCAGCAACCTGTGATATGATACCACCTGTCCCTTCAATTGCCTTTACTACAGTTGATATACGTATCCTCTGCCTCCCGATGGCCTTCTTTTTCGTTGACTTTTTCTTTGTTTTGGTTACGCTATTTTTATCCGCGGAGGCTCTTGCCATGATAGACACCTATGATGATCTTATCTCTCACGTTCAAGGAAAAACATTTGAAAACAGCATCTTACTTTCATTTTCAGGCGGCAAGGACGCTTGGGGAACATGGATCGCAACACGCGATCATTTTTCCATAACCCCTTTTTATTATTACATAGTTCCTGGGCTTGAATTTATTGATGAATATCTTGCCAAGTGTGAGCGACGCTTGGGCTGCCATATCCGGCAATATCCGCATCCTATGCTCTATAACATGCTTACGAGCTGCACGAGCCAAGCCCCCCAGCGCATCTGGGCGCTGGAGCACATGGGATTGCCCCGCTTTGACAAGGATTTTTTGCACCGTTGCGTGGAGCAGGATGTGGGATTCCCGGAAGGATCGTGTTATGTAGCCTTGGGCCTGAGATCTGCGGACTCCATCATGCGTGGGAGTTACTTCAAAAATTACGGACCGGTGGACGATAAAAGAAAAGTTTTCAGCCCCATTTGGGACTGGAACAAGGCCCGACTGGTGGACGCGCTGAAAAAAGAGGGGATCAAGCTCAGCAAGGAATATGCATGGTTCGGCCGCACTTTTGACGGACCAGTGCTGCTCTATTCCTGGGGCCTCAAAAAATACGCGCCGCGTGACTATGCTCGACTGCTCGAATGGTTCCCCATGCTCGAGGGAGAAGTCTGGCGTTATGAAAGATATCTCAAAAATGGGGGAGCGCATGCTTAACAAGTTCAACAAACCGGCTACCCTGCGGACGCGTGAAAATCGCAAGGCCACCATGCCTAATCCGCTGGCTGACCTTGAAATAACAAACAGCATTGAGCGAGACTGCTTTGCCGAGTTGACGCGCATAATTGACGTATTTCGGGCTTGTGACCATGGCAAGCATCGTGGCCCTTTCACCATCAATTCGCCGCACCATTTCACAATCTTGTTCGAGTCGTTCGAGCAGCGGGAAGCCTTCCGCAAGGCTGTTGCGCTTATAAACCACGGTGAGCAATACTGGGCCGGAGACGCTTTTTTCGGCTCATTAGACATTCTCAAATCCGGACGCAAAGGCCCCAATTTTTCCGCGCGCCCTAACCCTTTCGCCAAGGCTGCCCCGGAGAAAATCCCCACGGATAACGCCGTAAAATACTCGCATCTCCGTGCCGAAGCCAAAAAGACTGCCGAAAAAATCAAGGCATACACCGAGGACCGCACATGGATATCCATCTGCTTTGACACGCCGCAAGACATGGGAGAAGCCCGCAAAAGGCTTGGCCTGCCCTCAGAAAAATTTGTGCATGTCGAAGATATGCTCGCTGCCATCCAAAAAACCTTTGGTGTAGCACTTGAAGTCCCAATCGTACCATTTGCGTTGAGGGCCGAATCCAGGCCGGACAAGGCCCTCAACGCCCTTGTAGAGTAGTTAGGTTCCAGCCCGGAGACCGCCGCTCTGGGTAAATACACCAGACCCACGCGTTCCATATGCTGTCAGACGACCAGTCATGGCGTCCTCCTTGGTTGATTTGTGTAAAAGGTTGCCTCTGCCAATATTCCATTCGATCCCTATGATTCTCCCCCGAAAGAAAGAATGCGGCGGCTTTTTGCGTACCACCTGATGCCTACATCACGCGAATTATCGGGCCGAAGAGGGCCTCTTGTGAGGCGCTCCTTGCGGATGCAATCCCGACCGCTTCCCTACTAGAGGCGATGGCTTTCCGTCGTCGAATTGCCATCCTTTTTAACCGCGCCCGTTTATCCTTTACGCCCGGCATAGGGCCGATAGGCGACCGGGGGACATGTCGCCGCGTGATTTAGCTTTCAAAGATCTTATTTTACCCTACCGCTTCCATTCGCCACCGCGCGCCATACAACACCAACTACTTGCAGCCCATGCGGCCACGATTGCGGATGTAATTGACCATGGCATCCTGCCCGGCGGATAGCAGTTGGCCGCCGCAATAGCCCACAGACCCTACAATGGCCCCCATTGTGCCGGGACCGATGCCGCTGATCTCGGAAAGTAACAGTGCGGCCAAGAACCCAGCGAAAGCCGAACAAGCCATGCTCGCAAAAATATACCAGACAGACCGCGCGCCGGTCCGGAGCATGTGCACAAGGCCGCCCAGCAGCGCTACGCCGACATAGGGAAGAGATTCCTTCGCCACATCGAAAAAAGTCTTTTCAATCATTCCCCGCCCCGGTGTGGCGCTATTGGTTTCGTTGCTATTCCTGGCCATGATCCATATCCAAGCTACGCCGATAGGCGCGGAGGGCCTGCTTGTCCGCATTGCAGTCGTCCAACGCGGCATACAGATCGATGACAAGATTGACTAAGTCCGCATTGGTTTTGGCCTGGCGCGATACAACCGGTTCGCAGTCATCCAGCAGGTAGTCTGGAGGCATGAACTTAACGATCTTCACCGCCGGGGAGCAGGCGCAGCACATCATCAGGCAGCAAGCCGCCAGCCCAATCAGGATTATCCGCCGCAACTCGTGCGGCGCTATCTTTTCTCTCTGCTGCGCGCTGGTGGGCCAGCTTTTGCGCTTCACTCTGCACTTTGATTGCGGCATTGACCGCCTCCTGGTTGATTTCATGGGCCGCAAGCTGGATCTGCAATTTAGCCTGCTTCTCGGTCGCTCCCCGATACGCCGTCCACAAAGCCGCATTGACGACTAAAGATGCGCAGGCCAGCACGGCCAAAGAGATTCGTGCCCAGCCCTTCATCGCAGTCCCATAACATAGCTACGGAGGCCGTTAATCCGGTTTAGCCAGCCTTGAAGAAAAACGCGCTGACTTTCGTCATTACGCACAATCGCTTCAACGAATGCCACCCGCATATCAAGCATGGCATTGATGATAGCATCGGTATCCTGGGAGAGCGCTTTTCTCGTCAGTGGTCCCAAGATTCCGTCTTCCGCCAGCTTGACGCCATGCAGCACACAATGGTTGTAGCCGCGCTGGGCAGTACTGACCGAAGCAGAAGGTCCGGAATTGACGGCCATGTCATAAAGGCAAACAGCGGGGCGCACGGGAAAATCATCCAGCCGCAAGGAAGACCAAAACTCACGCTTGAACATGGCAGCCGCCTGATCCGCAGCAATCTGACATATGCTGTTCATGCTGACGGGCAAGCGGACCCCGATTTGACGAAGAAAATCTCTTCCCGGCTGGGTGTTAGCGATGCCCTTTACAAATTTGATGGAAGCTCCATAGGCGGTCAGGCCGCCACGGTCAGCGTAATGACTGGATAATCCGCCTTCCCATTGGGCAGTAAATTTATGAGCGATGGGGAAATTTGACATGGCTTCTCTCTATTTTGGGAGTAAGCTTACATTGAGGGATCAGGGTGAGTACAAGGGTTTGTTGTAAAGTTTTTTCAGTTACTGCAAAAAATTTTTGCGTCATATGCACCATTCGAACAGAGCAAGCTGGCGATACTTTTCCGGGATCATGTATGCCTACATGCTGACCGATCGCTCCCGCACGCAGTTGGAGTTTTTCCACCACGTGCAGTCTGTACCCGTCACCAAAACACCACGATGGCCGCAAGAGGCGCATTTGTAGTAGCGTACCGTCAAACTCCCTTGTTCACCTGTTGAACGACAAATCAGAGCATCCTGGCCGCATTTGGGACAGGGAAAATCCGCGATTCTGGGCCTTCCTTGCCTTTCGTGTTCAAGTTGGGCCCCCTCGCCGATGGAGTTACCCACGGGGGTATACCGCCGCGCCTGTCGTTTTCCCTTAACCCCGGGCTTATTCAAAACGTCGGAGATGTATTTGATGGCCGCCATGTTTCGCTCCAGTTTGGAGAAGCGTAACATGTTGATTCGCTATGGGCAGGCTGGGGAGGGGCTGGGAAAGGCGTCGCCTCCCGTGCGGAGGC
>OKSH01001752.1_pt1 | contig 18240 bp, 22 predicted proteins | sample 1601231 | NCBI WGS metagenome assembly OKSH01 (sample SAMEA3541596, study PRJEB24748) | human gut metagenome | biome: human gut; feature: human-associated habitat; material: faeces | place: China | collected 2012 | reverse complement strand
GTTATTCTTGCTGACAAGCTTCGAAAAGATTTGCAACTAATATAAATCAATAATTTTGTATTTTTTAGGAATAATTTGTTTTATAATAATATATGAGGATTTTATTCATAATTCTCTAGTACCCATTATTTCACTGACTTAGTTATATAAAATCCTTTTGAAGGTATCATACCACAAAGGATTTTTACAAACTTTTTAGTGAGTTTTTCTAATCGTGCAATTAGAATCGCGGGTACCAATAACCCCCCTAGTTTCATTTTGAAACAATTATCTGATAAGGTGGAAGTCTATTATTGAAGTGGTAAGTAGACTTCTGCTTTATATTTTTAAATCAATTATTTATCAGCCCAACTACGACCATCAAGCTCACCAGCGGCATTGACTAGGCGTTGTGCTTGTTTAAGCATTAACTGATCTAATGCCCGGTAAAAAGCTTGATCTTCATATGTTGGGCTATTTTTCATTAATTTTGTTAGTTCTTCATGTGCCCATTGTTGATTCTCATCCATTTTAGTCATCCTCTTTTTCTCGAAGCCATCCGATAGAAGTATGTAAATCATCCAGCTCTTCTTGTTGATCTTGTAAAAGTGCCAATAATTGTTCTAATTTAGCTTGTTGAAGAGGATCTGACTCTTGAGCAATTTTAACGTTAAGGTGGTCAATAAACCATTGCGTCTGATCGCTAAAATGCAAGAATTTATCTAAGGTCAAATATTGCTGATAGTGGATAAATAATAACTGTCGCTCTTCTTCACTCTGTTGAGCAAATTGATAGATCGGTAATGGTGGCAAATACTTCATCCCCATTGCATGCGCCAAAGCCTGATATGGTCGTAAAATTTCAGCAATTGTATATCCTTGACTAGCGCCTGGTTGAAAGGCAGAGGCTGAATGAGCAACCGTCGTAACAATCCCCAATTCACGGCCCTTTAGCAAATAGCTACTTGTAAGTTGTAAATTCCATACCTCATCAAGCCATTGCTTTAAGATCGCTGGCGCACTATACCAATACAGCGGAAATTGAAAAATAATTCGGGTTGCCGATTTAAGTAATTCCTGCTCTTGCAAAATATCAAAAGGTGTTTTTAATTCATGCCACATAACGTTATTTTCATTATCAGCGGCTGCCTTTAAAAACGATTCAGTCGATGAATTTGCAAGTTGAGGGTGAGCCACTATCACCAGTGTTTTCATCAATTTCACTCCTTTAATTCTGCAAGGCCTTGTTTCAGAACATCTTCTGTAACATCGACAGTTAAAAATCGTTGCAGCGGCGTTTCGCTATGACGATCCTTAAAAGCCATTGGTTCTGCTTTTAGAATTACAACAGTCAAGTTATTTTCCGTCAGCATTAACTGACCCGGATGTTTAAATTTCCCCTTAGTATGTTTTCCAGTCCGCCAAGTATGTAATTTTGCCTCGCCATTTTGGTCAAACTTTAACTGGTACTTTCCACTAGCATCTGTTTCCACGGGAATTCCGGTAAACTTTTGAACATCATACTTATCTTTTTTACTCATAATATATCCTTCTTAGTAATTAATCTAATTTTACAGTTCCGCTTTTAATTGGTCCGCATAGGTATTAACCTCATCCTGTTGGTCTTCACTTGTGTAGTAATTATTTATCAAATTCGTAACAGTGGTATGCGTAGTAGTCATTGGTGCCCCTGCCACACTTTGATTTTCAGTTGGTTCAATCATTTTAATTGTGACATCATTGCCTTTACGTTTAAACCAAATATAGCTAGTCGGATCCCCTTGTGTTGTTACATATTGATAATCCGCAACTTCACCATAACCATAATGTGTTCCATAATACATTTCACCATTTTGAACTCCTGCCTTAAACCAATCAGGGTTCTTTAACAATGCAACTAATGTTCCTAGCTGCTGAGTAGTTAATCCATCCTTATCCGTAATTGTAACTTTACCACGCATATCAATAATTTGGGTATTTTTTGCCACTTTCAAAACACGGTTAACTTCCCCATGAGTTTTGGCATACGTCACCATTTCAGCGAGTGTTACTCCTGTTTTGCGAATACCGTTACTACTGTTCGCATAGTAAACCTTATTCCCGACGATTGTATAGTAGGTTGAATTTAAACGATCGCCATCTTCATCACTTTGGGAAGTTAATTTAATCGTGTATAAAACTTTGGCGTCCTTAGGATAAGTCTTAGTAGAAGGTCCCTCTCCCCAAGGCACTGCCTCTTTATCATAAATCTTAACCGTTGCTCCCTGATTGTTATTTTCCATATCAGCAGAATAGTCGTAATCATTCGCTCCTGGCATATGCGCATCCCGATAATACAACACAAGCGCAGCAATCTGCTCAGGCGTTAATCGTTCAGCGTTTAGTGCTGCATCATCCCTTGTTTGTTGTGTACTCGATAAAGAACTAGTCACACTGCTTGTTGATCCATTAGTACTTGAGGATGTTCTCCCACAAGCTACCATGACCATCATCGTCAATGAAAGCATCAAAATTAGTGCTATTTTTCTCATAAAGATACTCCCCACAGATCTTATACTTAGAGCCTTATTATACCTTAATCTTTAGGAGTTACCTAAAAAGCCTCCATGATTGATTTGGAGACTTCCTTCTCATTTTATTCAGCAAAATAATCCTTAATTTTCTTGTCTGACAAGTTAAACTTTTCTTTTATTTCTTTCCTGATTGTTGTTTCATCAATATTCAGCGCTTTCATTGCCAAAATAGATGTTTTAATTATTGTCTGCTGATTTTCGTGTAGTTTTTGTTCTCTTTCTTGAATTAGCTGTTCTTTTTCTTTGAGTCGATCCTGGCCTTCTTTAATTTCACGTTTGCTTTCTAGGAGCTCACGTTTTCCTTCTAGAAGTTCCTGTTTACCTTTCTGGAGCTCACGTTTGCCTTCTAGGAGTTCAAGTTTGCCATCCCGTATTTTTACGTTCACCCTCACGAATCTTTTTCTCGCGCATTTCTTGATCCATTTCATATACTGAACGTCGCATGTATTCCGACCTCCATTTCCGATTCCGCTTTACAACTGCTATTCTCTCCTTTAATTTTACGACAAGCGGATCGGTCGCTTCAACTTTTCGTTGGGCAATCATATCTAAAAACGCCTGCATCTTAGGATCAACATCGTGGCGTAAGGAAGGAACGTTAAATAAGATATCGGTTTGTCTATCTTCTATAATTTGTTCAGGAATTTCATCTATATGCTTATGTAACACATAACGTTGCTGGCCAAGCTGGAATGGGTCAAAATTGCAGAAGAAAATCACATAGGAATCATCAGCTTGTTCATATGGCTGTCCTTTATCGTAGGCTTCCATTGAGCTAGCCGTTTGATAATAACGGATTCGTTTGGCAATATTGTGATGGTCAGCTACTTGCATCTCAATGTCATAATGGTTGCCTTGTTCGTCGGTCGTATAGATATCAAAACGCACTGCCTTAGCATCAGGGGCAACAGCAAACTCTTACTGATTATTAGGCAACTTAATCTTTTTAATATGCAAGTCCGGTAAGGTCCGACGTAAAACTTCTAAACAAATATCATAATCAAGCATCACCTTATTGAAGATATAGTCATCGGCTAAGCCTGCCATCTCCCACTTTTTACGCAAGAATTCATTCATCCTTATGGCCCTCCTGTTAGATAGTTCTATAAAGATATATACGTAAAAGACAAGGATTTGCACTTTTTTACTCAATATTTTTCCAATGTATCATTAATGCATATTAATAATGCTTTATCTTTTGGCTATGGATAAGATTCGACTATAATAGAGAGTGAAAAGTAAATCTTCTTTATTAGGTATTATCTATGGTATGTGTAGATAGGATGTTGAAAGGAAGTAATACTATGTTCGACGTTATCTTTTGGATTCTTGCAATCTGGTTTGTAGTAAACGTTGTATGGATGTGGTTTGCCCTTAACAATCAAATTCTACAAAAGACATTCGCATGGATTAATGTATGTGCTATCGTAATTGGTTTTTGGGTATACTACGGCATGACACACGACGGCAACGTACTTAATGGCTGGTTCCTTACAATGAATTGGGTCAACATTGCAATTGCTGCTATCCAATTCTACTTTGGTTATCGTGAAAATAACGTTACCCACAACGGTCACACAACCGCATGATTGATTTACTTTTCAACTTATAAGAAACCGGATAATGAATCTTATAATGGTTCGTTACCCGGTTTTTCATGTATTTATTACATTACTCAAGATCTTTCAGTTCAATCGAATCTTTCGTATGCAGCATTATTAGATAATAGAATATACCGATTACAAACCATGTACATCCAATTATTTTGGCAAGAGGATCCATATTTAGTAAAACATAAGCAATGATTATAAAACCAATCAAAGGCGATACAAGGTGTTTTAAGTAGTTCTTCGAATGTTGAAGACGAATATAATAGTTTACTACTGAAACATGAATCACACAAAATGATACCAAGGCTCCAAAGTTAACCAACGCAGACAAAACATTAGTCTGATTAACAAAGATTGCACCAACAACTAATGAAACTATACAAACTAGGATATTAGCAGCATATGGCGTTTTATATTTAGGGTGTACCTTTGCTAAAATAGTTGGCAAATTATGATCACGAGCCATTCCAAATAAAATACGCGAAATTGCAGCTTGAGCAACCATTGAATTAGCAATTCCCCATGAAAAGATTGTTGCTAAAATCGTCATAATCTCTAGCGGACGACCACCAACTGAAAAGGCAATTTCATAAAATGCGGTATCTGCATTCTTAAATGATGTGTAATCAGGATGCAATAAAGCGGCAATGTAAGTTTGTACAATAAATAACAGTCCTACTACAAATAAAGCTAACATTATTCCGCGTCCCACAACTTTATTTCCACCCTTAGTTTCCTCAGCAAGAGTACTAATCGCGTCAAACCCAAGAAAATTCAACACACAGACAGAAACAGCTGTAAAAACAAAATTAAGATTGAAGTTTTTTGCAATATAAAAAGGTTTGATGGTAAAACCATCCCCAACACCATGCATAACGCCATAGGTTCCACAAACTAAGAATACCAGCAAAACAACCAATTCAAGACCAAGAAAAATAAAATTAGCCCTATTGGTAAACTCGATACCTCGGATATTAATAACAGTATTAATAATGATAAATGCTACCACCCAGGCATACGGCGGAATCCCCGGCACTAATGTTCTTAGAGAATTGGCAGCAATTACATAAAGCAATGCTGGTACAAATACATAGTCTAATAAAATCATCCACCCGGCTAAAAATCCAACATGTTTATTAATTCCGCGTTGAGCATAGGCATAGACTGATCCAGCTACTGGAAACGCCTGTGACATTTGTCCATAGCTCAAAGCTGTAAAGAACATAGCAATTACTCCAATTAAATAGGCAAGCGCAACCATCCCTTTAGCAGGCATAACTACTGAAGCATAAATTCCAAATGGTGCAATTGGGGTCATAAATACCAATCCATAAACAACCAAGTCTTTAAGGGTTAGTCGGCGATCAAGTTGCTGATGATAGCCCATTTTTTCTAACATATTATCAGGCTGTTGCATAGTTACTCACCAAACTTTCCTTGAAAAATATCTGTGAAATAACGACGTAAATTAGTGAAAAACACCTCTGGATTATCAACCATGTGATTATGACCACCATTTGGCGTAATTACCAACCGTGAATTAGGAATTGATTTTTGCATCCTTTGTGCTGTCGCAAGCGGCATTGTTTCGTGAGCTCCAAACGTTAATAACGTTGGTACCTTGATATTATGAATGTCATTGCTTCGATCCCATCCGTCTAAGTCACCATTAATAATAAATTCATTATCACCTTGGAATGTGTTATAAACCGGCTTAGATTGAATATCAATTTGGTGACTCATCTTGGATGGCTGTTTGCGGTTAACATATTCTTTATACATGTGATCAATATACTTGCGATACGCTGGGTCCTGATACTCTCCTCGCAATTCCGTATCACTCATATACTCAACCTGATAAGAAGCAAATTCATCATTAAGAATTTCTTTCAAGTGCGTTACATAATCGGCTATATTATCAATCATACTAATAATAATTAAACCCTTCAAATGTTCTGGATAACGGAGAGCATACTCCATTGATAAAAGGCCGCCCCAAGAATGACCTGCTAAATAGAATTTTTCTAAACCTAACTTTTGGCGTACTTCCTCAACTTCGCTAATGTAGTATTCCATATCTAGGTACTGCTTACGAATTTGTGGATCCCTCCAGTTAGGCGTGTCAGAATACCAAGAACCAAGCTGATCATAAGTATGTACGGTAATACCAAGAGATTTCAGTTCTAGTCCAAACCTTTCATAAACTTCATGCGTGTCTCCAGGACCACCATGCAAGCACAGCAAATCTTCTCGACCCGTAGTATTTTCTGAATGCGTCCATAAATGGTACCCATTATTTAACGTCATAATATGTGTTCCATCCCACATAATAATTCCCTCCCTGCTAATATTAAAAACAAATTAAAATAATTATATTTAGATTAGAGCGAAAAAGCAACCACTAATTTTTTGTTAGCTCCAACTTTAAGTAGTAAGAAATTAGCCCCATCTTTATAACCCTGTGGATATTCAGTATTAGCAATTTAGTTAAAATTTAACTTAGATTTCATAATGATTACTTTGTATTAAGATAAAAAAGAGCAAGACAGAACTATTATTTGTAGCTCTTGTTCTCGCTCTAGGATACCTTCTAGCTTTTTTATTAACTCTCAGAATCACTTATCACAAATCACTTTTTCCCAAACAAAGCTGCCATCTTTGCTGCTACTTCGGGATCAAGATTATCGGCAAGCGTACTTTCATTTGATTTTTGTTCATTTTGCTGATTAGTGATCGTTTGCTTAAGGTCATCAATGACTGCTTGCTCACCAACTTCAATCGGATTAACCGTTAACCGACCACCTGCAGCATCAGCATGACCGCCACCATTAAAGTATTTTTCAGCAAATTTAGCCACATCTAACTTTCCGTTGCTTCGAAGCGACACGCTAACCGGACTGACTACCAAGGCCGCATCGACTTCTCGATGTTGCACTAATAATTCGTGGGCAATTTCAGATTTATAGTCACTTGCATATACGACCCCAAATTTATGATCATCGATATCTGTAATTAAAACATCTTTCAAATGGCTCTTAAGGTACTTTGCCCGCCGTTCGTTTAGGGTCCGAATCAATAACCGATTTTCTTCCTGATATTGTTGCCAACTGGTATTAAAAACATTTTGGACAAACTCTTCCGAATCTTGGAGGGGGTAAAACCAAAAGAGCTGATCAAGATTATCGGCATCAATTCGTTCCTGCTCATTCATTTCTGGATCATTTTGCCAATCCCAAGTATCATATGCCCGAATCAATTCCACAAGATAAGCAAGATCTTTTTGCCGTTGCTCATCAACCTTCGCAAAAGACGATTGTTGTTTTAACCAATCCCATACCAAGCTTGTGGCACTTGGGTTAACTGTTGGATCAGCAGGTATGATACTATTGGCCGCATACTTTTGTCGTAGTTCTGCTTCACTTTCATGATGATCAAAGACAAGCCAATGATTAGCGAAATGTTCATTCAATAACTTAAATGAATAATCACTATCTGGCGTCATATCCATGATGTAAACATCTGTAAATCGCCCTACTTCTGCTGTTTGCATCCATCGACTTAATTCTTCATCGATTCGTCCAGCGCCACAGTTTGTCATATCAAACTCTGTGTCTTCAAACATTACTGGTTGTAGTGTTTTTAATAATAATGGAGCCCCGAATCCATCTAAATCATTGTGGGAAAATAATTTTATTAACCGTTGTGCCATTTTCGATCCTCGCAATTCTGATTTTGTTTCTTATTATACCGTAGAAAATCGGCTAAACCACACTTAATTACTGACATCACGCTAACGAACTGCTATCATTGAAATTAGTAACTTATTTTAAGAAAGGAAAACAATATGGAAGTTTATGATTATCGTCAAGAATTGATTGACCTCTTAAATAATACCGCTGATGATCCACAAAGCTTACTGCAGACACAGCGGAGTCTTACCACCATTCTTAATATTTTAAATCATTATCAGGAAAGCAAACCCGTTAAACAAAATGCACCTCGGTTTGTTCAACGCAAAGTTCAATCATCAAACGAGTTGCCTCCGCAAGCACGCAAAACATTGAAGTCACTGCTTACCGGTCCAGCTAATGATGAAGAAAAGTCAACATCAATAACAAGCTCCGCTACATCTTCTTCAGTTGAAGCACCAAAAGAAATTACTGAAGAAGAACGCCTAGCAGCCGACAATCGTTACTTAGTACACCGAAAATTAAGCGGTGCCGAGATTAATCATCGTTATTATCCAGAAGCAATTCTGCATGCATTACCATTTCCTGTTGAAGATGGGGACATTGCCCAACTAGACTATGAACAAAAAGTCCGTGGCCTTCCAGTTATTCGACGGATCACCGGTGACCACCTTAGCGATTACACTCCTGAAAAAGTCAATGTGATTGAATATGGTGAATTAAAACGCGTGCCCGGTTCTGATGTGCTTCAACTGAGTAAAACAATTAAAGGAAATTCAATTGTTGACGAAGCGCCAGAAAATACCATCGTAATTGATCCTTTTAAGTACCCTGGTCGTGATATTAAGCCAGGAATGGTTATTGATTTTGCCTACTATGATCGAGGAAATGGCCTAACTGATGCCAAAGATGGCGCGATTCGCTGGATTCATGAAAAGCAAGATTATGATACAACTAAGCAACCAGCTAAACCAAAAGTTGTTAAAAAGCCTGCTAATCCTCTTCATGATTATGAAAAGAAACTTGATTATGACCTCCATCAACGAAAGGTACTTGTTATTACCGGAATCCGTAGCAAGGTTAAGGGTCTTAAACCAGTCATTGACAAACACCACGGTCTGTTCCGCGGATTAGATGCGTCTGCAGAAGAAAAAGTCTCTAGCAGTAAATTAAAACGCGAAATTCGGGATGCGGACTTTGTGATTGTCTGCATCGATGCAATTCACCATCGGATTAGTCAACTCGCCAACCATCACGCTAAACGTTATGAGAAGCCACTCGCCATTGCAAATGTTACTTCTAATACTGCTGTTGAGCGAGCCATTGCCCGGGCATTAAATGGTGATCCTGCATACGCCGAAAGCAGCGAAGATTTGAAAAATTATAAATAATTTTTAATTTACTGTTGACTTTTATGAGAAATAAGTTAATATTAATGACAACAATTTAATTATTCGATCGCAATGAGAAAGAAGAGTATGTTAGACGATAGCTTCAGCGAGTCTCGTTTGGTGTGAGGAGACAGTTTTAACTCTAACTGAAAATCACTTTCGAGTCTACAGCTTAAATACCAGTAAGCTGTAGTGGTTACACCCATTATCGTGTCAGCGTATCGCCATTATGGTCGTACGTGTGAGGTATTGTTAGCAATAGCAGTACAATGATAGGGTGGTACCACGCTCAGCGTCCCTTAGCCAGTTTGGCTAAGGGACTTTTTTGTTGGGATCAGATTAGGAGGAGAAAACATGCAAGATTTAACATCGCGCAAGTTAACATTCAAAAACTATTTAGTTGTTGCATCATTGCTTTTCGGTTTATTCTTTGGGGCCGGAAACTTGATTTTCCCGTTACACCTTGGTCAATTAGCTGGTAGTCATTGGGGACCAGCTGCAGTTGGCTTTCTGATTACTGGAGTTCTTTTACCACTTCTATCAGTTCTCGCCGTTGCTGTTACGCGTGCAGAAGGGGTCTTTGATATCGGTCGTCCGCTTGGCGTTGGTTTCGCCTTAGTATTCATGGTTCTTATCCACGCTACGATCGGTCCATTATTCGGTACCCCACGGACTGCCACTGTCTCATTCACAGTTGGTCTTGCCCCATTCGTTGATAAACAATATCAATCCCTTGCCTTGCTATTATTCTCAGCATTATTCTTCGGGGCGGCTTTCCTCTTCTCATACCGGGAAAATGACATCCTAGCTAACATCGGAAAAGTATTAAATCCCGTCTTCTTAGCCCTTTTATTCCTTGTCTTTGTTGTTGGTTTCGCTCGTCCGCTTGGTAACCCTGCTACCGCACCTACAACTAGCGCTTATGTTCATGGTGCACTCACTAACGGGTTCCTTGAAGGGTACAACACTATGGATGCTCTTGCCGGTCTTGCTTTTGGGGTAACAGTGGTAACCGCCGTTCGTTCTATGGGACAACGGTCAGCAAAAGATGTATCCAAAGTCGTTGCAAAAGCTGGTGTCCTCTCAATGGGTGCCGTTGCTTTTATCTACTTATTACTAATCCTTCTTGGCGCAATGTCTCTTGGTCGTTTCAAAGTTTCCCCAGATGGTGGAGTTGCCTTTAACCAATTAGTTAATGCTTATGCCGGTGCATTCGGACAAGTTGTACTAGCATTCTTGTTAACTGTTACTTGTTTAACGACGGCTGTTGGTTTAGTTGCTGCTTTTGCTCAAGACTTCCATAAGCACTTTCCAAAAGTTAGCTACCATACATGGCTTGCCCTCAGTTGTCTCGCCTCTTTCCTTACTGCTAATTTTGGCTTAGACCAAATCATCGCTTGGTCAACACCAATGTTAATGTTCCTTTACCCATTATCAATGGTGCTTATCCTTTTATCTGTGACATCACCACTCTTTAACCGTGATGGCGTTGTCTACTTCTTCGTGGTCCTTTTCACCGTTGTACCAGCTCTCGGTGATATGGTTGTTGCCTTCCCAGCGGTTGTTAGCCAAAGTTCATTTGGTTTATCTGTTGCCGCTTTGCGAAATAACTTACCACTTGCAAGTATGGGATTATCCTGGCTTGTTCCAGCACTTGTCGGCTTAGTCCTTGGTCTCTTAGTTCACTGGTACCGTCATCAACGGGTTGCTTCCACCAGTATGCAAAGCGAAGTACATTAATAAGTGTTTTATAGGTTAAAAAAGCGTGAGAAATAGCTCATTACAAGAGTCGTTTCTCACGCTTTTAAATTATTATTTAACATTATCGTATTGGGCAAGATTAAACTTCTTAATCGCATAGATCAGCTTGCTGGCATAATCTGGATCGGTTGCGTAACCATTCCGCTGTAATTCGTAAGCTGCCTGTTGATAAGTTTTTGCTGTTTGTACTCCATGGAAACGTGCATGATTATCAGCAATTCCATTTACAATGAGCAATGTGTGCGCATTAATTGAATCAGCCCAGCTATTGTAAACCGTAAAGTATTGTTTTACTTGAACATTTTTACCCCGAATATTTTCGGTAGTATACATTTGAACCTTTTCGTCGTCACTATTAGCCTTAATTCCAAATAAGTTATTGTATTTATTCGCTAACCGGCTCCGACCCCAGTTAGATTCAAGTCCTGCTTGTGCAATCGTAATGCTAGCCGGGATACGATATTTCTTCTGTTCACGTTGAGCAGCTGGCGCAATCTGACGAACAAATTCATTGACGGTTATATCTGTCGGGTGGGTCTCACGTTGAATTTGGGGAGATTGATGGATAATAATCGCCACAATCCCAAATAAAATAATCAAAAATGCAAGTACACTTCCACAAATGATTTTTGTTTCTTTTTTCATGATGTGTCTTTCCTTTTTATGAATTTGACGCTATTATAACCACTTCACCATGAGAAAGCGAGAATTTACAATGATCTTATTTACTTTTAAGGTCCTTTTTATAGTTATTAAAATATTTACTGTCAGTAATCTTCATCTTAGGGAAGCTCTTGATTAGCCGGCGATGGTTCCAGCTTAGTTGCTTGCCAGCTCCCTCTTTGTTTAGATATTGAGCAAAGTGCCGTTGCCAATCTTGAAGGCGATCTTTAATTGCCAATTTATCCTTAGGAGCTGCTTTTTCAAGTCGATCCAGCAGTTTCTTTCTGTACGCGGCTGCTCGTTCATCCCATTGCTGAGTTGTAATATGGAATTTTTCCACACTAATAACGCTGAGGATAGTGTCAGTTCCCATCACGAGGACGATAATTAGGGCAAGCATCCCGTGAGTCCATGATTCTTCCCAGTTAATAATCCGCTGAATAAATGGCTGAACAAACTTAACCAGCAAGACAACGCCAATCCCCCAGAAAAATGAAATTTGGGGAGCAACTCTTCCTTGAATGTTTCCTTTTAGATGCGAATAGTCCCATAATTTCATATGAAAAAGTTTTTCGAGCAGCCAACTTGCTACATACTCAAAGATCGAAGCCACAATAAACCCTACTACGAATAGCAGAAAAATATTATCTTGGAACGGATAGGTAGTAATCAAAATCGTCGTAACGGCAAATCCGTACACCGGACAATAAGGGCCAAATAAGAATCCCCGGTAGGCAAAATGATGGTCTTTAATCGAGCAGTAGCAAGTTTCCCATAGCCAGCCAATAAATGAATAGGTAAAAAATAAGACAATGATTTCAGAAAGTGAATAGGGCACTCGTTTCCCCTCCTTTTTGAATTCATTGTCTCATATATTTCTATTTCAAGCTAAGTTTTTCAACGTTCAGGATCTTATCAAGCCATCCTTCAAAGAATCCTTGTTCGTGACTAACTAAAATTAAATTTCCCGGGAAATCTTGCAGGGCTTTCTTCAAACCTTCCTTAGTTTCGTCGTCCAGGTGGTTTGTAGGTTCGTCCATGATAAGAAAATTACATGGCGTTAACTCAAGAATGGCAAGTTTAACTTTCGTCTGCTCGCCCCCTGATAAAAGGTTCATTTCCTTCATTGTATTAGCAGCGTTAATCCCGGCCCGCGCCAACTTTGTCCGAATCGTCCGTGGCTGCATCGTTGGGAACATATTTTGAATTGTTTGCAGTGGCGTAAGCGTTGGGTCATCCCATTCCAAATCTTGGTCAAAGTAATTTATCCGGGCTGATGGGGAGAAGGTTGCTGTTCCGCCCAACGCTGGAATTTTCTTTAAAATTGATTTAATCAAAGTTGACTTACCAACCCCGTTAAATCCAGTGAACAATAATTTTTCACCCATTGTCATTGAGAAAGTTACCGGTGCCAGTAATGGTCGATTATAACCAACTGACAATTTTTCTACCCGCAGTGCATTCGCTGATCCAGTATTTTCGTATGGAAAATGGAAAGTTGCTTTTAGATTATCTTCGGGTGGATCAATTTTCTTCATTCGTGCAAGCATCTTTTCTCGCGATTTAGCCATAGTTGATTTTGAACCGGCCTTGTTTTTCCGAATAAACCGTTGCGCCTTTTCAATGACTACTTGCTGCTTCTCATATTCCCGCTCTTGAGCTTCCTTGCGCTCTTCCTTTTGACGCATCGCTTGTTGGAAACTTCCCCGGTATTTAGTAATTTTACCAAATGACACATCACAAATGGTATTCGTAACTTGTTCAAGGAAGTCATAGTCATGCGAGATGACCATTGCGGCACCATCAAAATCATTAAGATAGTCGATTAACCATTTAATGTGAGCTGTATCAAGGTAGTTTGTCGGTTCGTCTAGTAAGATGACATCTGGATTCTCCAATAGCATCTTCGCAAGGATAATCTTTGACCGTTGTCCCCCACTCATCTCAGAGACAACATGATCCTTACCGATATCAGTTAATCCCAAACCATTCATTACCCGCTCTACTTCCGTTTCAATTTCATAGAAGTTATTAGCATCGAGTTTTTCTTGAATTCGGCCTGCTTTGGTGAGAAGCTCATCATCCATCTTTTCTGCATAATCCGCATAAAGCTTATTCATCTGGTCGTTAAGTTGATAAAGTTCCGTGAAAGCAGTATGGAGGAAGTCAATCAAGGTCATTCCCGCTGGAATATCTACATACTGGTCTAAGTATCCAATCTTGACCCCTTTTTGCCATTTGATAGTGCCATCAACCGGGAGAGTTTTCCCGATCAAGATTTTAATCAAGGTACTCTTTCCGGCACCATTTTGCCCGACAATTCCCATGTGTTCGTGCTTTTCTAGTTGAAAGCTGGCATCTTCATAGAGCTTTTTATCGGCATAGCTCATTGTCAAGCCTTCAACATCTAATACTGCCATTCTATTCTCTCCTCTTTTTCTTACTTATTACGAGCTAAAACTGCTATCCATACTATCATATTTTAGGCACGAGCTTCAATTTATTGGGATAATTCCAGCAAGTAAGTTATTTACCAAAACTATTGATATCACAAGCATGCAACAAACTTTTGCTAGTTTTTGCTTGATAAATTTCATATACTTATCCAAAAATACAGGAGCACCATACTGGAATTTGGAAACTATATCAAAAAACAACGCAATAATTTAGGCTTTACTCAAGCTGAAATTGCTGAGCCTTGTTTTGCAGAAACATTAGCTCCCTAGTCAACGTTCTTGTGCATCAAATATATGCTGAGCTACTTTTGTAAGATCTGAATGATATAATTAAACAGCTGTCACATCCTGACGCATGAATCATTTTTTTGTGTGAAAGGAGGTGAAATACTATGCAACACCTAATAAATATCATTCTACACTACTTATCACAGTTATCCTTAGTGATAATTCCCGTTTACTTCGCCGATTGGTTAAGGCGTCGTAAGTGATGAGTAAATAGTGACAGCATTAGCCCACAAATAAAGCCCCTTGGTAATTATGGCCGATTACCGAGGGGCTTTTGTGTTGGTGAAACTACCATGCTTCACCTAAATATCATTCTACAAGTATAGTATACCAAAAAAAAGGCTCTCTTGCTACCGCCATAGCTTGAGAAGAGGTTACCACAACTTCCACCATTTTTTCTTTTTATTGAGTTTATTGATGATATCCTGGTCACTTTTTGATTGTGAGGCAGACTTGTGCTTAGGATGTTGAGGAGCTTGATCCGTTTCCTTATATTCAGCTTCCTTGACTGGTTCAGCATCATTTTTATGTGTCAATGCCAGGAGAGTTTTATTTTCTGCCTGAGTATTGAGAAGAAGTTGTTGATTTTGATCCATTAATTTTTGCATATTAGCTAGTTGATCATTTTTCGCTTTTAATTCTTCTTTCAGGAGCCTAATAGTCTCCTCTTGCGCTGATATGACAGCGTTTTTATCACTATCGGAAACTGTTTCTGCTTGTTTCTGTTTGTTTCTGCTTTCGTTTCTGGAAACACATTATCACCGTTGTTTCTGAAATGCTTCCGAATTACTTTAGCACCAGCGCTATTTATTAATATTCGGTTTCCGACAGTTTCTGTATACTGTTTGCGAAAGTTTGCGGTCATTAGTTTACGAACTCCTGGTTTAGTTACCCCTAGTTCATCGGCTAATTGCTTGATAGTATAGCGTTTCTCAGGCATATGGAAACCTCCTTAGATCCTTATATCTCTATTATAAGTATTATAAACCAAAATAAATAAGGTCTAAATGATGAGTATATATTAAAGTGGCAGTCACTCAGTAATATTAAACGAATTACTCCTGTTTAATCGTATTATTGCTATTGTAGATTTTTTTGTCTAATTTAAATTGACATTTCAGGATTAATAAGTTTATTATATAGATGAGCATCTATATAGGAGGAACATAAGTGGATTATCAAAAATTAGCTAAACTACTAAAAGTTGTTGCTGAACCAAATCGATTAAAGATTCTTGAAATGCTTTCATGTGGTGGAATGTGTGCTTGTGATATTCTTAATTATTTCAACTTTACTCAACCAACACTTTCACATCATATGAAAGTATTAGAAGATAATGGACTAGTCATTGTCGATAAGAAAGCGAATTGGCATTACTATTCATTAAACCGAGCTGCAGCAGCTTTCCTTATCAGCAATTTAACAGAAGCATTGTCGGTCACCAAGGACTGCATTTGCAATGATAAGAATAAAAAATGTTAATTGTTAGTTTTTTTATTTTGTCGTTAATATAGATGGTTATCTATATAGGAGGAGAATACTATGAAGAAGTCGAAAAACCTATCATTTATGGATCGTTACATGACGCTGTGGGTATTTTTAGCTATGGCACTTGGTATTTTAAGTGGATTTATTTTTCCTTCATTACCTAAGTTAATTAATAGTTGGTCAATCGGCACCACCTCAATTCCGATCGCAATTGGCTTAATTTTAATGTTATACCCGCCACTAACTAAGGTTAATTATGGGAAAATGGGTGATGTTTTTAGAGATAAAAAAGAACTCAGTTTCTCACTAATTCAAAATTGGATTGTCGGGCCATTATTGATGTTTGCTTTAGCCATCATTTTTCTACACAATTATCCCAATTATATGATCGGTTTAATCATGATTGGGTTGGCACGTTGTATTGCGATGGTCATTGTATGGAATGAGCTAGCTCACGGTAATAATGACTATGCCGCAGGATTAGTAGCTTTGAATTCGATCTGTCAAATTATTTTTTACTCTATTTATGCCTACATCTTTATTAGTGTTTTACCTAAGCTGTTCGGAATTAAGACACAAACGGTTAACATTACCATGGGTGAAATTGCAAAGACTGTTTTTATTTATCTTGGAATCCCGTTTATCCTAGGGGTTTGTTCTCGTTACTTGATTATCAAGGGTAAAGGAAAAGACTGGTTTGAAGATAAGTATGTTCCTAAAATTAGTCGCATTACAACTTGGGCATTGCTATTTACCATCGTAGTTATGTTCTCGGTAAAAGGCGCTAAAGTGGTTCAACTACCTTTAGATGCCATACGTATCGCGATTCCTTTGCTTCTCTACTTTATTTTAATGTTCTTCCTCACTTTCTGGATTGCGAAGAGGTCTGGCACAAACTACCCAATCTCGGCCACGCAATCATTTACTGCTTCAAGCAATAACTTTGAACTAGCTGTTGCAGTAACTGTTGGTGTCTTTGGATTAAATTCTGGAGAAGCATTTGCAGCTGTTATCGGTCCAATGATTGAAGTTCCAGTTATGATGCTATTAGTTGATGTTTCACTTTGGATTAAGAGGAGATTTTATTAATTATGAAAAAAATCTATTTTTTGTGTACTGGTAATTCTTGTCGTAGTCAGATTGCGGAAGGTTATGCCAAATTATTACTCAAAAATCAATATGAATGTAAAAGTGCCGGTGTTGAAAAGCATGGTCTCAACCCTTATGCAGTAGAGGTTATGGCTGAGGATGGAATTGATATTAGTCAGCAAAAATCAAAGCTGATTGACTTAGATTATTTCAATGCAGCTGATTTAATTGTGACCTTGTGCGGCGATGCGAAAGACCGATGTCCTATAATTCCTCCCCAAGCCCAAAGCCTTCATTGGCCCTTGCCAGATCCAGCGCAGGCTAAGGGAACACACGAGCAGAAAATGATTGTATTTCGTCAGGTGCGTGATGAGATAAAAAAACTGGTTCAAGAATTAAATTAAGGGTCCATTTGTGATAAGTAGACCCAATCGAATGAATAGTTTCCGTAGTAGAAAAGTTTTGTATGCATGTTATAATATAGGGTGCGATAGAAAAGATTATGCTGTTTTAACAACGTAAACACAAAAGACCGCTACCCCTGCCCGGGTAACGGTCTTTTTTCGCTTCAGCGACAAAAGCGTTGTGAGCTAATGACAACTAGACACGCATATCGCAGATTGTTTAGCCACTAATCGAATACTTTTAGTAGAACTCCTACGAGCAGAGGCGCAATAAGTGAAGAAAAAATTACACTGAGCAAAGATAACTCGTATGAAGTTAAATTACTAGGGTCTATTTCTAGTAGCCTCCTATATAAAATGGAATCAAACAAGAAAATTCACTGCTATTCACTGCTCTATTTTTAATTACTTTTTCTTCTTAAGGGAAGCACTTAAGTCAATTCACCTGTCAAGTTGAGCAAGTATTTTTTTCAGATCATCATCTTTTATAAAGTAGTACACCATTTTCCCCTTTTTTTGACGGTCTAAAATGTCAGCATCATACAGCATTCTTAAGTGATGGGAAGCGGTTGCAATACTACAGCCTAAAATATATGCAATATCACAAACACATAACGATTCCTGAGCGATTAAAGAGAAAATGATTTTTAACTTTTTCTCATCTGAGATTTTAGACAATACATAAAAGTATTTCTTAATACGTGATTTACCCAAGAATTCCGAGACCTTCATTACTTTATCTGTCTCAACCAATGTCTGATCACAAGTAATGTCAGCACTTTTGCTTTTCATAGAATCACTCTGCCTATTATTTAATTAAATTAATGAAAAGTTGAATTGATCCATTTT